>JGI24721J44947_10011578_pt1 | contig 11000 bp, 10 predicted proteins | sample YelNatPaOPGAMG01_FD_44947 | JGI IMG/M metagenome (IMG submission 44947)
GGGAGGTGTTTTAAATGTCTATCTCAAAATCCAAATTTAGGACCCTTCTACTCATAATCGCTGTTTTACTACTATTTAGTACCTTTATGAGTTTTGCTCAAAGCACAGTTAAATTAAGAGTAGTTACATACTTCACAGGAGAGGACCCCTTCTCCCCTGCATGGAAAGATGCAATGGCTCTTTTCAAACAGAAGTATCCCAATGTAGAAATTATTGATGAGGCAGTACCNACTGCAAACGATGCTATAAGAACAAAGGTAAAAACTGATTTTGCNACAGATAATGAGCCTGATGTTATGTTCTTCTTCACAGGAGCTGACGCTATACCCTTATTAAAGACAGGAAAAATTTATGCTTGGGACGAAGAAATAGAAAAGGATAAAAAATGGAGTGATAATTTCAATAAAGCTGCATTAAAATTCACAACCTACAAGGGGGATATTAAAGAATATGATGGCAAAATCTATGCATTACCAACTATAGGTTTCTATGAAGGACTCTTTGTTAATAAAGATCTTTTTGAGAAATATAATCTTGCCCTTCCTACAGATTGGAACAAATTTACAAAGGCTATTAGCATTTTGAAATCCAGAAATATTATTCCAATTGCTGGATCAATTCTTGAATCCTACTACTTAATTGAAACTTTCATACTTTCTGCAGGGGGTCCAGAGGGTCATGATACTCCATTCCATCCATCTTGGGAGACAGGATTAAACTACATTAAACAGGTATATAAATTGGGGGCATTTCCTAAGGATGCACTTACGATAAAAGATGATCAAGCTCGAGAACTCTTCTACACCAAGAAGGCTGGTATGATGGTTAATGGATCTTGGTGTGTAGGGGGATTAAAAGATAAAGAAAATACTGTTATTATGCCTCTTCCTGTAGTTCCTGGTGGAAAAGCTCATCCAACTGACATAATTGGTGGTTTTGGATCTGGTTGGTATGTTAGTAAAAAAGCAAATGCGGAAAAGAAAGGGCTTCCTGTTGAATTTGTAAAATTTATGACCTCTCCAGAGATTGTAGCTAAATTTGTATCCATAGCAGGAGTGCCTGCTGTAAAAGTAAATCTTACTGGTCTTTCACCTGCTGCAAAAAGTGGATTTGATATGATGGCAAAAGCAAGAGCTATCTGTATGCCAATTGATGCTCAAATTGTACCAGAAGCCTTCACAAAGATAAGATTAGGTCTCTCCTATGTTGTTACAGAGGAAAGATCAGCAAAGGATCTATTAAAAGAAGCAAAGGAAATTCATGAAAGAGCTCAAAAGTAATACTTACTCCCCCTTTATATAAACTTTTGGGGGGAGGGGGACACAAAGCCCTCTCCCCCTTGATTTTTGTTTATAAGGAGGTATCTATATGCAGGAAAAATATACAAAAAAATATAAATTGTGGTTTCTTATACCAAGTTTAATCATCATAGGCATATTCATATACTATGCTCTTTTTGCTACCTTTTATTACAGCTTATTTAATTGGCGAGATTTTTCTAAATATAAATCTTTTATAGGAATAGAAAATTATAAATATCTTTTCAAAGATATATCCTTTATAAAGGCAATTAAAAATACCTTCATATTACTTCTTTTTGCAGTTGTCTTTCAGATAGGAATAGCCCTTGTCTTAGCCCTTATTGTAGATACCTTAAGAAGAGGATATAAATTTTTTAGAACCATCTATCTTTTTCCAGTAATAATTTCAGGAAGTGCAATAGGACTTTTATTCTATCTTATGTATAGTTACGATTATGGACTTTTAAATTCATTACTTTCCCTCTTAGGTAAAGAAAAGGTNTTATGGATTACACCCAAAACTGCCTTATGGGCAGTACTTGTACCCGTCATATGGCAATATGTAGGCTTTTACTTTGTTATCATTTTAGCTGCTCTATATCAGATTCCTCAAAGTATTCATGATGCAGCAAAAATAGACGGCTTCAGTGAGTTTAAAAAAGCCTTCTATATTTCTATTCCTCTTATTTGGGATGTCTTAGCTGTATGCATTTCCTTAGTAATTATAGGTACATTTAAGGTTTTTGATGTGGTCTATGTGATAACAGGAGGAGGTCCTATGGATGCAAGTCAAGTTTTAGGTACCTACCTTTACACCGTAGCCTTTACAGGACAAAATCAAGGATATGCAAGTGCTATAGGCACCTTCATTATATTCCTTGGTATAATCCTTTCTCTTATAGCCCAGATAATAACTAAAAGGGAAAGAATTATATATCAGGCATAAGGAGGAATAAAAATGAAAAATATATATTCCCTTTTGAAATATACATTATTAATCCTATGGGGATTAACCACATTATTCCCCATATATTGGGTAATGATAAACTCCTTTAAACCTACAAGTGAGATATTGTTAAATCCATTATCTTTTCCTAAGAATTTTCATATAGAAAATTATCTTCAACTTTCAAACTATGGAAATATAAATTTCTTAAATGGATTTAAAAATAGTGCCATTATCTCCTTTAGCACTACTTTATTGGTACTATTTTTAGGAAGTCTTGCATCCTATGCCCTTGCAAGATTTAACTTTAAAAGAGCAAACTTAATAAATTCCTTTCTCGTAGGAGCCCAATTAGTACCAGCATTCTCTATAGTAATTCCCGCTCTAATTGTTTTCAAAACCATACATCTTTCTGGAAGTTATCTTTCCTTAATACTTCTTCAAACTGCTTGTTTTCTACCCTTCTCCATCCTTACCATTACCAGTTTTATGAAGTCTATACCAGTAGAGTTGGAAGAGGCAGCATATATAGATGGAGCATCTGTACTTCAAACTTTTCTAAAAATCATATTACCCACCTCTATACCTGCCCTTGTCACAGCTGGAATATTTGTATTTCTCTGGTCCTATAATGATCTTTTTATGTCTCTTATCCTCCTCCCCTTACGAGAGAAACAACCCATCTGTGTATTACTTTCCCTTGTATCCAGTGCCTATGGAACCAATTATGGTGCCATGATGTCCGCCCTTTTTGTTACTATTATTCCAGTAATTGTTATCTATATTTTTCTCCAAGAATACATCGTAAGAGGACTTATGTCAGGAGCTGGAATAAGATAAAAGATTTGATATACTAAGATATATNTTTCTTATTTGGGGAGGTATNGAATGGTAAAATATGAGTTTCCCAAAAATTTTTACTGGGGTACTGCTACTGCATCTCACCAAATAGAAGGGGGAAACATTTATAACGATTGGTGGGAGTTTGAAAGTCAAGGAAAAGTCAAGGATGGACAGATATCAGGATCCGCTTGTGATAGTTGGAATAGATATGAAGAGGATTTTGACCTAATACAAAAGTTAAATAATAATGCCTATAGATTCTCCATAGAATGGAGCAGAATAGAGCCTGAAGAAGGAAAATTTAATGAAGAAGCCTTAAATAGATACAAAGATATGATCATCTCTCTAAGAAAAAGAAATATAGAGCCCTTTGTTACGCTTCACCATTTTACCAATCCCCTATGGATAGCTAAAAAAGGAGGTTGGCTAAATCCAAAAACTATTGAATATTATTTAAGATATGTGGAAAAAGTAGTAAAAGAATTTAAAGATCTTGTGAAATATTACATGACCATAAACGAGCCCAATGCCTATGCCTTTATGGCCTATCTTTATGGAGAATTTCCTCCCCAGGAAAAGAGCTTAAAAAAGATGCTAAAAGTACTAAATAATATGGTAAAAGCTCATGCTAAAGCCTATAAATTGATCCATGATATAAGAAAAGATGCAGAAGTAAGTATTGCCTACAATGTACTCCTTATTGAGCCTTTAAATCCCAAATCCTTTATAGATAGGAAAATTGCAAATTTTGCTGACAGAATATATAATCAGGTTTTCATAGAAACCATTATTACTGGTAAATTCTCCTCCCCCCTCTTAAAAGAAGATATCCCATATGCAAAAGATACCTTGGACTATTTAGGAATAAATTATTACACCAGAATTTTAATGGGAATTAAGACCTTTTTTAACCCTTTATTAAGTGNATCTACCAATAATGAGAGATCGGATTTTGGATGGGAGATATATCCGGAAGGTTTTTATAAGGTAGTTAAGAGATTTTGGGAGCTTACAAAGAAACCTATTTATATTACCGAAAATGGTATCTCCGATGCTAAAGATGACAGAAGACCAAAATATCTAATATCCCATTTAATAGCATTACACAAAGCAATAAAAGAAGGGGTAGATGTAAGAGGATATTTTCATTGGAGTCTTATGGATAATTTTGAATGGGCAGAAGGATTTAAACAAAGATTTGGACTTTTTGNGACAAACTTTGATACAAAAGAAAGAATCTGGAGAGAAAGTGCAAAATTATACTCTGAAATAGCTAAAAATAATGGGATTACAGAGGAGATGGAATCTCTTTATCATTAATATCATATCTCCAAAAATCTTTCCAAAAGTCNGGAACCTTAGCTTTAAATTCCATATTCTCCTTCTTTACCGGATGGGGAAGGGTTAATTTATAACAGTGAAGAAATATTTTATCTTTAAAGATTTTCCCTCCCCCATATTTTTCATCTCCCAAGATAGGATGACCTATTTTTGAAAGCTGTACTCTTAATTGATGCTTTCTTCCTGTATGAGGTACAAGCTTTACTAAGGATATATTTTTATCCTCATCTATCACCTCATAAAATGTTACCGCCTCTTTACCCAAGNAACCTTCTGATACAATCTTTGCTTTCCTTTCAGGTTCATTCCAATAAATATAATCTTTTAAAATTCCTCTTTTTTCTCTAAATATCCCCTTTACTAAAGCTAAATATATCTTCTCTACTTTCCTTTCTCTAAAAGCCTCTGAAAGCCTTCCTGCTGATTTGCTATTCCTGGCAAAAACTATTACTCCAGATACAGGCCTATCTAANCTATGTACTATAGCTAAAAAAACATTACCAGCCTTTTGATATTTAACTTTGATATATTCTTTTGCCTCTTGTAAAAGAGTTTTCTTTCCTGTAATATCCCCTTGTACAAGGATACCTGCAGGTTTATTTAAAACAATTAAATGGTTATCTTCAAACAATATATCAAGATTTAAAAAGTCTGCCACCTTAAAACCTCAGAGAGCTCCTTTTTCTTTGGCCTTTGTGGTATCTCTGCAGGATAACCTACTGCAAGCATAACCATAAGCTCTAAATTATCAGGACAATTAACAAGCCTCTTAACGTCCTCAGAATGAGCCTTCTTATATGAATTTATCCAACAAGTACCCAATCCATAAGCTTGGGCAGCAATGATGATATTTTCTGCAGCAGCACATGCATCCTCTAATGCTGTCTCTGCATCCTTTTCACAAAAAATTAAAATTCCAGCTCCTGCCTCCTTCAAAAATCTGCCCCATGGTGTCACATCTGCCAATTTCTCTTTAAGAGCTTTATCCGTTACTACTAAAAAAACCCATGGCTGTCTGTTATATCCAGAAGGTGCCAATCTACCACAATCCACAAGATCCTCTAAAATTTCCTTGGGCACTTCCTTATCTAAATATTTTCTCACACTTACCCTTGATTTAATAACTTTAATAGTCTCAAGCATAATAAAATCCCTCCCAATTTTCCTTTCTTCCTTATTGTATCATATGGTAAAATAAAACATGAGCTTGAGGCTCACTTTCTTTGATGGGGTAAATTGTATAGGGGGAAACAAAATACTCTTAGAAGAGGATGACTATGCTCTTATCTTGGATTTTGGTATTAATTTTAATGAAGAAAATAAATACTTTGATGAATTCTTAAGACCAAGAAGTTATTTTGGAATTCATGATCTTTACAATCTAAATCTTATACCCCCTTTAGGTGGAATATATAGGGAAGATTTAATAATCCCAGAAAATTTGGAAAATTTTAAAAATCATCCATGGTATCGTGAAATAAATCCTATAGCCACCCTTATATCCCATGCCCATTTAGATCATGTAGGATATCTTTCCTATCTTCATGAGGATATACCTATTATTACATCCTTAATATCATCCCTTATTATGAAAAGCTTAGAGGATACAAGTAGAATAATATCTGATCTATGCTTAGTAAGGAGGAAAGCCCAGGAAAACGGAGTATTAAAAACAGAAAGAAACAAATTTATAAAGAGACCATATATCACCTTTGGTAATGGATCCATATCTAAAATAGAAGAATTTTGGAATAAACTTGAAAGAAAGGATAAAAAAAATATTGATATAGTAGATAAACCAATCAACATAATAGATTATGAAACTTACAAGATAAGTCCTTTTGAGATTATCGCCTTTCCTGTAGACCACTCTATACCGGGAGCAGTAAGCTTTGCCATAAAGACAAAAATAGGCTGGGTTGTATATACAGGAGATCTGAGATTACATGGAAGAAACAAAGATCATTCAGAAAATTTTATTGAAAAATTAAAGGAAATATCCATAAAAGTCCTAATATGTGAGGGTACCCATCCTAAAGTAGATCGCCTATATACTGAAGAAGATGTTAAAGAAAATATCTATAATATTGTTAAAAATTTAAAAGGATATATAATTGCTGACTTTGGAGCAAGAAATATTGATCGATTAATGAGTTTTTTAGAAATAGCAAAAGAGGTAGGAAAAAGGCTTGTATTAACCTTAAAGGATATATATCTCTTAGAAGCTCTATCCTTAGTTGGATATCCTGATCCTAAGGAAGATGAGTACATAACCTTTTACAAAAAACCCAAAGGCTCCTATGATACGTGGGAAGAGAATCTTTTAGATAGATATGATATACAAGGAAAAGGTATCTCTGCAAAAGAAATAAGAAATAGTCCCGATGATTTTATCCTTTGTATGTCTTACTACGACTTTCATATTCTACTTGATATATTACCTAATGGTGGCACCTATATATTTTCATCCAGTGAAGCCTTTAATGAAGAGATGAAAATAGACCAAAAAAAGATAGAAAATTGGTTAAATTACTTCCATATAGAGATAAGGGGAAATTTAGTAGAAAAAAGAGAAGAATCTCCTTTTCATGCCAGTGGACATATTCATGGAGATGGAATAATAAAACTAATTGATTATGCAAGACCAGAATACCTAATACCTGTCCACACAGAAAGAGAGAAAAATATAGACTTTTTTGATCAATTTAAGGATTTTTGTAAAGTAATTTACCCAAAAAAAGGAGAGACAATAATAATCACATGAATGAAAAGGATAAAGTCAAAATTATTCCTAAAAATTTTTACAAAAATTGTTAGATCTTATACTTGTAAGTGTAAATACTATAAAAGAACTACCGATGCAGTAGGAAGATATGGAGGAGAAGAATTTATTGGGATATATTCTGATGTAGAAGAAAAAACATAATGGTCACCATATCTAAATGAGTTTCTTTGTCAAGAGTTGGGGTGGGTATTCTGAATACCCACCCTTTTAGGTTTATCAACCATTATGAGGCTTTTGCACCTGACTCATATGCAGTTCTATACCCTTTTCGTTTTCAATTATTTGATTATGATTAAGCACTTATTCTGTATGCCTCCTTCTATTGCCAAAATATAAACTCAAGGCATAAGGGAAAGTTTAAATTGCATCTTCGCCCTGTTCGCCAGTTCTTATTCTCACTGCATTTTCTACGTTATAAATGAATATCTTTCCGTCGCCGATCTTTCCAGAGCGCGCTACTTTAACAATGGTATCAACAATTCTATCCACTTCTGAATCCTTTACCACAAGCTCTATCTTGACCTTCGGCAAAAGATTTATATTAATCTCCACACCCCTGTAGTATTCAGTTTTTCCTTTTTGAAGACCACAGCCCATAACCTGGGACACTGTCATGCCTTTAATCCCAAGTTGATTTAAAGCATCTTTTACCTCTTCAAGCTTTTCAGGTCTAATAATACACTCAATCTTTTTCATAACCTTCACCCTTTCCAAATAAAATTTATCTTAATCCCCAAAACTTATTTTACTTCCTGAGCTTTTATTACAAAGTCACCATATGCTGTTGCACCATGTTCTGTAACGTCCAGACCTTCTATCTCTTCCTCTTCAGAGACTCTCAAACCAACTGTGAGTTTGATTATTGTAAATAGAATAGAGACTGTTAAGACAGTCCATATAAATGTTGAAGCAACTCCAGCAAGCTGGACTAAAAATTGCTTTATCCCTCCTCCATATAATAGTCCTCCTTCTGTTGAAAAAAGTCCAACCATCAATGTTCCAAAAGAACCACTTACTCCATGTACTGATATTGCACCGACAGGATCATCGATCTTTAGTTTTTTATCAATGAATTCAACAGATACAACAACCAAAATTCCTGCAAGACCGCCTATTATTGCCGCACCCCATGGGTTGACAGACGCACAGCCTGCTGTAATTGCAACAAGACCAGCCAAAGCACCGTTTAGTGTCATACTAACGTCTGGTTTTTTGTACTTTAGCCATGTATATATCATTGCTAAATTTGCACCCATCGCACCTGCTAAGTTAGTATTGACAGCAATATCGCCAATCTTCTCATTCATACCAGATAAGGTTGAACCCGGGTTGAATCCAAACCAACCAAACCATAATATAAATGTACCCAGCGCTGCTAAAGTTATGCTGTGTCCTGGTATTGCATTGACCTTGCCGTCTTTTGTATACTTACCAATTCTTGGTCCAAGCATTGCTGCGCCAATTAGTGCTGCCCAGCCACCTACTGAGTGAACAACAGTAGAACCTGCAAAGTCGATAAATCCAAGTTTGCTCAGCCAACCGCCACCCCATACCCAATGACCTACAACAGGGTAGATAATAAGTGAAATCACAGCACTGTAAATGCAATACGCAATAAACTTTGTTCTTTCAGCCATAGCACCTGAGACAATTGTTGCAGATGTTGCAGCAAACACTGTTTGGAACATCAAAAAGGATGTAAGTGGAATAGACAGACCCAAGTGTTTAAATGAATCATTCAGGAAAAATCCTGACGTACCGATAAACCCACCTGCATCTTTTCCAAACATGAATGCAAATCCAAAGAGCCAGAATATCACAGAGCCTATTGCAAAGTCCATTAGGTTTTTCATAACAATGTTGCTTGCATTCTTTGATCTTGTAAAACCTGCTTCGACCATTGCAAATCCTGCTTGCATGAAAAAGACCAAAAACGCTGTAACAAGAACCCAGACATTATCAACAGCAGTTGACACTTTATCGGGTGTAACCTCGTCTGCTTTTGCTATTGATGTAATAAACAGTAAAGTTGCAATTGTTCCTAACAGGATTAAAAAGACCTTGTAATTTTTAATGAGTCTATTCATCTTTAAAAACCCTCCTTAAACCTAATTTTTTAATGATACAACCTTGGAGATTTAATATAAAAGAATTCTAATTCAGGGCCAACATAGTAAGTAAATCTCATATCTTTTGCTTTCTTTAGCTTCTTTTTAAGTACGTTTCTGGGATCTCCATCAAAGGTTTTCCGTTTGGTTCAACTATTGTCGCAAACATTCTTGCTACTTTTTTTTATCCTTTTGTCTCAAGGCTTTCTCCAATTCATGGGCTGTTATAGTGAAACTTTTGAGGTATCCTAATACATCTGTAAACTAAATCTCCACAAAATAAATGTTATTGTCCTTAATATACTTTAAAACCTCTTCTTTAGTTTTTGGAAAGCTGTTTGCCATTTTTTCCCTCCTTTAAGATTAATTTATTAAAGTTCATTTTTAACATTTATTAAAAATAATCTCATATCTCACCCCTTCCTGGTAATTTTTAATGTAAGTATTATATATCTTACTATAATATTTGTCAAAATCTAATTTTTAAAAAGGCATACGGTAATTAATTACCGTCATATTTAAAAAATTAAATATTTTCTCTACTCTTTCCCTATTCCTTACTCTAATAAGTCTTTTATTTGGGTATTCTGAATACCTACTCCAACATTTATTATAGATCCAAAAATTATAGAAAAGGCAGATAATTTGATGTATCAGGCGAAAAAAGAAAGCAAAGATAGAGTTATTATTGAATAAATAATAATATTTTTGGGGTAAAATCTATTAAGAAGGAAAGCGAATTTTTTTTGACAAAAAATTGGGGATTGTGCTAAAATTTTGGAGATTATGGAAAGGAAAGTGTCGCTACTTGGATTTTTGCTTGCTTTTTCTGAAAACTTGGATAATCAGGTACCTGAAAAAAGGAGACATTCCTCGCGGGTAGCTAACTTATCATTCTTTATAGCAGATAAATTAGGACTATCCGATAAGGAGAAATATGATCTAATAATATCTTCCCTTTTNCATGATGCTGGAAATGGTAACAATAACTTTAAAAACTCTTCCAAAGAGATAGATGAGCACGCCTTAAAAGGAAGCCTTTTTATATCTGATATACCCTTCTTAGAAAACATTTCCAAAATTATAAAATATCACCATATAGCTTGGGATTTTGGAAAAGGAAACGTATATAAGGAAGATCCTGTACCTATAGAAAGCCAAATCCTATTTCTTGCCGAGTTTATAGATCATACATTNAATAAACAAAGATATATATTAAAGGAAAGAAATAAAATTATCAAAAAGGTAAAGGAAGAAGGAGAAAAATTATTTAATAAGGATGTAATGGAGGCCTTTTTATCCCTATCTAACAAGGAATCTTTTTGGTTTGAGGTAAATTATGATACTCCATCTCCTGAAGATTTCTCTTGTGATTTAAAATTGGATATAGATGGATTATTATTACTTTCTAAGGCTATAGCAAGGATCGTAGATTATAGAAGTAAGATACAAGTTAGGCATTCAAGAAATGTAACCAATGTTGCCTCTTATTTATCAGAGAAATTAGGCTATGATCCCGAAATGATTAAGAAAATAAAAATAGCAGGATATCTACATGACATAGGAAAGGTATCATTACCATCTTCCATACTTCTAAAGCAGGAAAAATTATCCAAAAAAGATACCGATTATATTAAAGTGCATCCCTTTAAAACTTATCTTACTCTTAAGAAGGG
>JGI24721J44947_10011583_pt1 | contig 10996 bp, 5 predicted proteins | sample YelNatPaOPGAMG01_FD_44947 | JGI IMG/M metagenome (IMG submission 44947)
ACCTAGTTCAAACCTGACAGGTCTTACTAGAGCCTACGCAACCCGACTCGCTTGCATGGAAATGAAACCAGTTAGGCAAAACTTTTGCGGAGACCTGTCAGGTTTTAATATGGATTGGTATTTGCCCCTGCACAGCCCGAATTACCTCCATAGACATGAAATTCAATAGGCAATACCCCTATGGAGCCCTGTCAGATTTTATTATTTTTTCCATCTCAAATTTCTGCAACAAATTGGTTTGCCTTTAGTCGTTATCTTCGACTACATGCCTTCTATGAAAGTCTGAGGGTTTGGTTCATTATGAACTTGTTTTTCAACACTCTCCGGTAATTTATGGTGTGTCACAACCATTCGTAATTTCATCATTGGAGAATCGAAAAAAGGCTCCGTTATATAAAAATGTTTTGGTAAAATTTGTAACTATAGTAAACAAATATCATCTAAATAGTATAAATCAAAAATTACATATAGGAGAAAGAAAATGAGTGAAGAATTAATTCCCCAAAAATCAGTTACGTTACCACGTTTAAATGAACCCGCCCCGGAGTTTGAGGCTGTTACGACACATGGCACAGTTCGCCTGTCTGACTACCGGGATTCATGGCTGATTTTATTTTCTCATCCAGCTGACTTTACGCCAGTTTGTACGACAGAATTCATTGCATTTGCAGAGATTTACCCCGAATTGCAAAAACGAGGGGTCGAGCTACTGGGTCTTAGTGTAGACAGTGTTTATTCCCACATTGCATGGGTAAGAAATATCGAAGAGAAGACCGGTGTGAAAATTCCTTTTCCAGTCATTGCCGATTTGAATAAAGATGTGGCGACCCTATATGGAATGATACAACCGGGTGCCAGTAAGACCGAAGCGGTGCGGGCGGTTTTCGTTATCGATCCGAAGGGTATTCTCCGTGCGATGATCTATTACCCGCTGACTGCTGGACGCAATATGCAGGAGATTCTGCGTTTGGTCGATTCGCTCCAGACCAGTGATAAATATCAAGTGGCAACACCGGCTAACTGGAAACCGGGTGATAAGGTAATTGTACCTGCGCCGAACACGACCGAGACTGCGGAACAACGTGTAAAAGCGGGTTATGAATGCGTGGATTGGTATTTATGTAAGAAGACATTGGAGTAACCATGGCTTGTATCAATCCTGATGGAACCTTAACCCCCACCGCTACTTTAGTGTTAAAAACCGCTCATCGCCCCATTACTGTGGAAGAAATAGCCCAATCCGCTGGTTTGCCTTTATATCAGGTGAGGATGAGTTTGCGGGAACTGGTAGCAAGCGGCCTTCTAAAAGAAGAAAATGAAACCTATTTCATAACCGAAAAAGGGAAAAAGCTTTTGCATTAACTCATTTACACAAGCGGAAAGGTTAAAAACGAACGTCATGAGGACAATGACGTTCGTTTTATTTTCTGGGTAAATTTTTAACAAATTGCTTATGTCCTTCATATCGTTTTCTAACAATAACTGGTTATCATCCCAAACAGAATTTGATAAGAAAAAATTCTAGTCTAAAGGAGGTGGCGTATGTTCCAAATTATCCGTCGTGATCCTTTCCGCGATTTAATGAATATTCGCAGCATGATGGATCGGCTTTTTGACAACGCATTCTCTACTTGGGACTTTGAAGATACGTTTATTGGTGAATTGCCGCTAGACGTTGTGGAAAACGATGAGGAATACATCGTCAAAGCTTCTCTGCCAGGCATTAATCCGGATGACCTCGAAATCACCTACAGTGGCAACACGCTGACCATTAAGGGTGAGATTAAATCCGAGGAAGAGGAAAAGAAGGGTACTTATCATCTCCGCGAACGACGCTATGGCAGCTTTGCCCGCAGCATCACTTTGCCTAGCAACGTGAAAGCGGACAAAATCGAAGCCACCTATGAAGCCGGTGTACTCAAATTAACCTTGCCTAAGGCAGAGGAAGCGAAACCCAAACGCATCGCAGTCAAAAGCGGGCAGAAAATGATTGAAGGCAAAGTAGCCGATATCAAGCAAAAAAACTAATCCATAAACTTTCTTTTATAGGTAGAACATCCCGAAGATAGAACCTGTCTTCGGGATGTTTTTCTATGTCGGGTTATGTAATCGTCAATCCATAACCTTCCGATAGATAAAGGCATTATTGATAGAACAGGCAGTCATTGGCATCTGGCGTGCCAATTAATCTTACGCAAGAAAACAAGCCCTTCATCCTTTCTGATTGCACTGTCCGCAAATATATAGAAAATTGAAAGAACTTAAAACCCGAGCCGCTCATCAGGTTGACCGTTCATTCAATTTATGGCATAATTTCGCTTATCTAAAAAAGCGTTGATGGAAACGAGTACATCCACGCGGAGCATCAGCGAGCCTGGGGTGGTGTGAGCCAGGCAGGACGCGGGATGGAAAATCATTCCGGAGCTGTTACCTGAACTGTCACCGAATTCTTCCGTTGGCAAAGTAAGGGCGCCGGCGACGTCTGCCGTTATCATAGACGAATGGTTCGATTAGTCTTTCAGACTTTTCTGACCATTAAAAGCTGTCTGCTCTAGCAGAAAGCAGGGTGGTACCGCGGGAGAGGTCATTTGTACGCTCTCGTCCCTGAGGGGATGAGGGCGTTTGAATTTTTTTATTATTTTATCTTGGATTATTTTGCGGAGGTTGTATGGGTTTTCAAGAAGTACCTTCAAAGGTTGATTTTCCAAATCAGGAAAAAGAAATCCTGAAATTTTGGGAAGAATCCCAAGCATTCGAAAAACAACGCAAGCTCCACCAGGGGCAGCCCCACTGGTCGTTCATTGACGGTCCCATTACTGCCAACAATCCCATGGGGGTTCATCATGGCTGGGGACGCACCTACAAAGACTTGTTTCAACGCTTTTGGACCATGCGCGGGCGTGAACTGCGCTATCAAAACGGCTTCGATTGTCAAGGATTATGGGTGGAGGTGGAAGTCGAGAAGGAGATGGGCTTCAAAAGCAAAAAGGACATTGAGGCTTTTGGTTTGGAGCTCTTTGTGCGTAAATGCAAAGCCCGTGTATTGAATTATGCTGCTGTGCAAACCGAACAATCTATCCGCCTTGGTTATTGGATGGATTGGAATGATCCCAATCAATTGCGTTGGTTAGCGGAACAATTGATGGAAGATCCCCAAAAAGTGATCACGGTGCCTGGTCCAAATGGACCCGTTACCGATACCGTAGAACAAATTGTGGGACGACTAGGGATGCCCGAATTGGGTGGAAGTTATTTCACCTTCTCTAATGAGAATAATTACATGATTTGGGCGTTTTTAAAGAAATGCTGGGAGAAAGGTTGGCTCTATCGCGGGGCAGATGTAATGCCCTGGTGTCCGCGCTGCGCCACCGGCATCAGTCAACATGAAATTGTCACGGATGGCTATGCAGAGCTCACCCATCGTGCGGTAACCCTGCGTTTTCCATTGCGGGAGGCAACTAATTCCACCGACCCCTTGCATTACACCCCGCGCCGAGACCCGCAAAGCGGGCTGCCAGAATATTTATTGGTGTGGACAACAACTCCTTGGACGCTGACCAGCAATGTCGCTGCGGCGGTAGGACCCGATTTAACCTATGTCAAAGTCCGTCAAGGTGATCAAATTCTCTATCTCTCCAAGGGCACGCTACATATGCTGCGCGGTGATTATCAGGTATTGGACGAACTCCCTGGAACCTTGATGGATGGATGGTCTTATAGCGGGCCATTCGATGATCTACCCGCAGCTCAGGAAAGAGGCGGGCATACCCATCTAAAAGAGTTAATTAAGGGCATCCCATTCAGCGCCGTGCAAGCCCACCGCGTGATTTTGTGGGAAGAGGTAGGGGAGGCAGAAGGCACCGGCATCGTACACATTGCACCAGGTTGTGGCGCTGAAGACTTTCAACTCGGAAAACAATATGGTTTACCGCTTATCGCACCGCTCGATGAAGAAGGGTACATTGTAGAGGGGTTTGACTGGTTGACCGGCAAACACGTCTCCCAAGTAGCAGATCCCATCTTTGAAGACCTGGAACGTAAAGGCTTGCTCTATAAGGTGGAACCTTATACCCATCGTTACCCCACGTGCTGGCGTTGTAAAGAAGAATTGGTCTTTCGTCTGGTGGATGAGTGGTTTATCAGCATGGGAGAAGTGTATGATAAACCTCGCGAAGCGCTGACAAAAGAGGAAAAAGAGCGCAGCTTGCGTTATCAAATTATGGATATCGTCGATCAGATCCGCTGGATCCCTGAATTCGGTTACTCACGGGAGATGGATTGGCTGCGCAACATGCACGATTGGATGATCAGCAAGAAGCGTTATTGGGGGTTAGCACTGCCAATTTGGGTGTGCGCTGATTGTGGTCATCACGAGGTCATCGGCAGTGAATTNGAATTNCAGGAAAGAGCTATTTCCGGAGTAGATGTATTTGATAANCACACCCCNCACCGCCCGTATATTGATGCCATAAAATTGCGTTGTCCGAAGTGTGGCGGAGAAATGAGCCGCATTCCGGATGTTGGAAACCCGTGGCTCGATGCTGGAATTGTCTCGTTTAGCACATTGCGCTACCGNTCNGACCCGGCGTATTGGCGCTCCTGGTATCCGGCGCANTGGATCAGTGAATCTTTCCCAGGGCAATTCCGCAACTGGTTCTATAGCCTGCTGGCAATGGCAACGGTGATCGCTGGTGAACCTCCGTTCCTGCAAAATTTTGGCTACGGCACCTTGCTGGCAGAAGATGGACGCCCGATGCACAAGAGCTGGGGCAATTCAATCGAATTCAACGAAGCTGCTGACAAGATGGGTGTAGATGTGATGCGCTGGTTGTATTGTAACCATAAGCCAGAAAATGATCTGCTCTTTGGTTATCATCGGGGGGATGAGGCGCGGCGGCGTTTCCTGATCCCGCTCTGGAATGTCTATACTTTCCTCGCCACTTATGCCCGTCTGGATAACTGGGAGCCTGCTTTTGCGTTTGATGCGGAGTTTCCAGAAGGGGCAACTCCCCAAAGCGATAATTTGCTTGACCGCTGGATCCTTTCCCGCTTGAACCAGGTGGTGACTACGGTAACCAATGCACTCGAAAACTCCGATAGCCTGACTGCGACCTTATCATTTGAAGCGCTGTTGGATGATTTAACCAACTGGTACGTCCGCCGTTCCCGCCGCCGATTCTGGAAATCCGAACACGACGCGGACAAAAATAACGCTTATGCGACGCTTTACCATGTCATGGTTAAGCTCATCCGGCTGTTGGCGCCATTTATCCCCTTTGTTACAGAGGCAATTTATCAAAACCTGGTGCGCAGTGTTCGATCAAGTGCGTATGAAAGTGTCCATCATACGACCTGGCCGCTTGCGGATGAGACTATCGTCGATAATTCTCTTGAAGAGCAAATGACATTAGCGCGTCAGGTTGCCAGCCTGGGGTTGAGTGCCCGTAATGCTGCCGGCTTGAAAGTACGGCAGCCTTTGCAGAAAGTGCTGGTGTACGCCGGCAAGACGAACACGATGCTGCCCGAGTTGGTGGAAATCGTCAAAGATGAATTGAATGTAAAGAGCTTTGAATTCGTGGAAGAAGCCAGTCAGTTAGTCACTTATCAAATCTTACCGGACAATAAATTATTAGGTCCGCGCTTTGGCGCGCAGTTCCCAAAAGTGCGGGCAGCTTTGCTCGCGTTAGATCCCGCTCAGGTAGCTGCTCAGGTGCAAGCTGGATTACCTGTTGCGATTCAGCTTGATGGTGGTTCAGTCGAACTGCAGCCCGAAGAGATTTTGGTGCAGACCAAACCTGCCAGTGGTTTAACTGTGGCTTTCGATAAGCTCGCTATCGTAGCGATTGATACGACGATCACCCCAGAATTACGCGCCGAAGGATTAGCCCGTGAGCTGGTGCGCCGCATCCAAGCCATGCGCAAAGATGCTGGATTCAATATCGAAGACCGCATCACGACTTACTATCAGGCAGATGCGGATTTACGCGCAATTTTCGAAAATTGGGCTGAATATATCCAAGCGGAAACCTTGACAACGAAATTGATTGAAGCTACCCCCCCAACGGATAGCTATCAAGAAACCCATCACATTGACTCTCATCAGGTGTTGATTGGAGTGCAAAGATAAGAAACATAGAGAAGGGATTGAATTTTTAATATTTTTGTGCTGAACTACTATTAATCGTCAATCCCTTCTCTTTCTTTATAAGAGAGTTTCATTTGTGGCATCCTCAACTCAAGAGGATACCCTGCCAAACTCTATCTTTTCCCCACCCACTCAAGCTCTTCTGATTCAACCAACCGCCACTCTGAAAAAACAACCCGAGTCGTTCCCACCGCCGCCATAGTGCTGCTATCTGGCATCTTGTATCATCTTGAAAAACAGTTCCACCACACTTGGGTCAAAATGTTTGCCACTTTGCTGGCGGATGAAATCCAGTGCATCGCTTTCCGTCCAGGCTTTGCGGTATGGTCGATCACTGGTCAAGGCATCATATACATCCACGATTGCAAACAGACGTGCCGCAAGCGGGATTTCTTCGCCTTTCAAACCACGCGGGTAGCCACTGCCATCCCACTTTTCATGATGACAATAGGGAATGTCTAACGCTGGTTTGAGATATTCAATGGGGGAGAGCATCTCGTAAGCGTACTGGGGATGGCGGCGCATGATGTCCCATTCTGCTTCGGTCAGCGGTCCATTTTTCAGTAAAATGCTATCTGGTACTGCCATCTTGCCGATATCATGCAGGATCGCGCCGCGCCGAATATGTACAAGTTCGGATGGTTTAATGCCATACGCTTTTGCTAATTGCATCACCAATTCGGTCACACGTTGTGTATGTCCTTCGGTTTCTTTATCGCGCATATCCAACGCCCGTGACCAGCCCTCTATGGTGGCATCATAGGCTTGGGATAATTCCAGATTGGAACGCTGGAGATCCTCAAAAAGGCGGGCGTTATCGATGGCGATGACCAGTTGGCCAGCCATTGTTTCCAGGAAATTCATCCAGTCATTATCGGGGAAAATTGGTTTGCGGCTGAATACCTCCACCACCCCCTTTAGCTGGCCCTTGCTAATCATCGGATGGGCGCAATAGGCTTTGAAGTGTTCTCCTTCCAATCGTTCTGACTGGGTTAATTCCGATCCCTTCGCAGCGAGATCGGGGACAAACAGGGTGCGTTGTTCGAGAGCTGCCCGCCCAGCCAGACTTTCTCCCAGGCGAAGCCGTAATTTTGACTGTAAAGGAGTAAAGAACCCGCGGCCAGCGATACGCTCTAAGGTTTGCGTAACAGGGTTGTAAAGCAAGATGTTCGCTGCGTCGACAGCCAACAATTTGATCAAATGGCGCAATAGTGTGTCGAATATGATGTCTANATCAAAACTGGCNGTAATCGCTCGATCGATTTCGCGCAGCGCGCTCAANCGCTCCACCTGATGGAGAGTCTCTTCATACAAACTCATCCGCTGAATGGCGCTGCTGGCAATATCTGCCAGCGATTCAAGCAGCGCAACTTCATCCTCCGTCACCTGGCGCGGCTGCGGGACTGCAACGAAAATGACCCCGAGTGAAGTTGTGGTTGTGCGGATAGGCACACAAACACCGCCCCAACCATTAGGTATCTGACCTGCTACAGGTTTGTGCACCATTGGATCACTGGCAAAGTCAGGGGTTACATAGGATTTCCCGCTGCGGAAAACTGTGCCGGCAATACCTTCATCTACCTTTTGTGGTTCTTCGCTCAACTCGCTGAACCAACCGCGTGCTACAACACGTGTGAGCGTAGCGCTTTGCGGGCGATAAAGCATCACGCTGCCCGCATTGGTATGCATGACCGAAAGCGTTTCGTCTAATAATAAAGGCAAAGCTTCCTCCACATTTTGTGCTTTGCGCAAAGAGAGGGAGATATGATACACCGCTTCGAGGCGGGCGAGGTTTTTCTGTGTCTCCTCGAACCAGCGTACGCGCTCGATCAACAAGCCCAACTGCCTGCCCAGTGTCTCGAGCAGCCGGATTTCATCTTCTTCCCATTGTTGGGGTTTGGTTGAGGCAACGGCTATCCCGCCGATGCGTTTTCCCTCTGCCTCCAATGGCACAATGATAGCAGATTGAATGCCGTGTTTTTCAATCAAGATTTTACTCAGCGGATCGGTTTCGACCAAATATGAAGTTATCACCTGGGGCTCTTTTAAGTCCATATGTTGTTCAGCCGAGATGTGCAACATTTCCTGGCTTAATTCTGGCGATAGATTGCGCAATGCAAGGTGGTGTTTCCCAAAGCGTGTTTCATTGAGCCAGATGGCGCCTTGCGCGAGCCCCAATGTCGACAAGAGGTGGTCTAACGCAATCTCTAACAGGCCATTCAGATCGTTGGCACTGCGGTTGGCAGCCACAAGGATGGCATTCAGGGCAGTATTATGGGCAGAGCGCCGTGCGATTTCGTCATAGAAGCGTGTCCGTTCAATGACCAATGCTGCGGTGGCGGCAAAGCTTTCCAACATGTGTAAATCATGCTCATTAAAAGCCCCTTTACGGGTGGCGTTGTCCAGGGAAATCACGCCGATTGCAGCATCATGGGCAATCAATGGCGCCACCACTGCGCTTTGGATCATGCTTATTTCCACAATTTCCCCATCATAGCGGATCTCCGCCTCGCTGCGAGCATCGCTAATGATCTGCGCTTTTTTTTGTCGAAACGCCCGTGCCGAATAACCTTTTTCTAAGGGGAAACTGGCTGTCAATACACGCGCATCGCGATAGCCCTGTATGGCGTGGATCTTCAATTGTCCGCTTGCATCAGCCAGTAATATGGTGCCTTTCTCGGCGGCAGGGATTGCATGGATGGCTGTGGCTAAGATCTGTTTCAGTAGGGATGGTAAATCCAGCGATTGCCCTAATGTTTGGGCTAATTGGGCTAATGCTTCCACTTCGCGCTCATGAGCCTTTTGCTGGCTGATATCCAGCATGATTCCCTGCCAGTAAAGCGGTCGTCCTTTTTCATCGCGGATCAAAACGGCCTCGTCATACACCCACACAATCCGTCCATCACGGGTGAGGATACGATATTCCTGATGGAAGGGCTCACCACTATAGCTTGTTTCTTCGTCTGCCTTGATGACTGCGTCGCGATCATCAGGATGTATGATTTCTTTCCAGAAATCCAAGCTGTTTAGCCACTCCTCTGGGGAATATCCACTTAGCGTTTCCACCTGTGGGCTGATGAATAAAAGCCGACCGTCCTGGGCAGATTCGGTATAAATGACTGCTGGAACTTGTTCGATAATCGTGCGTAACTGTGCCTCTGCCTGTTGTAAGGCTTGTTCACTGCTGACACGCTCGGTGATGTCGAGCAAAGTCCCGATCACGCCCACTTGGTTGCCCAGCTCAAATCGGCGGCCATGCACCTCCACATGAATGACGGATCGATCCTTACGTAAACCGCGGAAGGTGTAACGGATATCGGTCAGTAAGCCATCTACACGCAAACGGATATTTTCGGTTACTTTCTGACGATCGTCAGGATGGGTGAGATCCAAAGGTCCCAGCCGATCGATGATCTCCTCGACCTGATAACCGAAGATAGAGGCAAGTGCTTGATTGACATAACGGAAAATCCCATCTTGAATAAGGTACACCCCCGTGAGAGAGGATTCAGACAAAAGGCGAAATTTTTCTTCACTTTGACGGAGGGTCTGTTCTGCTAGTTGACGGCGCGCAATTTCTTCTTGTGCAAGGGCATAAAGGGAAGCTCGCTGCCACCCTGCGCCAATTAGGGAGGCAAAGGCGGTCACAGCGGGGATGTCATCCTTGGTTAAATCTGGGGCAGTGACAGAAAATGAACCGATGACTTTGCCTTCCACGTTGAGAGGCGCTAAAATAGATTTTGGGGAATTGAGCAGCGCATTGATCTGCCCAGCCAGTTTTTTCATCCTCTGTGGAAGCCAATCACGTATGACAGCTTGGGTATCTTCCAGAAAAATAATCTTCTTCTCGCGGATTACCTGACGAAAATGAGCCGTTGCATCTAAAGGAAGTGAAAAATTTTCGAGGCGTAAACCGGTGAGCTTTTCTGTTAATTGGATGATTTTGGGGTCATAGGAAAGATGACGGGGATAGAGGTATTGCTGTTGATCGTCGCATAAGAATAAAGTACAAATGTATCCGTCTTTTTTTAGTTCTTGAGCGACTGCTTGAAAGATTTCATGCGGCGTGAGCGCCTGTTCCATTTTGAAGGCTGCCCGGTCGAAAGTGCGCAATAGGCGATTCGAGGAGGTGTGCAGGGTGATTTCTTGGGCGAATACCAGCGCGGCGGATCGGTTTTCGTCGCGGATTTGGTGAAGTGTCAGCTCGACATTCACGAAAGTACCGTCTTTGCGTGATAGCCGATAGATGCGGCGGACATCGCTGATACCCTCGGCGATGCCTGGGATCGGGACGGAGGGCAATTGGATTTCTTCGACTAATACCTCGGCTACCCGTTTTTGTAAAAATTCATGGCGGCTATAACCAGAGAGCGTTAATGCGGCATCATTTACCGCCAGAAAAGTCTGTGTATCCAAATCCTGGATCCACATTGGTTTGGTTTGGTGCTGGAGGAAGGATTCCAGGTTTTGTAAGAGGCTGGAAATAGGTTTTGTTTTAGGTTGTGTCTTTGGCATTACGCATTTCCTCACAGACGCAGCGAACGCGTCGCAAAATGACGATCACTGGGTGAGATGAATAGCAATATAACACAAGGTTATTGATTTGGAGTTTACAGTTTTTTTAGGTGGGGGGTAATTTTGGAAACGATGAATAGTTTTATGGGACGCGGATTGTTTATAGGACGCGGATGAACACAGATGGACGCGGATANTTTTATAGGACGCGGAGGANGAACACAGATGGACGCGGATTGTTTTATGGACGCTGAGGAACACAGATGGACACGGATAGTTTTATGGGACGCGGATGAACACAGATGGACGCGGATTGTTTTATGGGACGCGGAGGAA
>JGI24721J44947_10011586_pt1 | contig 10995 bp, 8 predicted proteins | sample YelNatPaOPGAMG01_FD_44947 | JGI IMG/M metagenome (IMG submission 44947)
TTCCGAGGCCAAATTGCGGGACCAAACCTCACCTCGTCCCCTCGTCGACCTCTTAGAGGCCCTGGAGCAGGGGGTCCCCCGCCTGCACCTTCTCGACGGAGGCCAGGACGGAGCGCTTCTTTTGGAACTCTTCACCCGCGACGGAATCGGAACCCTCATCTCCCGGGATCCCTTCGAACATATCCGGAAGGCGACCCTCGATGACCTCGTGGAGATCCTAGCCATCATCCGGCCGCTCGAGGCCAATGGGGTTCTGGTCAGGCGCCCCCGCGAGCGGATCGAGATGGAGCTTGAACACTTCATTGTGACCTGCCGGGACCGGACGGTGATCGGCTGTGTCGAGCTGATTCCCTATCCGGAGTCGTCCATGGCCGAGATGGCCTGTCTTGCCATCCTTCCCGAATATCAGGGGGAGGGACGGGGGGAGCAGCTTCTGGCCTTCTGCCGCTCCGAGGCAAAGAGACGGGGGCTTGCAAGAATCTTTGTCCTGACGACCCAGTCCTCCCGCTGGTTCATGGAGCGGGGCTTTGTGAAAGCGGGTCCCGAGATCCTGCCGAAGGAACGGAGAACCTCCTACGATCCGGACCGGAAAAGCCAGGTGCTGCTAACAGAAATCTGACACCTCTTCCCCGGTTTTAAACCAAACCCCTGTTACCTCCTATTTTTTCAGGAAGGTTCGCTCATAGGAGAGGACGTCCCGGGTCTCCTGGGGATCGATGACATCCCAGAAGGCGGGCATGATGTTTCTTCCCCGCCGGATGACGTGGATGAAAAAGGCCTCATCCCCCATTTTCCAGGTCTTGGGGTCGGTGAAGTTCGCCGGTTTTTCCATGAGGGCGGGGGCGGCGATACCGTTCCCGTCTCCCTTGACTCCATGGCACTGGATGCAGAGCCCTCGATAGATTTTCTTGCCGCGGACCGGATCACCGGGTGACGCAAAGGCCACTCCCCACTCGGATAAAATCAGAGCCCCTCCCAGAACAGCCCCGATCAAGACGACAAATCCCGTTCTTTTCATCGTGTCTTTAAAGAAGGTCAATTCCGTTCTCCTTTTCAAAGGTCTTTTCCCGGTAAAAGACGGGGTGAATGTATCTCCTTGGATTCATATGGGGGTAAAGGTAAAAAAACAGAACAAGAAAAACCTGTCTATTAAAGCATGAAATGGAACCGACAGGAAGACGTTTTTATGGATGTTTGTCGATGAAAGTCTGGTCTTGCGATGGGATTAAAACATCTACGAAAGACCAGAAGGGATTTTGAGAAACCCCTTGGTGGAATTTGTCAGGATAAAACGTGACGTCGGGGGGAATTGATTCTATAGGGTTTTGGAAAAGGATTTTTACGCCTGCAAAATCTCAGGCCTTGTCCCAGAAGCGTCCTGCGCTTGCAGGGGACCACGGTCCTGTCGAACGTCCATTTTTCCTGATGGGACTCATCGAAAAAAAGCCCCCTTTGGCAGGAATTCTCAAAATTTATAAGGTCTTCATTCGAAGGATATAGAGGGATAGGGGGATAAAAAAGAAATAAAAAAGGGGAGACCGAAGTCTCCCCCTTTGAAACTGAATCCATCAACTCCTAGTAGGCAAAGTCGAGACCCACGGCAAAGTTGTTGGAGGAAACATTCCCGAAGAATCCGGGTTGGTTGATCGAGCCAGAAACACCCTGGCCAGCCGCAAAGGCACTCAAAGATCCCGCAACACCGTCGTTGACGATATATTGCCAGGTGGCAAAGAGCGAGATGTCCGCCCGGTCGGATCCCCAGAGCCAATAACGGTCCAGAAGGGCAAAGGAGAGGACGTCATTGAAGTTTCCGGGAATATTCGCATAGGGCTGCATCATCATGTCGAGCTGGTTGTAGATCAGTTCGATCAGGTTGGAATTGGTTCCGCTTTGGGCAAAGAACCCATTAAAGGTCGGCTGCCAACTGACATCAATATACCAGACCATGTATTCGACTCCGCCTGTCTGAGGACCGACACCGGCAAAGGGCGTGGCAATCAGGGATGACGGGTCGTTGACGATTTCCCAGGCGCCATCGATATTCAAACCGCCGTTGGGAATCGGGTTTGTGGCGATATCAATCCCTTCCCGGCTGTACACCGCACTAGGATTGGCGCCTTGTCCATTCGGCCCTCCAGAGACGGGATTGGCCATTCCCACGAGGGCAAAGGCACCGATCTGCTCTCCGTTGGTCCGGCCCCACCCACCGAAGGATTGGGAGATACGGCCGTAAAAGCTAAATCCATTGTTGAGAAGCGGTGAACCCCCAACACTTGTGGTTTTATTAGTTAAAGTTGTAAATGATCCCGGCACCCCATCTCCCGGGCCGGATCCGTACAGGCCCTGGTTGGGGATGAAGTCAACGTTCACCCGGGTTTCACAGGGATCCAGGGAAAAAGCGGATTGCGTCATACAGCTGGACGGGCTGCCAATGTGATATCCAAAATAGCGAAGCTCGGTCCAGTCATTATTGAACATTTGGCCATCGGCATCAACATAGAGCCCGCCCGGTCCGACGAAGGATGCGCCTCCTGCCGCTCCGGCATTGTTGGCAACCTCTGGAATACCGGGCTGGTAGTCATACATGGTAAAGGGAGATCCCTGCCCGATCATGAGGGCCCGCTGGTTGGATTCCAGATGGTCCGCCGAGGCCTTTCCGACATAGAGGTTGGCCCAGGTGGTACCGAAGAGGTCATCGAAGCGGACCCACAGCTTGACGATCCCGAAGCCAGGGGCCGTCGATCCTCCGGCCGCGCCGCCTCCGGGCTGAACCCAGAAGGAGATCCAGTTATTGATCAAACCTCCCGATTCGATGTCCCACACCGTGTTGGCGCCGGCTCCGGAATTCCAGCCTCCATTTCCAGTGAAACTCGTCACTGGCGCCCCGGTGCTTGGCATACTCACCCCATTCACCGCCGAGCCTCCATAGGCCATTTCCATATGGAAGCCGATCGGGAAGTAATTCTGGTTGCCCGGCTTCTCGAACATCATGTCGAGGCCGTTGGCCTTGCCTGTGGTGCTCATCATGAATCCCCGGTCCTTGAAGAAGTGGCCGGTGTCAGCGAGTCTGGGCCACTGGATGTGGCAGAAGGAGCAGGGGAAGTTGTACTTTCTCGCAAAGCCCGGATAGGCGTGGGCGGATTTCGGCATGAAGAAAACCGCCACCGAGGCCAGGGCAAAGAGCGAGACGAACATCATGAGTGTTCTTCTCATCACTTCGGTCCTTTCGTTAAATGAAAAAACCTTGCGGAGGACAAACCTGCCCTCCGGAAATCCCGAAATTCGAAACGAATAAAAGAAAATAACAAACTAATTTCACCCGCACGAAACTCCCCGCACTCCTTCTCCGGACGGGAAATACCCTTGGCCGGACGCGGGTGCATGTTGTCTGGGAGTCCTATTCAGATGCGGGATCAGAGGGAATTGTAATCCCATGTTTCAGAACCGTCAAGGCCCCATGACGAAAAAATCACCCAATTTCCAAAATTCGTTTATGGGGGCAATGAGCGGTGAAATCCTGGAGAAGAGAAAATGGCTACAGATTAAGGAGAAGGATGGTGCGCCTGGCAGGAATCGAACCTGCGACCTGCGGATTCGAAGTCCGACGCTCTATCCTACTGAGCTACAGGCGCGTGCCTTGAGGAAAGGGATGAAAAGAGAATTGATGTTTGTCCGAAAATCCTGTAAAAACCTCGGTTCGTGCCGCCCGATCGGATCTTCTTCGGAAAACCTGATCAGTGCGGGGAGGAAGAACGGAGAGCCCGCCGGCCGGAACCGCGCACGAGAGAACTTTATCGAAAGTGAGCCGGTAGTGCAAGCCTATGGTTTCCCGAAATAAACGGGACAGGAGACTGAGCGTGGGGCAAGGAGATGAAGCGGAGGGTAAAAGGATGACTCTGGGGGAGGCACTGACTCTGTATGCCGAGCAGTATACCAGCCAAAAAAAAGGCGCCCGGCAGGAGCTTTCGAGAATCCGCCGCTGGAAGGCCCATCCCTTTTCCCAGCGCCCCCTGGATTCCTTCATCCCTTCCGACTGGCGCCTGTATGCCCTCGAGCGGCGGAAGAGTGTCTCGGCCTCCACCGTCCGCCTCGAACTCGCCCTTGTCCGCCATCTTTTCACCGTGGCTTCCCAGGACTGGGCGATGGAGCTCAGACCCCAGTTCACTTCCCGGACCCTTCCCAAGGTCAGGAATTCCCGCAACCGCCGTCTCTCTTTCGAGGAGGCGGAGGCCATCGTCCGCTCCACGGGGTCGCCCGTTCTCGAGAACCTTGTCAGGTTTGCGCTGGAGACGGCCATGCGCCGAAGCGAGATCACCAATATGAGATGGACGGATGTCGATCTCTCGAAAAGGACGGTGGCTCTGGCCGACACAAAAAACGGAGAGAGTCGCGTAGTCCCCCTCTCGCGGGAGGCTGTCAGGATCCTTGAATCACTCCGGGAGGGACGGAAGGGGGAGATGGTCTGGAGCATGGCTCCTGATTCCGTGACTCAGGCCTTCGGGCGGGCAGTGGAGCGAGCCCGGGCTGCCTACGAGAAGGAGTGCCTTGCAAAGGGACGGGAGCCGGATACGGGCTTTCTGATAGATGTCCGCTTCCACGATCTCCGGCACGAAGCCACGTCCCGTCTTTTTGAACGGGGAATGAATACGATGACGGTCGCGGCCATTACTGGCCACAAAACACTCCAAATGCTCAAGCGCTACACCCATCTCAGGGCCGAGACAATCGTGGGAGAACTCGACCGCACTGATAAGGAGGGGTGAAAAAAGGCTGCCAATGTCCCGGAGACCCCGGACTTCTTTGATTCCGGCCCCTTCCGGAGGTCCGGCTAGGGGGCGATCATGCTGTTGTCCAGATAGGAACGGGAGTAGAGGAAAACCGTCGTCGGGTCGGGGAGGACGACCGCCTCCTTCTTCCCCTTGTAGGTGACCCTCGAGAGAAAGTCCCGGATGACGTGGATCCGGGCATGGTCCTTGTTGTCGGCCCGGACCACGATCCAGGGGGCCAGGGCCGAATGGGTCCTGGCGAACATCTGGTTTCGGGCATTCGAGTAATCCTCCCAGTGCTTCTGGGCCGCCATGTCGATGGGGCTGATCTTCCACTGCTTGAGCGGATCATCGAGCCGGCTTTCGAGACGTCGCTTCTGTTCGTCGCGGTCGATGTCGAGGTAATACTTGAAAAGCCGGATCCCCGAACGGACGATCATCTGCTCGAAGGAGGGGACCGTCTCCATGAACTCCTCGTACTGGTCGTTGGTGCAGAAGCCCATCACCCGCTCGACCCCCGCCCGGTTATACCAGCTCCGATTCATGAAGACCATCTCCTGGGCAGAGGGAAGGTGGTAGACATACCGCTGGAAGTACCATTGGGTCTGTTCCCGGTCGGAAGGTTTCCCCAGCGCCACCACACGGGTTTCCCGGGGGGAGAGGTGCTCGGTGAAATGCTTGATCGTTCCGTCTTTTCCGGCCGCGTCACGTCCTTCGAATATGATGAGGACCTTCTGGTTTTCCCGGATCAGGTGTTTCTGGAACTTGACGAGCTCGATCTGTACCTCCCGGAGATCCTGGTGGTACTGGACCAGTTCCGGTGTCGGTTCGGACACTTCCGTATTTTTGGGGGTCTTCGGTGTTTTCGGGTGTTTTGGGCTCATGGGGACCTCCTCGGGTTAATGGGTGGGTCCCTTCACGTTACCAGAAATCATCGGAAGATACGACCATTTCTCCCCTGAGCCCTCCCTGATCTGTCATGGGTTTGCGATCATTCCTTGATCCCGTGGCAATCTTCTTCCGGCAAGCTGGGACCAGCGCCGGGAAAGGAGGGGAGCATCGAAGGGGACAAAAGGGTCACGAAGGGGCGGAAAAATCTCCTGATTCTGGGGGCAGGGGTCGGAAGCGGCCACATGCGGGCCGCCCAGGCCGTCGCGGCCGTTCTTCCGGAGTTTTCCGTCCCGCTTGAGGTTCAGGTCGTCGACCTCCTGGAGAGGGGCTCCCCCCTGTACCGGCTCCTCTACCGCTCGGGCTATCTGGGTCTTGCCCGACACTCTCCCCGAATTCTCGACCGGCTTTATGGAGCCACCGATCGTCTCCCTCCGGCTCTTTCCGGCCTCCTGTCCGGGGCCGACCGCCTCTTTTTCCGAACCTACCTTCGCGAACTCTCATCATCCTTCCCTGATCTTGTCCTCTGCACCCATTTCCTCCCGCTTGAGATCCTGGCTCCCCTGAGGCGCTTGGGAAGTCTTTCTTCCCCTCTCTGGGGCCTCGTGACCGATCTCCACCCTCACGGCATCTGGCTTTGGAAAGGGGTCGACCGTTATTTCACAGCCGACGCGGCCTCCGCCTCCCTCGTTCGAAAAAGGCTCGGAGGAACCCCCTCGTCCGCCTATGGAATTCCCGTTCATCCCGATTTCTTAAAGCCACCGGATCGCAAGGGTCTACTGGAAAAACTGGCTCTGCCTGACCGAAAAACAGTCCTGCTCTTCTCAGGGGGGGAGGGTCTCGGGAACCTTCCCTCCGTCCTGGACTCCTTTTCCGGCTTTCCCGGGGAGCTCTCCCTCATCGCGATTGCCGGACGGAACGCAGGACTGCTCGAGGAGTGCCGCCACTGGGCGAAAAATCATGAAAATCGTTGGCTTTTTGTCCGGACTTTGGGGTTTGTCGAAAACATGGCCGAGTGGATGGCAGTCTCCGACGTCGTGGTCACGAAGCCCGGGGGGCTCACCCTCTTCGAGGCTCTGGCGCTGGGAAAGCCTCTTGTTCTCCTTCCGGCCAGGGGAGGCCAGGAGGAGATCAACAGGCTCTGGGCGGTCGAGGCCGGTGCCGCCGTGGACTGCCCGGAGCCCTCTGAAGCCGGCTCGCTTCTCCGTCGCCTTTTTTCGGACCCCGGCCGACTGTCAGGGATGGGGGAATCAGCGAGGAGGGCCGGATGTCCGGAGGCCGCCGGCCTGATCTCCCGGGAGATTGTGGAGAGCCTGTTCCCGGGCTAGGTGAGCGAGAGGAGGATTTCATGACACGCTACCGGTCGATCTTCATTTCCGATGTCCATCTCGGCACCCGGGACTGCCGGGTCGATCTCCTTCTGGACTTTCTTCGGGAGACGGACTGCGACACCCTCTACCTCGTGGGGGACATCCTGGACTTCTGGCAACTCAAACGAAACTGGTTCTGGCCGGAAACCCACAGCACCGTCATCCAGAAGATTCTCAGAAAATCCCGCCACGGAACCAAGGTCATCTATATTCAGGGCAACCATGATCCCGTCCATTTCTTTCTCGACAAGGTCCTGGAACGAGGGGATGTTCATTTCGGAGATCTGGAAATCGCCCGGGAATGGATCCACCGGGGGGTAGACGGTCGAAGGTATCTCGTGATCCATGGAGACGCCTTTGATCTCTGTCTTACGACCCTTCCCTGGCTCACCCGGGCCGGGGACTGGGGCTACTCCGTCCTCCTCCGGGTCAACCAGATTCTCTGTTTTGTCAACCGCCTTCTTGGCCGGACAAGCCGCTGGTCGCTCTCCCGGGCCGTCAAGAACAGGGTCAAGAAGGTGACCCGGTTCATCGGGGAATATGAAGGAATCCTGGCCATGGCCGCGAAGAACCGAGGGATGGACGGGGTGATCTGCGGCCACATTCACTTTCCAGCCTCCCTTGAAAGGGAGGGGGTTGCCTATCTGAACACGGGGGATTGGGTGGAACACGCCTCCGCACTGGCCGAGTCCCACAGCGGGCGCTTTGAGATCCTGCTCTGGGGCGATCGCCGGCCCCGGGATCCGGAGGTGACCGGGCTCCGGGAGCCCTCTCTTGAGGAGATCCCCGGGAGTTGAGACCCGAAGATCCTGGCGGGGTTTTGTTTCTTGCCTGTTTTGGAAGGATTTGACCGGTCGCCACCTCATTGCTGATCGTGCTATGATCGGGTCGACCGGAAGAGACCTGAAAGACCCCGACGAAGGACCTCCGATGCGCGTGCTTTCCGTGAACCCCGGCTCCTCCTCCCTCAAGGCGACTCTCCTCGATGGGGAGGAAATCCTCTCCGACCACGAAATCCCCCTGGAAGGCTCGGTGGAGGCGGTTCAGACGGCTCTTTCGGAGCTTGACCTCTGGAGCCATGAGCGTCCGCCCGAGGCGATCGGGGTCCGGGTGGTCCACGGAGGGCGATCCTTCGGAGCGAGCGTTGTGGTCGACTCCCGGGTCATCAAAACTTTGTCGGATCTCATTCCGCTGGCCCCTCTCCATCTCCCCGTCGCCATTCGGGTTTTGTCGGCCCTGACCGGGATGGGCCACGCCCTTAGGGTGGTCGCCGTCTTCGACACCCAGTTTCACCGGACCCTGCCGGAGGCCGCCCGGCGCTACGCCATTCCCCCGGATTGGGAGGAAAAGGAGGGGATCGAGAAATACGGCTTTCACGGACTTTCCTACGACGATATCGTCCATCGGCTCCCCCGCCTCATGGCCCGTCCGCTCCCGGAACGGCTGGTCGCTGTCCACTGGGGAAATGGGGCCTCGGCCTGCGCCATTTTCCAGGGCCGGTCCGTCGACACCTCGATGGGGCTCACTCCGCTGGATGGCCTAGTCATGGGATCCCGGCCCGGGTCGATCGATCCGGGGATCGTTCCCCTGCTTCTCCGGAAGGGATACTCTCCGGAGGAGGTGGAGGAGGCCCTGAACCATCGCTCGGGCCTCTTCGCCCTCTCGGGAGGTATTTCGGACTTCCGCGAGATCGAGGAGCGACGCCTAGGGGGCGACCTTCGGGCCAGTCTGGCCTTCGAAAAGGCCGTTTACTCTGTCGTCGCGACGGTCGGCGCCTATGCCGCCGTCCTGGGGGGGATCGAGGCTCTCGTCATGACGGGAGGGGTGGGGGAAAATTCGTGGAGGGCAAGAAGCGCCGTCATGGACCGGCTGGGGTTTCTAGGTGTCCGCGAGGATCCCATAGCCAACCGCACAGGTTCAGGAGACAAGCGGGTCTCGGGGAGGGACTCCCGGGTCGAGGTCTGGGCCCTTCATGCCAGAGAGGACAGGACAATCGCCCGGGAGACGGAACGTCTTCTGGCCACAAGGGAAACAGGATCACCGAACCCGGGAGGACAACATGCTTGAGCGTTACAAGACAAGGGATCTGCCGCAGGGACTCGAACCTCTCGTGGAGATGGCGCTCGATCTCCGGTGGACCTGGAACCATCGGGCCGATGAACTCTGGAACCAGCTCGATCCGGTTCTCTGGAAGCTCATCCGGAATCCCTGGCTCATTCTCCAGACGGTCTCGGTCGCCCACCTGAACGCCCTGGCCCAGAACGGAGAATTCCTGGCCCGGATCGCAGAGGTCCACAATCTCTGGAGCCAGGAGGATCATGCTCCCTCCTGGTATTCCCAGCATCACGGCCGCTCCCCCCTTCGTACGGTCGCCTACTTCAGCATGGAGTTCGGTCTGTCCGAATCCCTTCCCATCTATGCCGGAGGGTTGGGGATCCTGGCGGGAGACCATCTGAAAAGCGCGGAGGATCTTGGCGTTCCCCTGGTGGGAGTCGGCCTCCTCTTCCAGAAGGGGTATTTCCGTCAGGTGGTCAACAGCCAGGGGGAGCAGATCGAAAGCTACCCCTACAACGATCCCGATTCTCTTCCCATCAGTCCCCTGCGCGGGTCGACGGGCCAATGGCTCCGGATTCCCATTCCCCTTCCGGGCCGGACCCTGATCCTCCGTGTCTGGCAGGTCCGTCTGGGCATGACGACCCTCTATCTCCTCGATTCGAACGACCCCGTCAACACCCCCATGGACCGGGGCATCACCGGTGAGCTCTACGAAGGGGGACGGGAGATGCGGCTCGTCCAGGAGATGGTCCTGGGCATCGGGGGCTACCGGGTGCTTCATGCCCTGGGAATCGATGTGAACGTTCTCCACATCAATGAAGGCCATCCGGCCTTTGCCATCCTGGAGCGGGCCCATGCCTGGATGGTGCGGGAGAAGATCCAGGACTTCCATCATGCCCTCCAGGTGACCCGGGCCGGCAATGTCTTCACGACCCACACCCCGGTTCCTGCCGGCTTCGATGCCTTCGATCCGGCACTATTCCACCAGTTTTTCTCCCTCTACCAGAAGGAGTGGAACCTGACGGACAAGGAGCTCCTGGGGCTGGGCCGGATGAATCCCGACGACGACAAGGAGCCATTCAACATGGCCCGGCTGGCCATCGCCGGAAGCGGCTTCATCAACGGGGTGAGCCGCATCCACGGGTCGGTCAGCCGGAAGATCTTCTCCCCTCTCTTTGAGCGCTGGCCGGTGGAAGAGGTGCCGGTCACCCATATCACCAACGGGATCCACACCCTCTCCTGGGACTCCCTGGTCTCCGACGCCTTCTGGTCGGAAAAGGTCCCCAAGCGCCGGTTGCACCGGGACGGGTCGCCGGAGCCTGCCCAGGAGATTCTTGCCGCCTCCGACGAATCCCTGTGGGAGCTCCGCATGAAGAACCGGATCTCCATGCTCGAGGGGGTCCAGCGCCATCTTGTCCGTCAACGATCCGTCAGGGGAGAGAGCGCGCCCCTTCCCTTCCTGGATCCGAATGCCCTCTATATTGGCCTTGCACGCCGATTCACCTCCTACAAGCGCCCGAATCTTCTCCTTTTCGACCATGAGCGGCTGATCCGCATCCTTTCCCACCCGGACCGGCCGGTCCGGATCCTTGTGGCCGGGAAGGCCCATCCCCAGGACACGGCAGGGAAAGGGTTCATCCAGGAGTGGGTCCATTTCGCCTCCGACCCCAGGACCCACGGAACCGTCTTTTTCCTGAGCGACTACGACATGAATGTGGCCCAGACGCTGGTCGGAGGAATCGACCTCTGGGTCAACTGCCCCCGCCGGCCCTGGGAGGCTTCCGGAACGAGCGGGATGAAGGTTCTGGTGAACGGGGGCCTGAACTGTTCGATACGGGACGGCTGGTGGGAGGAAGCCTTTCGCCCCGAAGTGGGGTGGGCGATCGGCGACGACACCTCTTTCGAGGATCCCTCAC
>JGI24721J44947_10011592_pt1 | contig 10990 bp, 10 predicted proteins | sample YelNatPaOPGAMG01_FD_44947 | JGI IMG/M metagenome (IMG submission 44947)
CCCAAGCTGTAGTAGCAGAATTGAACTCCCGCCACATCAACTGCTCTATCGTTGGCGAGTTTACCACAGCGGAGCAAGACCTAGTGCTGGTAGAAAATGGCAGAGAAGTCCCCCTCCAGCACCCCGGTGTAGACCCATTCTGGAAAGCCTTTTATCAAGCGCTCGAGCGCAAAGCCAGTTGAAGTCCACGTCGGTAAGGTAAATACTGGTTCGACCGCGAGCCCGGATAAGCTATAATATAGGCAAGGAGGAGTTTATGGCAGAAAGTCCTTCCGGTAAAGTAATCGCCGTATGCAGGAGCCAAAAAAAGGGCACTCCTAAGCAGGACATCAAACAGGGACTGCTTGAAGAAAACCTCGGACTCGTGGGCGATGCCCATGCCGATAGCACCACCCACCGCCAGGTGAGCTTGCTCGCCATCGAAAGCATCGAAAAGATGCGCCAGCTTGGACTTGAAGTAAACCCCGGCGATTTCGCTGAAAACCTGACCACGCAGGGCATCGACCTGCTCTCACTTCCTCCGGGCACAAGGCTCCGTGTCGGCGACGAAGTGCTTCTGGAAATCACCCAGATAGGTAAGGAATGCCACACCGGCTGTGCCATCTATCAGCAGGTAGGTAAGTGCATCATGCCCGAAGAGGGTGTCTTCGCCAGGGTGCTCCGTGGCGGCATGGTGAAGATAGGCGACGAAATAAGGACAGAGGAATGACAGCCAGCATCGTCGATACACTGAGAGTGCTGAGGATAAACGGGGATGCCAGCCACTACATCGAAGATAGCATAGTAAAGGAGTCGCCGCTGACCATAATCTTCAACGGTGAGGAACTGGTGACCCTTCTCTGCTCGCCCCAGCATCTCAACTATCTCGCCATCGGCTATCTCGTCTCAGAAGGCTTGCTCAAACAAAAAGGGGATATAAAGAGGCTACTTACCGATGACCGGAGGGGTGTGGTACGGGTGGACACTGCCGGAGGGTCACAGGGGGAGACTGCAGAACTTACGTTTAAACGCCTGATAACCTCTGGCTGCGGACGGGGGAGTTCGGTGTACAGCATGGGAGAGGTGCCAATATCAAGGATAACATCGTCAGTGAGCATAGCTCCTTCACAGGTACTCACCCTGATGAAAAACTTCCAGCAACGCTGCACAACCTTCAAAATCACCGGCGGCGTTCATGCCGCTGCGCTTTGCGATAAAAATGAAATACTGGCGTTTCACGAGGACATCGGCAGGCACAACGCCATAGATAAGGTGCTGGGGCAATGCTTCCTCGAAGATATCACCACAGCTGAACCCTTGCTGCTCACCAGCGGCAGAGTGTCCTCGGAGGTAGTGCTTAAAACCACCCGCCGCGGCATTTCTATACTCATCTCCAAATCAGCCCCCACGGACCTTGCAGTCAAATTGGCTCAAGACCTGGGCATCACCCTCGTGGGCTTCGTCCGCGGGCAGCGCATGAACGTCTATGCCAACGAATGGAGGGTCAACACAAATGAGAGACCGGGAGACTAAGCTGATCGAAGACATTATGGAGTTGAAACAGAAGCGGCAGGCAGTGATCCTCGCCCATAATTACCAGCTGGGAGAGATACAGGATATCGCCGACTTCGTCGGCGATTCTCTGGAACTCAGCCAGAATGCCGCCCAGACCGGCGCCCGGGTGATCGTCTTCTGCGGCGTGCACTTCATGGCAGAGACCGCCTCCATACTATGCCCCGATAAGACCGTGCTTCTTCCCGACCTGAACGCCGGCTGCCCCATGGCAAACATGATCACCGCCGAGCAACTTATCGCCGAGAGGAAGAAATACCCCGGTGCCGCAGTCGTTTGTTATGTAAACTCCACGGCGGCGGTCAAAGCTGAATCAGATGTCTGCTGCACCTCAGCCAACGCCGTAAGAGTGGTGGAAAGCGTGCCCGGCAATGACATTCTATTTATCCCCGACCAGTACCTGGGGCACTATGTATCCACCAAAACTAACAAAAACATCATCTTCTGGCCTGGGTTCTGTCCCACCCACGCCCGCATCCTCCCCGAGCACATCGCCCGGCTGAAACACGACTACCCCCAAGCCAAGATAGTGGTACATCCCGAATGTAAACCCGGCGTCATCGCCATGGCTGATGAAGTGCTCAGCACCGGCGGCATGATCAGGTATGCCCGCAGAGAAGATGTGCACGAAATGATAGTCGGCACCGAGATCGGCATCATCCACCGCCTGAGGAAGGAGAATCCCGGCAAGAAGTTCATCCCCGTCTCAGAGCAGGCGGTCTGCCCCAATATGAAGCTCATCACCTTGGAAAAGGTGCTCTGGGCACTGGAGGAGATGGCACCGGAGGTAAAGGTGCCTGAAGACATCCGCATCAAGGCAAAGCAAACGGTGGATAAGATGCTGGCTATAGGACGCAGCGGATGACGGATACCGGTAAGATAGTGGTGTTAATCACCACCAGCAGCCTGGTGGAGGCGGAGAACATCGCTAACCTCCTTCTGGAGAACAGAAAAGCCGCCTGCGTCAACATCATCCCGGGCGTGCGCTCAGCCTTCTGGTGGCAGGGGAAAATAGATAACGCTGAGGAAAGCCTGCTCCTCATCAAGACCAGAGCCGACCTCTTTCCAGACCTCATGGATATAGTAAAGCAAGCCCACAGCTACACCGTCCCCGAAATAATCGCCTTACCTATCATCACAGGTAACCCCGACTACCTCTCCTGGATAGACACCGAGACCAAACAATAAACTCAATTTGACCGGCCGGATATAGAGGAATTTCCCAGACCAACAAGAAAGGCAGTACACCTGGAATTTTACTTGAGCGCGCCCCCTGCACTTTGTTTCCAGGATGCCGCTCTACCCAGTATCCCACGCGCATCCTGTAGTGACACTTCAGTATAGTCGGGACCTGCCAGCATAGCTGCTAGCTCCCCAAGGCGCTCATCACCGTCCAGCAGCTGGAGCAGACTTACCGTCCGCGAACCCGCTTCTAGCTTTTCCACTTTATAGTGCGCGTCAGCAAAGGCTGCTACCTGAGGTAAGTGCGTAACGCAGATAACCTGATGGTCACGGGCAAGCGCCCACAGCTTCTTTCCCACCATCTCCCCACTCCTGCCCCCGATACCGATATCTATCTCATCAAAAATGAGCAGCGGCGTCCTGTCTGCCCTAGAAAGAGCACTTTTCAGCGCCAGCGTAAAGCGAGAAATCTCACCCGTGGAGGCTATCTTCGCCAACGGCTTCAGTGGCTCTCCCGGGTTGGTGGAGACCATAAACTCCACAGTATCAATACCGTCACTGCTAAAGCTACAGACCCTGCCATCCGGTAGTGGTATACCATCCTCAGTAGCCTGCTGAATCACAGAGACCCGGAAGTCAACCTGCCCTAGGTTCAGTTCCTCCAGCTCTTTCTTCACTGCCCGCACCAGCTTTTCCGCCGCCGTCAGGCGGGCATTAGAGAGCCCGGAGGCTAACTCTCCCATCTCGCGTTTAAGCTGCAAACGCCTGTCTTCCAGCTCAGCCCGCCTTTCTTCAGATACAGAAAGTTCCTTCAGTTCCTTCTCCGCCCTCCCCACATAGTCCAGTATCTCCTCAATGCTCTGCCCGTACTTCCGCTTCAGATTACGTATCATTTCCAGTCTTGCTTCAACCTCCTCCAGCCGCTGCGGGTTGTCCTCCAGCCTCTGGCTGTAAGAGCGCAATTCCTGTGCCACATCCTCAGTAATATAGACTGCCTCGCTAAGGTGCTCAAGCTGTTCGGCTAGCTTGGGATCAAGCTCAGCGAGCCTTCTTATAGCAACCGCTGCTTGGTTCAGTCTGTCCACAGCCGGAGTCGTAGCATCCCCGCACAGTGCTTCGTAAGCCTGATGGCATAACGCCTTTAGCTTTTCCGCTTGAGCCAGCACCACCTTCTCCTGCTCCAGCTCCACATCCTCCCCAACTCTCAAGTTCGCCCGCTTGATCTCGTCTATCTGAAAGCGCAGGAACTCCTGACGGCGTGCCCTATCCCTGTCCATTTCCACCAGGGATTTGAGTTCCTGCTCCAACCGGTTCAGCTCCGCCACTTTAGCAGCAAATTCCTCCCGCAGTTCCATGGTATGCCCGTAGACATCGAGAAAATCGAGATGGCAACGCCTATCAAGAAGAGAAAGGTGCTGGCTCTGCCCGTGAATATCTATCAGAAGTCGCCCCAGTTCGTGTAAAATCTTTCGGCTTACCGCTTGCCCGTTTATCCTGACGAGGCTGCGCCCCTGGCGGCTGAACTCGCACCTGACTACTAAAGTATCATCATCTATATCCAGTCCGTTTTCCTCAAGAAATCGCCACACACGGGGGAGAGTTTTCCTGGACAACGCGAAAACACCTTCGATTACAGACCTATCGCAGCCATAACGGATAACATCATCGCCCGCCTTACCTTCGAGAAGGGCTTCAATAGCTTCAATAACAAGCGACTTCCCCGCGCCGGTCTCCCCTGTAACTACATTGAGCCCCCCGGCTAGTTCCCAGTCTAGGCTCTCGATGATACCAAAATCTTTAACCTTCAACTGGAGCAGCATTTTTAAGCCGTCGGCTTAGGTAAAGCCTCCCTATCACCACCACTCATACCAGCAATATATCTGACGAGCTTCTTTCGTGACTCGATATCGTACTGGGTGGTGATGGCGATCTGCTCCATCACTGGCGAGCCACCACCGTGGTAGCTGCCAATATTGTGGATGCCACCGCTAGCCGAGCATAGTATATCGCCAAGGTAGCGCCAGAACTGTGCTTGGTCTTCCACCGGCATCTCGGGATTGCGCTTGGTGTATTTGAGCAACAGGTCTCTGGTCGCCGGGTTGATGAAGTCCTTCTCATGGGGGAAAGTGGCGACCACACCGCCGGATATATCGCACAGTATCTCCGCTTCGCGGAATACCGCCTCACCGGTGAGGCAGCGCCCTACATTGGCATAGATAGAATGCGGGATGTACGAGCCGGGACCATAGTCTACAAACCCCACGCCAGGCATGTACACTCGTGGTCCACCGAGGTCAGACGCCGTGTAGCCAGCAGCATATCCCAGCTCGGTGACCATGATCAACTCAGCCAGCTTCTCCCTGACACGTGGCGTGCGGTGAATATTGTTCACCTCAGCAGCCAGAGCAGCAGTGCCGATCACCAAGTCGCCCAGGGCTGGTTTGCAACCGGAATAGGAATGGCGATGGAACAGGGCGAACAATAGCGCCAGCACACCGCCGTGCTGCCATTCACCACAGAGGAACACCCTCTCCCAGGGCACAAAGCAGTTATCAAAAATCACATATGAGTCTGTGCTCCCTGGCATAAAGCCACGCTTGAAATGCTCCCTCGGTCTCAAATTGTGGATGGTGACCACATGCTTGACGCCGTCCCAATCGCCGGGGATGGCAAAGGCTACTGCGTAGTCCTTGTCCTCAGCACGAAGTGCCCTTGTAGGCACCACCAGTATCTCGTCAGCCTGCGCCGCCTCAGAAATATGTAACTTGCAGCCTCTGACTACAATACCATCGCTCTTTTTCTCCACCACGTGTACATAGGCATCGGGGTCATGCTGGTCAGCCGGTCTCAGCAGCCTATCACCCTTGACATCAGTCTGAGCGCAGCAGCCCACCAGGTCCTCAGTCTGAAAGCGGAGTAGCCATTTCTTAAAGTTCTCATGGTACTGGGTGGCACCTTTGTTAGCCTTGTCCGCTTCGTAGGAGACATTGTAGACAGCGTTGGCAGCATCTATGCCCATACATCGCTGAATGCAACCGCCCACCTTGCGACACAGCATCCGTGTCATGTCCTGCTTTTTATGCAGGTCTTCCTTGTTTTGATGTATATGAGTGAAGCGGTTTATCCTCTGCCCCGTGAGGTGCGAGATAGCAGTACACAAGTCCTGACTTTCCGGTCTCGCTGCCTCATCAAATGTAGTGCCGATGGTATTAAGCGTGTCCATGAAACGCTCGTCAGTACGGTCGATCAGTTCGCCGTTGAAATAGATGTTACGTTTCATTTTGGACAGCCCTTTAATATATTGCTCTTTATTCCTCATAAGTCCCTCCTTTCCAAAGTAGATTTCACCCAGCTAACGCATTGCAGGTGCTATAATTGTAGCCTTTTATCACAAAAAAGTCACAGGTGACATTCACCCGCTGATAAAATGCACCAATCGACCTAAAGCAAAAGCAGCTANCTCNCACCCCNCTGGTAAAGCAGTGCCGCAAAGTCTTTGCCCAGTGAACTTAGCTCTCCAGCAAGCACATTCCGCAGTCCCGCCTGATTTAGAGCACGATTGATTTCAATGGTAGAAAGATTCTTAGTTGCTGGGCCATACTCCAGATAGGCAAAGAGATTCCGTGTCCAGAAAAAGGAGACGAACTCCGTCCCGGTAGCGTCTGCCAAGTCTACCATATTGCGTATAAACCATATATCCAGCGGCTCCCAGAAGCCGTAAGCATCACGGTTCATGATTTTTTCATCACCCAAGCCTCCAGCGCCGAGTTCTTCAGGCATGCCCTTCCACAGCCAGCTCTCGGAGACGGTTAGTCGCTTCCTCGCCGCCTTAGCCCGTCGCGCGTATTCTAGGGCGCGTTCAACATAAAGGGCATTCCTGTGCAATGGGTAGATGTGCAAGTCGATGTAGTCCAGACCTGGCATCTGGAAAAATCCCTCAATATATTCAGCCGGCTCCCAGGTGCCGATTCCAGCACCGATAAGCACCCCGCTGGAACGGTCGATTTGTCGCAGCGTATCAACCACAAAGCTATTCCATGTCTCTGGTGGAATACGGAAGCCAGTGAGCCACTGCTGGGTGAGCGACTCATTTGTCAAATTGAGGTAATCCGGCTTGACCTCCCTGGCAATAAGAAGCAATTCGTCTTGCAGACCTTTGAGAAAAGACTCGGCACTGTACCTCGACCAGTCCACCTTCACCGACGAATACGGCGTCCCTGAAAAAACAGCGCCACCCTCCACCAGCACCTTGAGCCCACGGCGCTGGCATTCCGCAGTGATTTCTTTAAAGAACTTCAAGTATTCAGCCGAACGGGGAAAATAAGGTTCTAGGAGGGGAAACTTAATGGCTATCACCACCCCCTTCACCCCCATCTCCTGCAACCTGTCCAGAAGGACGAGGTTATACTGCCACGCTTGCTCGCTGAGCAGCCATTCGCCGGCGTTACCATTGGCATAAGCGAGCTCTACAGCAATGGTTACCTCGCTGTGGCTACCATTCCAGCCCTTCTTCACCACGTCTTCAAAAGCCTTGAGTTCAGCACTCAGTTCCTGATACAGCGCCCGCCATTCTGCGGGGACTTCGGGGGCTGGCTGGGGCTGGGATGGTGGTGCTGGCTGAGTTCCCGGTGTAGTTGCTGGGGGAGACGGCGGGGAGGACGGATGAGGTCTAACTGCTGAGCAGGCAAGGGTGTAAAGCAGTGCCATTAACACAACGCCCAGCCCTGCCGCCTTCGTCATTTTCTTGCCCACACGTCGCCCCCTTTATTTTTGATCGAGCATTTCAGCAAGCCTTCTGCCCAACTTTCGTGCCTCTTCCAGTAGCGGCTGTTTATTCTTCACATCACCGACTTTACTGGCGTAACCGGTGAGTGTCACCAGTCTATCATCGGAGACATCGAAGGACAGTTTCAGAAACCGCCGCAGTGCCCGTACTGTATGGTCAAGTCCGGCGCCACCACCGACCACCACCAGCCCGGCACAGGTAGCCCTGGGAGTTATATCATGGCGGTAGAGGAAATAGTTCCTGTCCACGAAGGCTTTCATCTGCGCCGTCATGTTGTAGTAGTAAACCGGGCTACCCAGAATCACCCCGTCAGCCTGGCAGTATTTTTCTAAAATCCAGGGGACATCGTCCTCCTGTTTGCATTTGGCAAACGAGGAGCAATTATCATGCCCCAGACAGGGATTCACTTTATACTCGCCAAGGACTATTTTCTCCGTCTCCACACCGCATTCCGCAGCCCCCTTCAGCACCTCATCCACCAGAAGGCTGGTATTTCCTTTCGGTCTGGGACTGCCTACAATAGCCACTATCTTCATAACAACTCCTTTCTTCAAAGATGTTCATCGGCAGTCAGGCTTGAGCACCAGATAGTATATCAAAAACCAGTAGCAGCCCTACAAAATCCATCGAGGCAATACGGAAGCCAGGTCTTCTACAAATTTAGTTTTAGTGGGGTCTCAGCTTATTTCAGGTAGCTGGCTACAGCGGTGCGCCCTAACAGAATGATAGGAACAGCCAGTAGACCAGCAGATTGACCACCGTCAGCGGCACCCCTATCTTCACAAACTCGATAAAAGTGATAGTGGCACCGTGTTTCTCTGCATTCTGGATTATTATCACATTGCTGGCAGCTCCTAAAATGGTGAGATTGCCAGCAATGGTACTGCCCGCTGCCAGTGCCATCAGCTCTGTTGTAGATACCGCCAGCCGGTTCAAGAATGGCAAATACAGCGCCACCAGCGGCACATTCGAGACAAGCTGGCTCAACACCGTGCTGATACCCAGTACAACACCCGGAGAAGTCAGGTCTAGCTGGAGAGCACCGAGCATAGACTGAAAGAGCCCTGCCTGCCACACGCTCTTCATAAGCACAAACATGGCGGCAAAAAAGATAAGCGTGTACCAGTCTATCTTTTTGACCACCTGAAACCTTCTGGGACTGAAAATGATAATGGGCAGCGCCGAGGCAAGCGCAATATAGGTCAGTCTGAAGTCAACCCGAACCCCGATCAATACCAGCACTACCTTAACTAATACCAGAGCCAGCAGCATTATTAGCGACGCTTTGCACAATGCCGCCAGCTTGGCATCTTTTATCAAAGAGGGAGTGTGGTTCAGTGTCCCCTTGCGGAAGTGACGGTGGTAAAAAATGCGCAGCAAAAGGTACGCCACCAGCAAGTTGACAATAGTAGGCAACAGCAAGTACCGGAAAAATGTAACAAATGGATTGGCGATCCCGTCATGGAGCGCGATAAGCAGGTTCTGAGGATTGCCAATGGGGCTGGTAACGCTTCCAATGGTCACAGCAAACGCCAGGGAAAGCAAAAGCATTTTGGGCTCCAAGTCGTTGTTCCGTGCCAAAACAAGCACCACCGGGGTGCCAATGATCGCCAGCGTATCGTTCATCAGAAACGCCGAAAGCATGCCCATGCCAAACAATATGTAAAGTACAAGGACGGACACCGATTTCGCCCGCTTAAAGAACATGTAAGATAGGTGGGAAAGATAACCGCTTTCCTCCAGTGCCTGACCGATGATGAAGACACCGAACAGAAAGAGCATAACATCCAAATTGATAGCCTTCAGTGCCTCCAGCGGCGAAATCTGCCCGGTGACCAGTACGGCTACAGCACCGAACAGCATCACCTGCCATATCTGGAGGCGAATCCTGCCGAGCTGCCTTACTGCGATAAGGACGAAGACAATAGAGAGGACTATGATCGATATCATATAGCAAAGCTGGCACTCTTACATGCCAGCCCCGTTTTTCATCACCTTGCGTACAAAAAGGTTGGCTTTGGAGCCAACCCCACCTGTACCATATTCTGTTCTACTCCTTCTACTTAGCTATAGTATAACCCACTTTTGCCAGTTGTCAATAGCATGTTGTGCGGTGTCCAGTAAATTGGTGGCATATTTACCTATTGCCCCCTCACTCTAACTCTCTCCCGCAAAGGGGGAGACACTTATTTTTCCTCTCCCTTGACGGGAGAGGATAAAGGTGAGGGTGAAGGCCCCCTCACCTGACCTCTCCCGCAAAGGGGGAGAGAGGACAAANGGTACAAACCTGGTAGACTGGTAACAAAATAGACCGGGGACATGGGTTACAGGTATAAGGTATAGGCAGGAGGTGTTGTCTATGCCCTGGAAGGAGACTTGTGCCATGGACCAGAAGATACAGATGATTGGAGACTACTTGAGTGGGCTTTTAAGGAATATGGGTTACCGGAGGCAATCAGGACCGATAACGGAGCTCCCTTTGCCTCGGTGGGATCAGGTGGTTTAACCAGGTTATCGGTCTGGTTTATCAAGCTGGGGATTAGACCTGAACGAATAGAGCTGGGACATCCTGAACAGAATGGTCGGCATGAGCGGATGCACCGGAGCTTGAAGGAATCAACGGCCAATCCACCCAGGGGTGATATTAAGCTCCAGCAGGTTGCCGCGGAGATACCAAAGATAGAATATGGGCATGATGTTATTGTGAGGAAAGTACGCCACAACGGTGAAATAAAGTGGAAAGGGAAATTGATTTATGTTTCAGAAGCTCTTGCTGGGGAGCCAATAGCACTGAAGCGAAAGGACGAACACCTCTGGGAAATCAGGTTCAGTTTCTATCCTTTAGGTGTTCTCAATGAATTAGTCGGGAGAATTATACCTTTACCAGGTAAGNAGAGGAGAGAACTGTTACCTATGTGCCCGGTCTAAAGTGTAACCTATGTCCCCGGTTGAACACTCATCTCACTTTCTTATCTCTCTCCCTCGAGGGAGAGACAAAGTGAGGGGCATGTCCTCTCTTCAGAGGAGGCGAGACCGGAGTTCGCCCTTGCGGCGGGGCTCAGCCCACCCCCTGCCCGCTGCCCTCTTCCTGTCGCTGGACCACCGTTGCCCGCTCCTCCTCGCTCAGCAGGCAGCCGCTCCTGCAGGCGGGACTACACGAGCCATCGCAGGGCTCAACATGCACCAGCACGTCCACATCGTGCGGAAAATGTGCCTTAAGCTCGCCCACAATCCTGTCGCCGAGGCGGTGCGACTCGCTCACCGTCAGCTTCGGGTCAACGGCGATATGCACATTCACAAACCGGGTTGCCCCCGCCTTGCGCGTCCGCAGCCGGTGAAAAGAGTGCACTGCAGGGCGCAGGGTAGAGAGGTAGTCCTCGATCCACTTCGTTTCCTCGGGTGCCATGCTGCGGTCCACCAGCTCCTCGGTGGCCCGCCTGGTCAGCCTGTAGGCAGCGCGCAGGATGAGCA
>JGI24721J44947_10011596_pt1 | contig 10987 bp, 10 predicted proteins | sample YelNatPaOPGAMG01_FD_44947 | JGI IMG/M metagenome (IMG submission 44947)
GTCGCCGGCTACCAACGCCGGCCTCCGCGGGGCGAGTGCCATCAGAGTGAAGATTCCTGCGGGGCCAAGTCAGGCTCTGGCCATCTTTCCTCGCCGCGGTGTGGGGACAACAGCGCCGACCCCTGNTCCTGCCTTGCAAGTGCGTTGAACTTTGGGAGCCGCCGTCGGGCTTCAGGCAGTCCGGTCTCTCCATTGCCTGCCGGCGGGCTCGCAGAATGTGAAGACGACCTTCGCGCTTCCTCTACAGCGCCGCTGGAAAACAGTCGATGGGATTAGGGTAGGAGCACAAGACAATGGCCCTTCTTAGACAGAGCACACCTTCGAAAGCGAACGGGTCCACGCCCATCGAACCCAAGTTGGCTGCGACAGTGATCCGTGACGCAGAACTGCAACGAAAAAAAGCGCGTACGCTGGCAAAGCAACAGCAGGCCGCCGAACGCATTGCCGCCGCAACGGCACAACTGGCCTCTGGCATCAACGAGGCTTCTTCTGCGGCGGAAGAATTGAGGCGGTCAGCCTCCCAGATCGCCAGCGGCGCAGTCGAGGCTTCAGGCGCCGCCCAGGAGTCGCTGGCCGCCTTCAAGCAAGTGAGCGCCTCACTGGAGAGCCAGCTTAGAGCCGCCCAGGCTGCCCAAGTCAAGGTCCAGGAATTGCAAGGAATCACGCACCGGACCNGCTCTGAGATCAGTCATCTGGTCGACAATGTCGGCGTCGCTGCTCAGAGGCAGGCCGCGTCGGTGGAAATGGTGGCGGAACTCGAGAAGCAGGCGGCAAATATCGGAGAAATCGTCAAAGCGGTGGCCCGCATCGCCGACCAAACCAATCTCCTGGCGCTGAACGCCGCCATTGAAGCGGCGCGCGCGGGCAAACACGGGAAGGGCTTTGCCGTGGTAGCGGACGAAGTTCGCACCTTGGCCGAGACCTCCGAAAAGAGCGCCCGTCAGATCCAAGATCTGATCGGGCAGATTCAGAAAGACGTGAAAGCGATCGCGGAAGGCATCAACAACTCGGCTAAGGCCGTGGTCCAGGAAGCAGAAAAAGGCAAGACCGTCACCGCCCAGCTCGAAAAGATCCGCGCGGATATGGAACAGATTGTCCGGGGCGTTGAAGAGATCGCCAGCGGCGCCCGGCAATCCGCTGTGGCGATGCAACAGGCCATGAAAGGCGCCGAAAACATCGCCTCTGCCGCCGAAGAACAATCCTCGGCGGCGGAAGAAACCAGCAAGACCGTGGCTGAACAGGTGCAGGCCCTCGCCGAGTGTGAAAAGGCGGCGCAAAACTTATCCGAGTTGGCGGAAGATCTAAAAAACTCCACCGATATCTCAAAGAGCGCCGAAGAGGTCGCGTCGGCGGCGGAAGAACTATCCTCGTCCGTGCAGGAGATTAACCGTTCCGCGGCGCAGATCATGGCTGCCATCGATCAAATCCGGAAAGGCGCCCAGACGCAGGCGGCAGCCACCGAGGAATCGGCCGCCGCGGTTGCCCAGATTGAGAAAGGCGTAGAAGTCGCCAGGCAGCGCGCAGACGCCAGTGCGGAGCAAATCCGGGCTATCAAAGAATTGCTCGCTGCGAACAAGACGGCGGTCGAAGATCTCATTCGAGGCATCCAGACCTCGGTGGACAGGTCCCTCGCCAGTATCCAGCAAGTGAAGGACCTGGAGCAGGTTTCGCAGCGGATCGACAAGATTGTGGAGGCGATCACCACAGTCTCCATCCAAACCAACATGCTGGCCGTAAACGGCGCCATCGAAGCCGCGCGCGCGGGTGAGTACGGCAAGGGATTCGCCGTCGTCGCCGCGGATATCCGGAATCTGGCGCGCGACTCCGCCGAGAATGCGGACCGGATTAAGGATCTTGTCAAAGCGGTTCAGAACCAGATCGAGAAAGTCAGCACCGACCTGGATCAAGTCACAGCCGCGTCTATGTCTGAGGCCGATAAGGCCAAGACCACGTCCCAGAATCTGGCCACAATTGGCGCCGAGATCGCCGCGGTTGAGAGTGGCGCACAAGACATTTTGCGCAATTCCAACGAAATCGCGGCCGCCGTCGTCCAAGTCAAGAAGGCCTCGGATCAAGTGGCGGCAGCGGCGCAAGAAGCCGAGAAGGCCGCTAACGAAGCAGCAGCCGCCGCGAAGCAGCAAGCTCAAGGCGCCGAAGAGCTGGCCTCCGCCATCGAGGAAATCGCCTCGCTGGCGGATGAACTCCAGAGCGCCGCGTAGAGGAGGCCGCCATGGAACAACCCGTTGCGTTTGCCCCGGAGGGCGGCACGCCCGCCCAAAGCCTCCAGTTCGTGTCCTTCTTTGTCGGAGAGGAGCGTTTCGCTTCTCCTATGGCTCCGGTTCAAGAGATCATACGCTTGCCGGTAGTGGCCCAGATTCCGATGGCGCCGCCGGCATTCCTGGGTCTGGCAAATTTGCGCGGCCGCGTGCTGCCCATCCTAAGCCTGCGCCGGGTTTTCGGCTTGCCCGAAAAGGAGCTGAGCGATTCCGGAAGAGCGTTGGTTCTAAATCTTGGCTCTCCGATGGGTTTTGTCGTTGACCGCGTCGCTAGCGTTCTCACCTGCGACGAGAACGACTTGGAGCCGGCAGAGAACTTCGAATGTGCGGTGGACAAGGAGTTACTCACCGGCGTCATAAAGACCCAGGCCGGTTCTCTCACGATGGTGCTGGACTTCGCCAGAATTCTGGCTGGACAGGTTGTTACTCATGCTGCTGCTGCGCGGCGCGAGGCCGGCCCGGCGGGAGCAGTCCGGCAACTGGAAGAGAACGTCGAAACCGATTTGGAGGGCTTGGTCTCGTTCAGCGTCGCCGGTCAAGAGTATGCCGTGCCGATCTCCATGGTGCAGGAGATTGTGCAGGCGCCCTCGGAGGCGGTCCGCGTACCCAATGTGCCGCCGCACGTTCTGGGGCTGACCACGCTGCGCAACCGTGTGCTGCCGCTGGTCTCGCTGCGCCGCAAGCTAGGCTTGGAGCCCGTCCCGCTGGACGGACGGCAACGCGTGGTGGTTATCAGCCTGGATGCCCGCAAAACGGCGGCGTTTGTCGCGGACACGGTGGACGAAGTGCTGCGAGTCCAGAAATCTGAGATCGAGCCTTTGCCGGCAATGCTGTCGGATGGCAAAGACCGGGAGCTGCTTTCGGCGCTTGTGAAACTCGAGCAGGGGCAGAGGCTGGTCTCGGTGCTGGATGTCGCCAGGCTGTTTGATGACGCCGGCGTCGAGCCGCTTTTGGCCCAGAACTCGCCCACGGAGGATTGCATGCAGCAAGAGGAACGACATTTGGAGAACTCGGCCGGCGAAGACGAGCAATTCGTGATCTTCCAAATGGGGCGTGAGGAGTTTGGCGTTCCCATCGAAACCGTCCAGGAGATCGTCCGGCTCCCAGACAAAATCGCCCGCATCCCGCGCGCGCCCGATTTTGTAGAAGGTGTCATGAACCTGCGGGGCGCGGTGCTGCCAGTCATTGACCAGCGGAAGCGCTTCGGCCTGCAAGCGGCTGAGCGGAACGAGCGCCAGCGCATCCTGGTCTACACGCTGGCGTGTGGCAAGGTGGGCTTCATTGTCGATAGCGTCAGCGAGGTGTTGCGCATACGGCAGTCTGCGATCGAAAAGGCGCCCCAGCTTTCGAAAGAGCAGACCCGGACGATTCAGCGGGTGGCGAATCTGGAGTCAAGCGGCCGGCTGCTGTTTCTGATTTCTCCTGAGTCCTTACTGGATGAGACAGAGGTTCAGGAACTTCACAAAGCTGTGGAGGCTGTTGCAGATGGCCCTGAAAGTGCTGGTGGTTGATGACTCGGCCTTAATGCGCAAGCATCTGAGCCAGCTTTTCGCCGCAGCCGGATTCGAGGTCCTCGTGGCCCGCGACGGGACCGAAGCAGTGGAACAGGTGCTGGCTCACGAACCGGATGTAGTTACGTTGGATGTCAACATGCCTGAGATGGACGGGCTTACGGCGCTATCGCTCATCATGGCCGCACGCCCCACGCCAGTGGTCATGGTGTCTTCACTCACCACCAAAGGCGCTACCGCAACACTGGAGGCGCTGGCGATGGGGGCCATTGATTATGTGGCCAAGCCCGGCGGAACGATTTCGCTCTCGATTGACGCCATTGCTGAAGACCTCATCAACAAGGTGAGGGTGGCGGCTCGCGCGCGGGTCCGGCCCTCCAACGGAAGGCTCAGGGACCGTCTGTCGGAAGAACGCAAGCGCATACGGCAGGACTCCGGCCGGGGTCAATCGCTGGGTTCCGCCAAGGATGGCGAGTTCGGGCTAGTCCTCATCGGCGTCTCAACCGGCGGGCCGCGGACCCTCGAGGAGATCCTTCCCCAGATTCCAGAGGAATTCCCGTGGCCCGTGCTGGTGGCCCAGCATATGCCTGCGGCGTTCACCGCAACGTTGGCATCCCGCCTGGATCGCTTGTGCGCGCTGCGCGTCCTAGAAGTCGCCCAACCAGAAGTCATCGAACCCGGCACGGTGTACCTCGCACGCGGAGGAACGGACATGGTGGTGACCAGGCGCAATGAGCGGTTGATGGCGGCGCCAAAACCAGAGTCGCCGCATCACCCGTGGCACCCAGCGGTAACCGTTCTGGTCGAGTCCGCCCTCGCCCTGCTTCCCCCCCAGCGGCTGATTGGAGTCGAACTGACTGGAATGGGCTACGACGGGGCGGAAGCCATCGCGAAACTGCACCGCGCTGGCGGTAAGACGATTGCGGAATCCGAGGATTCCGCCGTAGTTTTTGGCATGCCCAAAGAGCTAATCGAGCGGGGTGGGGCCAGCGCCATTCTTCCCGCCCCTGAGATTGCGCGCCAGCTTATGCGCTGGTTGATGTAAGCCTGGAAAGGAGGAGAGGTGGCCCTACGGAAAGCTACCACCATCCCGCTGCAGTCGGGAGCCGCCGACGAATCCAGCGCGCTCGAATCGCTGGTGCGCCAGCTATCCGGTCCTGATGTGGAAGAACGGCGGCACGCCGCCCGCAACCTGGCCAACCGCCCGGACGCGGCTGCCGTCTTGGTGTCACGCTTGGCCCAGGAAACGGAGCCAGACGTGCGCGAGGCTATCGCAACCTCGCTTTCCGCCATCGGCGGCCGAGAAGCGGTCGAGGGTTTGATCCCGTATCTGTCCTCGGACGACGCCGCACTACGGAACACGGCGATTGAAATCTTACAGCACTTGCCGGCGGACGTCGCCAGCCACGTTGATGGCCTACTGGCCAACCCGGACCCGGACTTGCGCATCTTCGCTGTGAACATTATTGAGGCATTGTCTCATCCAAGGCTGGAAACGTGGCTGTCGGACATTTTGCGCAACGACCCGCATGTCAACGTCGTGGGCGCGGCGCTCAACCTGTTGAGCGAAATCGCCACAGCGGCGGTGCTGCCGGCGGTTGAGCAAGCTCGCCAGCGTTTCGCCGGCGAACCGTACATTGACTTTGCCTGCCGAGCAGTGGAAAAACGCGCGAGGGAGTCTTGAATGCCTGAGCCCTGTATTTCGGACGTCGACTTCACAATGTTCCGGGAACTTTTTTACCGCAAGACCGGGATCTGGTTCGAGGACGGCAAGCGCTACTTCGTCGACCGCCGCTTGTCAGAACGCATATTGGCGTCCGGAAAGGGCAGCTTTCGACAGTATTATCAGAAACTCCGGTGGTCGGACAATGGCGCCGAGTGGCAGGCTCTGATTAATGCCTTGACGGTCAACGAGACTTATTTCTTCCGCGAAGTTCATCAGTTTGAGTGCTTGGTGAATTCCATGCTCGAAGAAATCGCGCAGCATAAAACCCCAGGCGGAGTCATCCGGATCTGGTCCATTCCATCTTCCTCGGGCGAGGAGCCGTACTCCCTGGCTATCTACTTGCTGGAGAAGTGGCGCAAGTTGAGTGAGTTCGACGTCGAGATTCTGGCTTCCGACATCGACACCGAAGCCCTGGAACGCGCGCGGGCTGGCGTTTACTCGGCACGATCGGTCCAATACTTACCCAAAGAATACCTTCTCAAATACTTCACTCCCCTGCCTGGGGACCAGTACCAACTGAACGAAGAGATCCGCGGGACCGTCGCTTTTTCGCGAATCAACTTGGTGGATCCGCAGGATACGGGCATGTTCCAAAACATTGATGTCGTGTTCTGCCGGAACCTGCTGATTTACTTCGACGACATCTCCCGGCGCAGGGCGGCCGAAACCCTATATGATGCGCTTGCTCCGGGAGGGTTCATCTGCTTAGGTCATTCGGAGTCCATGAGTCGCATTTCCAGCTTGTTTACATTGCGGCGCTTCCCCGAGGCAATCGTCTATCAAAAACCCATCCGGAGGGCTCCATGAAGCGAGTTTTGATTGTGGACGATGCAGTTACGGTGCGGCTGTACCACAGGCAGATCCTCGAGCAGGCCGGCTTCTGTGTGGAAGAGGCCATTAACGGACTGGAGGCGTTGGAGAAAGCGGTGGCTGCTCCATTTGATCTCTATCTGGTGGACGTCAACATGCCCCGCATGGACGGGTATACGTTCCTGCGCGAGCTTCGCGCATGCGAAGAGGCTCGCCAAGCGCCGGCGGTGATGATTTCGACTGAGTCGCAAGAAAAGGATCGAATGGCCGCCTACGCCGCCGGGGCGAATTATTACCTCTCGAAGCCCATACTGCCGGAGACTTTGGTCCGGCTCGCCTCGCTTCTGACTGGAGGGCGTCCGTCATGACCCCGCTGCTGGAGCAGTTTCTCACGGAGGCGCGTGAATCTGTCGAGGAAACCAGCAAGGGTTTGCTCGCACTCGAGCAGCGGCCCGCCGATGCGGAACTGCTCGACGCTCTTTTTCGCCGCGTCCACACGCTGAAAGGAAACGCTGGGTTGTTCGGTTTTCAGCCGCTGATCGAGGTCTCGCACGCTGCCGAGGATGTGCTTGATGAAGTCCGGGAAGGCGCTGTGGCTCTGGACTCTGAGCTGATCGACGTCCTCTTGCAGGCGGTCGACGCCGCCGCCAAAATGCTCGACTCCATCGAACAGACCGGAACGATAGATGCGCATTTCGAACGGGAGGCTCGCGCCATTGCTCAGCGGCTGCACCGGCCCCCACTGCCGGCCGGCACGGAGCCCCCGGAGCAGTCATCTCCCGCCGGGTCTCCGGCCCCTGCGATTCCAGAGTGGATCCAGCGAATTCTATCCAAGGAGCAGGACCGCGCCATTTCGGCCGGCCAGCCTTTGACTTTCGTCCGCTACACGCCTGAACCGGAGTGCTTCTTCAAAGGGGAGGATCCGCTGTTCACCGTCCGGCAAGCCCCCGGGTTAGCGGCCCTCTCAGTCCGGCCGAGAGAACCGTGGCCCCCGCTGGAGGCGATGGATGTTTACAAGGCGAATCTGACTTATGAATTGCTTTGCCGCGCCTCCGCCGGCCAACTGGAGGATCATTTCCGGTATGTTCTCAAACAAGTGATCATCCGCCCGGTCCCGGCGGAAGCCATGCTGGCTTCATCGGCTGGACAAGGAATCCCGAGTACGGCCGGTGGCGAGGCCGATCCGTCAGCCGGTTCATCACATTTGGAAGATCCTTCCCTTCTGAACGCCGCTGCCGAAATCCTGGCAGCGCAGAGAGCCGTGCTTGACCTACCGTCAACTCCTGAAGAGCGGCCAGGGCGGATTGCCAGCGCGGGCAAGACGCTTGAAGCGCTCTTGCGGGCCACTGGCCGCACATCCGGCCTCGCCAGTCTGGCGCGCGCCCTCCAACAAGCGGATGCGGAATCGTCAAGCGAGCCGCTGAAGCATTGGTTGAACAGCCTCCAGCTCGCCTCCTGCGGCGCATCTCCCCCAGGGGATCCGCCCTCCGGGATGCCTTCGGCAAACTCCGCGCCTTCAAGCACGTCGAAACGAACTCAGCCCGTCCTCACGCAAGGTCCGGGTACGACGGTTCTCAAAGTTCCCGTCGCCAAAGTGGATCGTCTGATGGAACTCGTCGGCGAAATGGTGGTGGCCAAAAACGCCCTGCCTTATTTGGCCACGCGGGCGGAATCTGAGTTCGGCTCGCCGGAACTGGCGCGCGAGATCAAATCCCAGCATGCGGTCATCCATCGCATCGTCCAGGAGATGCAAGATGGCATCCAGCGGGTGCGGATGCTCCCGGTTGGAACGGTTCTCCAGCGGTTTCCGCGGCTGGTCCGAGACCTGAGCAAAACATTAGGCAAAGAGGTCGACCTGGTCATGGAAGGGGAAGACACGGAGGTCGACAAGCACATCGTGGATGCGCTCGCTGACCCGCTCGTGCATATCCTCCGCAACAGTCTGGATCACGGGATCGAACCCCCGGCCGAGCGCGTCCGATCGGGGAAAAGCCCGCGGGGCCAAATCCGCATCCGCGCTAGCCAGGAAGGGGACCGAGTCCGGATTGAGATCGAAGACGACGGCCGCGGCATTGACGCGCAGGCCGTCCGGCGCAAGGCATACGAGAAGAGATTGATCAGCGAAGAGGAACTCGAGTCGCTGAGCGAAGAGAACGCCATCCAGCTTGTATTTCGTCCGGGTTTCTCCACCAGCGAGACCGTCACCGACGTTTCCGGCCGGGGAGTCGGCATGGATGTAGTCCGGCGGAGCCTGGAAAGAGTGGGCGGCACAGTCTCCCTCTCCAGCCGCCTCGGACGCGGAACCCGCATCCTGCTCTCGCTCCCCCTATCCATGGCCGTAAGCCGGGTCTTGCAAGTCAAAGTTGGCGGCCAGCCGTTTGGAATCCCCTTGGAAGATGTTCTCGAAACCGTGCGCGTTCCCCTGCGCCAAGTCCATCATGTGCGCGGCCGGAGCGTTACCGTGCTGCGTGAGCAAGTGATCCCCCTTTACAGCGCTTCCGAGCTCTTGGGCCTCAACCACCAAGATCGAGAAGAGCAAGAGGGTATTCTGATTCTCGTGGTCCGGTGTTCGTCCAACACCGCGGGCCTAATCGTGGATGCTCTTTCCCAAGCGCTGGAAGTCATTGTCAAACCCTTGGATGGCCCCCTCGCTCAGCTCTCCGGTTACGCCGGAGCCGCTTTGCTTGGAGATGGCACGGTACTGCCCGTCTTGAATCTTAAGGAGTTGCTCTAATGTCAGTCGCGTGGGATTCTGAACGGCTTTCTCTCAGCGGACATTGTACCGTCGAAGAGGCCGAAACCGTCTTGACATGGATCCTGCAACATCCCCAAGGCGAAATCGACCTCTCCGCGCTTGAGCACATGCACATGTCCATCTTTCAAGTCCTTCTGGCGGCCGGAGCGTCCCAAGTCCGGCTTCCAGAGGATCCTTTCTGGCAACAGCTTTGGGGGAGCATTGTCACCGCTATGGAGAGTGATGACCGTGAAAACCGTACTCGTAGTGGATGACTCAACAGTCATGCTGATGAGCCTGAGACAAACCCTCGAAATGGCGGGTTTCAGGGTCGAAACCGCCGGCGATGGCCAGGCGGCATTGAAGCGCATCCAGTCCGGAGTCAAGCCAGACCTCATCCTCACCGACATCAATATGCCCATCATGAATGGACTGGAGTTCATTAAGAACGTCCGCCCTATCCTGCGCTTCACTCCCATATTGGCTTTGACCACCGAGAGCCAAGCGGCCAAACGAGATGAGGCAAAGCGCCTGGGCGCTACGGGGTGGCTGGTGAAACCCGTTGGAGGGGCAGACTTGATCAAGGTGATCAAGCAGGTTCTGCCGGGAGCATGAGGAGAGCAAGCTGTGAAGTCCGCTTCCACTGAACGGCCGCGCCCAGTCCGCGCCACGTTGGCCGCAATTGTCGCATTCACATTTGGTGCGTTAGGTGGACTATTAATCGGTCTGCGCCCAGGCTGGCATCCACAACACACTTACTCCCTGGCCCTGCTGACCGGTGTACTAACTTTGGCATCAGCAGCTTTGTACCACGCAATCATGGCGCGTGCGCTGTTGCGCGCTTCATTTCCGGACGCCGACTGCCCGGGATCACCCTCCCAGAATTCCAAAAAATCCGGTTTGGGGCCGCCGCCGGCCTTCTTCTTGTCCAGATTGCAGCAATACTTGGCCGTTTTCAATAGGCACTGCGGAACCGTGATCGAAACCACCGAGGAAGCCGCCACCGGCCTCTTCGCCGCGCTCGGAAAGATCAAGAACCTCACCGGCGAATTGCGCTTGATTATCAACCGAAATTCGCTTCGGGCGGGGCAGTTTCAGCAAGACGCCGACGCTCGCGTCCGAACCCACATGGAATCCACCAAGCAAATTGATCCGCTGCTGCGTAAGATTTCAGAAATCGCGCGGCAAACCAACATGATAGCGATCAATGCCGCAATCGAGGCAGCGCGCGCGGGTGAAGCAGGACTCGGCTTCGGCGTCGTCGCCGATGAGGTCAGAAGGCTTGCAGCGAAGACCCGGGAAGCGGCAGAAGATGTGGAAGGGGAGTTGCGCCGCGTGGCTGCCAATGCCGCTGCCCTTCATGCCGAGCTGGCAGCCGTGGTGAATTACCTCCACGATGTCTCGGGAGAAATTGGATCAGCCGCGCAACAGGTCGAAGAAGCCGTCCTAGACGTCCTCGGCAAGGTTCAATTTCAGGATATCGTGCGGCAGCAACTAGAGAAAGTCCAGAAGGGCCTGGATCTCATTGCCGAAGAGATGGGAACACTAGCGGGCGGCAATCAGGCTAGCTCTCCGGCGCCTGCCTGTGTGAGCGCCCGCAGCAACTTGGACAACCTCTATCACGAATATACAACGCACCGACAACGCGCCGTTCACGATGAAGTCTTTGGACGTGAGAACAGGGAAGACTCTCGCCCCAAAGTGGAGTTGTTTTGACAAATGGCCTGCTAGTTGCGTTCCATGCTTTCTCGCCTCTGAGAGCCATCAAATCCCGCTGCTGGGGCGGCGGCCCTACGGCCTGGCGGTCAGTTCCTGATAGATCACATCGACCAGCGTGGGGAAGCGGCCCCCGGCGGCAGCCGTTTCGCCCATAGCGCTCTTGATCTGCTCGAGCGTCTGACCTTGCCCTATCAACGCTTTCACCTTCGCC
>JGI24721J44947_10011604_pt1 | contig 10983 bp, 10 predicted proteins | sample YelNatPaOPGAMG01_FD_44947 | JGI IMG/M metagenome (IMG submission 44947)
CTCCATCGAAGGTAAACGACCTATTGTCAGCTCGACTGCGCTGCTGCCACCGCCTTTCTGGCAGCATCATAGAAGTCCAGTGCTTCGATGAACCCCACACCCGACTCTTTCAGTATGCGCTTCCCCTCCTCAACATTAGTCCCTGCCAGTCTTACCACTAAAGGTACCTTTATATCCACCTGCCTGCTTGCCTCCACGATCCCCTGAGCGATGACATCCACCCTTGCCATACCACCGAATATATTGACCAGCACCGCTTTGACCGAAGGGTCTTCAGCAAAAATTTTAAAGGCATTGACCACACGCTCCGCATTGTTTACCGTGCCGATGTCTAAAAAGTTAGCCGGTCTACCACCTGCCTGAGCGATCAAGTCCATCACCGCCATCGCCAGCCCGGCGCCATTGACAATACATGCGATGTTGCCGTCGAGCTTGATATAGTTCTTGATCCCCATGTCACTCGCCTTGACCTCAAGCGGGTCCTCCTGCTCCACATCACGAAGTCCCTCGATGTCGCCATGCCGGAAAAGAGCATTATCGTCAAAGTTCAACTTCGCATCAAGCGCAAGTAGCTTGCCATCGGCGGTGACCGCTAGCGGGTTTATCTCGGCAAGCGAGCAGTCTTTAGCAACAAACAGGCGATAGAGGTTAGCCATAAGATCGGTAGCCATCCTTACCTGGGACTGGTCTAGTCCTATTCCGTAAGCCAACCTCCGCCCCTGGAAGGGTTGAAAACCGATGACGGGATCGATATACGCTTTGAGTATTTTCTCCGGAATAACTCTGGCAACTTCTTCAATGTCAACCCCACCGGCTTCACTAGCCATCACCACCGGCATCCGGCTGGCATTGTCCACAATGATGCTGAGGTACAGCTCTTTCTGAATATCCACCGCCTTCTCCACCAGCACTTTACTCACCGGTACCCCCTCAGCCGTTGTCTGATAGGTCACCAGCCTTTTGCCCAGCACCCCGGCGGCTAGCCTTTCTGCCTCCTCAGGGCTATCAGCTACTTTTATGCCACCAGCCTTCCCCCTGCCCCCAGCAAATACCTGCGCTTTGATGACCACTTTCCCACCAAGTTCCCTGGCTATCTCACCGGCTTCAGCGGCCGTAGCCGCCACCTTCCCTTCGGGCACGGGGATGCCGAACTCAGCCAGAAGTGCCTTCGCCTGATGCTCGTGGACTTTCATCGCCGTCTCCTTGGTTCATTACTGCACCACACCGAGCGAGTGAACAAATCTCCAAATAGATCAGCGGAGGGGGTGGGATTCGAACCCACGTTCGCTTGCGCGAAAGCGGTTTTCAAGACCGCCGCCATAGTCCACTCGGCCACCCCTCCCAAACCACACTAGTATAGGAAAACCGCTTACGCTGCTGCAACCTATCACCAAAATAGCAATGCAGGACCGGAAAAAGCTGTTCCTAAGAGTTAAAACGAACTCAGAATATCCTCGATTTCTTCCTGGCTTTTGAATTCCCCCAGCTGTACATGACGCACAATACCATCGGCGTCTATGAACACCGTCTTAGGTATCTCCGAGACCTGGTAAAGCCCAGCGACTTCCCCTTCAGAATCAAAAAGGACAGTGAAGTTATACCCGGTGTCCTTTATAAACTGCTCCACCCCTGCAAGAGCTTGGTTCTTGTTTACTGCCACAGCCAGCACTGCTAGCCCTTTTCCTGACCAGTCTTGATGTATCTTCTGAATGTAAGGCATCTCATCTTTGCATGGCTGACACCAGGTCGCCCAGAAATTGAGTATCACTTTCTTCCCCTGGAGTCCGCTCAAGGTTATCTTCTTGCCATCGATCGTCTGCAAAGTGAAGTCTGGAGCTCGATTATTTACATTGGTGCCAACAAGGTAAGCAGGTTCCGTCTTGAAAGGAGTACCAGCAACCTCGGCTTTTACACCACTCGCATCTTTTGATACTACTTTAAAATAATATGTGGTGTTCGGCTCCAGCGCACTTAAACGCACGGAATGGTCAGTGACCAGACTCTTGACCTCCTCGGTAGATAGTCCACAAGCTTCCGTCTTCCCATACCGCACCTGGCTGGTAGCTGGCTTGTCTGTCTTCCACGAGATGACCACTGTCATATCAGTCCGGCTGGGTACAGCAATATCAGAGATAGACGGTGGGGAGACCGCGGTAGATGCTGGCGGAGGAGACGAAACAGGCACCTGAGCTACCGGCGCTTCTGCAGTCTCCTGTGAAAAGAGGTAGTACAAGCCAGTGCCGGCAATGATGAGAATAAAGAGCACAAAAAGCCCGAACACTATCTTCAGTAAGGTCTGCCTGAACCTGTCAGCAGCACCTGCCCCCTCAGTAACCTCCTGACGATAGCGATGTGTCACTGGAATTGAGGACATACTGTGCTGGGCAGGACTGGCACCTATCCCCACCCCAGCAGAAGCTGTCTGTGGCTGATATACAGGTGTTGGAGCGCGCAATGGCGGGGGTACGCCATAGCCACGACTTCCGCTTGTTGCCGATGCAGCATGCATAGCTGAAGGAGCTGGTGGCGTCGGTGTCCTCTGCTGTTGCTGCGGTATATAAGGCGGCGGTGCTGGCGCACGACCTGTCTCCATCTGCACTGCACGGTGTTTGCTCCCATATAGTAGCCCGCACCCTCTGCACATTCCCGATTCCAGATCAATAGGTGAACCGCACTGAGGGCACACCGCTTGTCCGCTAGAGGCTTGACTCTCGCTTGCTGTGCGTAGGCTGCTCTGTGCCACTGGCGAGGGTGCTGAGAAAGATCGACCATCACCCAAGACTTGCCTGGGTGACACGGAGGTAGGGCGAGGCGCCGTTGTTTCCGTTACAGGCTCATTGAGACAAAGAAAACCGCACCTGGGACAATACCTCGACCGCTGCGGTAGCAACGCCTGGCAGTTTGGGCATATTACCGCACCACAACTGCGACAGAAACGTTCTCCCGGCGTCATGCTAGCGTGACACCTGGGACATAAGGCTATCCGCGGTCGCATAAATCAACCTCCGCTTCTGTCATCATTTCCCCACCCACCAGACCTTAATTGTCTGCTTGTTCAGCACAGACATAGACAAATACCTTCTGTCCACATTATACACATAATTGCTCGCAAAAGTGGAATGCTGAAACACAAAGATAAAGAATNGCATCGGAGGGATTCAGTCCAATTCTCCTAAGAGTTGCTTGATCTCCTCCTCACTCTTGAATTGCCCCATCTTCACCGCCCTGATAACGCCATCGGGGTCAATAAACAGGGAGACTGGTACATAGGTAACCCGATAAAGCCCGGTCAGCGTACGCTTTTCTGCATCATCAACAAGTATAGGAAAGGTAAAAAGCCCGGTCTGATATTTGTATTTCTCCTCAAGTTTCATAATCCGGTCTATCCTGCCATCAAGACACACCGTTAGCACCACGTATTCAGCATCCGGGGAATTCCTNTTAGCCCAGCTCTNGTCTTCGTAAAATGCCNTAATATGCGGGAACTCGCCCAGACAGGCAGCACAAAAGGTGTTCCACAAGTTAAGAAACACCCATTTACCCCTGAACTGGCTTAAACTCACCTGGTCACCTATATAGGTCGGAGATTTAGGATTATTGGGCGAACCGGGATAGTCATCCTTGTAAGAAGGTAGAGTGAAATCTGGAGCGCGCTCTCCTACACCAGCCCCCTCAGCAACGAAACTCAAGGTAGTAAACCTCCCCGTCTGTGCAGCAGCCTCATTGCTACATTCGTCCCGAGAGGTTATTCTGAAATAATATGTCTTTCCAGCACTGAGCCCGCTTAATCTGACAGCATGTTCGGTACTTAATTCCGACTCTTCGACGACCTGCCCATAGTCAGTGGTAACGCCATATTCCACCTTCCCCCGAGCCGGCTCATTTGTCTGCCACTTCACCGTGGCGCCAACATCAGAGTAATAAGCGACCCTAGCCTCAGACATAGTAGGGGCAACTGCGTCTTTGAGTTTGAAATAGGCGGTGATATGGCTCTGAGGGTCAAAATTGATAGTCGCCTCTGGCGATGTGCTCTCGATGCCCTCCCAGCGATCGAAGACATAACAATCAGCAGGTTCAGCAGAAAGCACTATCGCTGTGCCCGGGAGGAAAGCATTNCCCTCCGGTGACCAGATGATCTTGCCACCACCTGGAGGCATTACTGCCGGGTTAAAGATGCTGACCTTACCAGCACCCGTGTTTGTCTGTACCGGGGTTGTCTGACCAACATCGCTCCCGCTGTCGCCTATTTTGCCCCCGAAGTGCTTTACCGCAGCAATAGACCCCCAGACCAGAAATGCAACCACACCCAGCACAAATAGACCAGCCCCGACAGGTTGGATAAAGCGCCTAGCCTTACTAAAATCCCACTCCCTCCGCCCCACCGTAGTTATCAAAGTGTCCCGCAGAATGGGGCTGCGGGGTGATGCAAATTTTCCCTCTTCTCGCCCCGAAGGACGATGTTCAGAAACAGTTGTCTCCCGGACATCGGGCTGCTGCATACCCACAGGTATTGCTCTCTCAATTCCGTGCACCACCGGGAAGAGCCAACCACAATTAGGACAGCGCCGTACCCCTGGCTCAACATCCACGCCACACTTCGGACAGATCCGCCCGGACTTCTCGGGACGGTATTCCCCCAACCGCTCACCCGCTGAAGCTGTGACTCCTGTTCGCTGCCTCCTTTGCCACAGATAGTAATTGGGGTCCTCCCAGCCACACTGGCTACAGATCTTGCCTTCAAAAATATGTGCTTTAGGGCATATCCTAGCACCACACTTAGGACATATCAGTTCCCCCAAATCGTCCTTCGCTACCCTGACTCTACACTTGGGACACAGTACTATCCCTTCCATCGCTCTCCACACAGGACAATGACACTCGACAGCGTTGTTTTTTCAGAATGAGAGAGGACATCCGCTTTCACTTAAGTCGATTCCCGCTCCTGAATGGTCAGCCTTTGCATGGCACCAATATAACCGCAACCATTCTTATCAGGACAGCGCCCAAATGACCTGCTTACCCTGACACCACAACGAGGGCACTTGTACCCCAGCACTCCACCATTGCTAGTCGAACACTGTTGCCGTTTCCCCCCTGATGCCTTAAGCGGTGGACCTTCAAGCACCAGCTTTCCTGCTGCAGTCGTTGTGGTAAGACGTAAGACCTTATGCTCCAGGCGCCCGATAAAGCCACACTCAGGACAATACCCTAGGTCAGCATTATGCCCGGCGTGGCAATTGGGGCAGACATACTCATATTTGTTTTCGCCAGACATATCAGGCTCGAAGCTATCTCACCTGGCAGCAATGTAGCACAATTAAGCCTGCATTTCAACTCGTGGTGCTTTCCTGTCTCAGTCTCTGGTGATAACCTCCACGCCCACATACGGTCTCAGCACTTCAGGCACCTTTACACTGCCATCAGCCTGCTGGTAATTTTCCAAAACAGCGATAACAACCCGCGGTAATGCCAGACCAGAACCGTTAAGTGTGTGCACAAAACGCGGCTTAGCTTCAGGCTCCGGACGGTAACGAATGTTCGCCCGGCGTGCCTGAAAATCGCCACAATTGCTGCACGAGCTAACCTCCAGCCATTCGCCGCAACCAGGAGCCCACATCTCAATGTCATACGCCTTCTGTGCTGCAAATCCGAGTTCAGCGGTGCAGAGCTGTACCACACGATAGGGTATGCCTAGACGGCGACACACGTCTTCGGCATCCTGCACCAATTTCTCCAGCTCTTCGTCAGACTTCTCCGGCTCGGTGAATTTGTAAAGCTCTACCTTATCGAACTGGTGTCCCCGTTTGATACCACGGGTGTCTTTCCCAGCAGCCATCTTCTCTCTTCGAAAACAAGCTGTATAAGAGACATAATAAAGCGGCAGAGTCCCAGGCGGCAGTATTTCATCACGGTGCAAGTTGGTCAGCGGCACCTCCGCTGTAGGCACAAACCAGAAATCGTCTTCGTCATCGTGGTAAAGGTTATCGGCGAATTTGGGCAGGTTACCCGAGCCCACCATACACTCGCGCTTCACCATAAATGGCGGGTAGATTTCAGTGTAGCCATGCTCCCTGGTATGAAGGTCAAGCATAAACGTTATCAGCGCTCTCTGAAGTCGGGCACCAACTCCCTTTAGAATGTAAAAACGGCTCCCCGAGAGCTTAACCCCTCGCTGAAAGTCTATTATGCCCAGCCTTTCTCCTAGCTCCCAGTGAGGCAGCGGGGAGAACGAAAAATCTGGCGAACTGCCCCAGGAACGCACCACTATGTTGTCCTCAGCACCCCCACCCGGTGGAACATCAGGTGCCGGAATATTGGGTAAGCGCAAAAGATAGTCCTCAAGCTGCGCCTCAAGGTCACTCACCTGCTTTTCCAGGGAATCGATCCTTTCACCAAGCTGCCGCATGTTGGCAATAAGCTCAGCTGGCTTTTCTGCCATCTTGCCCAGCTTTTTGCTCACCTCGTTCCGTTGTGCCCGCAGAGTCTCTGCCTCATGTAGTAACTGACGACGCTGCATGTCCAGATCGATTATTCTTTCTATATTAAAGTCCTCACCTCGCCTGGCTAAAGCCTCACGGACAATATCGGGGTTGTCACGGAGTAGTCTAATATCCAGCATACTAATCACCTTTCGTCTTCAGCTGTGGAAAGAGGATGACTTCACGGATAGATGGCTTCCCGCAAAGCACCATGACCAGGCGGTCAATGCCCACTCCTAAGCCACCTGCAGGTGGCATACCATACTCCAGTGCCAGCAAAAAGTCATCATCAATCACATCTATCTCCTTCTCCCTGCCTGCCAATTCAGAAACCCCGGGTAGTTGTGCCTCCATCTGCTGTCGAAAGCGTTCCCTCTGTTCCAGCGGGTCATTAAGTTCTGTGAAAGCGTTGGCAATTTCTATACCACCGATAAAAAGCTCAAAACGTTCCACCAGACGAGGATTATCTCGCTTCCTCTTAGCCAGCGGCGACATCTCCACCGGATAGTCCAGCAAAAAGGTCGGTTGCACCAGACTAGGCTCAACAAATGTGGTGATCAATTCGTCCACAAGTCTGCCTCTATCTTTGCCCGGGTCAACCTCCATCCCTAGCTGCTCCATCCTCCGGCGCAATGAATCAGCATCAGGATAGTCCTCAAAGTCAATGCCGCTTTTATCGATAATTGCCTGACGCAGCGAAATACGCTGCCACGGTGGTGACAACTCGATAACCTCGCCGCCAAACTTGACCCTGGTATCACCCACGACCGTGGTAGCAATGCTAACTATCATGTCTTCAACCAGCTTCATCATGTCATTATAATCAGCATAAGCCTCATAAGCTTCCAGCATGGTGAACTCGGGGTTATGTTTTGTTGAAATTCCCTCGTTACGGAAGACGCGCCCTATCTCATACACTTTATCAAACCCACCCACCACCAACCGCTTCAGATAAAGCTCCAGTGCAATGCGTAGATAAAGGTCTGTGTCCAGCGCTTCATGATGCGTCTTGAAGCGACGGGCTAAAGCACCCCCTGCCACTGACTGCAGCACCGGTGTCTCTACTTCAATAAACCCCTTCTGACTGAGAAATTGGCGCACTTCGGAGATTATTTGAGTCCGCATCAGGAAAAGCGGCTTCGTCTCCTCATTTGCAATAAGGTCCAGATACCTCTGCCGGTATCGCTTTTCCACATCTACCAACCCGTGCCACTTTTCCGGCAACGGCTGGAGGGACTTACACAAAATAGTGAAATCAGCCACATCCAGGGTGATCTCTCCTGTCCTAGTGCGAAATAGATTGCCAGCAACTCCTATGATATCACCGATGTCCAGGTCGCTGAGACAATTGTACCTCTCATTTCCCAACCGCCCCTGGCTAAAAAACAACTGTATCTTACCGGAGCCATCGCGCAAATCAAAAAAGGTAATTTTACCCATGAAGCGCGTGGCAGTGATGCGTCCGGCAAGCTTCATTTCCGGGATTGGGGCGATTGCCTTCGCTTCCACCTGTCTAAAGCTCTCCAGAGCCTCTTGAACAGTATGGGTGCGAAGGTAAGAATGTGGATATGGGTCTATCCCCCGCTTCCTGATCCTCTCCAGCTTCTCCAAACGCTGCTGTGCTATCTGCTCTAGCCGTGCCATAGCCCTCCACAAAAATATCCGCACCTCCGACACCGAGGTTCAACTTACATCCATAATAAGTAGCTTCAATACCCCACCGGGAGTCCGCACCTCAATCTCATCGCCAATCTTTTTCCCCAGTAACGCCCTCCCCACCGGCGATTCGTTGGAAATCCTTCCCTCCAGAGGATTGGCTTCAGTACTGCCCACAATGGTATATTGCTCTATCTTGCCATCTTGATTCTGTACCAGCACTTTATCACCAAGCTCAACCACACCCGGCACAGCCGGCGATTCTATAATCACCGCATTCTTGACGATGTTCTCCAGCATTAGAATTCTGCCCTCGACAAAAGACTGCTCGTTCTTGGCATCCTCGTACTCGGCGTTGTTCTCACTACCACCCATCTCTCTCGCCCGCTTTATTTTCTGGGCGACTTCTGCCCTGCGCACCGTGGTCAGATGCTGGAGTTCAGCCTGCAATTTAGCCAAGCCCTCTTTTGTGACCAGGAACTTCTTCTGCGCCATGATAGCCTACCCCTTCAAAAACTAGTAAAAAACTGAGAGTCGATTAACTCTCAGTCAACTACTAATTTGCAGGCATATTATAGGCTTCCATTACTCANTTGTAAAGTGGGCTGGACAGTAATATAATATNCTGCGCAGTCGATTACCAATGCCCACTAAAAATATGACCGCTCTGTATATCACTTCTACAGAGACCGCGGCGGGAAGCACAGCACTGTGTGCCGGCATAGGCACAAACCTGTTGAACCAGAAGAAAAAGGTCGGTTTTTTTGTGCCTGCCAGATTCTCGGATGCCAAAGCTACGTCCAGCCCACTCACAGATGCTGCTTTCTTCAAAGAGACATTCCAGTTACCCGAACAGGTTGAACAAATCTGTCCCTTCGTCCTCTCACCACGTGAATTATGGGAATATCTCACAGACGAACTGCCCGACTTCACTCAGAAGCTGGGTGAGGCATACCAGAACGTCTCGCAGAACAAAGATATGGTGGTCATGGAAGGACCAGGCAATCTTATTAAGGACAGAGTATCCGAACTAGCTTGCTACACGATTCCCGAAATACTTGAGGCCAAGGTGGTCATCGTCCTCCGCTACGCCGCCAACGTAGACATTCCCCGTCTGACACAGATATGCAAGAAACTGAAGACAAGGTTGCTGGGCATAGTGATAAATCTAACGCCGCCGTCTCGGATAGAAGAAACCAGACAGCACCTCGCCGCACAGCTTCAAGAAAGCGGGATACGCGTCCTGGGCATACTTCCTCAAGTACGCACTCTGCTCGGCATAACAGTTGCCCAGCTAAACAAGACCCTCGATGGCGAACTCCTTACCAATGGCAACGAGAGGAACGAGCTAGTAGAAAACATAATGCTAGGTGCTATGAGCCCTGGCTCGGGAGTAGACTATTTCGGTCGCAAAGGCAACAAGGCAGTGATTGTAAAAGCGGACCGACCCGATATGCAACTGGCTGCCCTGGAGACATCGACTAAATGCCTTGTTCTGGCTGATGCTACACGCCAGCCTGTGCCGGCTGTCATCTTTACTGCCCAGGAAAAGCACATACCCATTATATTGACGAAAAAAACGACCTCCCAGATTATAACCGATATTGAGAAAGCGCTGGAAAAGGTCAGCTTCGCTCACCCAGAAAAGGTACAGAAATTCAGCAGCATACTGGACAGCAATTTCGACTTCAAGGCTGTTTACGCTGGACTTGGTTTAAACACTAAATAAGGGGGTATTCGTCAGCCAAGACCTCTTGAGCAAGAGAGGCAAGTATAGATGGTACCTGCACCTCTACTTTCCCCAGACCATTAACAGTAAGCCCGTACACCAGCCCGGCGCTTTCGTAGCGAAGTATAGCTGGTATCCCCTCGCTCTCCAGTCGACCCCTCACAACCTCAGCCTCAAGCTGCCCTGAGGCTACATAGACCGTCACCATTTCATGCATTTCAGGGCGCCCCTCGCTGCCTTCCAAACCGAGCACGATACAATGTGTGTTACGTCGATAGTTTTGCCTCCATAAATAATATAAGCCCCGGCTACTGCCTAACAATTGCTTCGCCAGGGCTTATATTATTTTTATGTAAGCCTATATTGAGCAGCGATAAAAATCTTCTTACTTCTTCTTGTAAATACCAGGATTGCTCAGCAGGTTATCCTGCAGACACCAGGTCAGTGAACAATGCTCGGTATGCGGACAACCAGTGATGCCCCAGTCACCACCTTTGCCACCACCATAGCAATCACCGGTACCGAAGTGATTTAGATGGTCATCATTGATCCGTGGATGGGCACCAATGCTGCCCCCTGCCCAGCTCTTGCTGGCGAAAGCCAGGCTCCGACCCCAGCAGCAACAACAGGTAGCCATCTTGCCTTCCAATACTGGTTCTGACGGACACTCAACCTCAGCCTGACCTGTAGCTGGACACGCGTCGCTGGAAAGAGAGGCTTCGCAGGCAGCAGGATCTGAGCAAGTTGCCAGAGCACCCTGCTCCACATCACGGCAAGCAGGACAGCCAGCAGTGGCACCACAGTTCTTTCCCGGGCAACTTATACCAAAGCTGGAACTGCAGAGACTCTCGGGACCACATAGACCAGAAAGCCTTGCCATCGACTGAACCGGTGTCCTGCCCCAGTGCTGCAGATACAGGTGCCACGAGTCAACATTGTCCTGCCATTTCACTTTGTCCCAGGCACCCTTAGCCAGCCCAGCATAGGCATCTTCTGCCGATACCACAGCCGGTATCAAGACCAGAGACAGCGCCAATACAATAGCAAATAAAATACTGCCAACTTTCCTCATTTTGTCACCTCCTTATTGGCTTTGGTGCTTTGATTTTACAGGGCAAA
>JGI24721J44947_10011609_pt1 | contig 10981 bp, 8 predicted proteins | sample YelNatPaOPGAMG01_FD_44947 | JGI IMG/M metagenome (IMG submission 44947)
CACTGGCTTGGGACAGGTTCTGCACCGGAATCGTTAGCCAGAACGGCGACCGCTCAGTGAACCAATAACTGACCGGGACGGTCGGGCTGACCACGATGCCGTTGGTGTCCACCACTAAGTCCACCGGCTGTCCCCGCAGGGCAAACGTGGCCAGAACCAGATCGCCCACTAGGATCACTCGCTTCTCCGCGGGGAGGGGCACGGCGATCTCGGTATGGAACCAATCCTCAATCGCGCTCAAGACGGGTTGGCCTTCGAACAACTGGGGCCCAAAGGCGAACTGTTGAAATTGGTATCGGATTTTCGCGTCGCGCAGGATCAGCTTCACATGCACGTCTTCACTCGGATAGGTGAACTTGATGCGGTACCGCTTGGGCTGGCTGGTGGCCTTGTCCCACCATTTCCCGTTGATGTTGGTCACGGTGCCAACCGGATNACCATTTGCATCGGCAAAGAAGGCGGCGCTGGTGGTCCGCGCGCCGTTCGGCGTGCAGGTCATCAGCTCCAAAGTCGCCACGTGCAATTGCAGCTCCGTGATTTTGACCGTGTTTTGCAGGCCTTTGTTAATACCGATCGCGTTGTTCAGCGCGTCCTCGCTCAGTTCCTTGAGCAGTTCTTCAGCCGAGCCCTCCCCAGCCTCTTGCAATATCGAGTAAAGCAGCGGGAGTTCCAAGAAGGACACCGAATCCGAAACCTCAAATTCACCGCCGAACTTATCCGACGGCGGGAAAGGGTTGTTTGCGCNGGATCGCAAATCGTAGAACAGGTCGAACCCAAACCACTCGAACGTCTTGTACCACTCGCTCCATTGAATCGCCCCCGAGCGCGGGTCAAAGCCAACCGGCACGCGGAAGCCTTCGTTGAATTCGAACTGCAATCCGGCAGCCAGCGCAAACTGACCTTTGCCCTTGCGTGCGCCGACGCTCAGATCCACGTCCAACACGTTGTCGCACCGCACCTCGCCTTGGTCATACACCGCCCGAAAGTCCAATGGATACTCGATGATAAACTGGCCTGCGCTACCGTTGGCGATGACTTGGTACCCTTCCCACGGATGCAGCGGATCCGCAACAAAGCCCGAATCGTATCGGACCGTGCCCCTGTCCAGGCTTACTTTGGGCTTGAGCGACACCTGGTTGGTAACCCACGCGCCCGGCGCAGTCCAAGTCGTCAGCCACGCCGTCCCACAAACGCCCACCCAACACAACCACCGCCTCGTCATAGTCAGCTCCTTTCTTACAGAGGGGGATGCCTCGCGGCAGAGCTCGGGATGGGAACGGCGCCGCCCCGCTCGAATCAGGGGCCCTGTCGTTGGGCAACTGCCCTGAGTTAATGTTCTGTAAAACCTTAGGCCCGGTCGCCCATGCTGTCAAGCCCCCGGCTGGCTCCTGGCACTGGCGACGAAACCTTACGTCATGGCTGAACCTTCGACCTTCGCTGGCGTCTCTGGCCGCACCCAGCGGCCTGCGCACCAAGCGGCTGAGGGCGTGACGTGGCCCAAGCCCGCAAGCAGACCGAAGCACCAGGGGCCCAGGGCAATACGTCTGCCGCGGCATGTTGGCCTCCACCCGACCTAGTGCAGTTCTTGAGCCGGGGCCCAGCCCGGCTGTTGCCTCCCAATCCGACGCGTGAAACAAATCTCAAGGTTCAAACCACGAAGATTCGAGACCGCGGCATGAGCATGGGGCAGCCGCCTTACCGTGGCCAGCCGAGTGCGCCGGCCCAGCCTTGGCCAACCACATTGATTTGGCAGGCCGACTTCCACGTCGGCCATCCAAGCCAGAAGACTCGACCGGCGCGGCTTTGGGCCATGATGGCCATGGGGAGCACCGGCCGCTGGCGGGTCGATTTTGGCGGCTCGCCGAAACCACTACCCGAGCTCCGAGCTTCGAGCTCCCAGCACCCAAACCCACGCTCCATGCGCCATGCTCCATGCCCCATGCCGCAAACTACGTCCTGCTTCCATCCATGGGTGAATCAGCCGTGTGGGGGATTTTGGCCCCGGTGACGACCGGTCTTGGGATTTGGCTTTTGCCAGGCATGGGACTCGCCTAGGGTATGGGTATGCAGCATTCGCCCGGTTTTTTGCGGGTTGTCAACGAGGCCCGGCTGNGGGTGAGCGAGCTGACCGTAGCGGAGGCGCGGGCGCGGTTGGCCGCCAATCCCAAGGCCGTGTTAGTGGATGTGCGGGAAGATCACGAGTGGGCCGCTGGGCATGCGGTCGAAGCGGTGCACTTGGGCCGAGGCGTTTTGGAACGGGATATCGAACGTCAGTTCCCGGACCCGAACACGGAGTTGATTTTGTATTGTGGCGGGGGTTACCGGTCGGTGTTGGCTGCTGAGGCGGCGCAACGGATGGGGTATCGCAACGTGCACTCGGTCGTCGGGGGTTATCGGGCCATGGTAGCTGCGGGCTGGCCCGTGACACAGTCGGCTGGGTAGGTTATGAGTCTGGGACGGTACGGGCTGTCGGTGCCAAAGTGCGGTCAGCCATGAGCCAAGCGTTTCCCAAAGTCAGCATCATCATTCCGACACTGAACGCCGAAGCGTTGCTGGAGAATTGTTTGGCGTCTATTCGGCGCCAGACCTACCCGCCCGACCGATACGAGATTCTTTTGGCTGACGCCTTTTCACAGGATGCCACCCGCGACATAGGCCGACGGTTCGGCGCTGTGATCATTGACGATCCAGGCCGGAACATGGAGGAAGGGAAACGTTTGGCGCTGGTCCATGCCACTGGCGAGTATGTGCTGTTTNTGGATGCGGACAACGAACTGACGCACGCGGATTTTCTGGAGCTGGCCGTGCGGGGTTTGGAGCGCTACCCACAAGCGCTGGGCGTGGAAAGCTACTACTTGCCCTCGCCCAAGATGAGCAGCTTTTGCGCTTATCTGACGCATCGGTTGCATATCAGCGATCCGATCTGTTGGCTGATGAGCCAGCGCCCGCGCCGGGTAGCTTGTGATGGGGAAGTGGAACGGTGGACGTTGCCGGGCGACAGCCTGGCATATCCGCTGGGTGCTAACGGTTTTTTATTCCGGCGTCGGGACCTGGAGAGCGTGGGCGCTGAAGCGCATTTCCAGGACACGCATGTGGCGCTGCACCTGATGCGCCAAGGCCGGCGTGAGTGGCTGCGCATCCGNGGTCGGGGAGTGCATCATTACTACGTGCAGACGCTGGCCGGGTTTGTGCAGAAACGGCGTCGGGCCACAGTCCATTTCCTGCGCGTGCAAGAGGAGCAACCGGTGAACTGGATGCGTGAAAAGCCTGCGCTACCGGCCTGGTTGGCGGCAGGGTATTGTGTGACCGTGGTGGGGCCGGTCTGGCACGCCTTGCGCGGGATGATTCGAGACCGGGACTGGCGCTGGCTCTGGCATGTGCCGGCCAGCTTCGCCAGCCTGTTGGGGTTGGTGTGGGGAGTGTGGACTTACCATCGGCGGCGGGCCGACCGCCGCTTGGTGGCCAAGCTGCAGGTCAAACAAACACTCAAGCAGTAAGCNTGGAACCGGACTCAAGCACGATTGGCCCTAAGAGTTCCCACTCACTAGATCGCATGGCCCGAGTGCACTTCATTGCCAACGGTGTGTTCAGCACCCGCATTGCTGGGGGCGACATTCATTTTCTGAAATTGGCCGAGGCGGCTGTGCAGGCCGGCTACGAGCTGAACTTCTTTGGTGGGCGCGCGCTGTGGGAGGTGCTCCAAGCCCATCAGCTCAAGGCCCACATCACCTTTACGGACACAGCCAAGCTGGGCCGGGCGGACTTGAATCGGCTCAGCGGTCAGTTTGCCCTGTTCTGCGATTTCCTCGGGCGGTATCGGCAAAGTCTGTTGCGGCTGCGGTTAATTCAACCGGACGACTACGTTTATGCGGTGAGCGATTACTGGTTTGACGTATTGCCTGCGGTCCGATCCCGCGCCCGGCGCAAGTTGATGGTCTTGCACATGGAAGCGCCTACCTTGGGGCAGATTCTGAGGCGCTCGCGCCCGGACGTCGAAGCCTCGCGCCTGGCCTCTGTGCATTATTGGGCCAGCCAAAACTGGTCGTTACGGCAGTTTTGCCGTCGGCCCGTCAAGCACCTGCTTTATTTGCACCCGCTCATGCGGCCGCGGCTGGAGCGGCTGGGGTTGCGGCCTGAGGAGATGACGCTGGTGTCCTACGGGTTGGATGTAGCGGCTGCCGAGGCGGTGCCCGAACAGGCCCGGGTGTATGATGTGGTTTGGATCGGGCGGGTGCATCGGCAGAAGGGGATCGAGGATCTGCTGGAGACCCTGCGATTTTTGGCCCAACGGATCGATGGATTCAGGGCAGTGTGTATCGGCAACGTGCGTGAGGCGCTGGGGCCTGAAATCCAACGTCGCGGTTTGACTCGGCACGTTGAATTACCCGGATTTGTGAGCGAAGTCGAGAAGCTGCGACTCTTCAAAGCCAGCCGCCTGTTTTTGATGCCCAGTCGGCATGAAGGTAGCCCGCGGGTCATCGGCGAGAGCATCTTGTGCCGGACGCCAGTGCTGGCATATGAACTGCCGAATTACCGCCCCCTGTTTGGCAACCTGGTGCGGTATGTGCCGGCCTTTGACTTGGCCGCCTTTCAGGCTGCCGCTGAGCAGATGATCCAACAGATGCGGCGCGGTCAAAACGAGCTCCAACAGGCAGATCTCACCTCGTTCAAACGCGAAAATGACTGGGCTACCACGCAGGCTAAGTTCCTCCAGGCCCTGGGCCGGCTGCGAGCAGCGTGAGGGATGGCGCTGGCGTGTGAGGGTTGCCGACGGTGAACGAAATCTCGGTTTTCTTGCAGGTTGGTATGCCCGGCGTAGCGCAGGTTTCCTAAGAGCCTGTCGGACTTAGCAGGTCTCACACTCATAACATGTTGATTTTCTGGCTGTTAATTTTTCGCACCAAAATGTCTCAGCCTTGATTATCAAGCACTTTCCTCGAAAGGCCGACGGACTCCTAACCTCCGCTACCAAGGCGTCGCCGTGCGATCCGGCGTCAAGGCACCGCGCAGCGGTGCTCTGATGGTAGCCGTGGGTTTGAACCTACCGTTCCGGTGCAGCCCAACCACACGCGTCGCGGAGTGACGCTCGAATCCATCCTTCGCCGATTTCAGGCGTCGCTCCGCGACGCAATTCAAATACAGCTGCCCACCGTGGGCTGAAGCCCACGGCTACCGTCAAGCCGTCGCTGCGCGACGGCCCAGCCAGGGGACTCGGCCGCCCGCCGGCACCGACGCACCGAACAGCGGTGTTCCCAAGGCTCGGGGCGTGGGCCGGGCATTGCACCCCGGCACCCTACCACGGCACCGGAAGCGCAATGCGTAGCCGCCCACCTGAGTCGGCGGATTGATCTGTCGGGTCCGGTGGGTCCGCCGCCTTACGGCGGCGGCTACCAGAAAAATCCGTAGCCGCCGATGTCAGTGGGCGGAAGGCAAGAACAGGAGCTGCGCCCCTCGGTTGTTTATGGCGAGGGGGGTGTGCCGGTGCTGATGGAAGCCAGCAGCGCTCAATTGCTGCCAGCGAGCTTCAGCAGGGGTTGTGGACCTGGTTGTAGCCTGGCCTTCCCGAGGTGGGGCCTCGGGCTGGAGCCGATGGCGCAGTCAGGCGGTGGGCCTTCGAGCAGCAGGCCTAGTGGGTGGACTTGGGCTGGGCTGGTTTAGGTTGGAGTTTTTGGAGAGCCTTTTGGCGAGCCTCCTGGCGTTGGCGCTCTTGTCGTTCGTAATCGGCGGCAGCTTTTTTTAGGTCCCACTTGTCGGCCAGGATCTGGCGGACGATCTCGTCGGTCAGGGTCAACGGGTGGCCGATCCAGGCGATGCGGCCCTGTTTATCCACCACAAAGGCCGATGGGATGCCTGTGCGCCCGGCAGCGGCCATCCAGGTCTGTGCCATNTGCCCGCGGTCGGCTGNGTCGGTCTTGCGGTCCAGCGCAATGCGGTAGGTCATCTTGCTGCCCATGCTTTTGACAAAGGGCTCGACTTTGCTCTCGTCGCGTTCCCAACAGTTCTGCCCGATCACCACCAGGCCTTTGTCNTTGAATTTGGTGTGCAACTCGTTCAGGTGCGGAATACTGACCCGGCACGGACCACACCAGGTAGCCCAGAACTCGACCAGATAGACCGTGCCGGGCTGGAAGGCCGTCACTGGCTCGCCTTGAATCCACTGGCCTGTGTCTAGCTTAGGTGCCGGGTCACCAATTTTGAGGCTGGGCGCCGGTTGGGCAGTCTGTGGGCTGCTGGCTGCAAGGGCTGCTATCAGCAACAGGACGATGTGTTTCATAATGTCTCCGACAGGTGTTTGTTGGTACGGCCCACTCGGTTACTTCCCGAGTCCGACCTGCAGGTGGTTCAAGCGCGCGGCCCGCAAATGCCCGTCAGCCTGGCGCCCCGCCGTACTCACGGTCGGCAAATCCTACTTCAGTCGATCTGCTGCACAAGGGCCAGCAGAAAATCGGCCAATCCGGTCTGCCGGGGTCGTGTCACAGTGCAGCGACTCGACGGCTGGGCGGTTGGCTGCTGGGCGGGAGGCCTGAAGGCCGGCGCATCGAGGCTGGCGCCTCAGGCGCCCACTTCAGCTCGGGCTTCAGCCGCCAAGGGCGTGCTCAAGTAGCGTTCGCCGGTCGAGCAGGCAAAGGTGACGATCATTTTGCCTCTGTTCTCGGGCCGTTTAGCCACTTCGATAGCAGCCCAGACATTGGCGCCTGTAGAAATGCCGGCCAGGATGCCTTCTTCTTTGGCCAAGCGCCGGGCCATGGCAAAGGCGTCGTCGTTACTCACCTGGATGCACTCGGTGATTTGCAAGTTCCCGTGCTCGTCGCGCAGATGGAGGTTCTTGGGGATGAATCCAGCGCCGGTGCCCTGGATCTTGTGTGGCCCCGGCTTGAGTGGCAGCCCGGCCAGGTATTGCGAGATCACTGGCGAATCTTTCGGCTCAGCCGCAATAGCTTGAAAGGAAGGTTTCCGCGGTTTGATGGCCTCGTAGCAACCGGTCAAGGTGCCGCCGGTGCCCACCCCNGCAACCAGGATGTCGATCTGGCCATNGGTATCTTCCCAGATTTCCTCGGCGGTGGTGCGGCGATGAATCTCCGGGTTGGCCGGGTTCTCGAACTGCTGCGGCATCCAGGAGTTGGGCGTTTCACGCGCTAGTTGCTCGGCTCGGGCAATGGCGCCCTTCATGCCTTCGGACCCGGGTGTGAGCACCAGCTTGGCCCCCAGCATGGCCAGCAGGACGCGCCGTTCCAGCGACATGGTTTCCGGCATGGTCAGGATCAGCTTGTACCCCTTGGCTGCCGCAACAAACGCCAATGCGATNCCGGTGTTACCGCTGGTGGGCTCGATGATGACGGTGTCCTTGTTGATGAGCCCGCGGCGCTCCGCATCTTCGATCATCGCCATGCCAATGCGGTCTTTGACGCTGCCCAGCGGGTTAAAGAACTCGCACTTCAACAGGATGGTGGCGTGGAGTCCGGCCGTGACCCGGTTCAGCCGCACCAAGGGCGTGCGGCCGACTGTCTCGACGATATTGTTGTAGATGCGACCTGCCATAGTGCTGCTGTGCTATGTCATCACGCGCCTGATTACAACCGCGTTGCGGGTGGCAGGGTGCGCCCAACCCGCCGCTAGCGCAACTGCAGAACATGCAGCCCACCGATCAAATCGCACCGACCAACCCGGCTGAGGCCAGCAGGCGGCCGCGCCGCCGACTCAGCCGGCTGGCTTAGCGGTAGCCGGGGACGAGCGCCGCGCTGGGCCAATCACCGGCACCTTCAGCACCGGCACCATGGGGTGGTTAACTTTCACGCTCAACTCGATCGGCTCAGGACCCGCGACATCGAAGCCCGGGGGGAAACGCACGGTGAGGCTGAACTGGCGTCCAGGGTCCTCCTCGCGCAGTTGAAGCTGCACGCCGGGCGCATTGATGGCCGGCTCCGAGACAGTGATCGGGTTGGTGCCGTTGTTCCGAAACCAGACCTGGTAAGTCAACTCGTTGGTTAGAGGCAGGTTGAACAGTCGGATGGCCGATGGGATAGCCAACACCAGCGGCAGGACATTCACAGACAGCCGCACATCCACCGTGGGCATCAGTGACGCCGAGGTGTTGAGCCTGATCCAACCTTGAAGACTGTTGGTTGGCCAAGGCGGCAGGGTCTTGACCAGCAGTTGATATTCTTTGCCAGGCTGGTTGGTCTGCAGCTCGACCGCCACGCCAGGCGTGCTGCACTGGAGGTTCGACACCACCAACGCCTCGTCCAAATGGCTGATCAACCGGATGGTGGTGGCATTGGAGGGAGTTTCGGNGCTGAGGTTCAAGACGGCTTGCAGCGGGGTGATCTCGATCGGACGCCACACGTAGCCTTTGACCTGCAGNAGCAGGTTCGATTGGACCGGATCATTGCAAGCCACCCGAATGCTCTTGGCAAACGGCCCAATGTAGTTGCGGGTATCGACCCGGATCGGGATTGCGCCGGTTTGCCCGGGTGCCACTGTCCGGGGCCAATCGCCCGGCCTCAAACAGCCGCACAGCGGCGCCACCGTTTCCAGCCTCAACAGCTCCGTGCCCACGTTGGTGAACGTGAACACGCACGGCACCAGCGCATCGCCCGTGGCACGCCCGAAATCATAAATCAAGGACGTGAATTGGATGCGGGGCCCGCTGGCTGCTGAAGCGGTGGGTTGGCTGGGAGTGGCTTGCCTAACGGCTGTGGCTGAAGCCGGCGGAGCTGTGGTGTTCGGGCTAGCGGTTTCGGCCTGTTGAGACCCACCTTGTTTGGGGCCCAGCACAGCGTAGGTCACTAGCCCAGCCAGCACCGTCAATGACCCGTAAAAGGCCACGTCTTTCACATTGAGCCGAGGCAGCCGCCTCGGACTGTCTTTGGGACGAGTCGGTGGCTTGGATGGTCGGCTCATGAGTGCAACCTTGTTCAGTTGGCGTTCGTCAACGCGTTGACCTTGCCCTTGCTGCGCGTCAGCCCGTGCAACCCACAGGCACATCGAAGCAAGCCAGATGCCTGACCGGTCAGGCGAANCGGTATTTGCCTGGAATGGCTACCTCGGGTGTCGGCAGCGGGCCGAACTCGTAACGAGTGGGGCCGAGTCGCTTGGTCGAGTTAAGCGCTTGGTCCCACTCGATGGATCGGCCGCTGTAAGCCGATTCACGCCCCATGATGGCCGTCAGCGTGGCTTCCGCCACCGCCTCGGCTTCGTTCAACGGGTTGCCTGCGCGGATGCTGGCGATCAAGTCGAGATGCTCCTGCTCGTAGGGATTGACATCCGGCTGGCGGAACCGCCAAGGCGAGCCGTCTTGGGGTCGAATCCAACTGGCGCAGTTGCTGGTACCTTTGGTGCCCCGGACAAACTCTTCGACCTTGTTTTCGCAGCCATTGATTTGACGGCACTGGCTGAAGACCCGCACGCCGTTCGGATACTCGTACTCGACGGCAAAATGATCGTAGATATGCCCGTGCACCGGGCTGGTTCGAGCTTGCCGACCGCCCAGAGCAGTGGCCTTGAGCGGATGCGCCCGCAGCACCCAATTCATAATGTCCAGATTGTGCACGTGCTGCTCGACAATGTGATCGCCGCTCAGCCAGGTGAAGTAGTTCCAGTTCCGGAGCTGCCATTCCATATCGGTCCAGCCGGGCTGCCGTTCGACCACCCAGATTTCGCCCCCGTTCCAGTAAGCGCACCCATAGACAATCTCGCCTATGGCACCATCGTGGATGCGGCGGATGGTTTCGTTGTAATTGCGTTGGTGCCGGCGTTGCGTGCCCGCCACGATCCCTAGCTTCTTCTGGCGTGCCAACCGGCCCGCTTCCAACACCAACCGCACCCCGGGCCCATCCACGGCCACCGGTTTTTCCATGAACACATGTTTACCGGCCTGGATGGCCGCCATCAAATGAGCCGGGCGGAAATGAGGCGGCGTGGCCAAGATCACGTAGTTGATCTCCGGTATGGCCAGCAGCTTTTGATATGCATCGAACCCAACAAAACACAGCTCATTGGGGATGCGGATCCCCAGCGTCTGGAGCTGTTGACGGCATCGTTCCAGCCGGTCGGCAAACACGTCCGCCAAAGCCACCACTTGCACGTCCTTCCGGGCTACGGCTGTGCCCGGCTGCACATCCTCGGTGTGGTAACCGCTGCTGGGGTAAACCACCTGGGTAGCTGCCCCCAACACGTTCAGCACCGCGCCCGTGCCTCGACCGCCACAGCCAATCACCCCAACCCGAATCGGGTCATCAGGCGCCGCGTGACTAGTGAGCACAAACGGAAGCTGGCTGACCGCGGCAGTGCCTACCACCGCCAGCGAGGATTGCTGCAAAAAACGTCGGCGTGTCAACGCGTTGACCAACGAGTCGTCAGTCTGATCCAGTTTGGTATTCACGTGGTTTTCGACCATACACTCAACTGTCGCATTCATTCCATAGGCTTCACCAAGGGCGCATCCCATTTTCTTGCACGGTCGCCGGAGCCTAAGCCGTAGCTGCTACCGTAAGGCGACGGACCCAACGGATTATTCCGCCGAGTCACATCCGCGGCGAGTCTTTGCCTCGGCCTGCCGACTGGCAGTCGGCGGGTAGGGCGGCTTCGGAATCCTGCTCTGCGCCAGGCGCCCAAACCTGCAATAAACTGAAATGCGCTCTTCAGCGAGCACCATATCCTGGTGCAGCTAGTTTAGGCGCTTGGCCTGCATGCCGCCAGACTGCATTAGCGCTTGGCGGCCNGGGGGGAAGCAACTTGTTCGCCGGGCGGCGACCCCAACGTGGCTCGTGCGTTTAGCGTTGGTCTTGCCCTGGATAGCGGGCGGGCGCATCGAAGGCGGCCAAGATCGCCTCGTAGGTTTGGCGGTCCAGGGCCACCATCGCCCCGTGGCGCGCCTTGGCCGGCACATGGTAATCCAGCCCATACAGGTCAAACCACGGCCCGTCTAGCCGTGCGGCTGTGGCTACGCCGTAGCTCAAGCCCGGATACTGCTCGAAGTACA
>JGI24721J44947_10011610_pt1 | contig 10981 bp, 12 predicted proteins | sample YelNatPaOPGAMG01_FD_44947 | JGI IMG/M metagenome (IMG submission 44947)
ACAGCCGGGAAGATTCCACCGTCCTTTATGTCTGGGTGTCAAGATACGGGGTGTACAAATCCACTGATGGTGGCGAAACCTGGCAGAGAAAGGACAACGGGCTGAATATCACGATTCGCAGCGATTCCTTTACTCACAGCCATCCGCAGATGCTGGCGATGGCGCTCAACGACCCGAACACCCTTTACCTCTGCCTGCCCAAAAGGGGAAAGATATACAAAACCATCAACGGTGGCGACTCCTGGTTTGAACTACCTCTGCCTCGCCTACTTGAAACCTGGGGTGTAGCGGTTTCGCCACTTAACGGCGCCGTGTTCCTGATGGCACGGGCATCAAGATTTGGTGGCGTTTACCGCTCCTTTGATGGCGGAATAACCTGGGATTCACTGCCACGGTTTCAGATTGACGGCTTTCGTCCCAGTGTCCGTACGATTGCGTTTAATCCGTTTGATACCAACCTTGTTGCCCTGGGCACACTTGACTGGGCAATCCATGACTCTTGCACCGGTTGGGGCGTTTATCTTTCCACCGACCAGGGTGAAACCTGGTTTGAAGCTAATGAAGGGCTGGGGAACCTTCGGGCATACTATCTTACCTTTGACCCCCATAATCCCCAACTTTTATATCTTGGTACCAGTGGTAACGGTGTTTTTGTCGGCTCATTAGGGATGACGGGAACTGACGAGGCAAAATTTAAAGGAAAACGGACGCCGCGCTTAGCGATTGCCCCCAGCGTCGTCAACCACCAAACCTGTATCAGTTTTACTCTCTACCGTTCAGCAAATGTTAACCTTAGTATTTATGATGCCCTGGGAAGAAAAGTCAATGACCTTTGCAATCAATACCTAGGTCCTGGCCGTTATGAATTTCCCTGGCAGGGAAATTCTCAAAATGGCTGTCTGGTAAACAACGGTGTCTATTTCGTGGTCCTCACTATTGACAGCGAGGCGCTCCGGCAAAAACTGATTTTCAGCCGTTAGATTAGCAGGGTTGCTAAGCTGAGCATTAAATTAGTGGTTGCTTTTAAGTTTTTAGTTTATACTAAAATAAATGAAGAGCGATAAATATCGTCAGGAAGCGGCGAGGTTGTTTGCCGCGCTGGGTGCGGTCAGCCGTTTACAGATCCTGCAACTTTTGAGTAAAAATAGCCTTTGCGTCGGTGCCCTTTCCCGATAATAAACTCTCCAACAACTTGGTGGAATAATTTCTTTAATTGAGGGAAAAGTTGACATATCTCTTTTTTATTGTATAATTTATGTTAGGAAATAGGTAAAGAAGGAGGAAGGTATGTTTAGACGAATTCTGGTTGCTTCGGACCTCTCACCAGCTGCTGAACAGATAATCAATATGATTTACAGTTTTCATGTGCTCGGAACCGAAGAGATAGTGTTGGTTCACTGCCTTGATATCCGGGATGCTGGCTTGCTATCTGAGACCCTAATTCCTCTTCTCCAACCGGAGGTCGATCGAGAAGTAGCGAAGTTGAACCAGTTAGGTTTTGTTACTACAGGTGAGATTCGTATCGGTTCCCCCGGATTAGAGATAAATCGGGTAGCAAGGGAAAGGGATTGCTCAATCATTGTCATTGGTTCGCACGGTTATAGTATGGACCAGAACACATCTTTGGGTGGGGTTGCTACTACGATTCTTCATACCGCGACCCGACCGGTCCTCGTGGTTAAGATAACCTCGCCGCCCTCAGAAATTTCCTGGAATCCACTTAACCATATCCTTTATCCAACCGATTTCTCGGATAATGCGAAGGTAGCATTTACCTATTTAGAAACGTTGGTTCGATGTGGGGCGGGGAAGGTTACTTTGCTTCACGTTCAAGATAAGATAATTGGCAAGCATCTTGTGGACCGACTGGCTGAGTTCAATAAGATTGACGAAACGCTTTTATTAGAACTCCGCGACCAGTTGGTAAACGAAGGAGATGTGGAAGTGAAGATTGAAATTCCATTTGGCTTGGTGGCACAAGAAATCATCAATCGGATAAAGACGGACGAGGTTTCACTGGTGGTGATGGGCACTCAGGGTCGGGGATACATCGGCGAAGTTTTTTTGGGCAGTGTTAGCAATAAAGTGGTTCGGTATTCACCAGTGCCGGTGCTATTAGTGCCATTAGTAAAATAAGATGTTTGCAACCGGAAAATTGCTGGTTTCCCCTGACAGAGTTCTTTATTACGAAAAGTTCCCAGTGGGTATTTCCCTTCGTTCGGAGACGGTCGTTCGGGATATTTCTGGGGGGCGATTTCTTTCTCTTTCTAATGAAAAACTTGACATATCCTTTTTTTATTGTATAATTTTATTGTTGGATGCTAACTGTTTTGGAGGATAGGTAAGGAAGGAGGAAGGTATGTTTAGACGCATCCTGGTGGGTTTTGACCTTTCTCCAGCAGCGGAACAGGTGCTCAATGCGATTGGCAGTTTGAGGCGACTCGGCACCGAAGAGGTGGTATTAGTTCACTGTCTTAACATCCGCGATATCGGTCCATTTGCTCCTACCTTGATTCGTCTTATTCAATCGGAACTTAACCGGCAGGTAGAAAGAATGAAAGAGATTGGTTTTACCGCCTGTTGTGAAATTCGCATCGGTCCTCCGGGGTCAGAGATAAATCGGGCGGCGCAGGAAAAGGAATGTTCCGCTATCGTGGTCGGTTCGCACGGTTATACGTTGGCTAAGGATGTCCTTTTGGGTGGGGTTGCCACCACGGTTCTTTATACCGCAAAACACCCGGTCCTAATAATTAAAATAGCCTCACCTCCACCGCAAACCTCCTGGAATCCATTTGCCCATATTCTTTATCCGACTGATTTTTCGGAGAATGCGGAGATGGCTTTTGAGTATTTGAAGATGATTGTCCAAGCCGGAGCAGAAAAGGTTACCTTGCTTCACGTTCAGGACAAGATAATCGGGAAGCACCTTGAAGACCGACTGGCAGATTTTAATAAGATTGATGAAGCGCGTTTGCTGCAACTCCGCGACCAGCTGGTGAATAGGAGTAAAGTCCAGGTGAATGTTGAGATTCCATTTGGCTTGGTGGCACAAGAAATCATCAATCGGATAAAGACGGACGAGGTTTCACTGGTGGTGATGGGCACCCAAGGACAGGGGCACCTCGGCGAAATGCTTTTGGGTAGTGTCAGCAGTAAGGTAGTTCAGTATTCACCGGTGCCTGTCCTTTTAATACCCTTAAGAAGATAGGGTCGGCTGGAGAAAGAATAAGATTACGATGTTTTAGGGAAGTTTTTCAGATAGGAGGTTTTGTTATTAATAGTGCCTTTGCTTTTCTATCGAGGCAGAAATGGCACAAAATTAAAGACGGGTGAGAAACGATTTTCTTTTGACATGTTGGATAGCAGAATATAATATCCTTTTTAAAATTGATAAGAAGTGGAGTATTGACTTTTAAGTTTTTTAGTTTATACTAAAATAAATGAAGAGCGATAAATATCATCAGGAAGCGGCGACGTTGTTTGCCGCGCTGGGTGCGGTCAGCCGTTTACACATCCTGCAACTTTTGAGTAAAAATAGCCTTTGCGTCGGTGCCCTTTCCCGATTGACCGGTCTTTCAGCGGGTGCAGTCTCCCAGCATCTGCGGGTTCTCCGTTCCGCGGGACTGGTAGTTGGAGAAAGGCGGGGATATTTTATTCACTACCACTTGGCACCAAATGCCCGACGCCGGCTGACATCCGCACTCGCTCAACTATTAAAACGACCGGGAGGAGGTAAAAAATGTGTGGTAAAGGGTTAAAATGCCAGAAGCCAACTGCCCAAGATGGGTGTAGTCTCCAGAAACGGAAAGGCAAACCGGAGACCTGTTCGCCCAAGCAGGTGGAGGAGTGTCACGGCACAAGTAAAACTCACCCCTGCTTAAAGAAACAAACCAGCAAATAAGGGCGAATGAGATGAGTTCCTCAGCAATTCTTGCTCAGGGTATCGTTAAGTGCTTTGGCAAAATAGTTGCTCTTAACGGACTGGACCTTGAGGTGCAAAGTGGGGAGTTATTTGGACTTCTTGGTCCGAATGGCGCCGGTAAAACCACCACCATTAATATCCTTTCCGACAAGGCTATCGTTGGAGTAATTTCGGATAATTCTCTGCGGGCAGAATTTGTGATTACGGAGATATTGCGCGAGTGAAAGAAGTTGCCCGATTGTTCCCATTCTCGTTGGTCTAAACTACGAAGAGGTTATTGAAAAATATCCGAAGTGCTCGGCGGCGTTGGGCTTCCAAGTCGTTATTGGCTGGGAAAATACACCGGAAGTTTTGAACAAAATTATGAAGGGTATCCAAGCAGAAGTAAATCGTTCGCCTTAAGACCGTTATTCCCATTTTGTATAATGAGGCGTCAAATGATTTGATAAGCGGAGGTTGAAAGAAATTTTAAATATCTCTGAAGTAGTGATAGATTATGTTATAGTTAAAATTGGTAATCCGCAAATCTATTTGATAGAGCAAATATCAATGATTTTCCGCTCATTGCTCTTACTCAGGAGATGAATAATAGGGAGATTGACTTCAGAGTTTTTAAGTGTATCCTGAGTTAATAATTAAGATATAGGATGAAGCGGATTCTGTTCGCCTGTGTTGGTAATTCCTGCCGGAGTCAGATGGCAGAGGCATTCTGCCGGTATTTTGCCGAAGAGATTGAATGTGCTTCCGCTGGTTCAAATCCGGAAAAGGAGGTTTCGCCAGAGGCGATTGCGGTGATGAAGGAAGTCGGGATTGATATAGCAAATGCCAAACCCAAAGGGTTCCAAGACCTTCCCGATTTGAGATTTGATTATCTCGTGACAATGGGTTGTGAGGTGAGTTGCCCATTTTTACCCGGAGCAAAACTGATTGAGTGGCAGATTCCCGACCCAAAGGGCAAAGGGATTGAGGAATTCCGGCGGGTCAGGGAATTGATCAGAGAAAGCGTCCAGGAGTTATTAAAGAGGATAAGAGAAGAGAAAGATTCTTGACCTCACTCCGGATTTTCGTATAATGGAAGTTCGGAGGCGGATGAGCGCTGGTGTGCTTGCCGGACTTCAAATCCGGGTCTTCCCCCAAAAGGGGAAGGGTAGGTTCGATTCCTACCCGCCTCCGCCAAAAGATGATGAGTATTATCCCAATTTTATTTTTCCTCTTTTCCTCCTGCCTCTTCGCCGAAGAAGGGGTAAGTATTGATGCCTGCATCTGGTCGCGTTATGAATATACGAAGATTGACACCAACAGCCAAAGCACCTTCGCCTTACGCAATGCCTTTCTCGGTTTTACCAGGAATGTTAACAAATACGTTACTGCTCGGGTGTATCTTGATGTTGGCGATATTAACGGTAAACCGGCTTATGACCTCTACGCCTCATTAAAAAAGGAACCCTGGGAGATGCGGCTCGGGCAATTTAAGCAATTTTTAGGTCTGGAGATGCTTCTTCCACCTCCGAAGTTAGATTTTATTGAATATTCTCTGATTGGTAAAAGGCGCGCCCCCAAAAATCCAAGAGACGTAGGGATTTTGCTTATCTTTCGAGATAAGAAGTCCGAACTTGCTCTCGCTTGTGTCAATGGCACTGGAAAGAATGTTTTGGTGGATGAGAATAAATGGAAAGACCTCTCCGGAAGGCTTGCCCTCCACGATAAAGATTTCATCCTCGCCGGTAATTTCTATTACGGGAAGATTGGGAAGGAAGATAGTCTAAAAAATTTTGAACGATGGGGAATAGAACTGGCGATAAAAACTCCCTTAGAACTCTCTTCGGAATTCCTCTTTTTAAGGGACACACTGAACGGGAAAGGCTTTTATCTTGCCCTGGTCTATCGGCAAAAAAGATACCAACCCCTCTTCCGTTACGACTGGTTAGAATATAATAAGGTAGAAGAAAAATCCTACACCTTCGGGATGAACATCCTCCCCTTAAAAGAGAACCTGAAGTTGGGGTTAAATTTTATCTGGCAGGAGAAAGAGAACTGGCGGTTTTTAACCCAACTCCAAATCGCTTATTAAGCGAGGATTGCTTCGGCAATCCTTTTGGTGATCTCTCTTCCCGATAGACGTTCTTTTACCCGAAGGCACTTTTCTTTATAGAATTCGCTCTTTTCTCGAACCCGTTTTATCTCCTCTTCCAATTCCTCACATTTTGGGTTGATAAATTCCGGAAACGCCCGCTCGTTCAAAATGAGGTTGGGCAGGGAAAAGAGTTTTGTTCGCACCAGGAACTTCCCGATGAGATAAGTCGGAAAACTCGGGATATAAAAACCGATGTAGGGCTTGCCCAATAATACGGTCTCAAGGGCGATGGTGCCCAATTTTCCAACCACTAATTCGGAACTGAGGATAATCTCATATCTATTTTCCGTGGCAAATATCATCCCGGACTCATCCTGCCTTTTATCATTTGGGAAGAGATGGGGTGGTAAGAGAAAGTAGCCGATGAATTCATTTTTCCGATTTAACCTTTGGAATAATCTCCGGAGGAATGGCTGATGACGTTCAATCTCATCCTTTCGGGAGCCAGGAGCAAAGGATAGAACCTTTTTCCTCTCTTTTCTTTCCCCACCTTTTTCGGTAAGGATTTCTAAGAGGGGATTGCCAAAATAAAGGGAATTTATTCCGTAGCGGCGATAGAATTCGGCTTCAAAAGGAAAAAAAGAGATCACTTTATCTGCTACCCTTTTCAAGAAAGGGATGCGCCATCTTCCCCAGGCCCAGGCTTGGGGTGGCGAAAGATAGATAATTTTTATCCCCTCTCTTTTTAATTCCCGGGCCAGGGGTAAGGCAAAACCACTAAACGAGATGGGTAAAAAGAGGTCAGGCTTTAAGGAGAGGATTTCTTTTTTTAACTCCGCCTTTATCGGCCGGAGGTGGAATTGGGCTTTCCAACCTTCCCAGAAGCCAACGACCGAAAGGTCTTGGTGACCGCGGATTTTTTTTGCGCCGGCTTTTACCAGGTCTTCTTCTCCAACACAAAATATCTCAACCGTAGGATTTATCTTTCTAATCGCCTTAACGATTAAAGACCCATAGAGGTCACCGGATGGTTCACCGGAAAGAAGGAAGATGCGCATCCTTTTCCGGAAAGTTTCAGGGGAGGGATTTGATTGTATTCCTCGTCTCTTCGATAATCCTTTTTATCCCCGACTTAGCCAGTTCAAACATCCTTTGGAATGTCTCATAACGGAAGGGAATCTTTTCGGCGGTTGCCTGGATTTCAATTATCCTTTCCGATTCGGTTAAGACGAGATTCATATCAACTTCGGCTTGTGAGTCTTCTTCGTAGGTTAGGTCTAAAAGGATTCTTGAGTTAACAATGCCGACACTAATTGCTCCCGCCAGTTCAATAATTGGGTCGCGGTCAATGATTTTCTTTTCTAATAGGGCGCGGGTTGCTTGGTAGAGAGCGATGAGACCGCCATTGAATGCGGCGGTTCTGGTTCCTCCATCAGCTTGTAAGCAGTCGCAATCAATAATAATCTGATATTCCCTTAAAGCGACAAGGTCAACAATTGCCCGAAGGCTCCTTCCCAAAAAACGGCTTATCTCCTGACTTCGGGAATCCGGTCGGCCCAAACGACTTTCCCGCACTTGCCGTTCCTTGGTGGAACAGGGGAGCATACCATATTCGGCGGTTACCCAACCTTGACCGCTTCCAACCAGAAAAGGGGGAACTCTTTTCTCAACGGTGGCGGAACAGAGAACCTGGCTATTACCTAACTTTACTAAACAGGAGCCGTCGGCATATTTAAGATAGCCGGTAATGTATTCTATCTTTCTCTCTTTATCCCAATTCCGTCCGTCCGCCCGCATCAGTCTCAGCCTTTTTCTTTTCCCGCTCCGGGATTTCTAAGATACCGGGGTTTTCCTTCTCTTCCATTATCTGGTCAAAATACCTTTCGCACCAAGATTTAGAACCACGGGTTATAATACAACCCTTATTGTCCACCGTATCCGCCCAGAGAAGGTCCTCCTCACTGCTGGTATGTTTGATTTGAAGACGAACGATATTCTGAGAATTAAGAGAGAACCGACGCTCGCCGTCTTCACTCTTTACTATCAACCACATATAAGATATTATACTCTCTTTTTTCTTTCTGTCAAGCCTTCTGGCAGTCGGGGGTTTTTACTTAAAACTTTTAACCAATACTTTTTCTTTCCCGGATAGGAGATTCCCAAAAGGGTTGGGTAAGAGGGAGAAGAAGAGAATCAGGGGGACTGGGAGGAAAAGTTCGGAAAGGGGATTATTTGGGAGAAAGAGAAGAAGGGCAGGGAGAGAGGTGGGAGGAGACGAAGGAGAGGGCTTAAAGAGGGGCTTGGTATATGGTAGGGGGAGCAAAGGGGGATAAAATTAAGAAAAAGGCTCTAAGTTATTGTAAAATAAGGACTTAGAGGAAAAGAAAGGTGAGAAAAAATGTTAGTGACACTAACATTTTGGCGGAAGATCCGGGATTTATAGAAGTGATAAAATAAAAAGCGCCCCCGGAATTTCCGGGGGCGCCTCCTCTTAATCTTCGGGCTACTTCACAACGATTAACTTCCGTTCAACATTGTAGCCCTTTGCCTCCACTCGGAGGAGATAAGTTCCGGCTGGGAGATTCTTTATGGTGAAGGTCCCTTTCGCATTCATTTCGGAATAGACCTTTTTCCCGAGGATGTTATAGATGGTAAGAGTCACTGGTGTTTTATCGAATGCGGGGCAGGTGAGATTAAATGGAGTTCGGGTTGGGGAACTAATCCGCAGAGTAGGAATTTTCTTAGGCAGGTTTTCTGCGATTACCGATGGACCACCAAAATAGTAGAAGTTCCAAAAGCCGATGCGAACCGTATAAGAGGAGTTGTTGCCTTTACCAGCCGCTGACTGTCCGAGACTAAACCGGAGGATATAATTGGCATTGGTCAGTTTTTTTCCGCCTTCATCAAAGATGATGTTCTTTAAGATGTAGTTCTGGGCAAAGAGGAAGGAGGAGAAAAGAATCAATATCAAGGCTTCTTTTCCTTTATTCATTTCAACCCCCTACCATCGGAGCCTCCTTATCGCTTAAGTTCCACAAGGGAAAGGATTTGATAGCCGCAATCATTTGGGGCGAGTGGATTAGAGAATGTGATAGTGTAGGAGGCAGGCTCTTCAACGGTCGTAACCCTCACCTCATAGGTATAAGTGCCAGCAGATGGTTGGTCAATGCAAGTGAATGAGATAGAACCGCGGGGCGAAGGGGGAGTCTGGACATCGTCATCATAAGGAGCCATTCCCCTCACGGATGAGACGAGGACGGTATCGGTATCAAACCGGAAGATTCCGACGGTAAGTTCCTTACCGAGTGAGTCAAGGCTCTGGAAGAAACCACCGAGGCTCACGCTGATGAGAACCGGTCCGCCTGTGGTCGTAATCTCCCGAGTAAGGCGTGGGTTTAATGCTCCCCAGGCAGGAAAAGCAGTAACATCAGTCGTTCCGGTTGGGAGGGTGGTCGATTGGGCAGTTTGGGTGACCGCATTAGACGCAATCTTTGCCGTTGTTACCGCTCCATCCGTCAGTTTAACCGTTGTTACCGCTCCACTCATCAGTTTAGCCGTTGTTACCGCTTCATCGGCGATATCAGAGGTCTGGATTTCGCCATTAAGAATCTTTTCCGAGGTGATTGCGTCATCGGCAATCTTTGCGGTTGTTATTGCGCTATCCGCTACCTTTGCGGTTGTCACTGCCAGATCTGCAATCTTTTCGGTTGTTACTGCTCCATCCTGGATTTCATCACTTGCCACACCCGGACTGAGTGGTCTTGTTGCTGGGGTAAAGGCGAGGTCTTCCTCAAGGATTGTGCCGTTAAGAATCTTTCCGGTGGTGATTGCGTCATCGGCAATCTTTTCGGTTGTTACCGCTCCATTCTGAATTTGCTCACTCGTAATAGGGACAGTTGCTGGTTCAAAGGCGAGGTCTTCCTCAAGGATTGTGCCGTTAAGAATCTTTCCGGTGGTGATTGCGTCATCGGCAACCTTTGCGGTTGTCACACTCAAATCGGTCATCTTTCCGGTCGTTATCGCACCATCGGCAATCTTTTCCGTAGTCACTGCGTCATTGGCAATCTTTGCGGTTGTCACATTTAAATCGGCAATCTTTGCGGTTGTGATGGCACTGTTGGCGATATCAGCCGTAGCGATTGTTCCATCAAGAATCTTATCACTCGTTACCGCATTGTTGGCAATCTTTGTGTTCGTGATAGCGCTGTTAGCAATATCGGCATTGGCGATTGTTCCATCAAGAATCTTATCACTGGTCACGGCTCCCGTAGCGAGTTTCGCGGTTGTTACTGCACCGTCTTGGATTTCATCGGTTGCGACACCTGGGGTGATGGGTCTTGTTACTGGGCTGAAGGCGAGGTCTTCCTCAAGGATTGTGCCGTTAAGAATCTTTCCGGTGGTGATTGCGTCATTAGCAATCTTTTCGGTTGTTACCGCCAGGTCCGCAATCTTTTCGGTGGCAACTGCGCTGTCCGCAATCTTTCCGGTTGTTACTGCTCCATCCTGGATTTCATCACTTGCCACACCCGGACTGAGTGGTCTTGTTGCTGGGCTGAAGGCGAGGTCTTCCTCAAGGATTGTGCCGTTAAGAATCTTTCCGGTGGTGATTGCATCATTAGCAATCTTTCCGGTTGTCACCGCTAAATCATTAATCTTTTCAGTTGTTATTGCGCCATCCGCTACCTTTGCGGTCGTCACTGCCAAATCATTAATCTTCTCGGTCTTCACCGCCAAATCGGCAATCTTCCCAGCCCTTACCGCCTCGTCGGCAATCTTTTCGGTTGTTATCGCTAAATCATTAATCTTTTCGGTTGTTATTGCGCCATCCGCTACCTTTGCGGTTGTCACACTCAGATTCGCAATCTTTCCGGTTGTTACTGCACTGTCTTGGATTTCATCGGTTGCGACACCTGGGGTGATGGGTCTTGTTACTGGGCTGAAGGCGAGGTCTTCCTGAAGGATTGTGCCGTTAAGAATCTTTCCGG
>JGI24721J44947_10011614_pt1 | contig 10979 bp, 10 predicted proteins | sample YelNatPaOPGAMG01_FD_44947 | JGI IMG/M metagenome (IMG submission 44947)
GACACCTGTCCTTTGCTGATTATTGAATCGCTGGCCATTATAAGTTAATCTAAGAGTGCCTGAGGAGAGGAACATGTCTCTGGTTATCAAAATTAAAAACCATGGGCTGGATAAAGAAGATTTGGACCAGATTCTGGGGGTGCTGAACAGAGATGGTCTGCTCGTCTATCCTACAGAGACTTTTTACGGGCTTGGTGGACTGGCCACCTCAGAAATAGCCCTCCAAAGCATTTACCAGCTTAAGGGTCGCCAGCAGAACCAGCCCTTACCCTTTGTGGCTTCAGACCTGGCCATGGTCATGGATTTCGTTGAGGAAATACCGCCAGAGGCTTTAATTCTGACAAAAGCCTTCTGGCCTGGCCCTCTAACTCTGGTCCTCAAAGCCCGGGCAGAAAAACTGCCGGCTAAGGCCCTTGGCCCAGCCGAAACCATAGCTGTCAGAGTACCGCCTTTAGCCTGGTTGCAAGAACTGGTCAGAGAAGCCGGGGTTCTTCTGGTAGCCACAAGCGCCAACCTTAGTGGTCAGCCGCCTCTTTCCGATTTTAGCCAGGTTTATGAGCTTTTTGCAGAAAAGGTTGAGGTTTTAATAGATGGGGGGAAAACACCTGGTGGCCAGCCTTCCACTATCCTGGATGTAACTGTCTCCCCACCAAGATGTTTGCGGGAAGGGGTCATTCCCTTTGAGCGAATTCAGGCGGAGTTAAATAAACTCTAAAATTTATTTATTATTTAACTTTGGTGCCAGGTGGCACTTCGCGGTCAAAAAACGGTATGATGGGTTTACTATCCACCTCGGCTGCCAGCAACATCCCCTGTGATTCAATACCGCGAATGACCGCCGGTTGCAGGTTGGCAATCACGATGAATTCTTTGCCAACTAGTTCTTCTGGAGCGTATGACTCAGCTACCCCGGCAATAATCTGACGCTGTTCAGTGCCTAGGTCTATCTGCAGCTTTAGCAATTTGTTGGTGCCGGCCACGCGTTCAGCAGTCAGAACTTTAGCCACCCGTAGGTCCATTTTCTTAAATTCATCATAAGTTATGTATTCCATTCTTTTTGCCTCCGATTTTGTTTCCTGTTTATCCGGGGATTTTTGTTTTTCCATTTCCCCGATGAATTCTTTGAGGTCAAGACGCGGGAAAAGGGCTTCTGGTTTCTGGATTGGTTCGTCAGCCCGGTAGTCGTAGAACTTTAACTCTTCCAGCCTCATCTCTTCTGGTTTCTGTTTTTGAGCCAGGAGTTTCCAGATTTTCCCGGCTGTTTCGGGCATCACAGGGTAGAGCAGGTAGCTGAGAGCTTTGATGGCGCACAAAGCCTGATAAAGCACTCTGGCTAACCTGGGGCGTTGGTCAGGTTGTTTGGCCAGTTTCCAGGGTTCGTTGTCGGCCAGGTACTTATTGATGACGTTCAGGTAAGCCCAGATTTCTTCCAGTGCCCGGTTGAGGGCATAATCGTCGTAAAATTCTATGACTTTTTGTTTTGTCTCGGCAAACTGACTGGCCAGCTTTAAATCTTCCTCTCTTTCTTCGCCCGGGGCTTCTATTTTTCCTGCAAAATAATTTACCACCATAGTCAGGGTTCTCTGCACCAGGTTGCCAAGGTCGTTGGCCAGGTCAGAGTTGATGCGCTGGACAAAGCTTTCATGGGAAAAGTTGCCATCCTGGCCGATGGGTATCTCCCGGAGCAAAAAGTAGCGCAGGGGGTCAGCCCCGACCTTTTCTAAGATGAGATAGGGGTCCAGAACGTTGCCCCGGGACTTGGACATCTTGGTCTCATCTTTCAACCACCAGCCGTGACCGTATACAGTTCTGGGCAGGGGGAAGCCGGCAGCCATCAAAAAGGCCGGCCAGAAGATAGCGTGAAATCTCAAGATGTCTTTTCCGATAAGATGCACATCAGCTGGCCAGAATTTCTGGAATAGTTCCTGGTTCCAGTCATAGCCAATGCCAGTCAGGTAATTGTGCAGGGCATCGAACCAAACGTAAATGGTGTGCCGCGGGTCGCCAGGCACGGGAATGCCCCATTTCACAGTGGTCCTGGTTATGCTCAGGTCCTTCAAACCCTGTTTAACGAAACTGACCACCTCATTCATCCTGGTCTGGGGGCGGACAAACTGCGGGTTCTGCTGGTAGAACTCCAGAAGCGGCTGCTGGTAGGCAGACAGGCGGAAGAAGTAACTTTCTTCTTCTATCAGGGTGGCTTTTCGGCCACAATCCGGACAGATTTTGTAACCCTCTGGCTCCAGAGGCACATCTTCAGACAGGAAATTTTCCTCAGAAATACAGTACCAGCCCTGGTAGGTTCCTTTGTAAATATCTCCTTTTTCCAGAAGCTTCTGGAAGATTTTTTGCACCCCGGCTTCATGAAACTGTTCCGTGGTTCTTATAAAATAATCGTAAGAAATGTTGAGCCGCTGCCAGAGTTCCTTGAACCGGCCCACCACCCGGTCAGCCAGTTCTTTGGGGGTAAGCCCTTTTTCGGCCGCTGTTTTTTCTATTTTTTGCCCGTGTTCGTCAGTTCCGGTTAAAAAGAAAACTTCCAGACCTTTTTGCCGGTGGTAGCGGGCCAGGGCATCAGCGATGATGGTGGTATAGGCGTGACCGATGTGGGGAACATCATTAACATAATAAATCGGCGTGGTAACGTAGAATGTTTTTTTAGACTTCTCGACCACCTGGATAACCTCCTTTGATGAGCATCATAGCTTCGGCCCGGGTTGCCGGGTTGTTGCGAAAAGAACCGCGCACCGCGGAGGTGACGGTAATAGCCTTGGGCTTTTTTATGCCACGCATGGACATGCAGAGATGTTCAGCTTCAATGACTACCATAACGCCTAAAGGATTAAGGGCCTCATTCAGGGTGTCGGCAATCTGTTTGGTCAACCTTTCCTGAACCTGGAGCCTCCGGGCCAGAGTGTCCACCAGCCGGGCGATTTTGCTCAAACCGATGATTCTGCCCTCTTTTGGAATGTAAGCCACGTGGGCCACTCCAGCAAAGGGAAGCAGATGGTGTTCGCAAACGGAGTAAAGGGGAATGTTTCTGATGAGCACCATTTCGTCGTGTTTTTCATCCTGGAATACTTCCAGGTCAGCGGCCGGGTCCACCAGTGTCCCGCCCAGAATGTCTTCCATCATCCTGGCCACCCGTCCCGGTGTTCCTTTCAGCCCTGGTCTTTCCGGGTCTTCGCCAATGCCTTCCAGCAACAGGCGGACTCCTTTTTCAATTTTTCCCTGGTCCATTTTCCGGACCTGTTTTTTTCTTCTGTTCATTCTTCCCACCATTTATTAGACTTTTCCAGGGCCAGGGTCATTATCCTTTTCACCGGAAGCCCGAGTTTCCTGGCCGCCTGCAGGCAATCTTCATACTCAGGTTGAATGTTCATAACCCTCTGGCCAGCGTACGAAACTTTAACTCTAATTGGCCAGCCTTCTATTTTGATTTGCCTGACCTCACGCTTTAATATTCTTCTTTCTACTGGAAAATAACGTACACCAATGGTTGAGGTTTCTTTAAAAACTTCTTCTATCAGCCTGTCTATTTTATCAAGCTCGGCTAAAAGGGTCAATTTATGGCCCGGCCGGTTTTTTTTCATGACTACTGGAGTAATGTAAGCTTCTAGGGCACCGAGCTCCAGCGCCTGGTTCAGGAAATGACCGAGAATCTGGGGCGAAGAGTCATCCAGGTTGGCTTCCACGAGCATAACTGGCGGCAGGCTGTTTACTTCTTTTTCTTCTCCGTAAAACACGCGTAGGGCATTGGGCTGGTTTTGGAGCTGACGCTGGCCCAGACCGTAACCTATTTTCTCGTATTTTAGCTGTGGCCTGTCTGTCCACTGCTGCCCCAGGGTGGTCAGGATGGCTGCTCCCGTGGGCGTGAGTAACTCCGTTTTTTCATCCGTATGATAGATGACAAAGCCGGTCATTAATTCGGCCACGGCGGGTGGGGGAACAGGCAGAAGTCCGTGCTCAGTGCGGACGAAACCCTGCCCGGTGTTTACAGGAGAAAAAAAGACTGAACTGACCTTAAGCCGATCCAGCAGCCAGCAGCAGCCAACAATGTCTACCAGAGCATCGTCAGCAGCTGCTTCATGTAAGTGCACCCGGTCAAATGTCTGGCCATGAACTCTGGCTTCGGCCGCAAACAACCTTTTAAAAACCAGCAGGGCTTTTTCTTTTACTCTCACCGGCAGCCTGGAATCCTCAATTACTTTTTTCACCTCGCGGAAATTTCTGGCCGGAGATTTGGCCGCGGTTTCTACCTTCACCCGCAGGCCGGCCAGGCCTCCTGACTGGTCGGCTTTAACCTTTATTTTAACCTTGAGCTTTAAAGAAGAAATGGCCTGGTTAAAATCCTCTGGTTCGACCCCCAGCGCCAGCAGAGCACCAAGAATCATGTCGCCGCTGGCCCCGGAGAAGCAATCAAAATAAACGTACTTCATTTTTTAACTCGCCATCAGTCATTTATTTATTCTTAAGGATAATAGTTTCCCGCCAAAAAATCAAAACCAGCCTGACGCAGGATTTGTGGCGGCCAGTTTGTTTGTTTAAAATTTGGCTGAAGGCTTGACTAAGCTGAAATTTAAATATATATGAATAACTTCAAGAGGTGAAAAATGAAGGACAAAAATTATCCTCAGGCCCGAGTAGGAATTCTCGGGGGCACCGGACTTTATCAAATTGAAGGTTTGACCAACGTCCAGGAAATCACCTTAGACACTCCCTTCGGTCAACCCTCAGATTCTTACTTGCTTGGTGAGCTGGAAGGGACCAGGGTGGTTTTTCTCAGCCGGCATGGCCGAGGCCACCGGCTTCTACCAGCTGAGGTGAATTACCGGGCCAACATTTTCGGTTTTAAACTTCTGGGAGTGGAAAAAATAATTTCTGTCAACTCGGTTGGCTCACTTAAAGAAGAAATCAAGCCAAGGGATATTGTTCTGGCGGACCAGTTCATAGACCGCACCAGGCGGCCGAATACTTTTTTTGGTCAGGGCCTGGTAGCTCACATTAGTCTGGCGCACCCGGTTTGTCCGGTTCTGTCCAGGCATGTTTACGAAGTGGCCAGAGGACTGGGCTTACGGGTCTGGCCAGCCGGGACTTATGTTTGTATTGAAGGTCCCGCTTTTTCCACTAAAGCAGAGTCCAGAGTTTATCGGCAGTGGGGAGCAGAGGTCATCGGCATGACGGCGGCTACTGAAGCCAAGCTGGCCCGGGAAGCAGAGATGTGCTACGTCACCATGAACCTGGTGACTGACTATGATGTCTGGAAAGAGGGAGAAGAGACGGTCAGCGTGGAACTGGTTCTCTCTAACCTTCAGGCCAACATTGCTAACGCCAAAGCCATCATTAAAAAGGCCGTGGCCAGCCTGAGCCGGGTAGAAAACGTGCCCTGTTCCTGTCAGGAAGCCTTGAAAAATGCTCTGGTCACCGCTCCGGAAGCCAGAAATCCCGAGACCGTAGAAAAGTTAAAACCTCTAATCGGAAAATATCTAAGATAATCTGGGGGCATATTTTGAGTCTGGTCATTATTGGTTCAGTGGCCTTTGACACTATTGAAACTCCGGCGGGTAAAAAAGAAAGAATAGTTGGTGGCTCAGCTACTTATGCCGCGCTGGCGGCCAGTTTTTTTACCAGGCCAGGAATAGTCTCGGTTGTCGGCCGGGATTTTCCCCGCTCCATGATGGCTGTTCTTAAAGACAGAGGTGTTGACCTCCGGGGATTAAAAATAAAATCGGGTAAAACTTTTCACTGGCATGGCGTTTACAGCCAGGATACCAACATCAGGACTACCCTGAAGACAGAGATGAATGTTCTGGCTGGCTACCGGCCGGTTTTACCGGAAGAGTTCAGGCAGGCGAACATCCTCTTTTTATCTAACCTGGACCCGGAAGTGCACCCCGAAGTGCTCAGACAGATGAAGAATAAGCCGTTGCTGGCTATGGATACTATACGTTACTGGATTGAAAACAAACCTGAGGCTTTGCTGGAAGCCATCCAGGCCGTAGATGTCCTTTTTGTTAACGATGAAGAATGCCGGCTGATAACCAAGGAATTTAACCTCATTAAAGCGGGCCAGACTCTGAAGAATTCGGGCCCCCGGGTGATCATCGTCAAAAAGGGTGAACATGGGGCCCTGGTCTTCGGGAAGAATTTTGTTTTCAGCGTGGTGGCTCATCCCTGCGAAACGGTCGTTGACCCCACCGGCGCCGGGGATGCCTTTGCCGGGGCTTTCCTCGGCTATCTGGACAGCTGCGGGAAATTTAACCAGCGAGAAATCAGGAAAGCAGCTGTTTACGGCAACCTGGTGGCTTCTCTGGTAATAGAAGATTTTGGGCTGACGGGCCTTCTGAAAGCTTCGCCCTTAGACCTCATAGAAAGATACAAAAGTTTTAAAAAGATAGTTTATTTTTAGCCGGCAATGAATTAAAATTCTGTCTTGATAAATTTTCTGAGTTCAGGGGTAAATCATGAAGAAGATAAAACCACCGGTGGAGCCTTTCAGAATCAAAACCGTGGAGAGAATAAAAATTACCAGCCGGAGAGAAAGGGAAGAAATCCTCAAACAGGCTGGCTTTAATGTTTTTAACATTCCCGCGGAAAAAGTTTTTATTGACCTGCTGACGGACTCCGGGACTTCAGCCATGAGTGACAACCAGTGGGCCGGGATGATGGTTGGCGATGAGTCCTATGCTGGGGCGAAAAATTTCTTCCACTTTCAGGATACGGTCCGAAATATTTTTTGCTTTAAACATGTGATTCCCACTCACCAGGGAAGGGCAGCAGAGAGGATTCTTTTTGAAACCCTGCTGAAAAAGGGCGATAGTGTACCTAGTAATATACACTTCGACACCACCAGGGCCAACATTGAGGTGCGGGGAGCGGAGGCTGTAGACCTGGTGATTGATGAAGCTTATGACCCGGATTCTGAACATCCCTTTAAAGGGAACATGGATGTGGAAAAATTAAAGAAGTTCATGGAAAAGAAAGGCCGGGAGAGAATCCCTCTGGTGATGCTTACTATTACTAACAACAGCGGCGGCGGGCAGCCCGTTTCCGTGAAAAACATCAAGGAAGTCAGCCAGGTCTGTAAGAAATACCGGATTCCGTTGTTTTTTGATGCCTGTCGTTTTGCCGAGAATGCTTATTTTGTGAAAATGAGAGAGAAAGGCTACGAGAAAAAGTCTGTGCTGGAAATTGCTCAGGAAATATTTTCTTATGGCCAGGGAGCCACGATGAGTGCCAAGAAAGATGCCCTGGTGAACATAGGTGGCTTTGTCACCCTGGACGATGATTTACTGGCAGAAAAACTTAAGAATCAACTGATTATCAGCGAAGGCTTTCCTACCTACGGCGGTCTGGCCGGTCGCGACCTGGAGGCCATAGCCCGTGGTCTGGAAGAGGTTCTGGAGGAAGATTATCTTGAATACCGGATTAATCAGGTAGCTTACCTGGCCCGGCTTCTTGATGAAGCCGGAATACCAATTTTTAAACCCGTAGGCGGGCATGCTGTCTATCTCCTGGCCGACCGGTTTCTGCCCCATATTCCCCGGCATCAATATCCAGGCTGGGCCCTGACGGTGGCTCTGTACCGGGAGGCTGGTATCAGAGCGGTGGAAATTGGCGGAGTGATGTTTGCCAAGAAAGACAAGAAAACCGGGAGAGAAGTATTTCCAAAATTGGAACTGGTCAGGCTGGCCATACCACGGAGAGTTTATACCAGCGCTCATCTGGATTATGTGGCCGAAGCCATCATCGAGCTTTATAAAAATCGGGACAAAATCCGCGGCTTAAGAATAGTCAGAGAATCACCTTACCTACGCCACTTTACAGCCCAGCTGGAAGAAGTTTAAAGGCTTCACAAACCCTCAATTCAGACCTCAACAAGCTTAATTTTCCCGAGCCAGAACAGATATGACCTGGTTAAATTAACAAAGTTTGGGCCGTTTTGTGGCCATGGCTGTTGGTGCTAACTCATTGATTTTATTCATATTCCGGAAATAGAAGAAAAAATTTATTAACATCCCAAGGAAAAGTAAAATTAGCTGTCTAAATTTAATGGTTCGCCGGTTAGGAGGTGAAACTAATCATCAGGGCTAGGTAGACATCATGAAAATAAATATTAAAAGAAGGAGGTCAAGGATGAAAAGGTATTTAGCGGCGGGGCTTTTGTTTTTGGTTCTTAACCTGGCCATCGTTACCTATGGCTTTTCCTGGGGTTCAGCCACCCATGCTTTTATCATGAAAAGGGTAGGGCCTTTGTACCTTGCCTTAAACTTCCAGGAAATGTACGGAGCGATGGCGCCTGATTTATTCAACTACAATTTTACTCTTTACAACGACCCGCTTCTTATAGCTCTTACTCACGGCCAACCAGGTAACGAAGGCTTTATGGCTGTCTGGCAGAAAGCTGGTCCGATGGTCAAGCCTCTGGCTTTCGGGTTCGTCTCCCACAATGATGTCTGGGGAGCTGATTACACGGCTCACCATCAGTCTCAAACTCTTACTCCACCGGCAGATTTCCCCTCCATTCCTGGTGTTGACCCCGGTTACGTAATCATCAAAGCTCTGACCCTTAATGCCGACCCGGTTATGGACCGCATGTTTGAAGCCATCGGATTAAAAAATTCTGTTCCAGAACATTTCCGTCTTCGTCTGGAAATGTGCCATAACCTGGTGGAATCAGCTGGTGACCTGATAATCAAGAAAGTAGACCCTGGTATTGGCAGTCAAATCATAACTTCCGTGGTGTTGAGAAACCAGAATTTTCCTGAGCTTTTAAGCAGAGCTCTGGATAATCCAGATTATAATCAGGCCATAGTGGAAAATGAGCTTCGTTTTCGCCGGGCCATGATTCAGTACGGAGCTATCCTGATTCTTCCTGAGTTGCATGCCGTTAAAGCAATGTCTGAAGAAATGGCCAGGCTGGGCGTAGAATTTCTCAAGCAATTGGCCGGGATGGAAGTTTCTTTAGAGCAGGCCCAGAAAATTTCNGAGTATGGAATTAAAAAATCACTGCAGCTCTGTGCTTCTGATTACATGAATGAAATCAGAAAGACGATTGAGCTGGTGAGAACTGAGCTCAGAAACAGGAACATCAGGTATCAATAAATATTATCAGCAATAAAAAGGGGGAGAGGTCTCAATTAACCTCTCCCTCTTTTATTTTCTTGACCTGAACTTCCTCAAAATAATTTAACTTCCCGGTTTGCCTTCAGGAATTCAATCCTCAAACACAGTTACTGTTAGGGTCATAGGCGTTGATGTCCAGAAAGCCGTGACCAGAAAGGTTAAAAAGAATAGTCGGGCTCTTTCTTGTTTTTCTGGCTTCCAGGGCTTCATCAATTACCGCGGCAATAGCATGAGCTGATTCTGGTGCAGGCAGAATACCTTCGGTTTTAAAGAAAAGTTTAGCTGCTTCAAAGATGGCTTTCTGCGAGTAAGCTCGAGGTTCTACCGTTCCCTTTTTTACCAGATGGCTGACCAGAGGAGCCATGCCGTGATACCGCAGCCCGCCAGCATGGATGGCTGGCGGGATAAAATCTTTGCCCAGTGAATGCATGTACAAAAGGGGTGTCAGGCCCACGCTGTCACCGTGGTCATAACCCAGTTTTCCCCTGGTGAGCGAGGGGCAGGCTTCTGGTTCAACAGCGATAAATTTAATGGCGGCCTTTTCTTTCAGTGTTTTCCGCACAAAAGGAAAACTCAGACCGGCAAAGTTTGAACCGCCGCCCACACAACCAACCACGACGTCGGGCAGCAACCCGAGGTCTTGAAGCTGTCTTTCTGCTTCCAGCCCGATGATGCTTTGATGGAGTAACACCGCATCCAGAACCGAACCCAGCGAGTATTTTATTTCTGGATTTCTGGCGGCCACTTCTACCGCTTCAGAGATGGCTATCCCCAGGCTGCCAGGATGGTCCGGGTTTTCAGCATAATATTTGCGTCCGGCTTCAGTTGTCGGGCTGGGGCTTTCCATGACCTGTCCGCCAAAAATTTCCATCATTATGCGGCGCCCTGGTTTTTGTCTGAAACTAGCTCTTACCATGTAGACCTGAATTCTCAAACCGAACTTGGACCCGGCATAAGACAGAGCTGAGCCCCACTGGCCGGCCCCGGTCTCAGTGGAAAGAGCAGCAATCCCATCCTGTTTAGCCAGGTAAGCCTGCATCAGGGCAGTGTTGGTTTTGTGGCTACCGGTGGGGCTTACGCCTTCATATTTGTAGAAAATCTTGGCCGGCGTCTCAAGATAATCCATTAGTTTTGAAGCGTAGATCAGGGGAGTGGGCCGGAAGACTGCTGTAGGCTTCCAGTACCTCAGCTGGAATCGGTATAAATCTTTCCCTGGTTATTTCCTGAGCAATGAAACTTCTGGGGAAAATAACCTCCAGTTCTTCAGGCTTTAAGGGATTTTTAGTTACAGGGTTTAGGGGCGGCGGGGGCAATTCTTCCAGGTCCGCTTTAAGGTTGTAAAAATGAGTTGGTAAGTGGTTGGGGTTGCGGAAAATAAACCTGTCCATTATTGACCTCCTCTTTTTTTTCTTGTTTTTTTTTGATAAAAAAAGATAAAAATTTTGAAATAGGTAGAATTAGAAGGGACAGACTACGGGCGGACTAAGCCGCCCACCAGAACCAGGAAAGGAGGGAAATAGAAAGATCAGTTCTTGTGGCGGGAATAATTTCGAACTTCAATAAATCAAACATCGTGGTCAATTTTAAGAGACCATCACCTGATTGTCAAGATTTTTATAAAAAAATTTTTTTCCGGTGCGCAAAAAGACTTGAACTTAAGGATGAGAATTTTATATTTTAAAAGCATGCGAAGGCATTTTATTACCTGGTGGCTCCTCACCGTTTTGTTCCTGACCATTATCCCAATTTTACCGGCTCAGCCGAAAAACGGGCTGCTACTGGTACAGGTGCTCAAGGGCCAGCCCGGCCTGGAAAGAATTTGTCCAGAAAAGAGATAAGTTAAATTAGAAAAA
>JGI24721J44947_10011621_pt1 | contig 10974 bp, 9 predicted proteins | sample YelNatPaOPGAMG01_FD_44947 | JGI IMG/M metagenome (IMG submission 44947)
CCTGAACGACAGTTGTACGCCATCTACCTGCAACAACCGACTGCTGCGCGTTTCGATTCCACCAGCGTCACGGTTACCAGAGGAACATCCCTCTTCGACAGAAATTCCGGGGAACCAAATATTTGTTCAACAGACTAAAAACCGCCCGCTCAGCATCCATCTTCCATAGTACTCTGATTTGCATCGTTCCGTATCGAGCATGATGGGAAAACCCACCAGCCCCGACATCGCCTTCCGCGAAATCGACGGTGTCACGGCGATGAAGGCGTCTGCGTCGTCTCAGCTGCACGCGCAACGGATTTCGTTCAAGCGCTGGAACGCAGTTGCGACGAAGGCATGAACTCTGTACTCATGGCGTTTGTTTCGTTGAATATTGTTCCCAGGGACGACTGCAACTCTCAATGTGCAGGATTTTGCTTGAGGTTTACGGGAGAAAACAACCGCTATGTGTCTCGTTCGAGGACGAGTGCGTTTCCGCGGCGCCGCTCCGGTTGTTCGGCACTGCGCGGGCTGCGCTCGCAGTCGGCGTCGCCTGCTCCAGCGTCAGCTTCGCCCGCGTCTGGACCTTCCGCTAAGAAAGGTGTGGTTGCTCGTGATAAGGTGAATGTAGCGGTCATCGGAGCGGGGCGGATCGGCCAAGTCCACGCTGAGAACATCGCTTTCAGACTTCGACGCGCCAACTTGTGCGGGGTGGCCTCCGGCACCCGGGAGCTCGCGGAGCGCTGCTCCCTGGCCGCTGGCTGCAAACCCTACTTTGACTATCACCAGCTCCTGGACGACCCGAATGTGGACGCAGTGTGCATTTGCTCAGCAAGTACGCAGCATACGCGCCAGATGATTGAGGCAGCTCAGGCAGGAAAACACATTTTCGTCGAGAAACCGATCGACATCGATTTGGGCAGGATCGACGAGGCCCTTACGGCAGTCCGCAAGGCTGGCGTCAAGCTTCAGGTCGGCTTCAATCGTCGTTTCGATACCAACTACATGCGAGTTCGCAAAGCGATCGAGACCGGTGAGATCGGCGAAACCCATATTTTCCACATCGTGAGCCGTGATCCGGAGCCACCACCGGCCCACTACTCCGCAACCTCAGGGGGAATCTGGATGGACTGCGCAATCCACGATTTTGATATGGCTCGCTTTCTTATTGGCAATGAAGTCGACGAGGTCTTCGCGTATGGAGCTGTCCGCATATCACCTGAGATTGCTCAGTACGGAGACGTCGACACGTCTGTGGTAATGTTGAAGTTTCGGAACCGTACGATCGGCACGATCGACAACTCCCGCCGTGCAGTCTACGGATACGATCAGCGCTGCGAGGTGTTCGGTAGTGCTGGGTCGATTTCTATCAACAACAGCTTTCCGAACACAGCGATTGTCAGCACCGCTCACCATATTCAGCGCGACTTGCCTATGCATTTTTTTATGGAGCGATATACGGACTCGTTCATTCGGGAAATGGATGCCTTTTGCAGCTCATTGCTCGATGGGACACCCATTCAGTGCACCGGTTTCGACGGCCGAGCGCCGGTAGTCATTGCCATGGCTGCTCGGCAAAGCTACCAGACCGGCATGCCGGTAAAGATCAGCGAGGTCGATCGGCCGCTCCCACCGGAGCTGCACGACTGGGATGGGCAGTGATGACGCTAGCTCGGATGCATGTACTTGCGCACTTTAGCGGGCATTCCTGGAGGATGTACTCTGTGGATCAATATCTATTGTAGTGGCGGGTGAGATTTCTCGAGTCGGATCGGCGGCAGTACCAAGTGTATCGCTCTTTAGAATCATCATGATAAACGTAATCATCAATGCACTATGAAATTGCTCGCAGCGATGACTTTGCTGGTCTTGTTTGGCACGGCCCGAACGCTTAACTTTCGCTGGCGTCGAATACATCGCGAAGGTGCGTGCAGTATGAGCTCTGCTTGACTCTGCGAGGAAGCAAACAGGACGCATGTTATATTGAAGGGTGCAGCATGTGCTTTCCTATGTGTCTTCGAGGGGGCAGGCATCATAAACGTTGTATTGGTGCATGCTGTATGTGCCGTGTCCGTGCTCGCAAGGAATTCAGCCACCCGAGACGACCTACATTTCGGATATATGAAATGGTTTAGTGGATCGCATTCGGTGGCTATGCGGGGAACCTATGGAAATCGATACCGATACGTGAGCGATGACGGGTTCACGGCTGGGAGCACACAAGGGCGCGTTACGTTCAACCGCTCGTCCACGGTCAACATGCATCGTATTCCATGATCCCCGCCCGTTGTCGGGCATTCAGCATGAGTGGCTGTGCTTCTTGTGCGGGAATCATCTCCACAATATCAATTTTGGTTCCGTGCCTGAAGCAGGCATCTTCTTCACCGGGATACGATCCACTCTTCCGAGCTCAGAGCGCCTGTGAGCACTCGCGGACGCCGCAGGGTTCCGCGGATGCCTCGGGGTCTTGCAGACCGTGCGAAAAACGCGAGTGTGTGCTTCCCAGAGAGCGCTGAGTCGAACGCAGCTGAGGCGTGCAAGCTGGAACTTGTGCTCGTTGCGAGAAAACGTGGCTGCTGAAACGAAGCGACCGTGCGTAGATACATTCCAGAAGTAGCCACGGGGCTCTTTTTCGATTGATTTATTTTTCGCGACCCGATGCCACGGATCGCACAGTTCCTATGGTTACCATATATATCGAAGGATATCCAGATCTCAAAACCTGGATTGGTATTCGGCTACGTCTCCGCGTGGACGCGCTATCATGACGCGTTGATATTCATGCAGGCTCCAGACCTACTCTGCAAACCGCGTCCCGTTCGTACAACGAGTAGCGAGCAAGGGACTCGAATTGTACACATAGCGGTGCGAACAAATTTCAAAGTTTTTATCCTTTCAGAATAGGAGGCGACCTTCGTTCATATCAGTGCTTCAGGGCAGTTTCATGGACGTGCTTATCATTTCGCTGGCATATCGATCATGTGCAGTGAAAGCGGAAGCATCACCAATGCTTCCCCTGCATCCCAGGAGCCTCGGCTCGGAGTCATCGATCCCCTCGCTTCAAGAAATGGAACGCGTGGATGATGCCAGGGCCTGCCAACGGGATGTACCCGAGAATGCTGGTTCGCTGCAGCGTCAGCTTCGACCCATCCGTCCTGCAGCCCAAAGAAAAATCATCAACTGGTCGCCGCACCAGCCGAAGGAGTCGCACAGCTGGTGTTCGCGGCGTTCTGCCGACAGCGCTCAGGACTGAACCTGGAGATCCTGGGTCCAAAAAGTTCAGTGACATGTACGTTTCCGTGTGCAGGCATGGAATCCAACGCACAATCGCGAAACAATGTATGCGCCATGATGATCGTTTTTCAACTCAATTTTGATTCACCCCCTATTCGGTGTAGAGCAGGAGATCGAAATGACCATTCAATGTACCGTATAGGTCACAGATGAATTGAATATAGGATATATTCTTTAGTGAAAAATGCGAGGGGGATTGCATTCGTCCCTCAGGTCAGCAACACAACTGGAATGACATGGTTGAGGCACACTGAAAGAAACAAGTACTTGTGCTCTATTCCAGCTACCAATATTTTCAGAGACTGCTCGCAGTAAATCGTAAAAAAAAGACTGGTTGATCACCTTACGGAGAGCAAAAGCGACGGTAGTAGCCACCACTGGCATTTCTGTTTCTCAAAAGCTTGTTCGTTCGGCTCTGAAAACACTTGGATATCGTCGCAAAAATATTACCGATTTCACGCACGGCCGTCTTCTACTGAAAGCTTAAAGACAACAAAGTTCTTGGAACGTCACTATCAGTATGAAGCAGAGGGGCGTCGGTTTGTTTTTTTTTCAGTTGATAAGAATTCCATCGGGAGAACCGATCGGAACGTATATGGATATTCGCGGATTAGGAAACCCGTTGTACGTACGATGGAACTCGAGTAGAACGAGGATATCATACGTTTATGCAAGCTTTTGAGGATATATTCGGCGACCTCAGTTTCGCAGGCAGAGAACGCCTATCCAACTGCTCCAACCACTTTGTCGAATCATCAAAGACTTGCCCCCTGATGCCTGGCGACTTCATTCTGTTGGACAACATAGCATTTGACCACTCCTGTTACTTTGGAGCTGTTGCTGATGCTATTGGTGTCGAGCTCCTTTTCATTCCTCCGCGCTCTCCGTGGTTGAGCCCCATCGAAGGCGGGTTTTCCGTCGTTGCACGCAATGATCGCTCCACTGGACGAATCACTGATGCATTCAGCAAACGGTGACTCACCCGGAGCACATGTTGTCTGCCTTCCGCAAGTCCTAATCGCGTCGGAAACGTCCTCACGTTAGGGCATAAAGAAGTGCGTTCATTTTGAAGAAATAAAAAATCCAAGGGAAAGCCATGGACATGAAAGTCGGGGATCCTACAGGGCCACCATTGCTGGCTGTCGAAAGAAAGCCAAAAATCGTCTCCTCCCCGACCATCTAGCTAAGACGAGCCAGTGACGAAGACGAAGAAGAAGTGAGGGGATCGGCGAGATAAGGCGCTTGTCCGACGGGACCACGACGAGAATACATTGACACAGGGGGGACGAGTTCTGGCAATCCTTCCTCTGAAGCGTTCCATCANAGGCCATCAANGCATGGGGTTTGTGAACCGAGACTTCAACGCCTCCATCAATATAAGGAGCTGTGCGGTACTGAAGACGAGACCCTCGAAGCTGACGCAATCCNACTTTCTGGGGNAGCCTCCCAGGCATGAGGTATGCCTGGATAAAACAAAATCAGTAGAAGCCGGCCGGTCACAAGAAGCTTGGAGATTTCTATGAATGGGTTTTCTGTACCCTCCATGGCTGTGGAACTTTTTTTGTTTTACTGAGCATATACTCCTGCAAGAGTTGCTTGTCACAGCAGTGGGTTGACGAAAGCGGCTGGCACTGCCGTTCAGCCTGCACGAGCTTTAACCTCTGCTGCTGAATTTGATCAAGCGCTGTTCTCACAGACAGAACGATTTTGTTTGCTGCGGTTGAGGCCAAGTGCACTCTGTGAGACCAGTCCGAGTCCCAAAGGGTCCTGCAGCGCTCTCGAGCTTCCGTTTCGAGCGCCACTTGCAGCCTCACAGGTTTCGCTAGGTCACGCTCTTTGGGGAGTTTTGAGAGGCTGCAACCTGCGCACCTGCGTCTGAGCCGACAAATGACCCCCTTGCTTTATTTCCTAACTCGCCTTCGAGGTGCCACTGTTACTGTTGAGCTGAAAGATGGGACGAAGGCCACGGGAACTGTACAGCGAGTGGATAATGAGATGAACGTTTACCTGCTGAACGCTTCCTTACTGGAAAACCTCCAGCCGAGCTCCCCTCTGCTTCTGGAGACGCACGCGGCCCAGGTCGTCGCCCCTTGGACCGAGCGATTCAGTGAACCGGATGCCTCAGCTATGAGTCGTCGGAATCAACCTCAGCAAAAGGCGAGAGAATATCGAATCCGGGGATCTACGGTTCGATATATCATTCTGCCCGAGTCATTGAACCTGGAGAGCGCTTTGAAAGAAACGCGCAAGTTCAGCCCCAGAACACGATATCAGAAAGAGAGACACTGACTGTGCCGGGGTGTTTCGCAAAAATTGTTTCTGTTTATCGTCCGGCGGGAGAGCCCGGGACTCTGGCCTCCGGATTGCTATCGACGAGTCATGGAGGGTTCTTCGTCAGCGCAGTCACAGTTTCGATGTAGAGCTGCTGGGTTGGAAGCATCTTGCTCTGCCTCCGCTGTTTACCGAGGAGGAAGCAAACAGAATGCTTTTGAGGATCGCGGGTAACTTGACGGGTAAGGAGCTTGCCGGCAGGTTCGCGACAGCGCTCTCCGCTGTCGATATCGTCGGCCTCGTTGAAACCGTGCAGGAGCATGCAACGGAGCGTACACACACACACACAATGGAGTTGGTGAGCTTCATCGCGAGTCGTTCCAGTGCGCAGGCGCATGTTGCCGGCTCTTTGCCTGGCGTCGCGTACGCTACTCGTCATGCTACGAGGCTATGTACGAGCGACATGCGTCCCTGAATTCGATGAGGAACAGTGCTTTGCTGATCCCTGGCCTGAAATAGCGAAAACTTCCGTCTAAGGTGGCCTAATACCATCGTTGGTACTCTCCCAAGCTGCGGAAGCAATGACTGTTTCTCGATGTCTGCTCAGGTCCAGGATTCGTTTGCAGCCGATATCTCTTGTAGGTTTACCAGCAGGATACGCCAGCAAGCATCGCCTGATACGGCGCAATCGCGTCTATGGCGTGCGCTTTGTACGCAAAAGTTTGCAGGATAAAGGTGTCCTGAACCAATTTCCCGACCGTACTCTAGCCTCCTTGAAGCACGTATGACATTCGAGACCATGCACTGGAACACCAGATCGACGGTTATACGGTTTGTCCAGCCAGACTTGCAGTATTCGAAAGACAACCCCTGAAAGTCGCAAGCTCTACAAGCTTCTTGAAGCATGCATTACCATCGAAGCTGCAAACTGGAACAAACTGCTAGACGCATAAGCTGTTCACCCAACCTGACTTGCAGCATGCGAAACATGAGCTGAGGAGAATCGGATGGGTTGTCTCTGCCCATCGATGAGGCGTCACCGTCCTCTTTCGCATTCATGCGCACTTGAACGCGACCCGGTTGCCGCTGCGTATCGCCGTTTCACGACCTGCGCTCCGCAGCACCACAGACCGGACTTGAAGCGAAGACTCTTGGGAGNGGTTCATCAAATGCAGAAGGAGCTCGATAAGGCCGTTCGGAGCGCTAAGAACGCCATCTCTACGGCCAAAAAGCAGTACATCGTGTATGCGTTACGGGACACTGTAAAGCTGTTTCGGAAGCAAAGGACTGCCTCGGCGGAGCGCGAGTTTGTCAAAAAGCAGCTCGCTCAGATTCGGGACCTATCTCGACAAGAAGATCGTTATTTCCGCCGACGCAACGTTGCAAAACTCGTGTTTTTCTACCTAAATGGCTATGGTGTCGAATTCGGTATCATGGAGTGCGTCAAACTCTGTGCCAGTCCCAAGTTCAAAGACAAACGCATTGGGTACATGGCGCTGCAGGTACTGCTCGACGAACAATCTGAAGTTCTTCTTCTCGTAGTGAACGTTTTGAAACAGGATCTCCAGAGCGACAACCACCAGATTGTGGCTCTCGCGTTACACGTAGTGGCGAACCTGGCTTCAGCGGAGATCGGTCAGGACCTCGCTCCCGACGTGGAACGTCTCCTGCACTCGCGGAACCCTTTTATACGGAAGAAAGCAGCGCTTGCGGCGCTCCGTTTATGTCGACGTACTCCAGAACTAGCGGACTCGTTTCGAGCTGCCGCCCTGGAGCTGTTGAAGATGCCACACCACCACGGTGTCTTGATTAGCGGTCTGGCGCTGCTCGAGGAGCTGCTGACGGTAGCGCCGGGTGCCCTGTATGGGATGCTAGCCAACGAGTATCAGGCATTGTTGGTGCAGCAGCTTCGAGAAACCGCAACAGCTGGCTTCAATCCAGAATACGGATTCCAGGGTGTCTGCGATCCATTTCTCCAGTGCAGCATCTTGAAGATGCTTCGACGACTGGGGCAGCACGANTCGGCGGCGACAGAGGAGCTTCACCGAACACTTATCGATGTTGCGCGCTCAAGTGAACGCTCTCATGGAGTTGTCCTCGAATGTGTTCGCACGATTTTGGCGCTAGAGAGCTCGCCTTCGAGAAACCTGGCTTTCGCGATTCAGATACTCGGTGACTTTCTACGTAGCCGTGACCCGAACTTGCGCCTTGTTGCGCTAGAACTGCTCCCACAGGCTGCAGAGCGGAGCATGGCGAGTGTTGCCGCCCACCAGGAGACGATTTTCGAGTGCCTTCGTGATGCGGACCCGACCATTCAGCGACGCGCCTTGAGTCTCCTGTTTGCGATAGGCACTGCAGCGTCGCTTCAGCGATTCTGCAAGGAGTTGGTNTCCTACCTACAGNGCGTGCGGGAAGCACTGCACCGTTACGAGATTCTTCAGCGTTTGTGGTTGCTCCTCGAGGAGACAGAGCCGGACGTGTACCGAAGACTTGACCTTTTCGTAGAGGTAGCTCAGACGCTACCGACCGGCGATGATGACATCGACGACGACGCCTTCAGGGGCGGTGCTGGCGATCCCGGNAGTGGTGCTAGTGGTGATCAGCGCCACCGNATCTACGAACCTGGCGTCAGTGGCGGCTCCGATGTTGCTGGTGATGCGTACGCCGGCCCAGGGCTCTCGGTAGTGCAAGAGATCGAAGCGGAGCTCGCTGACGAGGTAGTCACGGCGATGTTGGCGAACCCTGAAGCCGGTATGGCTATCTTTTACCGATTAATGGATATTGTTTCAGAGCAAATTGCGCGGAGACGTTCGGCTGTGACCCTGCTCATGCATATTGGACTTGCGTTTGCTGCTGAGCACGACATTCCGCATAGCGCTCGCCCTCGTACATACGCAAAAGACGCGGATGCGAGCGCCCAGATAGGACAAGCATCTAAGCGTGAACGGGGTACGTCAAAAGCTCCACGTGCAACGAATGCGGCGATAGAACAAGCACCTGATTTCGAACTCGGAACGTCAAAAGCTCCGACTGCAACGAGTGCGGCAGTTTTATCCGAACGCGCTGTTGAAGACAGCGAAGCCGCAGAAAACGGTGTTTCATCTGTGAACAGCGCGGATATCCCGTCAGCCGCAGAGGATAGTCTCAATTGGAAACTAGCGGAACTGGTGCTTCATCTACCTGGTGATCGGGATCTGTCTCTCCGTCAACGGCAAAGACCGGCATATCTGCACCGGACATCAACCCTGGGGCGTTTAGCCGTAGATGTGCTCTTTCGCACAGCCTTGCGGACGCNGCTCAAGACGAGTGNAGTGTTTGGTGCATGCGCTCGACTCCTCTCCGAGCAATCAAAAGCTTTGAGCCTAGACGTGCAACAGCGAGCTCGAGAATACCTGGTGGTTTTGGAGAACGCTCCGTCTGAGACCTTTGAACAGCTCGAGTCTGCATTCTCGCTACCAGATTCATCAAGTTTGCTCGCCTGGCGGCGACAGGGTGCAGCGCGCTCTCGAATCGTGAGCATGCGATTCCTCGGCTCGCAGCATCGCTCACGGATGAACGCCGGAGCCGCACAACTCATTTCCTTTGATGACGAGGAGGAAAGCGCGGAAACGTCCGGTTCACGAGCACCGGACGAGCAACCAGCCGTGCAGGCACCACGCCAGCGCACTCTTCTGGCCGATGCCGTACCGGTTGCAGTTTCGAGCGAATCCACCAACGAAAACGACAGCAGAGCGGCGTGGCATCTCGATATCCTGGAAAGCGTCCTGGATCAAGTGAATTCGAGCGAGGAAGCGTCAGCCGGGTCAGCGTCCGCGAGTCGCGTCATCTACGACGACGAAAAGCTCCGCATACAGATCCAACGCACCAGCTCGGAGACTGTCGATGGACAACAGCGACAGGTATACCATCTGGAAGCCCAGTTCATGAACAAGAGTCCGCGGACCTTTACGGAATTTTTATTCCAAATATCGGTACCGAACTATATTCTGCTCGAAATGATGCCAGCTACGTCGGGGAGCCTGCCCCCGTCGACACAACCTCAGCGGGTAACGCAGCGGTTTCGACTGCACAAGGATGGGCATGACACACGTCCATTGACGTTCCGCTTCCGCTTTACGTATGTGGATCCTTCGGGTCAGCGGATTGTGCGTCAAGGTCTCGTGGGTGACGTACTTGACGCGTTGGATTCTTAGCTCGAAAACGTTCCGCGGCGCTATGCGTGAGACTCTTATTGCTAGCTCTCACGAAATGTGACTCCGAGCATCGCCTTGACCAAGCTCGTGTTGCTTTCTGATGAAGCAGTGCTCACTTGCATCAGTTAAGTGAGCTTCGAGGCTGTCGCCGCTAAAGTCGTTCGATACAGTCGGAAATTGGCCTCGTCGTTATGCTTCGCAAAAGGAGCCTTGCGCTGCTCCTCGACTGTTTCCCAGAGCGTCCAAGCCTTTATATAAAGTTGATGATGCTCCTGGGAAGCGGTCTAATCCGTAGACAATTGCACGAGGGCAGCAGTCGGGAAACCACTCCATGCTTTCCGCTGGAGCGCACACCATCACCTCTAAGAAGCATCGGTGCGTCCGGCGGTCTTGAGGCGGGGCAGAGCTTTCAGACCCGGAAAAGGCTGCGTTCTAGATCGAGGAGTCTGGAGTTCATTTACATTTAGCGGCCTTTACGCTATCGGACGCGTGCTTTCCCAGCCATGAAGTCGTTTGTGCTCTATTTAAGCATCAGCCTCGTTTCTTGAAATAGCCGTGGTGCAGAGCGGACTTGTGAAACAGAGTTCTGAGCGCTAGCAAGCTCTGCAAAGATACTGTAATCTCTGGATAGGAGTATCCGGCTTTCCAAGAATTGCTAAACCGTGCCAGGAATCAATGGTATATGGGTATCGTTATGCACGCAATGAACATAAAAAACAAACGCTGCATCCGTGTCGGGTGTACATTCAGTACTGCATTGCCTGTTCCGTTCCTGCCCTTCGTTTTTTCCGACCTTTCTTCGATGCACATCCTCGACATTCCAATTGCATGAAAAAGGACCCGCCGATTCATCTGTCGTCTTAACATGTTCGTTCGTTTCGTCGGTGTGGCTCGTTCTAGCCTTTGATTCGAGGATTCTGTACCTCACCGGAATCAAAACGAGTCACCATGCCATCGAGAACGGGTCCGTAAAATAACAGTTATCATCGTGGAATAAGGACGCACAAGCCTCCATGCTTCTCGTTTACCTGCCTGCAGCATGCTCAAATCAAGCATGCTTCAAATTTCCCAAGTTTTCCATTCAAGAAAATTGATGCCGCTGGACTGATAATGCAAAGAACGCCACGTCGTCGCTGGACGACTTTTCGATATCTTCATGTCGAAATTGGAATGAAATGGTCACCACGAAGATTCGATTCCGTTTGAACGACTCCTCCTCTTCTATATGCGGCTATCA
>JGI24721J44947_10011627_pt1 | contig 10969 bp, 11 predicted proteins | sample YelNatPaOPGAMG01_FD_44947 | JGI IMG/M metagenome (IMG submission 44947)
AAGGGGTACGGCGAGCAGCCGGGCGAAGGTCCGGGTATCGAAAACGAAGCTCTTGTGCGCGTAGAGGTCGTTTACGAATATGCGGTCCCCGCCGGGCATTAATTCCACCGACTTGGGTCCCGCCTCCACTTTGATAACGGCCACGGGCCGAAGGCCGTTTATCCTCCCGGTGGCATATTCAGGTGCCGATTTCTCCGTCATCTCCCCGGCCTGCTCCGGCGCGGAGGCAAGCCCTTTGGCGTCATCGGGGCCCGATGCGCGTCAGCCCGCTGACCCGCAGGTTAGGAGCAGGGGCAACAGCACATATACCATTATCTTCCATATGGAGCGCGCGGCCGCCATGGCCTTGTCCTCCCCCGGGCCTTTCTCCGAAAGGGCTTCCCGCACATCGCGAGGCCTTCTCATGCTATCCACCAGGAATTTCCCGCGCTCGCGACGGCCAGTGGAAATGGCGCACCGCTGCCGGAAACCGGGCTGCACGGGTCGAACCGGAATTTCCCGCGCTCGCGACGGCCAAGGATGCCCAAAAGGCCTCTTGGGGCTCGTTAACATCTTACCCTCTTTTATCCCCGTGCTTCCCGTTGACCGGGGACCNCCTGCCCTTGGACCCGTTTCGGGTAAGCCGGTCGGTGGCTCCCAACCCCTTCTCCAAGACCTCGCGGCTTGCCGTNCGAGATGCGCTCNNTGGGNAACGGGGCTCCTCCTCTTTCTGCCACTCGGCGATGGAAGCCCGTGGCCCCCTCCCGTGTATCCGCCCTCTCCTTTGTTCTTCGGCCTAGAGGGCGAGAAGCCCTTTCCGGTACGGCTGATCGATGCCGGGCGTCAAGGCCTTACCTTGACCGGCTCGATTTCCCGCTCCGGACTACCTTGCACCCCGGCTCCCCGCAGACCCTTCACCGCCTGCGGATTGGCCGGTCACGGCACGCTCCCTTCGCCGTCGGGAAATGGGCTTGGCCTGGGCTTCATATCCTGAGCCAACCGGGGACCAGGAGAAAGGCGTAGCGCAGGGCGAAGGGAGCGTAAAGGGGGTAAAGCCCGAAACCGAGCCTTGTGATCCCCCGGAGGCCCCAGGGAAAGGTGGCCTCGATGAAGCGGCGGTTCAGGTAGCTCACCCTCCATAAACGGTTCACCCTCTGGAATTCCCGGTAGGCCTCCTCGGGGTCGTCCACGGCAAGGGCGGCTATCCTTCCCGTNACCAGGGCCCCGTGCACGCCGAAGAGGAGCACCGGGTCCTGGGCCCCGGCCAGCGTCCCGGCCAGGATAAAGCGGTCGTGGAACAGCCGGGGATTGGAAAAAGATCCCATGGGAAGTACGCCCACGTCCAGCTCGTGCCATTCGGGGAACTCCAGGCCCTCGTCTCTGGCCAGCCGCTCCGGGAACCAGCGCTTGGCCGCCTCGTCGAGGGGCCTCTTGCGCTGGAANAGCAGCGCCCCCGCTACCCCGTGGATGGTGGAGAAAAAGGCGTAGTCCCAGGTGTACTCGTCCATGTAGAGGATGACCTTGGGGCCCCGGTAGTCCTCGGAAACCGTGCCCTGGCCGAAGAGGCCGTACACGGGTACGAAGGGTATTTCCAATACCTGGAANGAATCCCGGAACAGGCCGGTGGCCAGGATACTGCGTGGCGGCAGGGCCTCGAAATCGCGGCGCGTTTTCAGGGGATGGTTGAACTCGAAGTTCACCCCCTCCTCNACGGCGATGCGGTAGAGGTGCATGTCCAGGGATGCGGAACGGGANCCCCTTTCCACCAGGTAAGCGGGCACNTTAGACGGGAAGCGCCTGTCGTAACGCTTCCCGAATCCGTAGATGCGAGTCCACTCCAGGGGTTCGCAGGCCGGAGATATGTCTATGCCTGTGTAGGCCCTGATGCGTTCCAGCTCCATGGGTGTGCCGTCGGCCATCACGTAGGTCAATTCCCCGGTGGGCATGTCCCGCGCCGGGCCCCCTATTCCGTCGCGGCGCTCCAGCACCCTGACCTCGTAACCCCGTCGCCTGAGGTTGATGGCCGCCGTGAGCCCGGACAGCCCCGCCCCGACCACGATCTTCTCGCCCATGGGTCCTCCTCTCCCTCCGACCCCTCCCAGGGCGTGCCCCTCCACGGCTTCCCGCGCCGTTGCCGCGAGGACTAAAACATTCTATGACAACGCCCCACGCCGTTCCAACCGGAAAAGGGACCGCGCACCTTGATGTGCCCTTTCATTCGGAGGGCAGGCCATCCCCTCCGGGATCGCCACCGGGAATGAGACGCTTACACCGCCGTACCTTATGGTTTGGGCACGGTCCGTGGTTCGTGGGGGTTGGCCGAGGTAAGGAAGGTGTTGCCGACTGCCCGCAAACAACCACGGTCATGCCCTTCAACCCTCGCCGGGGGTAAGACGACCTGGCCTGTTCCCATGGTTAACCCGTCCCGCCTCCAAGAGGGTGGCCTCCTGGCACATCTCGCCCATGGGATGCCTCGTCCTTAGCCCCTCGAATAGGACTCTCACGCACCTTCTCCCCGGGGATGGGAAAGCGGCTCGGCTGGAGGGGGGATTTCACGGCCCGTACCAGGAAAACCATCCATGAGAGTATGATCTAACGGGAAATCAGCCCGGATCGGAAAGGGGGGTCCCCTTCTGCCTGAACTTGCCACCCTGAAGCCTGATGTTATAATTTTATACCGACATAATGTCGGAAAGAGAAGGGAGGCGATGCGGGTGGAAAGCAGGGAGGCGATTAATGCTTCATGCTCCTGCGGTGAGAATGGAAAGCCCTATTCCATGGCGCGGGAAAAGCCCAACCCGTTGCTTATGGCCCTGCGCCTCGCGGCTTTCGGTGCCGTGGCCGGGGAGGCCGTGCGCGGCATGGTGAGCGAGAGGAAGGTCCGCCATCTCCTGGCTTGGCTCGGCGGGTGGGCACTTTTCCTGACCTGGCCGCGCTACCTGATCTGTTCGCGGTGCGAGGGATACGGTGAGATGTGCCACTCGTATTACTTGGGAAAATATACCTCCCTTGTTTTTCCCCGCGTCGAAGGGAGGAAGGTGGGGGTTTTAGGGCTTTCCCTGGAGGCCCTCTCCTTGTCCACCATTTTCTGGGTACCGGTCATGGCCTTGTGGGGAAATTGGAAGAGATTGTTGAGATACCTGGCGCTGATGCAGGCGGTGCTCCTGGGGCAGTTCCTTCATGCCTGCAGGTGGTGCGGAACCCACTCCCACGAGGAATGGAAGGCCGCCTGTCCGGCACACCGCTTCTGGAGGTCGAAGGCATCCGGTCGTTTTCCCTCCGACGCGTGAAATCTCGTATAGTAAATGTCGTAAAAGGAGATGAGCGTGAAGGCATGTCCCAGGTGCGGGCTGCTCAATCCGGAGGAACATGATTTCTGCTCCGGATGCGGTTATCGCCTGGCGGATGTCACGCCCCAGGCACCACCTTATTACGCGTACCGGGCAGGGGTGGGCGCCCATCCACGTTACGCGGGGTTCTGGATACGCTTCGCTGCCGCCTTCATCGACAGCTTGGTCCTTTCGGTTATGGTGCTGCCCTTGAACCTGGTCTTCCGGGCGGTTGGCGAGAACGTGAACTTCCTGGGCATCGGAGGCGAGGTCAACTTGGGCCTGTTATTCCTTTTCTACCTGGCCCAAACCCTGGTCACCTGGGCATACTACACCTATCTCACCGGCCGTTATGGGGCGACCCTGGGCAAGAAGCTGGTGGGTATCAAAGTCGTGGGCGAGGACATGCAGCCGCTTTCCTATGCCACGGCGGCCTTAAGGGAGATACCGGGCAAGCTTCTTTCCAGCATGGTCTTCATGCTCGGTTATGCCTGGGCGGGCTTCGACGGCCGCAAGCAGGCTTGGCACGACAAGCTGGCCAGGACCCTCGTCGTTTATGGCTGATCCCGCCTCCCGCTGTCGGATCCGCGAGGACGACATGACCGGCACGGGTACATCTGCAAGCGAGGCCATGGGGGATCGACCGGGTCTTCCACCTTCGGGAATAGCTCCAGCTCCGGGATCGCGAGTGTGGTAACATCACCTGCGGGTAAGGAGACCGTTTAAACGGCAGCATGGTCCCGGGTTGGCCTCCCGGGAAAACAGCGTTTCAGGGAGCGACATTCATGATCTGCGGCGGGTGCGGTGCCGAAAACAGCGAAGACGCGCTTTTCTGCGCCAGGTGCGGAGAGGATTTATCGGTGGAGAAAGGCGGGGGCGGCGGTGGTGCACGGGGAGAGAGTCCCCTGGACGCGGATGCCCTCACCGCCGGGGAGGTCGTTGACGCCCATCCGGATTCGAGGAACGTCCTTCCGCGCCCTCCCTCCGCCGGCTCCCGGCCGGCTATTACCTGTGCACCGCCTTACCATGGGCCTTATGCTACGCCGCGTGCCGATGGCCTTTGCGTGGCCGGGATGGTCCTGGGGGTAATGGGGCTGACCCTCTTTTGGATACCGTTTCTCTCTGTACCCTGCGGTATCCTGGGTATCGTCCTGGGTTCCATCGGGATCAAGAACGTTCAGGAGGAGCCGCAGAACAGGACGGGCCAGGTATTGGGAGTGGTGGGGGTGGTCACCGGGACACTGGCCGTGCTGGCAGGCACGGCGATGTTCATCCTCTACGTGGTCGCCTTCGTCAATTGGTGACCGGCCACCCGATTCCGCCGCCAAGGCTATGGGCCTCCTCGCGTTTCATCGTGGCCGCGGTTCCATGGGGGTCTCCGTTTGGTACCCGGTCCTGGGACACGCCCCGGCATTCCCGATACGGATTCTTCCGCCACGGTTACGCGAGGGCAGAGACCCAATCTGCGGTTCAAGGTGCCGGTTGGCGCTCACCATACGGATTCTTCCGCCACGGTGACCGTCGATCACGTGGGAACCGGAAAGGAACCGCCGGGGAGGTTCTTCCCCCGGGTTGCGCGCCCCTTCGGGTGGGGTCATCCTCCCGCCCAGCCCCTTTCCACCAGCCAGGCATAGGCGGATAGGGCGGCCTTGGCACCCTCCCCGGCGGCGATGATGATCTGTTTTTCCATCACGTTGGTCACGTCCCCGGCGGCGAAGAGCCCCGGCAGGCTGGTGCGGTTATTGGCGTCGATGACGATCTCTCCCAGGGAGTTCAACTCCACGTCTGGCGGCAGGTACGCGGTGCTGGGAATGCTCCCGATCTCGATGAAGACCCCCTGCACCTCCAGGTCCCCTTCCCTTCCCCCGCTCGAGAACCTCAACCCCTCCACGAACACGGAGCCGCGGATGGCCAGCACCCGGGACGAGGTCCGCACCTCCACCCGGGGGGAATCCAGCACCTGCCGTCTGCGTATCTCGTCCCCGTCGAGGAAGGGGTCGATGGTCAATACGTGCACCCGCTCGGCGATCTGCGCCAGCTGGAGGGCGGCGTCCAGGGCGGAATTACCGCCGCCGATCACCGCCACCCTCTTGCCCCGGAAAATAGGAGCGTCGCAGGTGGCGCAATAGGCCACGCCCCGCCCACGGAACTCCTCCTCGCCCGGCACCCCCAGCTTGCGAGGGACCTTTCCCGAGGCGGCTATGACTGCTCTGGAAAAATATTCCTCTCCCTTGTCCGTGGTCACCCTGAAGCGATCCCCTACCAGGGAGAGAGAAAGTACGGTCCTGCTTTCCAGGAGCTGAACCCGGAAGTTCTCCAGGTGCTCGCGGAAGCGCTCCACCAGTTCCACCCCGGTGATGAGCTGGTATCCCAGGTAATTCTCCACTTCCCAGGACCAGGCCGCCTGCCCTCCCACGTTGGTGGATATCACCAGGGTGTCCAGCATCTTGCGGGCGCAGTACACCCCCGCGGAAAGACCGGCCGGTCCGGCCCCGATGATGATCACGTCGTGAAGTCCCATCTCTCCTTCCGCTTCAAACTACCGCGCTCGCGGGGTACTATGACCCCTTGGCCATCACCCGGTCGCCGGGAGCCGCGTCGACTCCGGCGCTCCCCCCGCGAAGCGTCCTTTCGTCCCTGGCTCCAGGCACGTCGCCCCTTCCGCCACGTGCAAGCCACCCCGGCATCCGCGTTCGGCTTCCCCCCGATCTTCCCAGCCCGCCGCCCCTCGCATCGCTCGTAGTCACCCCGAAGTTTGCCCGCCAAGGGAGTGCAGAGCGCTCCGATCTGATGTTTCCCCTTGGCCGAGCCACATATCCCCCTGGGCAGGCCATCCATGGGAAGGTGGGGACGTCCGCCACCGGCCGCTTCAACGTTTATCGGCTACCTTTTCTTCCAGGGTTTCACCGGTACCTTCCGTCCCGCCGGGCCGGGAGCGGAAATTCTCCAAGAGCTCACGGAAAGCGTCTCCCTCCAGGGTTTCCTTCTCCAGCAGTATCTCCGCGATACCCTCCAGGGCACCGCGGTTTTCGGAGAGCAGGCCCTTTACCCTTTCATAGTTGGTGGTCACGATGTCCTTCACTTCCCGGTCGATGAGTTCCGCGGTGGCCTCGCTGTAGTTGGCCTCCTTTCCGTAGGAAAATTCTCCCAAAAGAAGGCGGGCTCCCCGTTCCAACCCCAAGGAGACGGGGCCCAGCTTATCGCTCATCCCGTAATCTTCCACCATCTTCCTTGCCAAGATGGTGGCTTTTTCCAGGTCGTTCTGGGCCCCCGTGGACACCTCCCCGAAGACGATCTCCTCCGCCGCCCTTCCGGCCAGGAGTACCCCCAGGCGGTCCTCCAGCTCGGGGCGGGTCATGATGTAGCGGTCCTCCTCGGGAAGCTGCATGGTCATGCCCAGAGAACCTATCCCCCGGGGGATGACGGTTATGCGGTGCACGGGGTCGGCGTGCTCCAGCAGGGAAGCGGCCAGGGCGTGGCCCACCTCGTGGAAGGCCACCACCCTTCTTTCCTTCTCGCTCATCACGCGGCTCTTGAGCTCCAGCCCCCCGATCACCCTGTCGATGGCCTCCTCGAACTCCCGTTGGCTGACGTCTTTCCGGTTCTTGCGGGCGGCAAGCAGGGCGGCCTCGTTGACCACGTTGGCCAGCTCGGCTCCCGCGAATCCGGGGGTGCGGGCGGCTATCTTCTTGAGGTCCACGTCCGGGCCCAACTTCACCCTGCGGGCGTGTACCTTGAGTATCTCCTCCCGACCCTTGATGTCCGGGCGGTCGATCATGATCTGCCGGTCGAAGCGGCCCGGCCTGAGGATGGCGGGGTCGAGGACCTCGGGACGGTTGGTTGCGGCCAGGATGATGACCCCCGTCTGGGGGTCGAACCCGTCCATCTCGGAGAGCAGCTGGTTGAGGGTCTGCTCGCGCTCCTCGGTCCCCCCGCTGGCTATGATACCGCCCCGCACCTTGCCTATGGTGTCTATCTCGTCGATGAACACGATGCATGGAGCCTTGGACTTGGCCTGCTCGAAAAGGTCCCGGACTCGGGCCGCGCCCACGCCGACGAACATCTCCATGAACTGTGAACCGCTGATGGAAAAGAAGGGCACGTCCGCTTCGCCGGCCACGGCGCGGGCCAGGAGGGTCTTGCCCGTTCCCGGGGGTCCCACCAGGAGGACTCCCTTGGGGATGCGGGCCCCGATGCTCCGGTACTTCTGGGGATGGCGTAGGAAGTCGATGATCTCCCGCAGTTCCTCCTTGGCCTCGTCCAGGCCGGCCACGTCGTCGAAAGTGACCCGGTCCACGCTGCGGTCGTAGAGCTTCACCTTTGACTGCCCGAAGGACATGGGGCTGACCCCGCCCACCCGCCGCGCCAGGCGGCGGAAGACGAAGAACCAGATGAAGGCGATGAGCCCCAGGGGGAGTACCCAGGTGAGCAGGAAGTCCCTCCAGAAGGTGTTTTCCACCTTCCCGGAGAAGTCCACGCCCTTCTCCTCCAGCAGGGCCACCAGGTCCTTGATGTCCGTGTCCGGGATGCGGGTGGCGGTGAAGTTCTTCTCCCCTTCCCCGGTCTGCAGGGTGCCTTCGATGCGCGTGTCGGTGATGACGACCCTGCTCACCTCCCCGGCGTTCAGGTGGTTCAGGAACTCGCTGTAGCTTATCTCCGTGGGCTGGAAGGGTTTGGCAAATTGAATGCTGAGGATTATGCCCAGGGCCAGCAGGCCGTAGACCAGGTACAGCCACAGCTTTTTCTTCCTGCTTTCATCCATATGAACATTATACCCTTATACCCGCCGGCACACGGAGGCTCCATCCCGTACCCTGGCCGGTGGCTCGGCCCGCCTCGAGCCCCCAAAGCCTTGCCGCCTGCCCGGGAGCGGGCGATATCCATACCCGCNGGCACACGGAGGCTCTATCCCGTACCCTGGCCGGTGGCTCGGCCCGCCTCGAGCCCCCAGGGCCTTGCCGCCTGCCCGGGAGCGGGCGGGACTCAATGCGCCGGACCTCTACCGGGAAGCAGTTCCCTCTCTTCCCTGGACAAAAAGTCGCCGTTCACGCCGAGCTTGACCACCGTGAGCTTCACTTCCGCCCCTGTTTCCTCGATGGCCTGCCGGGCGATGTTCGCCAACCCGAAGCAGCAGGGCACCTCCATGTGGGCCACGGTGATCTCTCTAACCCCGTTCTCGGCTATGAGCGCCGCCAGCTTTTCCCGGTAGAAGGAAGCGTCGTCCAGCTTGGGGCATCCCACCAGGAGGACCTTGCCTTCCAGCAGCTCGCGGTGGAATTCGGGGAAGGCGAAGGCGGTGCAGTCGGCGGCCAGCAGGAGGCGGGCACCCCTCAGGTAGGGGGCGGTTATGGGGAGCAGCCGGAGCTGGATGGGCCAGTTGCGTAGCCGCGAGGCCCTCCCGCGGCCGTCTCCCGTGGCCATCCCCTCCTCTTCCGCGCGGGGTTCCAGTTCCCGGACCGAGGTTCCGGGACAGCCGTAGGGGAGGTGTTTCCCGCCGGCTTTTTCCCCGCTCGGTAGCGAGGCGAAGCTTTCGGGCGCCTTGGGCCCATGCTCCCCACCGGTGGCCGAGCCTCCGGGGGTTTCAGGGAACCTGCCTTCGTCTCCAAGGTCCCTGCCCAGGTGCCGGAGCACGGCCTCCTCGTCGAAGGGGGCCGCCTCGCGCTCCAGGATGGTTATGGCTCCCCGCGGGCACTCCCCGAGGCAGGCCCCTAACCCGTCGCAGTAGGATTCGCTGACCAGGCGGGCCTTGCCGTCGATTATGGCGATGGCCCCCTCGGCGCAGGCCTCGGCGCACAGCCCGCAACCGTCGCATTTCTCCTCGTCGATATGGACTATCTTCCGCAGCATGTCGCATCACTCCCCGGGAATCATTTCCGTTCCCGCATATCTGGCACCAACAACTCTCTCGCCGAAAGCGGCCGAGTTGTTCGCTTCTTGACCTTCACTTCTGGCTCCCATTTCTTCTTCACCCACCTACAACTCTCTCGCCGAAAGCGGCCGAGTTGTTCGCACCGGGAATCATTTCCGTTCCGGCATATCCGGCACCCGTTCCGCCGCCGTTTTCCTTGCCTCTCTTGCGTTTTTGGGCCTCGACCCCGCCGTTTTCCCGCCCTTGGCACCTTTCCCTCGACCTGTGCTCCCGGACCTGCGGGAAGGGCCCTCATCCCGTGGATAGGTATGCTCGCCATGCGCCCTCAGCTTCTCGCCGGCCGTTTCCAGATCGGTCTCCCGCAGGTAGCTCTCCAGGAGGTCGTCCACGGCATCCGTGAGTCCTTCCAGGATGCATGACCGTCCCAGGCACGAGCTGCGCCCCAGGAGACAGGTAGTGGGGGAGAATGGCCCTTCCAAGCCCTCGTAGATGTCCATCAGGCTTATCCTGCTGCCCTCACGGCCCAGAACGAAGCCGCCTCCCGGCCCCCGGAATGACTTCAACACCCCGCACCGGACGAGCCGTTGCATGACCTTTGCCAGGTGGGCCTCCGAAACTCCCAGGTACGAGGCGATCTCGCGGATGGAAGCCCTCCCGCCATCCCGTGAGGCCAGATAGCAAGCGGCATGCAGGCCGAGATTGAACGCCTCCGACAACCTCAGCGTCCCGTTCATGAACACCACCTCGAGCACGCTCTATCCCGCTGGCCATTACTTATATAAGAATTCAGGTACTATAATACCTAAATTATTCCGGTTGTCAAGCCCGGAAAGGCTTCCAAACCGCTTTTATCCACCCTCGAATCGTGAGCGCTGCCCTTAAAAGTGGTCCACCATCGCTTTCTCCGACCCGCTCCCCGCCCTTCCCTTCTCATCCTTTCTCCTTTTCCAAAGGGAAATGGCCATATGGATGTGCCGGGCTGTCGTGCGCGTATGGCGACTTATCCATCCGGGAAATGCTGTTCGAGCCCTTAGGTCTCCGGCGCTTGCCGGATCACGGCGCCCGGTGGTGGACAGGGAGCGGGGGGCAGGGTTATTTTTTCGGGCACCTGGAAATAATGTAGTTTGCCTGGGCGGCACGCATGGGGCCGGCGGAAAATGCCGCTGGGCTCTCCGCCAGGGCGGAAGCACGGGTTGGCGGCCCATGGGAGAAAAAGGAGGAAAAGACATGCTTTCCGAGATCCCCAAGGACTTGAGCCGCATGAGCGGGAAGGAGCTGGACCGGGAGATATGCCGCGTGGGCATGATCGCCGAGCTGGACGCCGTGAACCTCTACGAGCAGCTGGCGGCCATGACCGAAAACCAGCTCATCAAGAAGGTCCTCCTGGACATCGCCAAGGAGGAGAAGACCCACGTGGGCGAGTTCCAGGCCCTCCTCCTCATGGAGGACGAGGAACAGGCCAGGGAACTCGAGGAGGGCAGGGAGGAAGTGGAGGAACTGAAAGGCTGATTACCTGAACGGTGATCTTGCCGTGGCGCCAATGCCGGGGTGCCGGCTGTAGACGCGATCCCCGGATCCATGGGGTAGCATAACATCGGGCTGAAAGAAAGCGCTGGACGCTTCAATTCCCGAGGAGGTGGTAACGTGGCTGGGAGGGGAAAACCGGAGGACAAGTGCGTGACCCCCGCCAAAGGCCCCATTTTGGACCAAGGTGAACAGTGGGTTGGGGAGATTCCGGCAGGAGCGGGAACGTCGGGAGGTGTGCAGGTGAGAGCACAGGTGGGAAAGCCGG
>JGI24721J44947_10011628_pt1 | contig 10968 bp, 11 predicted proteins | sample YelNatPaOPGAMG01_FD_44947 | JGI IMG/M metagenome (IMG submission 44947)
AAAAAACCACAGGCCACATTTTATATTTTCCCTAGATTTTCCTATAAGGGTCTAAATTCAATGCAAATGGCAAATCTATTGCTAGAGAAATTGAAGATAAGCACTGTGCCTGGGATTTCCTTTGGACCAAGTGGAGAAAATCACTTGAGGTTCTCATTTTCCACATCCCAGGAAAATATTATTGAGGGTATAAAGAGGCTTGAGATGCTCAACGATTTATAATTTTATTAAAATAAATCTATTGTAAACTTCAATAATATGGCGATAATTAAAGTTCATTCCAAAGGTTAATTAAATTTTATAGTTTAAATCGTTTTTAAAAATCCAAAAATCTAGAATTATCTTTTTTCAGGAATCTTCATTTATATTCATCCTTTAGATCAATGCCAAGGCCGCTCTTATTTTCAATATAATTTTTTCCAAAGATATTTTTCACCGGATTTTTAGCTATATCGAACTGTAAATTGAAGTGGGANTCAAGATCAATATAATCAGCATCTATTGCAAGTGCAAAATGCATCCCAGCTGAGATTCCAAGTGATGTTTCAGACATACATCCTACCATGATACCAATATCATAAGACCTTGCAAGCTCTGCAATAGAGATTGCATCTGTAATACCTGAGGTTTTCATAAGCTTTATGTTTATTAGATCAGCAGCCCTTTTGTTTATTATTTCATAAAGGTCCCTTATATTTTTTAAGCTCTCGTCAAGCATTATAGGTATTGGTGAATCCTTTCTAAGTTCAGAGATATTTTCCAATGCAAAATATGGCATTGGCTGTTCAATGAACTCTATATCTAAATTCTTTACCGAGTTAATGAAATCCCTTGCCTGATGGAAATTATATCCCTGGTTTGCATCTATCCTAAGCTCTATTTTTTCACCAACAGCTTCTCTTATCTTTTTTACCCTTTCTATGTCCCTTTTTAGTTCTGTGCCCACCTTTATCTTCAATGATCTAAACCCCTGACTTATATATTCATTTGCTAATATTAATGCCTCATCATCATCCATAATGCCTATTGTTATGTCAGTATCCATAAATACTTTTGATGTTCCGAGTATTTTATTCAAAGGCGATCCCAACTCCTTGCCCAATAGGTCGTAGAGTGCAAGGTCTATTCCAGCCTTAGCACTATAGTTGTTTGGAATTTTTTTTAATATTCTTGATATCCCCCTTATATCATTTGAATCAAAATCCTTTATCTTTTCAAATAATACCGGCATAATAGATTGTATAGTCCCTGTGTTCTCACCAAGAACATGCAAGGATGGTGACGCCTCGCCATATCCAATGAATTCGTCAGTAATAATTTTTATTAGAACGTTATTAGAATATTCTGAAGAACCTGAGGCAATTACAAATTTCCTCTTTAGAGGAATTTTTATTTCCTGTAATCTAATCTCCTTAATTTTCATATTATATTCAATAAATTTACCATATTTAAAGTTTTTTATTTTCAATATTTTATTAAATTAATTAATGGGCTTGCCCGGATTTGAACCGGGGTCTTCGGCTCCCGAAGCCGAAAGGATAGACCAATCTACCCCACAAGCCCTTTTCCCTCTTTTATTATTCATTTAATTTTAAGGTTTCCCTTATTTCCACCACCATACCCTTCCTTAATGTTTTTATTTCTAGCCAGTTAAAAAATGTTCTTCCAACTCCTATTAATTCATCCTCCTCATTTACAACAAGAACCTCGTCAAATGGTCTTAAGTATTCATCCATTTCCTTAACAAATCTTGCAAAAACATTCTTTCCTTTTTTATTGAACTCTTCACTATCCTTATTTACAACTACCCTCAACCTTGGGTATTTGAATTTTTTGTGTAATATTTTTCCGCCATCAATTTTCAAGGTAAAGAAGCCATCGTTCCTCATAGAAAGTATGTGTTTATCATTAACATAAATATTTCTTATCATACCCGTATTTTTACTCTTTACAATCTTTACATCCCCCTTTAAAAGTTCTTCACCAGCACCAAGGCCGAATTGATAATCTGCAACGGCCCTAACGCGCAAAAGATCAAGATCCCTTTTATCAGCCCTGGTGATATATTTCTCCTCCTCAACTATTTTTTCAGGAACTCCCTTTAGCCAGGATATTAAAACATCATAGTCAATTGAATCTAGAATTAAAGAAAGATTCTCCCTATAATGACAATTTTCTGGAAGGATTGCCTGAAAAATTGGATATATGTAAAGAAGCTCAAATGGTATTGTCCCTATACATGTCTTTAAAAGGAAATGCGAATCAAATTTTTCAATGTATTTCATGGCCTTTTCAAGGTCCTCTCTTCTTAAAACAATGCATGTTTTTCTTTTGTATCTATATGTTTCAATTATTCTTTTTTCCAAATATCCTATGGACGGTCTTAATATTGATTCAGCGCCTGTATAATAGAATGGATGTTTCCTGCTCAGACTTTCAAATTTTTCCAGCTTATCAGAATATTTATAAAATTCATATAGGGCATCATAAAGTGATGGATGTACCCTGCACCTCCTCAACATATTCCCATAATGTACCTTCAAAAATTGAGGCCTTAATTCTTTCTATTTCTTCCAAAGAAATTTTTAAATTATGTAATGCAAGTCTTCTGAACCTTTCTTCCCTTTCCATTGATTTTAACTCCTCTAGGTTGCTGCTATTTAGAAATTCTGTTTGATATGGAACATATTTGAGATCAAAAAGATATCTCGTGCTATCCGGAAAAAGAACTCTATCATCCCTTGCATATTTAACGTATGAAGATGAATCGAAGAAATCTATACCCATTAAAACTGCAAGTGGAAAAAACATAGGGTGGCCCGCTCCAAAAAGATGAACAGGTTTACCAAAGCTAAGGTTCATCTTTACAGACATTACTATTTTTACAACATCAGAATACCTATAGTTCTCCAAAGCGGTACTACCCCCCCAATAGGATAGTATTCAAGATCGAGGGAATCCATCAACCTTGCGGACAATTCCCTGAGATCTTGATAGATTGATCCCTTGTATAGGCCCTGCAAGATACATATCACCCTTAATCTTTTTAGATTCAAGTGCCCTTTTATATGTTTCATTAACAGCTTCCTTTGCCTGCTCATATGTAAAATCAGGTTCTGAAAATATATCTAAGATGGTACCAATATCACTTCCAATATTCTTTTGAAAATTCACTATATCAAGATAATTTTGATTTATATCACCATATACATGGCTCTGGAATGTACCAGAATCTGTCATTATTATTCCATCGAAGTCAAGCATAGAATGGAGGCCATTTTTAATTGCAGATTCCCTTAGTCTCTGGTCCCTGTTTATTATGTAGGAGTTGGTTATTATTGCACCTATTCCAAAATTATCCTTCATCTCCCTTGGGGAGATAACAATTATGTTTGGGTTAATTACGGGCATAAGGGCAGGTGTTTCCACTGCCCTCCCATTCACCTCGAACCTTCCTATCCTTGCAAGCCCGTCCCTATGTATGATTTCAATCATTTCTTTTTTATTCTTTTTATCTCTTCTATGAACATCGGAATAATTTCATGGAGATCTCCCACTATGCCATAGTCAGCAATATTGAATATGGGCGCGTTTGGGTCCTTGTTTATTGCAACTATAACCTTTGAATCCTTCATACCCACTATGTGCTGTATTGTTCCTGAAATTCCACAGGCAATGTATAGATCAGGCTGTACAGTTATTCCGCTCTGTCCCACCTGGGCGGATTTTGGCATCCATCCAAGATCAACGGCCACCCTTGATGCACCTACAGCTCCTCCAAGCAAATCCGCAAGCTCCTTCAATTTTTCAAATCCTTCCTTTGATCCTACTCCCCTGCCACCTGACACTATTATCTTTGCCTCATCAAGCTTCTTTGCACCGGTTACAGTGGTCTTTACAATTTCCTTGATCAATGTCCTTATCTTAATGCTATCAAACTCTGGCTTTACCTGTATTATTTCACCAGTTCTATTTTTATCAGGTTCCTTCGTCTTAAAAACATTTGGCCTTACAGTTGAGATCTGAGGTCTGTGGTTTGGTGTTATAATCTCACCCATTATATTTCCACCATAGGCGGGCCTTACCTGAACAAATCTACCATTTTTTATAACAAGGTCTGTGCAATCAGCGGTCATTCCTGTCTGTAATGCTGCAGCAATCCTTGGGCCATACTCCCTCCCTGTATGTGTTGCAGGTATAAGCACAATCTCTGGTTTAAGATTATTAATAAACTTAGAAAGAGCCCTTGAATAAACCTCCGCCACATAGGGCTCAAATATCTTGTCATCCATTATATACACTTTGTCCGCACCATAATAAATTGGCTCCTTTGCCATTTCACCTATGTTATGGCCTAGAAGCACAACTGAAAGATTTGTGTTCAATGTATCTGCAAGCTCCCTTGCCTTGGTGACAAGTTGGAAGGTCACTGGCCTTATCTTTCCATCATAAATCTCACCAACTACAAGAATACCCTTGTATTCATCGCTCATTCTATCACCTTCTTTTCCATTAATGCCTCAACAATTTTCTTTACAGCATCCTGGTAATTTTCAGTAAACACTGTACCCCTGGATCTTTTTGGTGGTGGATACATTTTAAGTACCCTAGTAGGTGATCCGTTTAATCCAAATTTACTCTTATCCCCATCAATATCATCAGCCTTCCACCATATGTATGGCTTACTCTTCGCCTTTATTATACCTGACATGCTTGGATTTGTATATTCAAAGTTTGTTGGTGGTAGACATGCTAGTAATGCAGGCAACTCCACCTCCACCATCCTGTATCCATCTTCAAGTATGCTCTTTACAAGTGCCTTACCATTATCAATTGATACCACCTGCTCAACATAGCTAACATGCGGTATTCCCAGCCATTCTGCCACCTGCGGACCTATATGGCCAGTATCACCATCGGTAGCCTGATTACCTGCCATTATTAGATCGAAATTCCCTGCCTTTTTAATTGCAAGGCTTAGCGCATATGATGTGGCGAGAGTATCTGAGCCACCGAATGCCCTGTCTGAGATATGATAGGCCTTATCTGCGCCAAGAGCAAGGCACTTTTGAACAGCCGTTTTTGCCTGCTCTGGTGCAAGTGTCATTACAGAAACCTCACCTCCATACTTCTGTTTAAGTCTTAGGGCCTCTTCTACTGCAAACTGATCGAATACGTTAAGTATACTCTGTACCCCCTCTCTTATCATCACACCCCTTTCATCAAATTTAACATCCGAGGTATCAGGTACCTGTTTTACCAAAACTAGTATATTCATTAGGATCCCTCTTTATTTATATGATATGTACTCCTTTCCAAGTAGTTCCCTGCTCACTATTACCCTCATTATCTCCTTGCTGCCCTCAGCCCATGCAAATGATCTTATTGCCCTCCAGGCAGCCTGATCAGGGCATTCCCTAGTATAGCCAAATGCACCCTGCCACTGCATTACTTCATCGATTGCTGCATTTGACCATTCGCTTGCAAACATCTTTGCCATTGCAATTGCCTTGCTTACCTCAAACCTTGTTGCCTTCCCCTTAGCCTCCTGATCGTAGGTCCATAGAGCCCAATAGGCACCAAGCCTCAAGAAGCTTAGTTTTGTATAGTGTTCAGCCAGCCTGAACTGTAATGCCTCAAATTTTGCAAGGGGTTGTCCAAAGGCCTTCCTTTCCTTTAGGTATTTCTTTCCCCTCTCGAGTGATTGCAATCCTGCTCCAGCACAAATCACAGATATAAGGCCCCTTGCATATTCATAACCCTCGTGAACAATGTAAAATCCCCTATTTTCCTCGCCTATTATATAATGTTTCGGTATTACCACATTGTCTATTGTAAAACCGCCAGTTGAAATACCCTCCCTTCCAAGATCATCAACATATGTTGGAATAATTCCCTTTGATTGTAGTGGTAAATAGAATAATGTCATCCCCTTTGCCCCTAGTTCCGGATTTTGCTTTGCTATTGTTATGTGACCACCACCCCTGGTGTATGCCTCCCTTACCCCGCTTATGTACATCTTTTCACCATTAACCACATAGTGGTCCCCCTCTTTTCTTATGGTTGTTCTTGTACCTACAACATCAGATCCTGCATCACTTTCAGTGGTGGCTATCCCCAGGAACCATTTTCCTTTTGTAACATTCGGCAGTATCTCCTTTTTTGCCTCTTCAGTACCATACTTATCAAATATATGGCCCCAAGAAGCCTGAACAAGATAAAAGACAGGTATGGATCCAGTAACATCTGCCTTTGCTAACTCTTCAGCAATAATCCCTGCCGTAACAGCATCAAAACCCTGACCTCCATATTCAGGGGAAACAGTGGGTGCAATTAACCCAAGTTCCGCCATACCCTTTATAATCTCTTCAGGTATCTGTTTTGTCTTTTCCATCTCAAGTGCTATGGGTGCAATCTTTTTTTGTGCAAAATCCCTAACACTTTCCCTTATCATCTCCTGCTCTTCTGTAAATGTGAAATCTAGCATATAATCACCTAATTGGTTAATGCAATAAATTATTTAATAGTTTTCTGTTAGAAATTCGACAAAAAATTAAAATATTTATAAATATAAATAAAAAATTTATATAGGAACGAATTTATACCCATATTCAATTATTCCAGAAGGGCTTTCTTCTCTTATCCTTCTAAAAACTGCCTTAACTGGCATTCCAATTTTTATCTCCTCTGGGGATGCATCAACAATCTGTCCAGTTATCTTAGGTCCATCATCCATTTCCACAATCGCCATTATGTATGGCTTAAGTTCCTTGAAGTCAGGTATATCCTGATATACAACAGTAAATGAGTATATTTTTCCTGTATTTTTTAGTTCATATTTCTGCATTTTTCCAACAGATTCCCTGTGGCAGTATGGACAAACATCCCTGGGTGGGAAATATACCCTTCCGCAGGATGGACATTTTGTTCCTATCAGCCTGTACCTGTGTTCAAATTCTCTCCAGAACCTTGGTATTGTCATCATACCACCTCCAATATATGTATTATTGAAGAACCACCTGCACCACTCATACTATGTGTTAATGCATACCTTGGATCGCTACCTGCCTTTTATCCGCCTGTTTTCTAAGCTGAAATACGGATTCTACCACCTGACCTACACCTGTTGCACCAAGTGGATGCCCCTTTGCCTTTAAACCACCAGAGGGGTTTATCGGCAGTTTACTGTCTAGATTTCCATAGCCTTCCTCAAGATATTTCCCTGCCTCTCCCTTCCTGAAAAATCCAAGATCCTCAAGGGCAATCATACCGAATATTGAATAGGCATCGTGGAGCTCTACAAAAGAAATATCCTTGGGCTCTAATTTTGCCATTTTATAGGCCTTTCTTGATGCTTCAATAGTAGATCTAAAGGATGTTATATTGTCCCTGCTATGTAGCGAAATAAAGTCTGATGCCAGTGTGGATGCCTTAATCCTTACAATTCCATCATTCTTTAATTTTTTTGCATTCTCCATTGTAGTCAGAATAACTGCAGATGCACCATCAGATATTGGGGCACAATCAAGCATTGTTAGTGGATCCGCTACAATGGTAGAGTTTAAAACATCCTCTATCTTTATTGTATTTTTATAATGGGCATAGGGATTCAGTGATCCATGCCTATGGGATATTACAGGAATATGTGCAATGTGCTCCCTTTTTGCATTGTATTCATACATATACCTTCTGGCAATCATTGCAGCAGATGCTGCAAGAGTTGAGCCATTAAAAGCCTCCCATTCCCTGTCAATCTCACCCGATATTACATCAGTTATATTCTCCATTGGTACATCGGTCAGCTTTTCAACGCCTCCAACAAGAACAGTATCATAAATGCCAGAAGCAACAGCAATAAATCCCTCATGAAGGGCAGCAGCACCGCTGGCACTTCCATTTTCTACCCTTATGGCAGGTATATTATTTATTGCAAGACCAGTAAAATCGGCTATAAGCGTACCTATATTATCCTGGAAGGTGGATGAACCCGCACTCATATTTCCACCGTAAATTGCATCTATGTCCTTTGAATAAATGCCAGCATCCTCAATTGCCCTTAATCCAGCCTCCACTGCAAGTTCCCTTAAAGACTTTTCCCAGTGCTCTCCAAATTTTGTCTGTCCCGCACCAATTATAACCACATCTCTCATTTTACTCACCCATCTTAATTTTACCCTTGAATTTTGCATATATTGCATAATCTATGAACTTGCCACTGTTAATCTGTTTCCACACATCAGGTGCATTCTCCCTTGGATAATTTTCTATTCCATCGGTGACCTCAATATGGAATGCATCGCTTCCTGCACCAGACCCGAAGGAAACTGCAAGGATTCTATCACCAGGCTTTGCAATATCAAGTATTGCAGATAAACCTGTAATCATTGAGCCCGAGTATGTATTCCCTATATAAGGCACTATAAGACCTTGCTTTATCTGCGATTCCTTGAATCCAAGAGTCTTTGCTGCCCTGGAAGGGAATTTACCATTTGGCTGGTGAAATACTGCATAGGAATAATCCTCTGGCTTTGTTTTCATTAACTCCATTATCTTCTTAGATGTTTCGAGAATATGCCTAAAATATGCAGGCTCCCCTGTAAACCTACCACCGTGCCTTGGATAATCCTGTCCCTCCCTCCTCCAGAAATCCGGTGTGTCCGTGGTGATTGAGTAAGTAGCCTTTATCTCTGCAATCGTATCTTTCTCACCTATTATAAAGGCCGTCCCCCAGCCGAGGCAGAGTATTCAAGAGCATCGCCCGGTGCACCCTGACTAGTATCAGCCCCTATTGCAATCCCATGCCTTATCATTCCTGCCTTAACCATTCCCATTACTGTTTGCATTGCCGCTGTACCTGCCTTGCAGGCAAATTCAAAATCGGCAGCGGTTATGTTAGGGGAAAATCCAGTTGCCTCTGCTACAATTGTGGCCGTTGGTTTTACTGCATAAGGATGTGATTCCGATCCAACATAAATTGCACCTACATCATTTATCCTTTTCCTTGAAAGTGCATTTCTTAAAGCCTCCACTGAAATTGTTGCAGTATCTTCATCAGGTCCTGGAACACTCTTACTGTAAATAAAAAGGCCATTTTTTATGTCCTCTGGATCCTCTCCCCATACCCTTGCGATCTCCTCTACTTTGATCCTCCATTTAGGTATATAGGACCCATAGCTTACTATGCCTACCATCTTAAACACCTTAAAAGTGTAAAATAGTGCTATTATATAATATTACCTATTGACTAATATAAGTATCGATAATTGTCGAAAATTTTACTCCTCTACTTCAAAGCCCATCTCCCTCAAAACCTTCTTTACCTTCTCTCTATGGTCGCCTTGAAGTTCTATTCTATCATCCTTAAATGTACCACCGGCAGCAACAATATGCTTCAATTCCTTTGCAAGTTCCTTTAAATCTACAGATGAATCAAAGCCTTCTATGATTGTCATTGTTTTCCCATATCTTCTGCGGTCTGTATAAACCTTTAGTACCTGCTGTGTTGCAAGTTCATCAAAATTTCCCAATTCTTTCGGAAGACCAGTACTATTTTTCTTCATTACAATTATTGATTAAAGAAATATAGTATAAATATTTTTCTAAGTCCAATTATTCTTGTGATATCCNAAAGTAATTTCCTATATATGGTGAGGATATCACAACTAGGCTTATTTTCCAAAAATTTTTAATATAGTTTNACCATGACATGNTGGAGGTAGGCAAATTATGAACNANCATAGCATTATAAAAAAGGCATTAGTATTTGCAGTAGCACTGGCAATGATACTTTCAATATTGCCTGCAGTTTTACACAGTGCCAATGCAACAACAATAAGCAATCAATTGAGTTCACAGGGAACAGTAAATCCACTGTCAAAGGTTGATCCTTCATTGCTCAATTCCACAGGGATTGAAAGAATCTTAGTACTAGGGACTGGATCTTCCTTGGACCTTAAGAATGGTATGGGAGTAATGGGAGTATACCCCATAGGAAAGTATTTCATTGCATCGGGCTTTTCAACAGCTTCCCAGATAAAAGAACTTGCAAAGAATAGTAATATATTAAGAATAGTGCCAGATGTAAAATTGAATTATAGCCAGCCTAAGAAAATAGAAAGCCAGCCAATACAGCCTGATCTATATCAGGCAAGGAATATATTGGGTGTAAACCAGGCATACAATGCATTCGGAGTTAACGGTACTGGAGTAAATGTGGCAATAGTTGATACAGGAACATTCTTCGGTAACCCTGATCTTCAGAATTCAATTGCAAGGGATTCATCTGGCAGGCCTGTATATATGGATGCTGATGGTATGTCCCTTGGAGTAACTGGCATGTACTTTTTTGTTAACTTAACAGCAGGTTATCCTACAAACTGGTCAAGCAATATACCATTACCATACGTAAATCTCCCTAATGCACACTATCTTGGCAAGGCATTTGTTAACAATTCTATTGTTTATTTACCCACAAAGGGACTGACATCATATATATATGATGTGAATAATATTTTATATGGCTCAGGATCACCGTTTATTTCCTATTTAATTCCTGAAAATGTTACCCTTGGAAGTACAACTAATTATATCAAACCTGCCACATTCAATTATACATATCAAAATTACACTCTCAAGGTTGGTATATATGCATTTGGCTTTCTCAGCATGCCCTTGATTACTGATGGATATGGGGATTATCTAGGTTTGAGTAATTTTTGGAGTGATTTTTGGAAATACAACCTGACAGTGGTTCCTACAGTTGTAATACCCTCAAAAGACCCGTCCACATTTGATACAGTTTACATAACTGGTTGGAATACATACCTTAATGATACAGGTTATCCAACGGATCCATTCAGCTTTGTACAGTGGTACCTTGGTTCATTAGAGCCATATCATCATATAAATGATAATACAATATTCTTAAGCTATTATTATCCCAATTATGGTATTTATGTGGACTTCGGT
>JGI24721J44947_10011648_pt1 | contig 10952 bp, 9 predicted proteins | sample YelNatPaOPGAMG01_FD_44947 | JGI IMG/M metagenome (IMG submission 44947)
GAAAAACGATAATCAGCAAAGCAATAGAAATGGGTTTGTCTCATAAAGAATCGAAAAACCCACCGAAGTTTACACCGGAAAAAGTTGAAAAACTAAAAGAGATGTATGGCAAATACTCTTTTCGCCATATTTCAAAAGCTTTGGGTATTTCTGATTCTCAAGTCAGGCTAAAAGCTGAAAGACTTGGTTTGTACAAGCCCAAAAAGAGGTATGTCAAAAACATAGAAAAGCAAAAAGCGTCCATTGATCCNGAACGCTATTCTGCTGGTGCTTTTCCTTTACCTGCATTCCATCCCATCTCTTGGGGTGTTTTAATGTGGGTAAGCGAAAATCCAGATATCTACTACACAAACTTCGACGAATAAAATCAGATTGGTGGAGAGACTGAGTGAAGATTGCTACTTTGCATGGTAACCTTTTGAAGGTAACCTTCCCATACGACCCTTGGACTGTATCACAAATCAAGAAATTGCCAGGTCGTATGTTCCATGCAACACAGAATGCCAAATATTGGACTGTCCCTGTCTCGAGGTATGCAATCGAGCAATTGGCTGATCTTGGGTTTAAGCTAAACGGTATCCCTGAAGATCAGCTACCACAAAAAATTTTGCAGGTTGTAAAAAATAAAGAGAGAAAAGAATTAACCCCTATTTTTGATATTCCGGGATTGAAGAAAAAGCTATTTCCGTTTCAGGCAAAAGGTGTTGCCTTTTTGGAAGAACGAAACGGGAACGCTTTATTGGCCGATGAGCAAGGCTTGGGTAAGACAATTACCGTCTTGGCTTATTTACAGCTTCATCCAGAATTGAGGCCAGCAGTAATCGTTACACCGGCTTCGTTGAAGCTAAACTGGCGAAATGAGGCGCGGAGCTGGATTCAAGATAAAAACATTGAAGTTTTGTCTGGTCAAAATCCTCATCCCATTAGAGGGAGCATCATAATCATAAATTATGATATTCTGCCGCATTGGATAGATTTTTTGTTGGATGTAGAACCAAAGATTGTGATTGCGGATGAGGCACATGCAATCAAAAATCCAAAAGCAATCCGCACAAGAATGCTGGAACGGCTTGTCAAAGATATTCGCCCAAAGTCTCGGTTTATCGCACTTTCCGGCACGCCTGTCATCAATCGGCCAATCGAGTATTTTAATGTCATCAATTTGATTGACAGAACTTTGTTTCCAAGTCGATGGAAGTTTGCTCAGCGCTATTGTGGGTTGCGTCATAATGGCTACGGCTGGAATATGGACGGAGCAACCAATACGGAAGAACTTTATCAAATTCTGACCGGCAATAACGGCATAATGCTTCGTCGACTGAAGTCCGAGGTACTTTCGGAATTGCCTGATAAAATCCGTAGCTATGTGCCTATGGAGGTTAGCGAAAAGGAATATAAAGAATATATTAAAGCTAAAAATGATCTTCAGGCATGGCTGGTAGAAAATAGGGCAAAATTTGTTGGAGCGACTGCTCTTACAAAAGTTACAATTCTCAAGCGGCTTGCTGCCCTTGCAAAGTTAAATTCAGCTTGCGAATGGATTGAGGAGCAGATAAGTGGCGGTAACAAATTGGTCGTGTTTGCCCATCATATTGAAATTCAAGACAAATTAATGGAAAGATTTAAAAAAGTGGCTGTTCAAACGGTCAGCGGGAATAAGACCAAAAGTCAGGAAGCCATTCGTAAATTTCAGGAAGACCCGAAATGCCTGTTGTTTGTTGGTAGTCTGAAAAGGGATGGGATGGGCATTACCCTGACTGCAGCCTTTTCTTTGGCATTTTTGGAGCTGCCGTGGACGCCTGGAGAGTTAGCTCAGGCCGAAGATCGTATTCATCGTATTGGCCAAAAAAACGCGGTAAATATTTATTATCTATTGGCAGAAAATACGATTGATAGGTCGATTGTCAGGATATTGGACAACAAACGCCGGGTCGTTGATTTAGTTACGGATGGAAGGGAGCCAGATGAACAGGATTTGATCACATCACTTATTGAAGCCATCAAAGAATAAGTTATCCACAGAAAAATTTTTGTACCTTATTTCCAAGCCTTAACTTTTGTGTCTATATAGAAAATGGAAAGCCTTTAATTTCTTGTAGATAAAAGGAGAAGCGAATGATTCGTAGAAAAACCCCCTCTCAGGACAACCCTCAGGACAATCGGTCCAAGCTGGTCGATGCTGCCATCGAGCTAAACGAGCAGCTTGGTTTGGAGCCTAAAATTGATGTAACTTTATCTGAGGAGGAGATTGAGGAGAGTATAAAAGAGGCAATTCGTGTTCTCACTCCTGAAGATGTATTTAGTGATGACACGACCGCCGTCCTTATCCGTCTTGGGTGGGGGGCGGATAATATTATAGAAAATGACGAAACTGAGTATGAAGATGACACCTATCAAGAAGATAGGGATGAGGAGGAAAGCAGGGAGGAAGAGAGCAAAGAGGAAGAAGAAGACGAAGAAAAAGAGGAAGAGGAAGACGAGGAGGAGGTAAAAGCTGAGGAAGAAACCGATGCTCAAAATGAGCATGCAGATAAGGTAGAAGAAAAGTCAAAGAAAAGACATGTCCATACTTCTCGCAAAAAGCGTAAAAGTTACAAGGGGGTGACATCAGAATTTCCGAAAGAATTGTATAAGAGACCTAAAAAGAAAGGCCGCAAGATAGACCCAAATAGCTGGTACGCTCAATTGTTGACTATTTTGCTGGTTGGCGGCACTCCTCGGGAAGTAACCGATAAATACAATGCTGTGGCTAGAGAATTGGAATTTAAGACTATGGGGGTTGATACGGTTAAATATTATGTTAGAAAAATACTCAAATCTGAAAAGTACGAAGCAGTCAGGTTTGATGATGACTATATTCAAATTAGAGTGCGTGACTGACTAAGCTATTGACTGGTTACAACCCCTAAAATTTTGGAGGGCTCCTAATGGAGATCAACCGTGGTGATTTACTTTCTGCGCTTAAAGCAGCGCTTCCTGGATTGGGCAAAGAAGAATGGGCACAATTCCATTGTTTTGCGTTTTTTGACGGCAATGTAGTAACACGCAACGATTCTATTTGTATTTTGTGCCCTGTACCTGAGCTAAGTGGATTTACAGGCGCAGTCCCGGGGAAGAAGCTTTACGAGTTTTTGAGCTCAGTGGACCAGGATACGGTCCGATTTGAGCCAGATGATAAAGAATTGCGAATTCGGTTTGGCCGGGCTAAGGCTGGACTGAGGATGCTCAAGGAAATTAAAATCCCAAAATTAAACTATGATGGTAACTGGAATAGGTTACCCGAGGATTTTTTGGAAGGAGTAAGGATCGCGCTGCCTAGCTCCTCAAAAGAGGAGTCAAGGTATTATCTTAAGGCCATTCACGTACACGGGTCATTTGTTGAAACGACCAATGGTCTTTGCCTTACGCGGTATATCTGCAAAGGCGGAATGGGTTCTAGGGAACTTTTGATCCCGGTTGAACCGTGTAAGGAACTTTTAAACTATAAAGTTACATCCTTCCTTGTTAATAGGGAAGCTTCTTGGATTCATTTTAAAACCGATGATGGAATTATTTTTAGCTCTCGTTTATTAGAAGAGGGCACTCCTTATCCAGATTTTTCTAGGGTTATCAATGTAGAAGGACATGAGATTTACCTCCCCAAGGAAATCGCTCCTGCATTGGCGAGAGCAGGAATTTTTAGCGAAGTCGATGCGAACGTGAAAACTGTAAATCGCATCACAATCCACCCTCTCAATGTTAAGATTGAGTCTGGAAAGATAACTATTCGGTCAGAATGTGAAGCCGGATGGTTTGAGGAGGAATTTGATATTGATTATGTTGGGGAACTCATCGATTTTGGCGTTGGTGCGGAATTTATCTTTGAGGCGTGTAAGCACCAAAGCGCTTGCATTATTTCCAAAGATCGTGATCGCATGAAGTTCAAGCACGATCAATGGGAGCATGTGGTTTCCTTGCGTAAGGTCTATAATACCTAGGAAAGCTTGTATTTCCTTTGCCAGTGGAGCTAAGACCGCATGTTTGGCTTCTTCAAGCCAGAAGAACTCGAAAGGTTTGACAAAAGGAATATAACCTATTCGAGAAGCAGTTATCTCGCTTGCTATTCATGCGGTCTAGAAAGGCATGCTCAAACTCCCAGAATGGGAGCATGGGGAAAGAATAGAAAAAAGTTCCTGATAATAGGAGAGGCCCCTGGTAGGGTAGAAGATGAAAAAGGTATGCCATGGCAAGGGAAATCAGGTAAAAGGCTACAATCTGAACTCAAGAGATTCAATATTGATATAGAGCAGGATTGCTTAAGCTTTAATGCCGTAAATTGTCGGCCTCCAGATAATCGCACTCCTACAGAACGTGAGATATCTTATTGTCGAAGCACCATTGTCCAGCCGACATTAAGCGACAATGAGGCTCATGTTATTTTACTTTTGGGGTCAAGCGCCGTAAATTCTGTCATCAGCGCCAGTGAGGAATTTGGCCATAGCATTTCTCTTTGGCGTGGGTGGGCGATTCCAGACCAAAAGAGAAAAGCATGGATATGCCCGACATTCCATCCGAGTTATGTCGAGCGATCGGAGGATGATGACCTTGAACAGGTCACAACCATTTGGAGACAAGATATAGAACAAGCCATTGATTTGTTGAATACGCGTGTGCCTGACTATAGTGACTATCGTAAATATGTCAGGCTTCTTCAAAATGAAGATGAAATTGAATCTGTTTTACGTCGTATCTTGCGACGCGAGGAAGGGGATTTTTGTGCATTTGATTATGAGACAACCGGGCTTAAGCCGTATGATAAAGGGCATAATATTGTCTGTGTCTCGGTATGCACGGAAGANGCATCCTATGCATTTATGGACCCTCAAAGACCGCGCATAATAAATTTATGGCATAGGTTTTTGCGTTCTCCGAATATTCCTAAGGTTTCACATAACATCAAATTCGAAGATACGTGGTCAGCTGTTTTACTGAAAACTGAAACGAGAAACTGGAAATGGGATACAATGCTGGCTGCGCATGTTTTGGACAATCGTCCCGGAATAACTGGATTGAAGTTTCAGACTTACATTAATTTTGGGATTTTTGGGTATGATTCATACATAAATCCCTATCTAAAATCATTGGATTCAAAAAACTCAAATTCAAAAAATAATATTTATCAAGCAATTCGTGATCTTGGCGAAGATCAGGTTCTCACCTATTGTGCGCTGGATTCCTTGTTCACGAGATGGCTTGCCTTGAAGCAAATGAGGGAACTCGGCGCAATATGATGCTATCTTCAAAAAGAAATTCACAATATCAGTTGAACGGTTATTTTTTGCTCCACAAGGGAATGCTGGCTCTTAATCGGGCGGAGCGGCAAGGCATTCGCATAGATGTCGATTTGTGTAAACTTCATATTCAAGAGATGGAATATAAGATCAAGAAGCTTATTGAGAAATTTGGTTCAACCAAATTTGCAAATGATTGGAATAAGCACTTTGGAAGGAAGACAAATTACGAAAGCAATGATCAACTTGGTGTAATGCTGTATGATGTATACAAGTTGAATCCGGCAAAAGTTACAGCGAGTGGAAAGCGAGGGAGTACTGACGAAAAATCTTTAAGAGAATTAAGTATGCCAGAATTAGAGGACCTTTTGACTATTAAAGAATATCGTAAAATTATAAGCACATATTTAAGCGCGTATGTACGTGAACAAGTCGATGGGTTTATTCATCCATTTTTTCATCTACATACAGTCAAAACGTATCGATCGAGCGCGGAGGCGCCTAATCTGCAGAACATCCCAATTCGGGATGAAAAGGCTATGCAAATATGCCGATCGGTCATGTTTGCGAGAAAAGGGCATTTATTGGTTGAGGTCGATTTTTCTGGCGCTGAGGTAAGCGCTGCGGCGGCATATCATCGCGACCCAACCATGCTCAAATATCTACGTGACCCTAAGTCAGATATGCATGGTGATTTGGCTTATCAGTTATTCATTNTGGATAGCTTTGANCCAATCATCAAAAAGAACGGTATAAAGGGGGTTCCCGAGTTATACAGGCTTCGGCAGGCAGCAAAGAATTCATTCGTTTTCCCCCAATTTTANGGGGATTANTACAAGAATTGTGCNAAAGGTTTNGCTTGCACTTGGGGTAATCTTCCGTCCATCGGAAAATGGAAGGCAGGTGATGGTGTTCCTCTTCCAGGCGGGATATCTTTGGCTGATCATTTTAGACAACACAAAATCAAATCTTTGGATGATTTTACCGAGCATGTAAAAGAAGTTGAGGATGACTTTTGGAATCACAGGTTCAAGGTCTATAATCAATGGAGAAAGGATTGGTACGCCAATTATCAGCAAAATGGCTACATTGATATGTTGACTGGCTTTCGCTGTAAGGGCGAGATGCGACGGAATGAGGCGATCAACTATCCAGTCCAGGGGGTAGCTTTTCATTGGCTGCTTTGGACATTGATTCGTATGGATGAATTAATCCAAAAGGAAAAGTTAGATTCCAAAGTTATTGGTGAGGTTCACGATTCCATGCTTTTGGATGTTCATCCTGATGAACTTGGCTATATTATAACTAATATAAGACGCTTGGCTTGTGAGGAATTACCTAAGAATTTCACCTGGATTAATGTGCCAATTAATGTAGAAATTAAGATTACTGATGTAGATAAGCCTTGGTCTGAAATGCATCCGTTTAAGGATTAAACCCATAACTAATGGAGGGGTAACTATGTCACTATACAACAAATACCGCCCTGCTGCATTCGAACAAGTTATAGGGAATACAGAAGCGGTAAACACGCTTAAGTCTTTGATAGATAAAGATGATCCGCCGCATGCATATCTTATTCATGGTCCTCATGGCTGCGGCAAGACAACTTTAGCTAGAATTGCTGCAGCTAAGTTGGGATGTATTGGCGAGGATTTTAGGGAAATAGATTCTGCAGATTTTCGGGGTATTGATACAATCCGGGAAATGCGGAATGCGTCTGCATTTCATGGCCTACATGGCAAAAGACGTGCTTGGTTGCTTGATGAGTGTCATCAGCTATCCCGGGATGCTCAAAACGCTTTGCTAAAGGCTTTGGAAGAGCCTCCATCGCATGTTTATTATTTTTTGTGTACCACCGAACCGCAAAAACTACTGGATACGGTCAAGGACAGGTGCTTTAAGGTAGAAGTTAAGTTATTGACCGAAATCCAAATGAAGCGCTTGCTGCGGTCTGTTGTGATCGCAGAAAAGCAAGAATTAGCTAAAGAGGTTTATGACCAAATCATACAGACTGCGCAGGGGCATGCAAGAACCGCATTAGTTATTTTGGAAAAGGTGCTTTCTCATCCTCCTGAAGAAAGGCTACAAATAGCTCGTCAATCCGTTGACCTAGAAGCCAAAATCATTGACCTTTGTCGAGCGCTTATTGGTGGTGCTCAATGGCATAAAGTTCGCCAGATTTTAGCCGGATTGAAGGATGAGCAGCCGGAATCCATTCGGCGTGCAGTATTGCAGTATTGTGCCACAATCCTCCTAAGCCGAGAAGATGATAGGATAGCGGCCATAATGGAAGCCTTTGCCCAAAATACCTTTGATAGTGGGTTCCCTGGAATAATTTTTTCCTGCTATGCTGCCGTAAAAGGCACATAATCTTGTCTATAATAGGAGCAGGAGGACGAAGGCGATGAGTGATGTAAACTATTCTGCGGACATCGAGATTGATGAAACAGCTCTTGATGTGGAATGGCTCAATCAGCCAAAGCGTATGCTTCAGTATTGCCATATTTCAGCGGAAGCACAACGTCGTACTTCCTTGGCCAAGGAACGGCGAGAGGTTGTAAAGGCTAGGCTTATTCTGGAAATTCAAAAGGACCCGGAAAGATTTGGTCTTAGCAAGACAACCAAGGATATGATCGAGGCGGTTGTTTTAACGCATCCTGACTATCTGGCCGCAAGTGAGGACTATATTAATGCTGAATATGAACAAAACATTGCTATAGGCACTGTTCGAGCCTTTGAACAAAGAAAAAGCGCTTTGGAAAATCTTGTTCGGCTACATGCTTCGCAGTATTTCGCCGGACCATCTACTCCTCGTGATTTGAGTTCCGAACGAAAGGCTTTTGAAAGATTGATGGCCAATCGTAAGGCAAATCTTCACGGAAGAAGAGACGAAAACCTTGAAGATAAAGCAGAGTGAAGATGTTTATTTTTATCTTAATATTGGTTTTTGTCATAGTTTTACCGTTGTATCTTTATGTCATGAGCAAAGTGGTTGGAGCTGGCTTGTTGGCTGGTCGCTTTGCTTATTTGGCCTATCGGAAAAAAGTAAAGGAGATGAAAGATGAATAAAAAGCCAAATATGTTTTTGGGTAAGGTATCCAGAAACGTTGAACTACAACTTAAAAAGAATACCTTGTTTGGGAGCTATCTAAAAATAACCAGCAAGGATTTTCCTTTCTTTCAAGAAGAATCCCGCGGCAGAGTGCTGCTAGATTTTATCCCGTACCAAGTAAAGGATCCTCATCATCCTGATAGGAGTGATGAATACAATATCGCTGTACCGGGAAGCCTTTGGTACAAGCGTCCGTTTAAAGTCCATCGTTCTGTTGGCGTTGACAAAATATCTATAATTTGTCCAACGAGCATTCGGGAAAAATGTCCGATTTGTAATTATCGGACCAAGTTGTTGAAAGAAGGTGTGCATTGGAAAGATGAATCAGTGACAGCACTTCGTCCTTCTGAGCGTAATCTATATATTGTGGTTCCAATTAATCACAAGAAATTCGAACCCGTCCCCCATATTTGGGACGTCAGCGACTTTCTTTTTCAATCTGTTTTAAATAACGAACTTCAAGAAAATGAAGAAGCTGAAGGTTTCCCAGATTTATATAATGGAAAAACCGTATCCATTCGGTTTGTCGAAGGTGAATTTAACAAGAACAAATATCTAAAAGCGGACAGAATTGATTTTCTGCCGCGTGAAAAAGAGTATGACGAGAAGATTCTCGAAGAGATTCCAAATCTCGACGAAATCCTTAACGTTAAGTCGTACGAAGAAATTGAACGCATTTTTCTTCAGGTAAATGATGAAGTTCACGATAAAGAAGAAGATTCAGACACTCACGAGCGTCCACGGCGCTCTGTAAAGAGTTTGGAAGAGTCTGATGACGAAGAAGACGATGAAGATGAAGAAAAAGAAACACATTCGCGTGTTCGGACGCGTGTCAAGCCTGAAATGGATGATGTAGAAGACGAAGAGGTTGAAGAAAAGCCTAAGGTAAAGGCGTCCCAAAAAGTTCAATCTGGAGAATGTCCAGCTGGATATCGATGGGGCATAGACGGCGATCGATATGACGAATGCGGCACTTGCCCTGTTTGGGATGATTGCATGCAAGCCAAAGAGGAAATGGCATAAATGCTACAGAGAACCCGCCTATCGGCGCAGGTCGAGGAGCATAGCAAGCAGGCGGTTGAACCAAAATCTCCTGCTTTTCAAGGCACAGAACCAACAATAAGTACTGGTTCTACGCTTCTCGATTTAGCTATATCCGGCAGCGTATTCCCTAAAGGAGGCTTGCCCGGAGGCATTTTGGTTGAGGTTTTTGGCCCTTCAGGATGTGGCAAGACCGTATTGCTATGTGAAATAGCTGGAGGCGTGCAGCGCAAAGGCGGGGATATCATGTTCCGTGATCCGGAAGGCCGCCTGAATAAGCGGTTTGCATCATTATTTGGGTTAAATGTAGATAAAATCGATTACGAGATACCAGATACGGTTAAAGACGTATTTGAGCCTATCCGGAAGTGGGAGCCAAAAGGAAAGGGCATAAATGGCATTTTTGCCGATAGCCTTGCGGCTTTGACTACAGAGATGGAGATGGAAGGTTCCGACCAATATGGTATGCGCAGGGCGAAGGAATTTAGTGAACAGCTTCGCCTGACATGCCGAGAATTGGTCAAAAAGAATTATCTCATGGTCTGTAGTAACCAAATACGTCAAAACTTGGATGCTGGACCATATGGCCAAAAATGGAAGGCTCCTGGTGGAGCTGCAATCGAGTTTTATTCCAGCTTGAGGCTAAAATGCTCAATGCTGGAAAAAATCAAACGCAAAAGAAAAATCGAATCCGGCAAGGAGCAGCAAAAGATTATTGGCGTAGAAACCGAGATAGAGGTAGTAAAATCTAGCATTGATCAGCCATACCGAAAGGCTTCGGTTTGTATCTTGTTCGAGTATGGTATTGACGATATTCGTGCCAATTTGCAATTTCTTAAAAGCAATATAGGAGGCACAAAATACGCTATCGGTGACCATAGCCTTGCAGTGGGCCTAGAGGAATCCATTCGCATGGTAGAGGAAGGAAAACTTGAAGCTAAATTACGGGAAGAGACTATTGGCCTATGGCGGGAGATTGAAGAAAAATTTAAAGAAACACGACGCCCTAAATTAAGAGATTGAAATATGAAGCCAGGAGGTGGCAAAAACAAAGGTTCTGCCTTTGAACGGCGTGTAGCCGAAGCGCTTTCCTTATGGGTTTCTGGCGGAAAAAGAAAAGATCTTTTTTGGCGGAGTGCCATAAGTGGAGGCAGAGCTACACAAAGAAACAAGAAAGGAGAACAGATTAGAACCCAATTAGGGGATATTTGTGCTGTTGATCCATTGGGTAATGGATTGACAGATAAATATTTTATTGAGTTAAAGCATTATAAAGACTTAGAAATCCCATCATTCCTCCTCCGAGGAACCGGTTTATTGGCTTCTTTTTGGCTCAAAGCTTCAGCCGAAGCCGCAAAGTATAATCGCCTTCCACTTCTAATTGCAAGGCAAAATAACTATCCAATTTTTGTTTTGCTTTCTGCCTATGATCCCTGCCTAATTGATGTTTTTCCACAAGCTTATATAGGAGGCACACTGCATTGTAAATTAATGTTGTTTGATGACTTTATCAAAATCCCAATAAG
>JGI24721J44947_10011650_pt1 | contig 10951 bp, 6 predicted proteins | sample YelNatPaOPGAMG01_FD_44947 | JGI IMG/M metagenome (IMG submission 44947)
AGTTTATCAACCTGTTCTGGCGGAGTTACAGGTCTGACTTCGAGGCAATCCTGAGTGCCCGGCGGTTTTGTCGCTGCATCAAGCATATTTGAATTAAACTAACATTTTCGACAAATTAGTCAACAAACGGCGATTCTACGGACGGCATTAATTTTGATATAGGTCAATGGTTTTTGAATTAGTCTATGAACTTATAGGGCTTTTCGGAAGGACAAAATGATTTGTTGGATTTGCGGGGAAAAATTAGGAGTAATTAATTTAAAAAGACCGCAAATGCTGGCGCGACGACGCAGGGTTGCAAAACTACTACGGTCCAGCAGCCCACCAGTCAACACCGGGTTGTGTGTATGAGTATGTCATTTCCGACGGTGTCCAGCGCCGGTATGTTTTGACGTGGATATCGGCAAAAAGTATGTTCACACATCTGTTGTGGACGGGCGAGTCTTCGTAAAACAGTGTTTCCTGAGAATAATTGTCCGGGTCTGCGTCTTCATGAGCAAAATTGGGATAATTTGCGTCGCCGGAGAGGATATATTTATCCGGCAATCTATTTTGTTGAAATTGACGCTGTTGTGGTTTGTAACTTCCGCATAGGCAGCGCGTGAGCCCATGAAATAACTGACGGCAATCTGGTTATAATGCTGGCTTAACTGTGGACATCGCAATACATTAGTTGCGCCAAGGTAATTTAACATGGGTTTAGGCCAAGGTGGCGGATTGTCGCTCGACCACGGGACAAAACCATGAGCTGCGGGGAGGAGTTCATTATTATCGTCGGCATACATGTTCATTGCCATGCCGAGTTGTTTTAAATTGCTCAGACACTGTGTAGTAATGGCTTTTTCCTTTGCCTTTGAAAGCGCTGGGAGGAGCATTGAAGCAAGTATGGCGATGCATGCAATAACAACGAGCAACTCAATAAGTGTGAACCCGGACAGCCGCATTTGCCTGTCCCAAATCCGCATTGACATGTTACAAGTATTATCAGAACCAAATCTCATCGCTTATTCCCGCTCATTAGATTCAAATAACCTGACGAAAAAGCGGCATATTTAATTCATTGAAAATTATGGGATTATAATGGTTAATATAATTGATTACCGTTATTAGCGGGATTAAATGAGCATAAAAACGATAGGCGTAATCGGCGGCGGTATAGTCGGACTTTCCACATGCCTGCGGTTGCTTGAAAAGAACCGCAATATCAAGGTTCTTTTGTTTGAGAAAGAGCCGCAGGTTGGCATGCATCAGAGCACACATAACAGCGGCGTTCTGCATGCGGGTCTTTATTATAAGCCCGGGTCTGCAAAGGCGATTCTTGCCGTCCGCGGAATAAAACAGATGGTGGAATTTTGCCGTAAAAACGATATTCCCCACGAAATTTGTGGAAAACTCGTAGTTGCCGTTGATGATGAAGAACTGCCGCGGCTTAAGGAACTTTACCAGCGCGGAATTGCCAATGGTCTGAGCGGACTTAAATTCATTGAGAAAAGCGAAATCAGGAAATACGAACCTAATGTCAACGGCATTGCAGCCGTTCATGTTCCGGAAGAAGGCATTGTGGATTATGAAATGGTATGCAAACGGCTTTATGAAAAAACGCTCGGATATGGAGGCGAAGTTTATACCAATGCAAAGGTAACCGCCCTTTCGTTCAGAAATAACCAGTGGGAAATCAGGACGGAAAAGGGGGAATATTCGGCGGACTATATTGTGAATTGCGCCGGGCTGCATTGCGACAGGGTGGCGAGGCTTGCTGGGGAAAATCCGGATGTCCGAATTGTCCCGTTCCGCGGCGAGTATTACAACATACGGAAAGAAAAAGAGGGGATTGTGAAAAACCTTGTTTATCCGACGCCGGATCCGAAGTTTCCGTTTCTCGGTGTTCATTTTACGCGGATGATACACGGTGGACTTGAAGCGGGACCAAACGCAGTGCTCGCATTCTCGCGAGAAGGGTATAAACTGAGCGATATAAACCTATCCGACCTTGCCGAATCGCTGACTTTTCCGGGGCTGTGGAGATTTCTGCGGAAATATCCACAGATGGTAAAGCGCGAATTGAGTATTTCAATCAGCAAATCGGTTTTCTGCAAGGCTCTGCAAAGGCTTGTGCCGGAGATTACCGAAGACGACCTTCAGAAAGGCAACAGCGGTGTTCGCGCTCAGGCGCTGGACTCCGAAGGCAACCTCGTTCAGGACTTTAACATCGTGAAACGCGAAAATGCGCTCCATGTTCTGAACGCGCCGAGCCCTGCTGCCACATCTTCTCTTGCAATAGGCGAACACATTGTCAGCCTGTTGCCGTTGTAGAATCTGCCGGCGGGTTGCACCGGTCTCCGGAGATTGCAGATTGCCGATTTGTCTGGATTGAATAATGAAAATTTATTTAATTTATTTGAACCGGATAGACGCAATTATTGTTATTTAAATTATTTGCTAGAATGAAAACCAAGAGCAATTTACTGGAGAGGTCGCTTGAACAGTTACATCCGGACAGCCGGTTTGTAGTATTATTCCTCGGAATTGCTGTAACTGTAATATTAACCATCATCGCGAGGAATTCGGCATACGAGAGATTCGAACGACAATTTGAGCATGAATCGCTGGTCGGCTCTACCGCAATTATCAACCTGCTCAATGAAAGGATAAAAGACGTTGATGCTGTAAAGAGATTTTTTGAAAGTTCTGCAGAAGTTACCGATGACGATTTCCGCAAATTTGTTTCTCCGCTCATAAAAGTGGATAGTCCCGTGCAATGTATTGGCTGGGCTCCGAGGGTTACAGGTGAAGAGAAAGGGGTTTTCGAAGAATACATGCGGAATCTTGGGGAATACGAGTTTCTGATCCTTGAATTTGACGAGTCAGGATTGCTCCGGACAGCAGAGGAAAAAGATTACTACACGCCAATCGCATTTATAGAGCCGGAAAGTATATACGATGGGGCGACAGGTCTTGATCTTTCTTCTCTGCCGCAGATGCGTTCAGCCCTCGAAGTTGCCGCAAAAACTGCGTCGCCTGTATGCAGCGAGCCAGTCCCGTTGCTTTTTGAAAAAACAAATAAAAGCGGTTTTATTGTGGTTAGTCCTGTATTCAAATCACCGAAACAAACAGCGGCATTTACAAACATCCTTGTTGACCCGAAATCGCCTTTATCAGGATTTGTTTTTTGTTTAGTCCATTTAGACAAGTTACTCAGCGGGGCGTTCGCATCTATTGCCGAAGAAGGTCTCACTGTCAGGCTCTATGATTTAACTGGGGCAGGCGGCGAACCGGCATTAATCTGCCAATGGAGTAAAAAAGGCGGCATAAGTTATGTTAAAGGCAAAGAGAGTAAAGAGGCTGCAAAACATAATACCTACTTTGATTTTGCGTCGAAGAAGTGGATGCTCGAGGTTGTTGCGGATGGTACATACCTCAAGGCGCGTATCAGCCGGTATTACAGATACGTTCCATTTCTGGGATTATTAATCACGCTTCTCATATTTAGTTACATCCGCTCGCTTGTCCTATTGCGCGAAAGGGCGGAGAAGATTGCTGAGGAAAAAGCCACCGCCCTTAAAGAACGGGAATCAATGTTCGGGGAAATTACGCGCGCAGCAAACGACGGAATTATCCTGACTGATAACGACGGCAGGATTACTTTTGTAAATCCGGCGGCGGACAAATTACTCAGTGATGACGGGGTTTTAAACAAGAAGTTCACGGATTTTCTTCCAGCAGATGAAACCGGCGAGAAAATAAAGAAGATTGTTTCGGACATATTGAGAGAGGGCGAAAAAGCCGCAACGAAAGAAACATTCGAGACGTGGATACAGAACAAAGATGGTGTTCGAATACCGGTCGAGGTCTCGTTATCTGCGGTCATGCTCAGTAAAAATTGGTCGCTCGTGGTTATAATGAGGGATATTACCGAACGCAAAAACGCTCAGGAAAAACTGCAGAGAGAGCGCCTTTTGTTGCGGACATTGATAGATAACCTTCCGGTGATTATTTACGCCAAAGACCAGAATGCCCGCAAGATAATTGCAAATAAACTCGATATGGAAATTGCCGGAGCAAAGGACGAATCCGAAATAATTGGCAAAGACGACTTTGAATTATATCCGAAAGAACTTGCGGAGAAGTATTATGCTGATGACATGACAGTTATAAAAGAAGGGAAACCCGTAATTAACAGGGAGGAAATTGTCATAGATAAAAGCGGCAAACAAAGGTGGCTGTTGACAACAAAAATTCCTTTAAAAGACCCTGACGGGAAGATAATCGGACTTGTTGGCTTTGGGNTNGACTTTACTGAACGAAAACAGTCTGAAGATATTGTTAAGCGCGAACGCATTCTATTGCGGACTGTGNTTGACCATCTGCCGAACACTGTTTACATGAAAGACCGGCAGGGACGGAAGATGCTGGCAAACCGAGCAGAACTGGAAATGATGGGTTGCGAGTCTGAAGAACAGGCGATTGGGAAAACTGACTTTGATATTTATCCACGCGAGATTGCTGAAAAATTTTATGAAGATGATATGCAGGTAATCAATTACGGCAAGCCCGTGTTGAACAGGGAGGAGATCATAGTTGACCGGCAGGGAAATAAGAAATGGTGGCTTACATCTAAAATCCCGCTTAGGAACGAAAAAGGTGAAATTGTCGGACTTGTCGGAATCGGTCAGGACATAACAGAGCGGAAGATTGCCGAGGAGGAAATCCGTAAGGCAAAAGAGGTAGCAGAAGCAGCAAACCGCGCAAAGAGCGAATTTTTGGCAAATGTAAGCCACGAAATCCGAACCCCTATGAATGGCATAATCGGCATGACGGGACTTTTACTCGAAACAAATCTGACGCCGGAACAACGGGATTATGCAGAGACTATCCGGACATGCAGCGAATCGCTGCTGCAAATTCTGAATGATATCCTCGATTTCTCAAAGGTCGAGGCAGGAAAACTCGAACTTGAGGAACTGGATTTTAACATTCATAGCGTAATTGATGACATAGCGGAATTGCTTGCGTTTAAGGCGCACGAAAAAGGTCTGGAATTTATCAGCTTTGTTGACCCTGATGTTCCGGAGTGGTTAAACGGTGACCCTGGCAGATTGCGTCAGGTTATAATAAACCTCGTCAACAACGGGATTAAATTTACACAAAAGGGTGAAGTCTCAATCCGTGTCAGTAAAGTCGGACAGGGCAATGGCATAGTTACATTGCGCTTTGAGGTTACCGATACAGGCATCGGAATACCGGAAGACAAAATTGGGTCGTTGTTCAAGCCATTCTCACAGGTTGATTCTTCCACAACACGCCGGTTTGGAGGGACAGGACTCGGACTTTCGATTTCAAAACGGCTTGTTGAGATGATGGGCGGTGAAATAGGGGTAAAAAGTCAGGTGGGCAAAGGTTCTACCTTCTGGTTTACCGCCAGATTCAAAGTTTTAAAGGAAACGCCAGTGACCGGATTGCCGGCAATAGAAATACTCAAGGGACGCAGGGTTCTTGTGGTTGATGATAACCCCACAAACAGACAACTGTTGAGTATATTGCTCGGGAACTGGGGATGTATTCATGAAGAGATATCTTCACCGGTAGCCGCATTAAAAAGGTTAAGAGAAGCCACCGCCGAAGGTAACTCGTTCGATATAGCCCTTCTTGACATGAATATGCCTGACCTCACCGGCGAAGAACTCGGTAGGATTATAAAATCCGACCCTGCAATTTCCAAAACTCACCTGATACTACTGAGCTCTGTGGGACAACGCGGCGATTTGGAGCGGCTAAGAAAAATTGGTTTTTATGGTTATTTAACCAAGCCAATCCGTCAGGCTAACCTGCTTCAGATGCTCGCCAATATCTTTGCCCCGCAATTGCAGAAGGAACTGGAGGATGCTAAAAAAGCCAGAGACACAGCAGTCCTCACGCGCAGACGCAAATATCGCATTCTTGTGGCTGAAGATAACATTACAAACCAGAAAGTGGCGCTTAAAATGCTTGAGAAGTTAGGATATTCGGCCGATGCAGTGGCAAACGGACTTGAGGCGATAGATGCATTAAGCAAGATATCGTATGACCTTGTTCTCATGGATTGTCAGATGCCGGAAATGGATGGCTATGAGGCAACGCGGATTATCCGCGACCCACAAAGTCCGGTAAAAAACCATAATGTAATTGTGATTGCTATGACTGCCCACGCGATGGAGGGCGAACGCGAAAAATGTCTGAACTTAGGCATGAACGATTATATTTCGAAACCTGTTACGATAAATGATCTGGAGAAAATGTTGCAACGATGGTTGCCCGAAGGCAACGGTAACGGCGTTAAAAAAGAAGCTTCTGCCCGAACTAGCGAAACCGCTATTTCTAACGAAGACTTTGATCCGGAATTTTTAACAGAAAAGATGATGCTCGATAGGCAGACAGCCAACATGATATTAAACAGTTATGTCCAAGACATGGAAAATCAGGTTGAAAACCTGCAAAAAGCTATCGAAGCAAAAAATATCGACACTGCGATAAGAATTGCGCATTCCATGAAAGGGGCTTCGGCAAATGTAGGCGCTCATTGTCTTAAAGAAATTGCCGCAAAGATGGAAAAAGCCTTAAAAGAAGGCGGCAACATTGATGTGTGTCTGGAGAACTACGAAATTTTTAAACAAAAGTTCGGTCAGATTAAACAAATTATAAAACAAAAAACTGGCGAGGGGAAAATATGAAGGTGTTGGTGGCAGATGATGATATAACATCAAGAGTATTATTAATGTCGCTGTTGCAAAAGCAGGGTTATGAAGTAATTACGGCTCCTGATGGCGCGGTGGCATGGGAAATTTTGAATAAGCCCGATTACCCGAAACTCATCCTGCTTGACTGGATGATGCCCGTTTATTCCGGGATTGAACTCTGTAAAATGATTCGCGAAAAATTAACAAAATTCCCGCCGTATATAATCTTTGTTACATCCATGGAGTCGAAAGACGATGTAGTTGCAGGACTNAACGCAGGCGCAAACGATTATATAACAAAACCAATAAATTTTAATGAGTTTGCGGCTCGGGTTGCTGTTGGATGTCGCGTTATTCAATTGCAGGAGGCGCTCGAAAAACGTGTGCAGGAACTCGAAGATGCCCTGGCGCATATTAAACGACTNCAGGGTATTATCCCAATCTGCATGTATTGCCATAAAATACGCACAGACCAAAAAAGTTGGGAACAACTCGAAAAATACGTCTCGGAACATTCAGAGGCTGTGTTCAGTCATGGGATATGCCCGGATTGTATGAAAAAAATGATGGAGTCAGAGGAATTTAAAAAACTAAAAGAAGGAACTGATGTTTAATCTGTGGTTAAATTTTTTTAAACACAAAGAACACGGAGAGACATAGAGAAAAAAATATTTAACAAAAAATAAAACCACAGAGGGCACAGAGAGCACAGAGAAATAAAATTTTTAAAGGATGGGAAGAATTGGAAGGATTTTAACAGGGTTTTTAAGTTAAGTAGGATTTTATGATTTTCAAATTTTAGAATTTCAATTCTTAAATCCGATTTATCTCAATCATCCTATTAATTTCTTTGTTTTTAGGCCGTCGTCTCTGTTAATTTTTTAAACTCTATGTTTTCCCTCTGGCAACTCTGTGCTCTCTGTGGTTTTAATTTTTTCTTTTTTTTCAATCCCAAATATCCTGTGTAAACTGTTAACTTTAAATCTCTGTGATCTCCGTGTCCTCTGTGGTTAATTTATTTTTAATAAATTTTTCCTTCCTTTGTGTCTCTCTGTGGTTAAATAAAGTAAACTCCGAATATAAAGATTAGGCATATTTATATAACGGAGAGATTTGGTATTTCCATGCAACAGCAGTGGTTAGTTCTTTTTAACCGGCAAATATGGTTTCTCCCAGTTTTTCCTGATGAGTTCCTTTAATTGCTTAATAACATCGGCATAGGCAGGGTCATCTGCGCGGTTTGTTGTTTCTTCGGGGTCTTTTTCGTAATCATATAACTCAACGCCGCGTTTTCCGAACTCCCACTCGGTATAACGATACCGTTCTGTTCTCACACTGTAGCCGCCGAAACCAGAACGCCAGACCTGCGTAAACGCCGGTTTGTCCCATGCGTTTTTCGGGTTTTCGAGCAATGGCTTCAGGCTTTTCCCGTGAAGTTCGTGTTCCGGACGCAAGCCACACAAATCGGCAAGAGTTGGATAAATATCGAGTAATTCAACAGTTCGTTCGCAGACTGTGCCTTTGGATTTTTGACCCGGCGCCGCGATTATCAGCGGAACACGCGCCGAATTTTCAAACAAACTCTGCTTCTTCCATAAACCGTGTTCACCAAGGTGATAACCGTTGTCGCTCCAGAAAACGATGATAGTTTTATCGGTAAGTTTCAGACGGTCTAATGCGTCCAAAAGCCTTCCAATCTGCGCATCCACAAATTCGATTGCCGCATAATACGCATGTTTTGATTCGCGCGCCTGCTCAATGGTTACGCCGAACCATGGCCAAGGTGTGGTCGATGCAACCGCCGGCTTCGGTATTCCTTCGAGCCATGAAGCGGAAACCGATGGTATTTGCACTGCATCAAGCGGTATGCTCTGAAAATATTTTTTCGGCGCAACATACGGACAATGCGGACGATAATACCCCATTGCAACAAAAAACGGGCGGTCTTTCAGTTTCTCAAGAAACTTGATTGCCTGAGTTGTTCCAATGCCGTCGGTTTGCTCTTCATCCGTTCCATCAGCTGCAAGAAAACTCAGTGAACTTCCTAGTCCGCGTTTTGGCGTGTAATTAATCAATTTGTTCTCTTCAAGTTTATCCCGTCCCTTCGGATTGAACACCTCATCCCACGACTGTGGATCGTCGAGTCCGCTTGTGCCGATGTCTCCTGGAACCCCATAATGATATATCTTGCCAACACGTGCGGCATAATAGCCGTTTTTCCTAAAAAGTTGCGGCAATGTTACAACATCAGGGAGGACTGTCCGGAAATGTTTGCGCAGATCAAAAACCTGCGTGGTATCCGGACGCAACCCGGTCATCAGCGATGTGCGGCTCGGACTGCATAGCGGGAACTGACAATATGCACGCGTGAAAACCGTTCCCATTTTTGCAAGCCGTTCGAGGTTTGGTGTTTTAACCAGTTTATTACCGAATACGCTGAAATCATTGTTCAGGTCGTCGGTGGCGATAAAAAGGACATTATACGACGCCCCCTTCACAATGCTCAGACTGACCAAAACACAAAGCGAACATGCCAATATCCTAAGGGTTTTCATACCTACGATAATAGATTCCATAGTAGCGTTGTAAAGCGAAAAAACCGCTGTTATCACGGCTGCTTGTGATTGTTTAACCTGCCGCAAATTGTGTATTATTTTGCAGGATAATTGCGGATGGTTTAAGACGAAGACAGATTAAGTAAAATGAAAAATCTGGTTTTTATATGTGGTTCAGACACAGGCAGCGGGAAAACAGTTTTAACAGGACTGCTCACTGGTCACGCGCGCTTAGCAGGAATTGACGCCGTTGCGCTGAAACCATTCTGTTCAGGTTCGCGCGATGACGTACGGTTTCTTCAGATGTTTCAGAACGCATGTTTGCCTGACGATACGGTGAATCCGTGGTTTTTCGAAAAACCGCTTTCCCCATACGCAGCAATAAAATCGGAAAACTCAAAAAATATTTTTAAACGCCCTCTGAATATTGATTCAGCGGTTCAACATATAAAATCCGTCTGCGATAAACATAGACTTGTTTTTGTAGAAGGCATCGGCGGATTAATGGTGCCAATAACAAAAAATTTTCTTTTCATAGACCTGATTTCCCGCCTCAAAGCACATGTGATTCTGACCTCGAAAAACAAACTCGGAACAATAAATCACACACTTTTAAGCGTTGAAATTCTAAAAAAATTTAAAATTAAATGCCTCGCAATAGTTTTGATGAACGAGGAAATCCGCGACCTATCCGCAGATTCAAACAGCGAGATAATATCTGAATTTTCAGGCTCAATCGCAACTTTTGAAATCCCGTTTTTACGGGATAAAAATCCCGGAATTTGTCAAGATAAAAAAATTTCAAAAATTTTAAAAAAAATACTTGCGCTAATTTGAGAATTGTATAAATTTTAAACCGCTCTTTGCAAAAAAGCCGCAAAACCAAGCGGCAAAAAAAATAAAAAATTTTTAAAAAAATACTTGCGCGGTAAAAAAAATTATGTAAATTAAACACCGCGCTTGATGAAAGCGGAAAAATAAAGCGGCGAAAAAAAATAAAAAAGTAGTTGACAGCCGCGGCGGGTTGAAGTAAATTTCAAACCGCTAAACGATAAAAAAAGAAAAAAAATTCGGTTGCGAACTTGACAAACCGAAGAAGGAAGAGTATCCTCAAGAGAGGATAAAGATTTTTAAGACCGAAAGGTCTGACGTTCTTTGAAAATTGAATTGTGCGACAAGTAAGAGCCCCTTTGGAGCTAACGAGAGTTGGCAGTTGGCTCCGAAGAGTTTAACAGATTGCGGCGTTCGGTCTATATGGCCGAACGAGAATCAAGCCAACGTATTTCGAGTTAATCGATTTACGGAGAGTTTGATTCTGGCTCAGAACGAACGCTGGCGGCGTGGATAAGACATGCAAGTCGAGCGGTCACCATCTTGCAGCAATGTAGGGTGGTGATAGCGGCGCACGGGTGNGTAACGCGTGGGTTACCTACCCTGAAGACTGGGATAATNCCGCGAAAGCGGGACTAATACCGGATGTGGTTTCTCGAGGAAAGCCTCGGGAAATTAAAGCTGGGGACCGAAAGGCCTGGCGCTTCAGGATGGGCCCGCGTCCTATCAGCTAGTTGGTGAGGTAATGGCTCACCAAGGCTAAGACGGGTAGCTGGTCTGAGAGGACGACCAGCCACACTGGAACTGAGACACGGTCCAGACACCTACGGGTGGCAGCAGTCGAGAATTTTT
>JGI24721J44947_10011651_pt1 | contig 10951 bp, 10 predicted proteins | sample YelNatPaOPGAMG01_FD_44947 | JGI IMG/M metagenome (IMG submission 44947)
TGTCCGAGTGCAGGTAGCGCACCTTCACCCCGTTTTCGTTCAGGTAGTCGGTGAGCTGCTCGGCCATGCGCTTGGTCAACGTGGTCACCAGCACCCGCTCGCCCCGCTCGACGCGGATGCGGATCTCGCCCAGCAGATCGTCCACCTGGGTCGACGCCGGCCGCACTTCCAGCCGCGGATCGACCAAGCCCGTGGGCCGCACCACCTGCTCGACCACCTGCGCGGCGTGCTGCTCCTCGTAATCCGCCGGCGTCGCCGAGACGAAAATCACCTGCCGCATCTTGCGCTCGAACTCGGCGAACTTCAGCGGCCGGTTGTCCAGCGCGCTGGGCAGGCGAAAGCCGTAGTCCACCAAGGTCTGCTTGCGCGCGCGGTCGCCGTTGTACATGCCGTTGAACTGGCCGATGAGCACGTGGCTTTCGTCGAGGAACATGAGGGCATCGCTCGGCAGGTAGTCCACCAGCGTGGGCGGCGGCTCACCGGGGGCGGCGCCCGACAGGTGCCGCGAGTAGTTCTCGATGCCCTTGCAGTGGCCGAGCTCGGACAGCATTTCCAGGTCGAAGCGGGTGCGCTGCTCCAGCCGCTGCGCCTCCACCAGCTTGCCCGCGCGGGTGAACTCGTGCACGCGCTNGCGCAGCTCCTGTTTGATGCTTTCCACCGCGCGCAGCACGTTTTCGCGCGGCGTGACGTAATGCGAACTCGGGTAAATCGTGAAGCGCGGGATTTTTTGCCGCACCACGCCGGTGAGCGGGTCGAACAGGCTGAGCGACTCGATTTCATCGTCGAACAGCTCGATGCGCACCGCCAGCTCGGCATGTTCGGCCGGAAACACGTCGATCAGGTCGCCGCGCACGCGGAACGTGCCGCGGGTGAAGTCCATTTCGTTGCGCTGGTACTGCATGCGCACCAATTGCGCCAGCAGTTCGCGTTGCCCGATGCGGTCGCCGGTGCGCACCGTCAGAATCATGGCGTGGTAGTCCGCCGGATTGCCGATGCCGTAAATCGCGCTGACCGTGGCGACGATCACCGTGTCGCGCCGCTCCAGCAGGCTTTTGGTCGCCGACAGCCGCATCTGCTCGATGTGCTCGTTGATCGCGCTGTCTTTCTCGATGAACAGATCGCGCTGCGGCACATAAGCCTCGGGCTGGTAGTAGTCGTAGTAGCTGACGAAATACTCCACCGCGTTTTTCGGGAAAAACTCGCGGAACTCGCTGTAGAGCTGCGCCGCCAGCGTCTTGTTCGGCGCAAACACGATCGCCGGCCGCCCCATGCGCGCAATCACATTGGCCATGGTGTACGTCTTGCCTGAGCCGGTGACTCCCAGCAGAGTCTGAAAACTCAAGCCGTCTTGCAATCCTTCGACGAGCTGGGCGATCGCCGCTGGCTGGTCGCCCGCTGGCGGGTACGGCTGGTACAGCCGGAACGGCGACTGCGGAAAGCTGACGAATTTGTCCGGATCGGGCGAGGCGACGGGTTGCGGTGCGGGCATGGTGCAGAACAGGCAAACGGCGTGAGCGCCAGACCGGCGCTGAAGGCGCCAAGGTCTGACGCGACGGCGTAAAATCGCCGCTTTTGCTGCGCAGCATTGTGCTGCAATCCCGACCTCTTCGCCCGAGCACCGCCCATCTCCCATGACCCAGTCTCTTTTTTCCCGCGTGGAAATGGCCCCGCGCGACCCCATCCTCGGTCTGAACGAACAATTCGCCGCCGACCCCAACCCGAACAAAGTCAACCTGGGCATCGGCGTGTACACCGACGCCGAGGGCAAGCTGCCGCTGCTGGCCTGTGTCAAAGCCGCCGAGGCGCAACTGGCGCAGGCGCCCAAGCCGCGCGGTTATCTGCCCATCGACGGCATCGCCGCCTACGATAAAGCCGTGCAGGCGCTGGTGTTCGGCGCTGACAGCGAGGCCGTCACTTCCGGCCGCGTCGCCACGGTGCAGGCTCTGGGCGGCACCGGCGGACTCAAAGTCGGCGCCGACTTCCTCAAGCGCTTGAACCCGAACGCGCCAGTGCTGATTTCCGACCCGAGCTGGGAAAACCACCGCGCCTTGTTCGAGGCCGCGGGCTTCGCCGTGGGCACCTACCCTTATTACGACGCCGCCAAGCAGGGCGTGAATTTCGACGCCATGCTGGATGCGCTGAACGCCGCCGCCGCAGGCACCATCGTCGTGCTGCACGCTTGCTGCCACAACCCCACCGGCTACGATCTCGGCCCGGCGCAGTGGGAGCGAGTGATCGCCGTGCTCAAAGCGCGCGGCCTGGTGCCCTTCCTCGACATGGCGTATCAGGGTTTTGGCGAAGGCATCGCCGAGGACGGCGCCGTCATCCAGCAGTTTCTCGCCGCCGGCATGGATTTTTTCGTCGCCACCTCGTTCTCCAAGAGCTTTTCGCTCTACGGCGAGCGCGTCGGAGCGCTCAGCGTCGTCTGCGCCAGCAAAGACGAGGCCGCGCGCGTGCTGTCGCAGCTCAAGCGCGTGATCCGCAGCAACTACTCCAATCCCCCGACCCACGGCGCGCAAATCGTCGCCACCGTGCTCGCCAGCCCCGAACTGCGCGCGCAGTGGGAACAGGAACTCGCCGGCATGCGCGACCGCATCCGCAGCATGCGCAGCACCTTGGTAGAAAAACTCACCGCCGCCGGAGTCAAAGGTGACCTGTCCTACATCACCCGGCAAAAAGGCATGTTCAGCTACTCCGGCCTGTCGCCCGAGCAAATGGAGCGCCTGCGCACCGAGTTCGGCGTGTACGGTGTGTCCACCGGGCGGATTTGCGTGGCGGCGATCAACCTGCACAACGTCGATTATGTGGCCAAGGCGGTTGCGGCGGTGATGCAATAACACCCTTGGCCCGGCCCGATGGTTGCATTTGCCCACTTGCCAGTCGGCCTGCGCCTGCCTGCGCAGCAAAATCCGTGGCAGAGGGCTAAAATTTGTGCATTGCAACATCGAGTCGGAGCCGATCATGGTGTATGACCTGTTCGAAACCCAGCGTGCACTGATGCGTCCATTGGCCGACTTCGCCGAAGCCGCCGCCAAGTTCTACGCCAACCCGGTCTGGCCGGCCGTGCCGCACAGCATCACCCAGCGCGTCTCGGCCAGCTACGACCTGATGCACCGGCTGATCAAGGACTACGAGAAACCGCAGTTCGGCATCAACGCCGTGACCATCCAGGGCAAGACCGTCGCGGTGCAGGAGCGCGTGGTGCTGGAAAAACCTTTCTGCCGCCTGCTGCGCTTCAAGCGGTTTTCCGACGATACCGCGCTGCTGGGCAAGCTCAAGGATGATCCAACCGTGCTCATCGTCGCGCCGCTGTCGGGCCACCACGCCACGCTGCTGCGCGACACCGTGCGCACCATGCTGCAAGACCACAAGGTGTTCATCACCGACTGGACCGACGCGCGCATGGTACCGACGGAATTGGGCGTGTTCAGCCTCGACGATTACGTCGCCTACATTCGCGAATTCATCACCACCATCGGGCCGAACGTGCACGTCATGTCGGTGTGTCAACCCACGGTGCCGGTGCTGGGCGCCATTTCGCTCATGGCCAGCGCGGGCGAGATCGCCCCGCGCAGCATGATCATGATGGGCGGGCCGATCGATGCGCGCAAATCGCCCACGGCGGTGAACAACCTGGCGATGAACAAGAGCTACGAGTGGTTCGAGAACAACGTGATTTATCGCGTGCCCGCCAACTATCCCGGCGCTGGGCGGCGCGTCTATCCGGGATTTTTGCAGCACACCGGATTCGTTGCCATGAATCCCGACCGCCATCTGTCGTCGCACTACGACTACTTCCTCGACCTGATCCGCGGCGATAACGACGACGCCGAGGCACACCGCCGTTTTTATGACGAGTACAACGCCGTGCTCGACATGGATGCGGCGTATTACCTCGACACCATCCGCGTCGTATTCCAGGATTTCGCCTTGGTCAACGGCACTTGGCGGGTGGGCGGCGAGTTGGTGCGGCCGCAAGACATCCACCGCACCGCCTTGCTGACCATCGAAGGCGAACTCGACGATATTTCCGGCGCCGGTCAAACCGAAGCTGCGCACGAGCTGTGCAGCGGCATCGCTGCCGTCAGCCGGCAACACTATGTGGCCGCGGGCGCGGGGCATTACGGCATTTTTTCCGGCCGCCGCTGGCGCGAAAAAGTCTACCCGGTGGTGCGCGATTTCATCGCCGCGCACCCCCACGGCGCAGCAAGCGAGCCGCCGCGCAAGTCCACACGATCGCAGCCGGGCGGCGTGCAGCCCCCTGCGTCGCTGGCGCCTGCCGAGGACTGAATGGGCTGAATCCGCAAGGTTTCCCCGCCGTCCCCCTCCACCACACCGCGATGTCGCCGTGCGACCAAACCCGCACCGAGCCAAGCACCGAGCAGGAGCTGGCTACGCGGATCGATGCCTTGCTACCGCAGACGCAATGCAAGCGCTGCGGCTACGCCGACTGCGCCGCCTATGCGCAGGCCCTCGCCAGCGGTCAAGCGCAGATCAACCGCTGTCCGCCCGGCGGCGGGCAGGGGATCGCGCGTCTGGCCGCATTGCTGCATCGCCCCGTGCTACCGCTCGATCCAGAATGCGGCACCGAAGGCCCGCGGCAGCTCGCCGTGATCGACCCCGGTCAATGCATTGGCTGTACGCTGTGCATTCCGTCCTGCCCGGTGGACGCGATCGCCGGGGTTGCCAAGCGCATGCACACGGTCATCGACACCTGGTGCACCGGCTGCGCGCTGTGCCTGCCGTCCTGTCCAGTGGACTGTATCCGCCTGAGCGCTTTGCCCGATCCCGTGGCCGCAGCGCGCACCGGCTGGGACGCGTGGAGCGCCGAACAGGCGGACCAAGCGCGGCAGCGTTATGCCCGCCACTGCCTACGGCAGCAACAAACGATGCCAGCACAGCCAACTGTGACCGCCAGCACCGGGCATACGGCCGCAGCGGTCGCCGCCGAACGCAAGGCTGCCGTGCTCCAAGCCGCGCGTGAGCGTGCGCGGGCGAGGCAGGCGTCGGCTGGCCAGACCGACCCTCAGTCCACTGCATAAACCTCGACCTTCGACATGACGACCAAACCGAGCAAAGCGCTGCAAACGTTTCCCAACCCGGCCGCCGAACGTGACTACCACATTCACATGCAAGTGCCTGAATTCACCTGCTTGTGCCCACTGACCGGCCAACCGGATTTTGCCCGCTTCGACATCGACATCATCCCGGACAAACTCTGCGTCGAGCTCAAAAGCCTCAAGCTCTATATGTGGAGCTACCGCGACGAAGGTGCGTTTCACGAAAAAGTGACCAACACCATCCTCGACGACTTGGTCCAGGCGATCGCGCCGCGGTTCTTGCGCGTCACCGCGCGCTGGTACGTGCGCGGCGGCATTTATACCAACGTGGTCGTCGAGCACCGCCAACCCGGCTGGACACCGGCGCCGCGTGTCGATTTGGCGCAGTTCGACGCAGCGCAGCCGACGGCGGGCTGAAGCACCGCTCAGGCGGTGAGCGGCGTTTGCGGCTGGATGCGCAATATGGCGTTCAAGCCAGTCACTAGCACCGTGCCATCGACCAGCGCGAGCACGCCATACGGCTGGTGCAGCACACCGGGCAAGGCGCCGGTGACCACGGCTTCTCCCTGACCGTTTCCCGCCAGGGTCGAGACGGTGCCGTCCGGTGCGACCCGGCGCACCCGGTTGTTGCCGCTGTCGGCGACGATCAGGCTGCCATCGGGAGCGAACGACAGCATTTGTGGATGCAAAAACAGCGCCGTGGCCGCGTTGCCGTCGGCAAACCCTCCCCTGCCCGGCTTGCCGGCGAAAGTGCTCACCGCGCCGTCGGGCGTGATGCGACGGATCACATTGTTGAAGTATTCGCTGACGTAGACATTGCCACGCCGGTCGAGCGCCACGCCGATGGGCGTATTGAACCGCGCCTGCGCACCGCGGCCATCGCGCCAGCCGGTCGCCCCTGGCGAGCCGGCCAGCGTGCCGACCACGCCATTCGGGCTGATGCGTCGCACCGTCGAGTTGTAGGCGTCGGCCACGTACACCACGCCACGGGGATCGACCGCCACGCCCACCGGATGGTTGAACCGGGCCCGAGCCCCCGGGCCGTCGGCGTATCCTTCGACGTCGATTTTTCCAGCCCAGGTGGTGACCATGCCGTCGCGGCCGATGCGTCGCACGGTGTTGCTGCCGGAATCGGTGACGAACAGTGTGCCGTCGGCTGCCACGGCGACGCACTCGGGCGAATAGAAATGCGCCTGCAGCGCCGGGCCGTTGCGTGCGCTGCGCTGTTGCACCTGCCCGGCGACGATGCTCACCTGCCCGTCCGTGCCCAGCTTGCGCACCACGCTGTTGACATAGTCTGCAACGAACACATTGCCTTGCGCGTCCTGCGCCATGCCGCGCGGATCATGGAACCTCGCCTGTGCGAAATCGCCGCCGTCGTATTCCCCCGGCCCGATGGCTCCGGCATAGACTTCTAGGGTGCCTGCGGCCTGCGCCGCGGCGCAACTGGAGGCAAACGGCAGGAACAGTCCCCCGGACATGGCAAATGCCGTTGCGGATTGAATGAATTGGCGTCGCTGCATGATGGTGAGAAAAATGGCTCTGGCGCTCGAACGCGGGCTTGGGCAAAACGATCGACACTGTATTGCAGCCGCGCAGAACGTGCACGGACTGCCGCAGCGTCACGTGCTGCGCCGGTCGACCAGCGCGCGGGCGATGGTGCCGAGATCGACGTATTCGAGTTCCGCGCCCGCCGGGACGCCGCGCGCCAGTCGGGTGACGCGCAGGCCGCGCGGCCGCAGCATCTCGGCAATGACGTGCGCCGTGGCCTCGCCTTCGTTGGTGAAGTTGGTGGCGAGGATGACCTCCTGCACCACGCCGTCGGTGGCGCGCGCGATCAACCGCTCCAGGCCGATTTCCTTCGGCCCCAGCCCATCCAACGGGCTGATGCGCCCCATCAGCACGAAATACAGCCCGCGGTAGGTCAGCGTCTGCTCAAGCGCCGCCAGATCGGCCGGGCCTTCGACCACGCAGAGCTGGCGCGCATCGCGCCGATCGTCGGTACAGATGCTGCAGACCGCGTCCTCGGTCAGCGTATTGCAGCGCGCGCAGCGTCGCACGGCACCGAGCGCGGCATCCAGCGCCCGGGCGATGCGCGATGCCGCCTCGCGGTCGTGCTCCAGCAAGTGGTACGCCATGCGCGCCGCCGATTTCGGCCCGACGCCGGGCAGTTGCCGCAGCGCCTCGACCAGTGCATCCAGCGCGGGGACGTGGCCGGGCGCGGCCTCGTGCATGGTGAGCGTGCTCCGGGATTCAGAACGGCAGTTTCATCCCTGGCGGCAGCGGCATACCGGCGGTTGCCGCAGCCATTTTTTCCTGTGTCGTCGCCTCGGCGCGGCGTACCGCATCGTTGAACGCTGCGGCCACTAGATCTTCGAGCATGTCACGGTCGTCGCCCACCAGGCTGGGGTCGATGCTCACCCGTTTGACGGCGTACTTGCACGTCATCACCACCTTGACCAGTCCGGCTCCGGACTGACCTTCGACTTCGATGTTGCCGAGTTCCTCCTGGATGCGGCGCAGATTGTCCTGCATCTGCTGCGCCTGTTTCATCAAACCGGAAAGCTGTCCTTTGTTGAACATGAAAAATCCTTTGATCAAAACTTGAAATAGCCGATTGCCCGTCGGGACACATTGTCGTTCAGGCCGACGGCGGCGCCGGTTTGACGCTGCCGCCGACGATTTGTGCGCCCAACTCGTGCACGAGCTGCTGCACCAGGGGGTCCGCCTGGATTGCCGCCTGCGCCTGCGCCTGCGCTTGGGCGCGCGCGCGCGCCTCGCGCTGCGCCGCGCTNTCGCTGACTTCCCCGGTTTCCACGCGCAGGGTGACCTCCCGCGCCAATGCCTGGCGCAACACCGCCTGCAGTTTGTCCACCGCGCCGGCGCGGGTGAGCTGCGCATTGGGCACGCGCAGCAGCCAGTCGTCGGCCTGCATGGCCACGAGTTCGCTTTGCTGCGCCAGCGCACGCGGCAAGCCCATGGGTAGCTCCAGGCGCTGCACCAGGCTGGGCCAGTCGATCGCACGCGCGCCGACCTCAGGACGGGGCAGCGCGTCGTTGCAATGCAGCGCCGCGCCCTCTGCCTGTGCCGACGGCAAAGCTGCCGTAGGAAGTGCCCCGGCGTCTGCTTTCGCCGCCACGCTGGGCGCGGGCGGCGCTTCGGCAACAGCCGCGGGTTGCCGTGCCGCAGCGGGCACCGGCGCGGCCGTTTGCGGCTCCGGCAGCACCAGCCCGCCCGGCGGCACGCCGCCGCCAAGCAGCGGGGAAAACGCCAGCAGGCGCAACAAGGTCATGGTGAAACCCGTGCGTTCGTCAGGCGCCAGAGACAGTTCGTTGCGACCGTGCAGCACCGTGGTATAGGCCAATTGCACGAGCTCCGGGCTGAGTTGCGCCGCCAGCGCGGTCAGCGCGGCGTGCAGCGGTTCGTCGGCATCGGCGGCTTGCGGCACCAGCTGCCGCAGCGCGATGGTCTGCAGCATCCCGGCGAGCTCTTCCAGCGCCGCACCGAACGACAAGCCGAGCGCTTCGAGCTGGTCGATGAGCGCCACCAGCGCCGGCCCGTCCTGCGCCGCGAGCGCCTGCAAAATGGCGAGCACGTCCCCACGGTCGACCGTGCCCAGCATCTGCTGCACCGCGGCGGTCTCCACCTTCCCGGCGCAATACGCCAGTGCCTGATCGGTCAGCGACAGTGCGTCGCGCATCGAGCCGCGCGCGGCGCGGGCGATGAGCGCGAGTGCCGCCGCGTCCGCCGGCACGCCCTCGGCCTGCAGCACCTGCTGCAGGTGACTGACGATGGCCGCCTGCGGCATCGGTTTGAGGTTGAACTGCAGGCAGCGCGACAGCACGGTCACCGGTACCTTCTGCGGGTCGGTGGTGGCGAGCACGAATTTGACGTAGTCGGGCGGCTCCTCCAGCGTTTTCAACATGGCGTTGAAGGCGTGGTTGGACAGCATGTGCACTTCGTCGATCATGTACACCTTGTAGCGTCCGGCAGTGGGCTTGTATACGGCCTGTTCGAGCAGCGCGGTCATGTCTTCGACTCCGCGGTTGGAGGCGGCGTCGAGTTCGATGTAATCGACGAAGCGCCCAGCGTCGATTTCGGTACAGGCAGTGCACACCCCGCAGGGCTGGCTGGTGACGCCACCCTTGCCGTCGGCCCCGGTACAGTTCAGCGCCTTGGCCAGGATGCGCGACACCGTGGTCTTGCCCACTCCGCGGGTGCCGGTGAACAAATACGCGTGGTGCAGCCGATTGTGGTCGAGCGCGTGGGTGAGCGCGCGCACCACGTGGTCTTGCCCGACCAGGGTGGCAAACGATTTGGGGCGCCACTTGCGCGCCAGCGCGACGGAAGTCATGGGCGCATTTTAGGATCAGCCCAATCGGCGTCCGAGGGTGCCGACGGCTGCGCGGCTTTCGCGGCGCGCGGTGGCGATCGCTCCCCCTGCCGGTCGCGGGCGTTTCGCAATAAGCTCCTGTCTGACGCAGTTGCCGCCCCTGCCCAACCATGCATGCTTCTCCCATCCGTCATTGCACCGCCTGCGGCGCGCCGGTCGTCTACCGCGTGCCGGCAGGAGATTCCCGCCCCCGCGCCGTTTGCCCGCATTGTGGTCACATCCAGTACGAAAATCCGCGCAACATCGTTGGCACCATCCCTGTGTGGGAGCAGCAGGTTCTGCTATGCCGGCGGGCGATCGAGCCGCGTTATGGCTTGTGGACCCTGCCCGCCGGCTTCATGGAACTCGACGAAAGCACCGAAAGCGGCGCCCTGCGTGAAACACGCGAAGAAGCCGGCGCCGATGTGCGGCTCGACGGACTTTATGCCGTGATCAACGTCCTGCCGGCGCATCAGGTTTATCTGTTTTACCGAGGACGACTCACCACGCCGCAGTGGCATCCCGGAGAGGAAAGCCTGGAAGTGCGCTTGTTTCACGAAGCCGAGATCCCCTGGGAGCAGTTGGCGTTTCGCAGCGTGGCGCAAACCCTGCAGCGCTACTTCGCCGATCAGCGCACCGGGCATTTCCCGGTCCACACGTTCGACATCACCTGAATAGCCTGCAGTCCGAGCCGCTGCCGTGGTGCGCCAAATCAGAAGGCGCAACCGCCCACCGGCAACTGGGTGCTGGCGTGCAAGAGTTTCCAAAAACCGTAAGCCGCGAAAGCGAGCAAAATCGCCCCGGCAGCCAAGTGAAACCCGCGCTGGTTGGTGCGTTGGCTCACCCAGCGCAAGGTATGACCGGCAAACAACATGTGCGGCAAAGTGCCCAGACCAAAGGCCAGCATGGCCAGCGCGCCTTCCCAAGCCGTGGCGCTGAGAAAGGCCAGGGAGAGCGCGGAGTACACCAACCCGCACGGCAGCAAGCCCCAGAGCAGGCCGGCGGCAAGCCGCTTCGGTAGGGTGTTGAACGGCAGCAGACGCGACAGCAGCGGCTGCGTCAACCGCGTCAAGCCGCGTCCAACCCATCCCCCACCCAGCCATTTCCGCTGCCAGGCCAGCCAACGCGGCGTCGCCACTTGCTGCAGCAGCATCCACGCCCCAGCGCCGGCCAGCACCACATTGCCAAGAGCGAACAACGCCAATTGCACCGGACGTGCGCTGGCCGACCAGACTCCTGCGCCGACCAGGCCGGCGATGCCGCCAAGAATGGTGTACGACAGCACTCGCGCTCCCTGCAGTTGCAACTGATGCCAAAACAGGCGGCGAGCTGGCAACAGCACCTGCTCGGTTGCCGCCCGTTCTGCGGCCACCACCAGCCCACCGCACATCGCCGCACAGTGCAGCCCGCCTGTGAGTCCCATCAACAACAAAGTCAGTGGAATGGTTGTATTCATCGCATTCTGCTGTATCCTGTCACAACTGATTCAATCAAATATTGCAACATCTCGATCTATGAA
>JGI24721J44947_10011652_pt1 | contig 10950 bp, 11 predicted proteins | sample YelNatPaOPGAMG01_FD_44947 | JGI IMG/M metagenome (IMG submission 44947)
TAAGTAAAATAGACAACACTACGAACCACCCGTAATTTTCCTCAAAAATCAGGATATACCTGCTTCTTATTATATAAAGATGTGGGTAATGGTCAGATCCAGCGGGGAGAGGATAAAGGTGAGGGGGAAGTAACTACCTTGCCGATTGTCAATTGCTGATTGCTGGTTGCTGATTGGAAAAGACATTTAGGATTTAATAAATACATTTTCGGTTTCCGGTTTTCAATTTATGATTTAAGGACAAAAAACGAAGAATAAAAAATTAATAATTGACAATTAATTAACGTGTGGGCGAATAATCATTTGCCAAAATGAGGTGTCATACCTGCGAAAGCAGGTATCCATAAATAAAAAATCAAATAATTTACGATTTACAATTTAAGATTTAAGATTTGAGATTTATGATTTACGATTTATGATTTATAAAACGAAGAATAAAAATCGAAAAAGATATTAACAACCAGCAAGCAGCAAAAAGCAATCAACAATTGAAATAAATCAGGCAATTAGGCAATCAGGAAATTAGGAAATTTGGAAGATTTAATTACTACATTGCCGATTGCTGATTGCGGATTGTCATCTTAAATTTACTTTTGTGTCATAACCCAAAATAACAATATCCCTGCTATTGTTTTTGCGTCATTTATTTTACCCTCTATTATCATTTTTACTACTTTGTCTAAATTTATAATAATTGTTTTTATTTTTTCATCATCATCAAAATTTTGTTTTGATTTCATTAAATTTTTTGCAATAAACAGATGCATCTTTTCTGTCATAATTCCAGGAGAAGGAAAAATTTCAGTTATTTTTTTAAAAAATTTTGCTTTATAACCGGTTTCTTCCTGCAATTCTCTTTTTGCACATATTAAAGGATTTTCATTTTTTTCCAGAGTTCCGGCAGGCAATTCAAAAATGTTTTTATTAACTGCATATCTGAATTGTTTTATTAAGACAATATCTTTTGTTTTTTCGTTTAACACAGGAATTATAACGACAGACCCGGGATGAACAACAAGTTCACGAGTTAAATTTTTATTTTTTATTTTAATAATGTCTTCGTAAAGTTTTATTATTCTTCCTTCAAAAATTTTATTTCTTTTTATCAACATAAATTATCTCCCTGTCAGTTATTATGCAATCCATCTTTATATCATTTTTTGTTACTGGTATTTTTTTTATCACCTGAAATGAAAAAGCAAGTCCGATTTTTAGGACATTGTTTTTTAATTTGTATAAGAATTTATCAAAATATCCAAACCCAAACCCAAGTCTATTTCCATTTTTATCAAATGCAATACCNGGTATTATAATTGCTGCAATTTTTGATAATGATTTTAGTTTAATTTTCTTTTTTGGCTCAGGTATTCCAAAAGGTCCTTTTCTTAAGTCCTTTATAGAAGTTAATTTGCANGGTATTATTTCTTTGTTTATTATACATGGGCTACAGACACAATATCCTTTATTTAATAAATATTTAATAATTTTTAATGTCTGGACCTCTTTTTTAAATGAATTATATACAACAATTATTTTACTTTTTTTTATTTCTGGAAGGATAAAATGGATAAAATTATTATATATTTTATCTGATTTTAACATACACATTTTTTTTGATAATGACTCTCTTATTTTTAATATCTTTTTTCTTAAAATTGATTTATTCATAAGACAAATATAATATACATATTTTTTAAATGCAATAAAAATTTGAGGTAATTTTGGAATTTGAATAACCAAAGAATTTTCTGATTTGACATTTAAAATCATATTTGATATATTATTTTCAATTTACAACTTTGTATTTTTAGGAGTATAAAATGAGTTTGATTTTATCTGGTTATATATTTAATGGACCGACTTCATTAGTTGATTACAAACATACAGATGCAGATGGATTATTTGCAATTTTTTATTTAAAATATCCGGAAAAAAAAGTTGCTGATTATGGTGTTCTATATATCGGCGATACCAAAGAAATAGAAGAAAATCCAGAATTCCCTAAGACACATAAAAAATATCAATGCTGGATTGAAAAAGGCGGTCACGAAGAAAATTTATACATCGGCTTTTGTCCGACGCCTGGTTTAATGCCTAAGAAAAAAGAGTTAATTAAAAGACATCTTATATACAAATATAACCCTATGTGCAACAAATAAAATATATTTTGATATTGTGTGGGTAAAAGAATATTTCAAGAAAAAAAACGACAATCAAATATTTTTATTTTACGAAGCAATGGCCAGGAACTATAAATAATATTTGGTGTCTTACTATATATATAAAATATCTATGCCATAAGGCAGAAAAGGAGAAATAAGTGAAAAAAATTTGTTGTTTTTTAGTTTTGATTTCTATGTTTCTTATTTTTAATGGATGTAAAGATGAGGACAAGGTAGTTGCAAATGTAAATGGAAAGGTAATAAGCATGCAGGATTTAAATGATGAAATTGACAATCTTCCAAACGAATATAAAATGATGGCGCAATCACCGGATATGAAAAAAAGAATACTTGATAATCTTATTATTACAGAATTATTAATACAGAATGCTCAAAAAGAAGGAATACTTTCTGACCCAGATATTCAGAAGTCAATAAAAGAAAAAGAGATGCAGATAAAGGCAGACGCAGAAATGCAAATTTATTCATATAAACGTCAAAAAGAAAATGCTGGTAAACTGGCAAAAAGAGAAGTTGTTATCAAAGAAATGCTTGATAAAAATAATTTTAAAAATATGCAGGTGGATGAGAAAGAACTGGTAAAATTTTATGACCAGTATTCAAGTATGATGAAACAATCAAATCCAGGGGCTAAGATCGAAAGTTATAATAATTTAAAAGAAGATATTAAAAAGACAGTGCTACGTCAGAAATGGATTGAAGGATTAAAAAGTAACGCGAAAATAACTATAAATGAAGAATTGCTGGGTAATAAAATGCCTGTTATTGGTATCCCTGATGCTCAAAAAAATATTGCTCCTCCGGAAACAGGTAAAAATAAATAAAACAGAATGTTCAATAAAAAAAAATATATTATAACTTATTTTTTTTTAATATCTGTTTTGTTTTTATCTTTTTCTTGTTCTATGAACAAAAAAGAAATATTGGCGTTAGTAAATGACCAAAAAATTTATAAAAAGGATTTCATTTATAAATCCATTCTATATGGCATAGAAATAACTACAGAAGAAGATGCAAAAAATTTTATTAATTTATTAATAAATGACTATATTATTTTAAAACAAGCAGAGCGTGATAAAATTAAAATTGCAGATGATGAACTGAAAAATGAAATAGAAAATTTCATACCCGGTTTTTCAGAGAAAGAAGTAAAACTTCAATTAAGAAAACAGGGCATAAAATATAGCCAGTGGATAAAAGATATAAAAGAAAAGATTATAAGAAAAAAAGAGATAAATCATATAATGAAACAAAAGATAGAAATAAATGAAACGGAATTAAAGGATTATTTTTGGACAAATATACTTGAGTTTAGAAATCCCAAAAAAGTAAAAGCACGGCAGATAGTTTTAAATGATGAAGAAAAAGCAAAAGAAGTAATAGGTTATGTCAGGGAAGGCAAGGATTTTTCTGAACTTGCAAAAAAATATTCAGTGACTTCAGAAGCAGAAAATGGAGGCGACCTTGGTTGTTTTAGTAAAAATGAGCTGCCTTCATTTATAACCGATGTTGTGTTTAATTTAAAAAAAGGAGAAACAAGCGGTATTGTAAAGTCACCCTATGGATGGCATATATTTAAATGCGAAGATATAATAGATGCAAAGACACCAAAATTTGAAGATGTAAAAGACGAGGTTTACAATAAATATTTTGAACAAAAAAAAGATGAATATATTGATATGTGGTTGGAAGATTTAAGAAAAAATGCAAAGATAGAAATTTTTTATGATAATATAAAATTAATGCTTAAGGAGGTAAATAAATGAAAAGAATTTTTCTTTTTATGTTTGTATTTTTGATTTTTTTTATGGCTTATTCAAAACAGGTGGACAGAATTTATGTAAAAGTTAATAATGAAATAATTCTCGAAAGTGAAATAAATGAAACAGTTGATTTGCTGGCAACTCAGTTGAAGATGTCCGGTAAAAGTGTTGATTTAAACAAGTTAAAAAAAGATGTAATAGAAAATATGATAGATCAGAAATTAATAATAACAATGGCAAAAAATGAAAATATAAATATCAGCGATGAAGCAATAGCGGATAAAGTTAATGAATTTATTGATTCTTTGAGGAAAAGATTTGGAAGTGAAGCAGAATTTGAAGAAGCGCTTTCAAAGGAAGGACTGAATTATTCTGATTTTAGAATGAAAATAGAAAGTCAGGCAAGAGATAATTTAATATTTTCAAAGGTTAAACAAAAAAAACAACAGGATTTTATTTCAAAGTCATCAGTTTCTGACGAAGAAATTGAAAATTATTATAATAAAAACAATGACCAATTTAAGGTAAATGATGAGGTTAATCTGAAACAGATTTATTTTGACAAAAGTAATAATGAAATAGGGGACTTAAAGAAATTTACAAATGATTTATATAGCAGTATAATATCTGGAAAGAGTTTTGAAAAAGCAGTGGAAGATTTAAAATCAACAAAGGGTGTAAAGGTTGTTGATTTAGGCTGGGTTGATACAACGCAGATTGATAAAAATATTAAAGATGCAATTAAAGGACTTAAGAAAAATGCAATAACAAAACCGGTAGAAACGGAAGATGGTTATCATATTTTAAAGATTGTTGATGTAAAAAAAGGAAAAGTGCAACCGCTGAGTGAAATAAAAGAAAAAGTCAGAATTAAAATAATTGAAGAAAAAGTTGAAAAAATGTGGGATGAGTGGCTGTCAAAAATAAAAAAAGATGCATATATAAAATATATGTGATGGAGAGAAAATGATAAAAGTAAGTATTATTGGTGGCTCGGGTTTAACAGGTAAAGAGTTGATAAAGATTTTATCAAAGCATAAAGAAGTGAAAATAATATCAGTAACTTCAAGGAAACAAACAGGTATTAAAATAACTGATTTTTTCCCTGATTTAAATGGGCTTATAGATGGATATTTTATAAATACAGATGATAATAATGTTTTTAATGATATAGACCTTTCTTTTATTTGTTTGCCGCATGTGGAGTCAATGAACTATGTAAATAAAGCAATAAAAAATGGAGTGCGTGTAATTGATTTAAGCGCTGATTTTAGAATAAAAAATACTGGACTTTACAAGAAATATTATAAAGTTACACATAAATTTAAAGATTTATTAAAAAAATCAGTTTATGGATTGCCGGAAATTTTTCGTGATAAAATAGCAGGTGCTGACTTAATTGCAAATCCTGGGTGTTATGCAACTTCAATTTTACTTGGTATATATCCGGTTGTTAAAAAATTTAATACTGATAGTATTATTGTTGATTCAAAAACAGGGATTTCCGGCGCTGGTTTATCTCCTACTCCTACAACTCATTATATGCAGGTGAATGAAAATGTAATGGCTTATAATATTGGTAAAAAACACAGACATTTAGCAGAAATAGAAGATGTGATATTTAATGATTTAGAAAAGAAAGTAGATATAATATTTACACCGCAGATTGTTCCTTTGTCGCGTGGAATAATAAGTATGATTTATATTAAAATGAAAAGATGGATAGACATCAAAGATGTAAAAGAATTATTTAAGGAATTTTATAATAATGAACCGTTTATTAGATTTACAGATAATCCTGATTTGCATAATGTTCAGAACACAAATTACTGTGATATTTACATTGATGGAATTAAAGAAAGTAAAACATTGATTATAATTACAGCAATTGATAATCTAACAAAAGGAGCATCAGGACAAGCTGTTCAAAATATGAATATTATGTATGGAATTAACGAGACAGAAGGATTAAAATGAATAATAAATATATTTTACCAATTGGTTTCAGGACATCGGGTATTTATGCAGGTATAAAAAAAAATAATAAATTAGATACTGGTCTAATTTATTCTGATGCTTTTTGTATTTGCGAGACCTTATGGACATCTAATAAACTCAAATCATGGCATATTATTTATGACCGCAAACTGGAGAATAATCCTATACGGGCAGTTTTTGTTAATAGCGGTAATGCCAATGTTTTAAATGGTATTGATGGTTTGATAAGTATTTTAAAAATAACCAGACGGCTTTCTGAATATTTAAATATTCCACAGAAAAGTATTTTAATGGCATCAACCGGAAAAATTTCAAAAAAGATGCCGGATGAAAATATATTAAAAAATTTATCTAAACTTATAAGTTCAGTTTCTTCCAAAGATAAAAAATTTCCACAGGCAATATTGACTACTGATTTAAAACAAAAAACATATACTGAGTTTATAAATATAAATGGTAAAAAAGTCACCATTACCGGGGTTGCCAAGGGCTCTGGAATGATTTCGCCCAATCTTGCTACAATGCTTGCTTTTATAATGACAGATATTGATATTGAAAAAAAACTTTTACGAATTGCAGTGAAAAAAGCAGTTGAAAATTCTTTTAACAGAATAACTGTTGATGGCGATATGAGTCCAAATGATTCTGTGTTTGTTCTGGCAAATAAAATGGCTGGAAATAAAAAGATAGATAAATTTGATAATAATTATAAAAAATTTGAAATTGCTTTACAAAAAATTTTTTATGCACTTGCAGAAGATATTGTCCGGGATGGTGAAGGTGCAACGAAATTTATTAAAATAAATATAAATAATGCAAAAAATTTAACTCAGGCAAAGAAAGCTGCTAGGGCTGTTGCTAATTCTCTGCTTGTTAAAACAGCCTTTTTTGGCTGCTCTTTGAATTTCGGTAGAATTATTTCAGCCATTGGTTCCACTGGTGTTGACGCCAACGTTTATAAAATTGAATTAATGATAAACGGTGTTTTTGCTTTAAAAAATCAAAAAATAATAAATGAAAAAGTTGTATCTGATGAAATGAAAAAGAGTGATATTGTCCTTGATATTAACCTTAAATCAGGAAGAGAAAAATATTTTATTTTAACAACTGATATATCTTATAATTATGTAAAGATAAATGCTGATTATACGTAAATTCTTATGAAAAGATCTATTCTTTTTATTATTTTTTTATTTTTTTTAATCAATCAAATCTTTTCAATATCAAATGAGTTCATTGATATCAGAATAGCCACAATCAATGCAAATACAAATGATATTTTTTCAAGAAAAGCAAAGGGGAGATTTACAGCGGGAACTTATGATTATAAACGTATTTTATATGGCTGGCCTGATGCGATATGGAGTTCTTTTACCACTATAAAAATAGATACGCCGGGTAATACTCTTGCTATTTTTGGTTCGGCATCCGGCTCATTTGTTTCAGACCCGACTGATTCTTTTGATGCTATGAACAACAGTAAGAACTCCTGTATCTGGAGTAAAAATAATATAGAAATAAAACAGGAAATTACAATAATAAAAAATCCAAGGGATAATATAAATTATGATACTTTTGAAATAAAGTATACTTTAAAAAATAATAATACTTTCACTGCTTATGCTGGCGTTAGAATACTTCTTGATACACAGCTTGGCAATAATGACAATTCTCCTATAATAGTAAATGGCGAAGGAAGAATAACGCAGGAAAAGAAATGGACAGGTTTAAATGTGCCTGATGCGTGGGTTACGTATGATAATATTGATTCTCCACAAATAAAGGCAGAAGGAATTTTATCCTTGTTTGGAGCAACAAAGCCGGACCAGTTAATCATAGGACAATGGGATTATATGAAAGAAGATGCCAGTTTATGGGATTATGAAGTCCATGCGATTGATATCACAGATACAGCAGTTGCAATTTTTTACAATCCTGTAACAATTTTGGCGGGTGGTGAAGTTGTTTTCAAAACTTATTATGGGCTACCCGGTTTATCCGGTGGTAATTTAAACATTACAAAATCAGTTGATAAAAATGAAGCGGACAGGGGAGATACTTTAAGTTATAATCTTGATTATATTAATTCTGGTACAACTTCTATTTCAAATTTAATTATATGGGATACANTACCTTTAAATACACAATTTGTTGATGCTTCATCCGGATTTAATCTGACGGGCAATGTTATATACTGGAATATTGTNGGGATTCTATCTACCAATACTGCTTATTCATTATGGTTTAAAGTTTTAATTGGAGATACAANTGGTCTTTTTATTCAAAATAAAGCATCATCTTCTTATATTGATGATTACTGGAATATAAAGGAGATTAAAGATTCAAATACGGTTTTTACAAATATTTTTACAGCAACAATAACCCCTACGTTAACAATAACACAAACACATACTGTGTCTCCAACATACACAGTTACTCCTACATATACAAATACACCTGTTAATCTTGATATGGAACTTATAGGTTCTTTTCCCAATCCTGTTGAAACAGTTGTTAAGATTGTTGTTAAATTAACAAGNGACGCAGAATTATATTTAAAAATTTTTGATGTTTCAGGAGAAATAGTTAAAGAAATAAATAAAGAGGGAGAAAAAGGTTTTAATACAATTTCCTGGGATTTAAGAAATACAAAATTTATGCCGGTAGCATCTGGTGTATATCTTTATTCAGTTGAGGCAATAGTAAGTGAGAAAGAAAAAATCAAAAAGTCCGGGAAAATAGCAGTGGTGAAGTGAAAAAATGTGGAAAGTGGAATGTAAGAAGGACATTTACAATTTACGATTTGCGGTTTACGATTACGATTTTTTTAAATTTGGTAAATTCGGTAGATTTGCAAATTTGGAAGATTCAATAACTACATTGCTGGTTGGATAAAACATTTACGATTTGCTGTATTTAAATTTGAAGATTATAGATTCAAAGATTCGAAGATTATTAAATCAGGCAATTAGGTAATTTAGCAAATCAGGAAATTAGAAGGATTTACGATTTGAGAAACTATAAAATAACAAAACGTAAATATTATATTTGTTTAAAACGTAAAACGAAAATTGAAAATCGAAAATGGTATTAGCAAATAACAAACAGCAACAAGCAACCAGCAATTGCTTCAGCAATTCCGCAACTTAATTTTTAGATATAAAAATTAATCAATAAAAACAATCAATTTTCGGAATTTCCAGGGAAAAAGCAAATTCGCATAAAAAAAGACTTGACAAATCGTCTAAAATTAGATATATATAATATATATCTATTAAAAGAGGAGGTGTTTGTATGTTCAAGGCAAAGATGTCGGTNAAAGAAAGAGAATTGCGGTCTAAACTAACAAAAGCATCGGCTTTTAATGAGATTGTCAGGGGGGTGGTAAATGTAAGGGCAAAGAAGTGCATGAATAACNGCAAAAGATACGCGACGATGTATCTTATGCATATGAAAAACGGGAAGATGGAACAGATATACATACCGCGGGGATGGGAAGAAAGAGTAAGGAAATGGGTAAAGAAATACAGGGAAATGGAGAAATATATGGAAGAAATATCAGACATATATTTAAAAAAAATAAAGAAACGGGAGGAATAAGAGATTTTAAGCCGGCTGCTGAAGTACATAGAGAATAAATATGGAGTGCTAACGAAAATACGCGAAATGAAAGACAAAAGGAAAAAGCCGCAGAAAAAGACGNTCGGCATAGTTCTCGGAGTATTGATAATGGCGTTAACACGACTTGGGAGTTTGAACGGGCTGGAACAAATTGGCAGGACAAGGTTGTTGAAAAGGATGTCAGATGAGGANCCTGCGAGTGCGGACACAGTTGGGCGGACGATGAGCCTGTTAAACAACGATGATTTAAGGAGAATAAACAGGGACATATACAGTCGGATGAAAAGGAACAAGGCGATAAAGCCGATGGTAGAAAATATGTTTGTATTGATAATAGACGGACATGAGACGACAGCAAGTTACAAAAGGAGGTGTGGAGACTGCTTAGAGAGGAAGATGGAAACAAAGGAAGGAGAAAAGGCNCAATATTATCACAGGAATGTATGTGGTATGTTGAAATGCAGGGATTTTACGATAGTGCTTGATGTAGAGGAACAAAGGAAAGGAGAAGATGAAGTGGGAGCAGCGACAAGATTGCTAAAGAGGATAATAAAAAATTATCCGAGAGCATTTAAGGTAATAATAGCAGATGGACTATATGCAAGAGGGAAATTTTTTAAATTTGCAATAAGACATAAAAAAGAAGTAATAGCGGTATTGAAGGATGAAAGGAGGGAGTTATTGCAGGATGCGAAGGGATTGTTTAAAGGGAGAAATCCGGACCATGTATATAAAGAAAAGAGACGAGTGGTAAAATGCTGGGATATGGAGGGATTTGAGACGTGGGACGCATTAGGAGGAAAAGTGAGGGTAGTAAGGACAATAGAAGAAACAACGGTAACGAGACAGAATGGAAAAGGAGAAGAAATAAATACAAGCGAATGGTATTGGGTAAGCACGATAACAAGAGAAAGGTTAGGAACAGAAGAATTTGTAAAACTTGGGCATAGCCGATGGGCAATAGAAAATAATGGATTTAATGAACTAGTAACATACTGGAAAGCGGATCATGTATATAAACACAATCAAAGTGCGATAAATGCGTTCTGGTTGATAATAATGGTTGCGTATAATCTGTTTCATGCATTTATTAGGCTTAATATAAAACCACAATTGAGGGAAAGGCATACAAAATTGTATTTTCTTTTAAAGATAACTGCAGAATTATTTATTAATGAAGGAGATTTGAAATCTGATAGTTCATAAAAGAAAAATAAAAACAAAAAAGTTTTGAGAAAAAGCGGGAGAAGTCTGTCTTAAAATAAAAAACTAGAAAAAAAGATAAAAAAATATCAGTAATTATAAATTTTTTCTAAAAAAAACAAGAAAAAAGAAGTCAAAAGATGTAATTTAATACTATTTAAAAACGAAGTTGCGGAATCGCT
>JGI24721J44947_10011665_pt1 | contig 10942 bp, 7 predicted proteins | sample YelNatPaOPGAMG01_FD_44947 | JGI IMG/M metagenome (IMG submission 44947)
TCGATGAGGGTGAATCCTCTCATCTTTTTTAACATTTTAATACCTCCTTTTATTCTCGCCGACTATCCGCCGGTCGAGATGTTTTTCTTACGCCTATTATAATGCAAATAACGTGCCAACTTTATGCCGCTCAGTAAATTACTGATATTAAATAATTTATAATAATAAAAGGTTTCTTCGACTATCTTTATTGACATTATTTGTCCCTGTTTATTGCCAATTATTGTCATATTTCCTCTATGGACAAATCCACTTTTTCAAATCCACTTCTTCCTAATGACGCTGAATCCCTTAGATAATTCTCATTGCCATTCATCTTACCATCTCTGACTGACTAAATTCAATTAACAAATAATCAGCTCCAGCTTGCCGACCAAATTTAAGGAATGAGGAAAGAACCGGAAATTAATCTGCCCCAACTTCTCCAGGTTCTTCTTTCGCCTTAAGCCCATACTTATCTACCAGATAACGGAGGGTTCGGTAGCTCACACCCAGAAGTGGCGCCGCCTTTTTTAGCCTTCCTCCGCTCATGTCCAGCGCTTTCAGAATATATCTCTTGGCAATGCTATCCAGATAATCGTTCAAATTAAAGTTCGGCTCGAGTTCTACTCTTATTTCATCTTTCCTTGCCACTCCCACCATTTCCGGCGGCAGGCAGGTCGAGGTAATTGTTTCCCGATCCTCAATGGCCACGATTCTCTCAATAACATTTTCCAGTTCCCTGATATTTCCTGGCCAGGTATAAACTTCAAAAATTCCCACCACCTCCGGCGCCAGTCGTTTCATCTTTTTCCCCATCTGCTGGCAGTATTTCTGCAAAAAATGCTGAACCAGGAGCGGGATATCTTCCACCCTTTTTCTCAGGGGCGGCATCTCAAAAGAAATTACATTCAACCGATAGTACAAATCTTCCCTGAACTTTCCTTCCTCAATCCGCTTCTTCAGATCCTGATTGGTGGCAGCAATTACCCTTACGTCAATCGGAATTTCTTCCGTACCACCGACCCGCCGGATTTTTCTCTCCTGAAGCGCCCGCAGCAACTTGACCTGGGTCCAGGGCGACATCTCCCCAATCTCATCAAGAAATAGCGTTCCCTTGTGGGCTACTTCAAACATTCCCTTCTTATCCGAGACAGCACCGGTAAATGAACCTTTGGTATGGCCGAAAAGCTCACTTTCCAGCAAGCTCTCAGGCAAGGCAGCACAATTTATGGTCACAAAAGGCTTATCCCTTCTACGGCTCAGGTTATGAATGGCCCTGGCAGCCATCTCCTTACCTGTTCCGCTCTCACCGGTAATCAAGACTGTAGAATCGGTACTGGCCACCTTTTCAATCAGCACATAGATTTCCTGCATCAGCCGGCTTTTACCAATCATATCTTCGAAGCGGAATTTTTCTTTCAGGTCCTTCTTCAGTAATAAGTTTTCCTGTTCCAGATGTTTTCTTTCCAGCCCTCTGGCCACCAGAATTTTCAGCTCTTCCACATCAAAGGGCTTGACGATATAATCCAGCGCTCCAGCCTTCAGCGCTTCTACCGCCTGCTGAATGCTTCCATAAGCAGTTATGACAATTACCGGAACTTCCGGCATATTGCCTTTTACATACTGTAAAATTTCCATACCGCTGATGTGAGGCATACGGATATCGGTAATTACCAGATCCACGCTATTGCTATTAAGAATCTCTAAAGCTTCAGCCCCCGAAGCTGCCGCCTTCACTTCATATCCCTCTTTCTTAAAGACCATACTCAGCACTTCTAACAAACTTTTTTCATCATCAATGATTAATAATGTATCCATTACAGACTTCCTTTTATCTTAATTATCTTAATAATTTAATTCTCGCCACTTTTTTTGCCCTTCTTCTCGCCCGAGTTTATTAAATATTCAAATTGAATCCTTCTCCATTCTCTCATTAATTGTTCATATCTTTTTCATTTCTTTGCCGGTTGTAATGGTAAGGTGATTATAATTTCAGTACCCTTACCTACCTCTGAATTTACCTGAATTTTCCCCTCATAATCTTCAACCAATCTATTGACTGTAGCCAGGCCCAAACCCCGTCCTTCTCCAAACCCAGAATAAAATGGGACAAACAAATTTTCTTTGTCTTTCTCACTCATCCCAATTCCTGTGTCTGAAATGATAATTTTCAACCCATCGCGATGAGAATTAAAAAAATTAATTCTGAGGTTTCCCCCTTCGGGCATAGCCTTGAGGGAATTTTTTATTAAATTCCAAAATATTTGTTTAAAATGGTTGGGGTTACCATAATAGGTTATCTTTCGTACGAGATAATTTCCCCCAATCTTGACCTTTTCTCCATCCAGGTCACCACTCGACCGCATCATTTCCAGGGTTTCATTGAGCAGCATTCCCAGGTCTATTTCAGTAAACATCTTTTTCGAAGGAGCAGCAAAATCCAGAAACTGTTCCAGAAGCTGAGAAACTCTATTAGATTCCCGGACAATTATTTCCATCAATCTCCCCTGCTCGCCATTTCCTGTAAGTTCTGTTTTTAAAATTTGAACGGCGCTGGAAATAGCTGCCAGAGGATTTCTTATTTCATGGGCCAGAGTAGCAGATACCCGGCCAGCTTCAGCCAGCCTTTCCCGCAGAATGATTTCCTTTTGCGCCTTTTCCAATTCCTGCCGTGCCCGGCGCAAATTCTTGGACAGATAACTCATGAAAAAAGCTACGGCGAAGAAAACCGCCCAGGCAAGTATCAGGTTAAACAGCACAGAACCAAAGTCCTGCCGGCTGCCATGCTCTGGATTGAAATAAGGAATCAGCCCAAAATAAGTGCCATCCACCAGGAAACCAAAAAGCACTGCGGCCAGGGCCGCGGCAAAATAAGCCGCCTTTTCAGAGATAACCAGGCTGGCGGCGATAATGGCAAAGATGTAAAGAAAATAGGTAGCAGTGGTGGTGCCGCCCGAAATGTAGACCAGAAGTGTTATCAGCAGTAAATCCAAAATCAATTGTAAATAAGCCTGCCCTAAAAGCCACTTCCCCCATAAATAAAACAAAAAATAAACTAAGCTAAGACCATAAAAACCAGCAATAGCATAAAGAAAAACGACGGGGAAATCAGCACCGGTTGAATACTGAATGATTATGGTGGCGATAAAAATAGAAGTGATAATTATCAATCGGAAGACTATGTAGCGCAGCAAATCTTTTTTTTCAATTTTTTCTTTCATCGTTTGCTTTTTATGTTCAACTTCGAGTTTGAATTTTATTTAAGTTATTTAAGCCGGATTCTATCCGCTAAGAATTTTTTATCCTTAGAACTTCTGGATGAGGTTAAACAGCGGAAGATACATAGAGATAACCAGCGTACCAACAATTCCTCCAACAAATATAAGCACCAGGGGCTCCAGAGCTGAGAGTAAGGCACTTACCGCATTGTCAACCTCATCATCGAAAAAGGAGGCTAACTTGCCGAGCATTTCATCCAGAGTTCCGGTGGACTCACCCACGTTAACCATCTGGACCATCATCGGGGGGAATTTCCCCTGCCCGGCTTCCTTTAAAGCATCATTCAGGCTTTTACCTTCAGAAACCAGCTGACGGGCCTGCATTATCTGCCTTTCAATGATTATATTGCCCGTAGTGGTGGAAGCAATACGCAGGCTCTCCAGCATGGGGACACCACCGGAGATAAGAGTACTTAAGGTTCTGGTTAAGCGGGATAGGGAAATTTTCTGCATTAGATTTCCCATAATCGGGGTCTTCAGCATGCTTCTATCAACTATTTCTCTTCCGGCCGGCGTCTTTCTCCATTGCTGGAAGAGCACAACCGCAGCTACCAGGGCAACCAGAATAATAATGATAAAACGGCTAACAAATCGGCTTAAGGCTAAGACAAAAGCAGTCAAAGCAGGAAGCTGGGCTCCAAGCTCCTGATAGATTCCGCCAAAAACAGGAATTACTTTCCATAACATAAAAATTGCCACCAGAATAGCAAAGGTTATAATAGCCGAGGGGTAAATCATTGCCTGCCGGACTTTAGCCCTTAACTTCATCATACTTTCCTGATAATCAGCTAATCGCCGCAACATTACATCCAGTGAACCACTTTGTTCGCCTGAGGCAGTTAAATTGCAATAAAGGTCATCAAAAACCTTGGGATGTTTCCTCATTGCCTGATTCAAGGCTGAACCGGCCTCAACATCTTCCTTGACCTCAGTAATCACCCGGCTGAAATATTTATTTTTCTGCTGTTCAGCCAGCAGGCCAAGGCTCTGAATTAAAGGCAGTTCGGCATCTATCAGCACTGAGAGCTGCCGGCTAAACATAGCCAGCTCTTTAAGTCTGACTCTTTCTCTCTTCAGAAAGGGAATAGCCGGTATCGCCCGCTTGGGTTTTACACTGATTATGGCAATCTGATCTCTTTGCAGCGTTCGGGTGAGATCTTCTATTGACTCAGCCACCCTTTCGCCGCCAACCACATCTCCATATCGATTTTTGCCTCTCCAGATATAAACTGGCATTTTAGTCACTCCTTAAAATTTTTTTATAAAATTAAACCGAAACATTTTCATTTCCCAGGAAAGGAACCCGCTCCTTTTTTCCCAATACTTCCTTCGTGCCGCTGAATGATGTCCACCAGCTCCTCCGGATTGGAAGTGACCGACATAGCCGTGTCAAGAGTAATCAGCCGGCGGAAATATAGACTGGCCAGGCTCTGGTTCATGGTCTGCATGCCGAACTTCTCCTGACCCATCTGCATGGCTGAATAAATCTGATGAATTTTATTTTCTCTAATCAGGTTTCTGATGGCAGGGTTAGGAATCAGAATTTCCATTGCCAGGACCCGCCCTTTTCCATCTGCCCGCGGGAGTAAAGCCTGGGTCATTACCGCCTCCAGAATCATTGACAAGGTAACTCTGACCTGGGACTGATACTGACTGGGGAAAATATCTATGATTCTGGAAATAGATTCGCAGGCTGAATTGGTGTGAAGAGTGGAAAATGTCAGGTGGCCGGTTTCTGCTACCCGTAGTGTGGCTTCGACAGTTTCCAGATCTCTCATTTCACCTACAAAGACTACATCAGGGTCTTCACGGAGCACCGACCTTAGAGCATTGGCGTAAGAAAGAGTGTCAGTAAAAAGTTCTCTCTGGTTTATGATGGCTCTTTTGGGTGTGAAATAATATTCAATCGGGTCTTCAACTGTTACGATATGGACATCCCGTTCATGGTTGATATGATCAAGCATACAGGCAATAGTGGTTGATTTGCCGCAGCCGGTTGGACCGGTTACCAAAATTAAACCCCGGGGTAAATAACACAATTGAGCTACTCTTTGAGGAATACCTAACTGAGCGAAGCTCCACATTTGAGGTAAAAAACGCCTGAAAGCTGCAGCCACCGAGCCCTTCTGTCTGAAGACATTTACTCTGAACCGCCCCAGTTCTTTTATTCCAAAAGAAAGGTCAAGCTCCATTTTCTCTTCAAAAACTTTTTTCTGCTTGTCGTTAAGAATGCTATAAATTAGATCCTGGGTTTCACCGGGCTGAAGGGGCGGATGGTCGATATTTTTTAATTGGCCATGGACCCGAATTCTGGGCGGAACATAAGCGGTGATATGAAGATCGCTGGCATCTTCTTCCACCGCAATTTTTAAAAGTTCGTAGATTGGCTTTGCCATTTATTCCTCCTACTCCCAATCCCTGACAGTTTCCCTTAAAACTTCCTCAACCGAGGTAATACCATTTTTTATTTTTATCAAGCCGCTTCTTCTCAAAGTGATCATCCCATTTTCAATGGCTTTTTTCTTTATTTCCCTTGTGGTGGCCCGGTTGAGAATCATTTCTTTTATATCATCGGTTATCTTCATTACTTCATAAAGAGCAATACGGCCTTTATAGCCGGTATTGTTGCAAGCTTCGCAACCGNGGGCTTTAAAAATATGAAGATCATCTATTTCCTCTTCTCTAAAACCCATATCCAGGAGAGCTTTTTTCGGCAAATCCTGTGGCTCACAGCATTTCTTGCATANCCTTCTCACCAATCTTTGAGCCACAATCAAAACTACAGAATCAGCAATAAGAAAAGGTTCAACATTCATATTAATCAAACGGCTTATAGTCGAGGGAGCATCATTGGTATGAACAGTGGAAAAAACAAGATGCCCGGTTAGGGCAGCTTTTATGGCCACATCAATAGTTTCATAGTCCCGGATTTCCCCCACTAACATAATATCCGGGTCCTGACGGAGAAAGGAACGCAAAGCACTGGCAAAAGTTAATCCAATCTCTTCTTTAATCTGAACCTGGTTAATACCGGGGAGATAATATTCTACNGGGTCTTCAGCAGTCATAATATTAACATCCGGAGTATTCAGGTTAGAAATAGCTGAATAAAGAGTATTCGTTTTTCCACTTCCTGTTGGCCCTGTAACCAGAATTATTCCCCAAGGGCGGTGTATAGCTTCATTGAAGATCTCCAGAGATTCTGGTTCAAAGCCTAATTGAGTAAGATCCAGCTTGAGCATCTCTTTGTCCAGAATACGAGCTACAATTTTTTCTCCGAACATAGTTGGTAGGGAGGAGACCCGCATATCAACTTCTTTTTTCTTTCCATTTTCCAGTTTGACGCGCATTTTAATCCGGCCGTCCTGGGGGAGCCGTTTTTCGGCAATGTCCATATTGGCCAAAATCTTAACGCGCGAAAGTACCGGGTTCTTAAATTTAAGAGGCAGGTCAGCTACTTCATAAAGATCTCCATCGATTCGGTAGCGGATGCGAAATTGTTGCTCATAGGGCTCGAAGTGGACATCACTGGCCCCTTTTTTTATGGCCTCAATGAAAGTCTGATTGACCAGGGTAATAATGGGAGCTTCATTACTGGCCTGTTCCAGCTCAGCAATGTCATAATCTTCGCTCAGTTCTTTTTCATCTATGACATTTACGCGTCCTTCATCAGCCAATTCTATGTCTTCAATTAATTTTTTAACTTTGAGAGCATCACTTGTGCCATAATATTTATTTATGGCATTCATTACTCCTGTCTCAGTAGCAATCACCGGCTGAATGCTCAAGCCAGTTCTGAATCTGATATCCTCAACCACTTCGAGGTCGGTTGGATCAACCATGGCCAGGGTCAAGAAAGATTTAATTTTATGAATGGGCATTACCATATATTTTTTGGCTACTTCAGCCGGGAGCAAACTTATAACTTCGGGGAAAACTTCAAACTGATCCAGGTCTATATATGGATAACCAAGTTGTCGGCTTAAAGCCTGTGCTATTTCTTCCTCGGTAACAAAACCAAGAGCTACCAAACAGGCACTAACAGGGAGATTGTTTTTTTTCTGATAATCCAGAGCCTGCTTAAGCTGATCCGCTTCAATAATCTTTTCTCTTAAAAGAATCTCACCAAGTTTGGAAGCCATTGCTCAAAACCTTTCTATCATTAAAGACAAAATTTGTCAAAAGAAATTTTTGCCCTTTCAATTTCACTAAGCAAGTTTCCTCTCATTTCAATCATGGGTCAATCCTCAATCCAGATTAATCGGGGGGTGAAAATAACATTTTTTGTCTCACCCTTAAAGATAATTATATGGGTCAGGTCTACTCTTAAATCTGGAATTTCTGCCACCTTTCAACCCTTCGCTGCCATTATTTCACTTTTCAGGTAACTTATTAATAATCCAAATGAAAAAATTGTTCAAGTATTAAAATCTAAAACTTTTTTTCAATTTTTATATTGTTAAGCCGACTAAAAAAATGGGAAAGAGGTTTTATATGACCTCAGAAGATATTAAAAATAATGGAAAAGAAATTATTAAGACCATAATTGAGAATACTAATGAAGGCATTTATGTAAGTTCTTCTCGGGGCTTTGAATTTATTAATCCAGCCTTTGAACAGCTCACAGGTTATAGTCAGAAGGAAGTTTTCTCCAACTCTTTCAATTTTCTGCAATTAATACACCCAGACGACCGCTATTTATTTCTTTCAAAAAAAGGCCCTCAAAATAAACCAAACCTCCCTTCTCAAAGTGGATTGATTGAATTCAGAATAATTAACAAACGGGGTGAGTTGAAATATGTAGAAGCCAGTACTTCGACTTTAAGAGATAATCCGGACCAGACCCTGGTCATNCTTCGAGATATTACTCCACGGAAAAAAGCTGAAGAAGAATTAACTCANACACTGGATAAATTAAGAAAGGCCATGGGAGCGACAATTCAGGCTATTTCTTTAACTATAGAATCTCGAGACCCTTATACAGCCGGACATCAGAGACGGGTTTCAGATCTGGCTCGATCAATTGCCACCAGGCTCCAGCTCCCCGATGAGCAGGTTGATGAAATCAGGCTGGCTGCTTTAGTCCATGACCTGGGGAAAATTTCGGTACCCGCAGAAATCCTGAATAAACCTGGTCGCCTCAGTCCACATGAATTTGATTTAATCAAAGATCATCCCCGCATTGGTTATGAAATCCTCAAAACCATAGAATTTCCCTGGCCTGTAGCTGACATTGTTTATCAGCATCACGAAAGAATAGATGGCTCTGGTTATCCGCGGGGATTGAAAGATGGTCAGATTCATCCTATGGCTCGCATTCTGGCTGTGGCTGACGTGGTTGAGGCTATGCTTTCCCACCGCCCATATCGTTCTGCTTTTTCCCCTCAAGAAGTCATCCGAGAAATTAAATCAAATCAGGGCGTTACTTATGACCCGGATGCGGTTGATGTTTGTGTGGATGTAATCAGAGAAAAATACCAGTTATTCTGAAGAAATATTATCTCAATTCTTCACTTTAAAACTCTAATCAAAATCAAAAGAATTCTTTATGAGACAAAAATATTTTGAAAGTTCTGATCACTCTTAAAATACAACTCTTATCCTGGATACGGGAATAAGCCAAATTTCAAACACTTTTTTTCTCAAACTATAAATTAACCACTGAAGTGGCTTTTAAGATGGTTTTCCCCCTGTTTTATATGGCCTGGCCTGATTTAGCCATTAGAAATCATAGAGCCTGAAATTCTCAGCAAAATTAAAAACGCGCCTGGAGGGATTCGAACCCCCGACCCGCTGCTTAGAAGGCAGCTGCTCTATCCTACTGAGCTACAGGCGCAAAAATTCAGCCATAAAGTAAAATCGGGGAGATCGGATTTGAACCGACGACCTCCTGCTCCCAAGGCAGGCGCGCTAACCAGGCTGCGCCACTCCCCGCCTTCATTTTAAAATTCAAAGAACAGGGCAGCTTGGCTGTCACTTTTGAGCTAAAATGTTAACAGAAAGAGAGGCGGATTGTCAATTTACCCTTGGAATCATTCCGGCTGGCGACCGATGGCTCTTTCTATTCTTGACCGTTCTATTTTTATGATCACCGGCCGGCCATGAGGACAAATTCCCGGGTTTTTGGTTTGAAAAAGTTCCACAGTAAGGTATTCCATCTCCGCCAGCGATAAAGCCTGTCCGGCTTTGATGGCCGATTTGCAGGCCATCGTAGCCAGCAGTTTCGTTCTTCTGTCCTTGAATTTATCGCGGTTATTATCTTCCAGAAGAGAGAGAAGAATTTCTGAAGCCTCTTTTTCCTTGAAAAAATCTGGATATTCTTTTAGTGCCAGGCTATTACCGCCCATTGGTTCCAGAACAAATCCAATTTTTTCCAGTTCTTCCTTTAATTCTTCATAATTGAGACGTTGCCCTGGAGAAAGCTCCAGCACGGTTGGGAAAAGCATTTGCCTGGATTTCCAGGAATTTTCCTGCTCCATTTTTTCGAATTTTTCAAAGAGAATTCTTTCATGGGCATTATGCTGATCAATAATAAGCAAGCCCTCTTCCGAAGTAGCCACAATATAAGAAGCAAGATACTGACCAAGCACTTGAAATGGCTGCCTGCCCTGAGGATAGCCTTCGGCCACTCTTTTTACTTCCTCATTCCTGAAATTGATCAATTCTAATTTTTTCTGGTCTTCGATAAGAGAGAGGGGCTCTGAGCTCACTTCTTTCTGAGTTTCGATAGGAATTAGCCCGGATTCGACTTCGGCTTCTTCTTTCTTTTCGCTACCCTCAACGATTATTGGTTTGATCAGACTTTCCTGCCGCGCCCCTAACTCCACTGCCTTTAAAATTAATCGATATATCTGCTGTGGCTCACGAAAGCGAACTTCAGCTTTGGCCGGATGAACATTGACGTCAACCTGGTCATAGGGAATCTCAAGAAAGAAAAATCCTTCTGGATTTTTCTGCCTTTCCAGAAGGCCAAGATAGGCCTGGGTTAGAGCAGCGACTAAAATGCGGTCTTTTACCGGCCGCCTGTTAACAAAAAATAGCTGGCGCTGGCGGTCGATTCTCCCGGAGAATGGTCTGGAACAAAGACCGGTTATTCGATAAGCCCCCTCTTCGTAATCAATTGGCATCAAATTATCCAGCAGCTTTTTGCCATAAAGCTGATAAACCCTATCTTTTAAAGAAACAACCCCTGGGCAATTTATTACTTCTCGATTATTGTTACTCAGCGTGAATTTAACTTCAGGATAAGCTAAAGCCACCTGAGTCAGATAATTTACTACTAAGCTGAGTTCCGATCTTTCTGAACGGAGAAATTTCTTACGGGCAGGTAAATTGAAAAAAAGGTCATAAACTTCAACCATTGTTCCCTGAGGAAAGCTAATTTCAACGAACCGAATCAGCTTATCTCCTTCCCTTTCTACCAGATAACCTCTGTCCTCCTGTCCATTAAATGTTTTTAGAACCAGACGAGAAACTGCAGAAATGCTGGCCAGGGCTTCTCCTCGAAAGCCCAGGGTAGCTATTTTTTCTAAATCTTCCTCGGTTGAGATTTTGCTGGTAGCATAACGTCGGAAACAAAGAGCGGCATCTTCCTGACTCATTCCCCAGCCATTATCCTGAACACGGATGAGCTTTTTACCACCATCTAAAAGTTCCACCTTTATTTCAGTGGCTGCAGCATC
>JGI24721J44947_10011691_pt1 | contig 10925 bp, 11 predicted proteins | sample YelNatPaOPGAMG01_FD_44947 | JGI IMG/M metagenome (IMG submission 44947)
CATAGCACCCACACCGCAGGTGCGGATACCGCACAGAGAGAGAACGGCGTTGCCGTATCACCGGGAGCGTCGGCTCGGCGCATCATTCATTCAACAGGGAATTCGGGAACCTTTTATTATTCTGGGAGCTGGCAAACTGTGCAGGACTAGCTACTACCGGCTGCAGCGCGAAGCGATGTACTAGGAGACCATGACGCCCAGAGCGATGCCCAGACGCCGCCCAACCGCTCCTAGCCCCAGAATATACTGTGTTGCGGGCGAGCTTTTCAGGTCTCATGACAGCATCCGGCACGGCGGAGTCGGACGGAGCACAAAACCGACAGAATCGTCCGGCTCGCGAGACCTCCCGCCTAAAAGGTACACGTTCGATTACGCGGGAACCGTTTCCACATATCAACGCTTACCTTGCAGAAGAAAAGAAGCGGTTACCTAGGTGCTAGCTTGTACTTCATTTCTTTCCATGTTGCTTCCATGGCGCGCTCGTGTGCGCCTTTGCGCGTTCATGGGAGGCGCTGATCAGGCTGTGCATTGAACTGGACGCTTCCGCTTTCGGCGGTCGCACTGCTGCCTGATCATGCCGCGTTTACACTACGAGGTGTCTGTATTCTCACGAGCAATCGGTGAAATGCAATATGAAGGCTGAATTTTGATGCTAGTGGTAGCGCTCATCGATCACTTTGGAGTGAGGTGCAGCAACTCCTACAGAATCGATAACAATGTAACGCATCGCAGACCGTCGAGAGCCATCGCACGGACTCGAACATACAGGTCCGGCAAATGCAGTGCCGGGACGTGTGTCTCAGAGGCGCTTCAACATCGGCGGAATGCCCATAGAACCGTACTCGAGGTGAAATTACACGCAATTCTGACGCTGTATGCGACGCACGCTTCTCTTCGCTATGCTCGAGACACCTGTCCTGCATTGTACGAGTCTAGTCGGGACTAGTTTAAGGACAGATGCCGTTTTCTGCTATACGGGTGTATGCGGGAGATGCCCGCCCGCAGACAACGCCTGCTATCGCCTGTGTTGTGCTCAGTCTGCTGGGAGAACCACCTGAACAGATTTTGCACAGCAGCAGGTTAAAATACCGGTTTCAGGTGTGTTCGCTGGACTTCAGGTACACTTGCGGATCCGAGTTCCACATGTCTGCATTCGAAGCTGGAAAGATGCCGATTATTCCTGATTTGGGTCGCCCGTGTCTGTGAAGTACTGTTCCCCGCGTTCCGCAGTACCTGCTCTTCCTAGGATTTTGCGATCAGGTGAACAAGCCATGAATGCACTCCTAGGACGCAGACCCGGTTTTACCGTCAGTGCGTTCAAGTGGACGCATCTCCGTGTGCCAAGTCCGTCTAAAGTCTGAGGCGGTGCGCAAGCAGCAGCATACTTGCACAGCCGTTTCGGATGCGTGCTTTGGGTGCGANCGCGGGACGCTCGAACACGCCTTCGAGGTCGAATGACGCCGTCCTGTGGGAGCTCTTCAGTGATGCTTTCGGGACCACAAAGCCATGACAGCTTTGAAACCTCGACTAGATCTGGCGGATCCGAAATGCATGGACACCAGTGCACGGGGAACTCTGATTTCCGGTTCATGCGCCCGAAACGCAACGTCATATTCGTATCACATTGGCGGCGGGCGACCTGCTTTTCCGGAAAGCAGCCTCATTCCTAATTCACCCTTGCTTTGAGGTATACTTATAAGGGTTGCACGTCGCTCAGCGAAGCGAGGCCGAGTCCGAGTCCGGAAGTCGTCGCTGAGCGCTGATGCACTTCCCTGGTGTATGGAGCTACCCCCGATGATGCAGGAACGCTCGATTTGCACATCGACCACAAGCTAACGNCATTATTGTACTTTCGGAGCGATTCCAGCTCGCTAAGCTCTATCATACGCNAGCAACCTGCAATGGCAGATTGTCTCTTTAGAAACCGGGGTAGCACAACGGTGCTGCGCACGGCGACTTCGATCCAAGAGTGGATGTCGCGCTACGAATTCCCAACAGTGCTTTCGGGATCACTTTTGAATGGGTGCTGCGCTCACAGCACGCCTGTCCTGTACAGGCACCATATGCAACCTATTCGAGCCGTGTGAGGCATGCCCTTGGGCGCTACGTATTCCAGCCTCTATACCGCACACACCGGATTCTATAGTCTATCACAAGCACTGCGCTAGCTGCGTCACTCCAAACGCTCCTGGAATGACGCCGACATTCCGCGAGGATTCCGTTAGCGCGAAACTGGCCCGACTGGACGCAAATCCGGTTCCATGCTTCACGAGTTCGACGTTCCATCGATAGCTCTTTTGTGCCCCTCACAGACAGCTGTCATGCGGACACACAGAGCGCGGGCATGTGCAGTCACAGGTCTATCAGCAGGTTGGACGCGCTGTGTTCCCATTTTCCGGACGTGCAGCGACAGCGCTGGCAGCCCAGCAACGCGTAGTAAACGCTCTGCTCTCGCGGAGGCCGCTCTTCGCGGCGAATGCCCGAGAGCCCCGCTCTGTGCACTAAAATCAAGGAAACGAGAAGCAGTTGCGCACTGTGTGAATCATAAAGTTTAGGTTCCTCTATACATCAAGTGCACATCTCGCGGAGCCTTCGCGGAGTCAAAAGACATCTTGGGATCTGCTAGAAAATCCCATTGGGGTCCCGGCACCGGCGTATCGCAGATACCATTCGCTTGGCGGGATGATGCAGTACGACCCGGCATGAACGCGGCAATGGCCACCTATCACTTATAAACACGCTTGCAACCGTGCCTTCTAGAAGGCTTGGGCCTCGGTGCCTGCAAAACAGCCCCAGACCCCGAGACCTGCTCGGAAGCGATTCGAAAGAACTTCCGATCCCGAAACTGCAGCTGCAACATATTTTCTCGCCGTACCTGAGGCCCAGGCTTGATCCCCGCTTACTTCATCGAAAAGCTGTGCATCCAGTTGGTCCCAGTAAGCGAATCGTCACCCTCAGAAACCAGGTGCCGCTACTCAACTCGGTGCCGCTCGACGACCTCGCGAATCTTCGAATCATCTGCCCAGGTTATCAGGTCCTCCATACTCCGCGTAACCAACAAGTTTGGATCTCGTACCACATGCGGCCCAATCCGTATGTGGCCCCTCTTGATAAGCGCAACCGCATCCGACAGGCGTTCCACAAAGTGATTGCGAACGAGCACCGAGGGCAACCGCCGCCGACACAACGCCGATACCGTCACGTTCGCACACACATCCAACCCAGATTTTACGTTAATCAGCCCGAGATCATATAACTCGTTCAGTAGCTTCTCAGTGCGGTCTATTCGAAACGGATTGTTCACCTCAAGCGCCTTCAGCTTCGACACCAGCGCGGTTACCTTTCCCACGAACTGGTTGTAGGTATGGTACACCTCAGGGCTCGGCAGATAGTAACGACGTACAACCCGATACTCTCGGTGATGATTCTCTCGCTTCCATTCGTAAAGGTTATCCTTCTTCAGAAGCTTGTATTCGTGATAGCGCAGCTTTCGCATCGCGGTACCAGCGACACCAGCCTACGCTCAAGAGACAGCGCAGCGCAGGCGTGAAGCAATGATGCGCCCATCCGATCCGCATCTGCGTCATCGAAATCGACGCCGCTGCTGCCGCTGCCTCGACTTCCAGACGCGGCATCGGCGCTGCAGAGCTGATAGCGAGGAGGCTGGGGCGCAGCACCGTGGACAGCCACAGTGTGCTCGAGATTTGCACTGTAGGGCGCCGTGTAGTGTGTGTTCACCGCTCAACTCCTGAGCACTGTCGGGGTTCTTGGAAACCTCCATCCTGTTCTGAGAACGAAAACCTGCGCTGTGACGGGTGCAGGAGTGATTGAGAACGCATCTTCTCGGGAAAGCCGGTGGTGAGCAGGTGCTGAGCGCTAGCCACCGGGGTGCTACGGCAGCGAAGCTTCCGTAGCCGCGTACCCGTGAGAACTGCTGCTGCTTCGCCCTCCATAAACGCAAGCAATAGACCTGTATGGAGTTTGCGATCGGGGGTCGGGGTCCCGGCGGCTGGGCTGGCGCTTTTCAGGCGGCCTCGCGAAAGCGACGAGCGGCGCGCGTTGCCGCCGCAGTCGTTGCCGGGGTTGCTGCAGTCGGTGGCGCCACCTACTACTGGACGCAGCAGACAGAATGTGACGCTGAAAGCTCGACCCAGCTTGAGAGCAGTGTTAATAATGACGTGCAAGCGCTGATAGAGCGGCAGCGTGAACGAAGCGTTGCCCTCACCGCGGCGTCTCCGGAGCGCTCGCTGCGAGAGCACCGGTCGACGGGGGCAAGTGTCAGAAGCGGCACGAGCCGCAGCGGTACCAGTCAGTCAGCAGCGATAGCGATTTCTCGTGCCCCGTCGATGGCGGCTCTGAAGTCGATACCCAGCGATGCCGCCAGCGGCCGCAGCAGCGTGCGGGTGGATCGCAAGTTCTTCAGCCAACTCTGGCGCTTTATCAGAATCATCGTTCCATCGATTCGCAGTCGGGAATTTTGGGTTGTGCTTGGTATTGGAGTGACGCTGGTAATACGTACTCGTCTGGATATCTGGGTTTCGGACAACGCAGGCGACATTGTGAAAGCGATTGTCGCGCGTGATCGCGAGGCATTCATGAGAAAATGCGTTCGCGACATCTCGATCATGATGTTTCCCATGTCGTTCGTGAACAATATCCTGAAACTGCAGATTTCGCTGCTTCGCGTTATGGCGCGGAAACGATTAACCCTCTATTTTCACGAGCTGTACTTGTCCCAGCTGACATTTTACAAAGCCACGAATCTGGATAACCGCATACAGAATATCGATCAGCTCGTGACGCAAGATGTGGAAAAGTTCTGCACGACGCTGGTGAACCTCTACTCGAACGTCAGCAAGCCGCTGCTGGATGTGGTTCTTTTTTCGAGCCGCCTCGCGCGCTCACTGGGTGCAAAGGGACCTGCTGTTATGATCGGCTACTTTATTCTAACGAGCGCAATTCTGCGCAAACTGCAGCCTCCCTTTGGTCGGCTCACCGCAGATGAGCAGCGTCTCGAGGGAGACTTTAGACTGTGTCACTCGCGCCTCATCATGCACGCTGAGGAGATCGCTTTCTACGGCGGCGGACAACGAGAAAAGTTCTTCATTAATGGCACCTTCGAAAAGCTGCTGCAGCATATGCAACGCATCTTCATGGCTCGTTTCCGCATTGGTCTTGTTGATAGTATTCTGGTCAAGTATCTGGCGACCATCGTTGGCTACTGTGTGGTCAGCATGCCGATATTCTTTACGTCGGGGTTCGTGCGGACCTTGCTGGCTCCGCTCGGAGGCCAGAAACTCATTGACCAGAACAAGCAGGCGGATGCGGAGGATGCCGCTCTGGTGGCGGAAATGTACACACGGAACAGCCGTTTACTGATTTCTCTCTCAGCAGCAATTGGTCGACTCGTACTCTCCGGGAAGGAACTCACTCGTTTGGCGGGGTACACAGCCCGAGTTGGCGAACTTGATTCAGTGCTGGGTGACCTGCGACGGTCGCAAGCTGCTGACTCCCATTCATCGCTCGACGCGATCGCCAAACTTGGTCTCGAGGATGTTGAACTTCGCGCTGCAATGGTGCCTGGTCGCCTCGTAGACAACGTTGACTTTGTTCGCTTTGAACATGTGAATATCGTCTCACCGGATCGGATCCTGCTTGCGAAGGATCTGACGTTTGAGGTACCGCCGGGCACGAACGTCTTGATCACTGGACCTAATGGATGCGGCAAGTCTTCGCTCTTCAGGGTGCTTTGCGGTCTGTGGCCGCTGTACGGGGGCACGCTGTATCGACCTCCCCGATCCCGAATGTTCTACATTCCGCAACGACCCTATCTGGCGATTGGATCCCTCCGGGAGCAAGTCATCTACCCGATGACCACCCTGGAGATGCGCAGTCGGAACATTCGCGATGAAGACCTCCAGAAACTGCTCGATGAAGTACATCTCGGAGAGCTCAGCCGACGGCGTAACGGCTGGGATAACGTCTGTGACTGGTCCGATGTACTCAGCGGGGGCGAGAAGCAGCGATTGGCCATGGCGCGTCTGTTTTTCCACCGACCGCAGTACGCTGTTCTCGATGAATGCACATCCGCCGTGAGTCTAGATGTAGAGGGCTATCTCTACACACACGCGCGCGAGCTGGGCATTACGCTGATCACTGTGAGCCATCGGCCGAGTCTGTGGCGGTTTCACGAGAAGCTCCTGCGTTTCGATGGACACGGTGGATGGACCTTTACAGATATCAAACCAGAGGATATTCCGCAGCTTACTGGGATCAACGGGGAATCAGTTGCCGCGTAGGGCGCCTGTGGCAGTACGCCGCCACCCGGGCCTCGTGAGACCAGTCGACGGATGATGAGGATGGAGCCAGTGCATGAAGCGAAATGCCGCATGGTTTCTGGTGGTCATGATGATGGACACTTCGCGGTTGGGCACAAGTCATAAACGATTGCCTGAATGGTGCTTTGAGAGAACGAACGTGCATCGGGGGGCGGGGGTCTCCTGACCGCGCTTCCACTCGCCAGGGAACATTCATATCGAGACGCCGGTGGCGCTGGTGGCCTCATGAGCCGCCTCGAGAGACAGCGTTCGGCAGGTATGTTACGCGTCTGCGATGCAGCGACATGTACGAGACGCAAGGCGTTGCAGCCGCTGCAGCCTCCATAGTAGACACCCCGTTTGGGCAACGACATCGAACTCGAGAGCATCGCTCACAGGTGTTTCATGCAGCCATCTGCTGGACTCGTGTGAGATGGGAATCGGCCAAGGAGGTACTCGTCCCGTTCCTGAACTTCTAATTTTTCGACGTTTTTCTGAGAGACAGCTTCGGCATTCGAAATGCAGCAGTAGCGCACACGGATTCATTCATCATTCCGGGATTCTAGGTGGTTTTTCTTTTTCGAAGCGGTACCATCTACTCCATGTCGATGCGAATCGTTACAAAAGAGGAATCAAGATAGTTCGGGTTAGCCTCTAACAACGCCTCGATATATATACTGTATCACTATCCAGTTCATACGTATAATCCTCCGCAATTCACCTTGGCTTGTCTGTTGCATGCCCCTATCACGCATTCTTCAGGTTCTTCCTCGTACTATTTGAAGGCAAGCCGTGGATGCAGTAATCCGTGCCGCTGAATTAAAGAGGAAAGCAACTCGAGATTGCCGTATGGCAACTTGTTCACAAGCTTGTGCTAAAAGGTCATTGAGCGTGTCACGTCGAATAATTGATGTCATTCGAAAGAGAAACACTTCTCTCTCTGGTCATCAACGAAGCGGTATTCTACAGCAGCCGCAGCAGGATACCTGTCCCGGTATGTGATTCCAGAGGGTCCCGTCTCTTCCTTTTGCGTAGTAGACGGTCCTGGACTTGAGTCATCGAAGCGATCGCTTCCAGTGAAGCGCGCGTCAGCGATTTGCACGGAGGAAGCGTAGACGGATCCGAATAGTTTGACTTGTTCTCCAGCATGGATATTCCGTCCAGTACTTGTTTCATCATGGACANCATCGCTTTCCACCTTTGCTCTTTCTGATGGAACAGCGAGCGTTTACGCGTGCAGCAGTGAGNGTGCTCATTGAGGGAATCGCCCGGACGGAGCCCGTTATCNTAGGGCACGGAACCGCGCCCGGAAACTTAAGAGGACATCCAGCGAGGCCCTCTCTACGCAACACGGGCTAGTTCAGAGCCGTGTTGGAAGCGTTCGCGAGCCACAGGGCAGCGTTCGAAGGAGGAGGTGCAGTGGACATATGGGGGCACCTGACCCCAAACATGCCTCACCGCTGCAAGCGGCGCATCGGGGATGGATGGATGCAAAGCGGATGAAAATGGCAAGCCAAGCGTAGATCGCAACTTCCGTCTATGCATGATTTGCGTCGACTACAGTCAGATGCAGCGGCATCAGTACTTGAGCGCTACCATGAACATCCTTCGACTACGGACGACGGGGCTGATGCGGCAGGAGAGACCAGCGTATTTAAAGCCGATAACAAGAGCGAGGCAAATGACGTAGTCGCAGGCATCGCCCGCAGGGGCTGTCGTTCATGACAGCGTTCGGCGACCCCGACTTGGTGTACACAGGCGAGTCGGAGGACCTGTTGCATTTGATTGTGTCATGGGCGTAGATACGCTTCCGTTCATAAACGCCAACAGCAATCACGGGTTCGGGATCCCTGGGTGGACTCGCATGTACCACTCCGCCGAAAACCTTTCATATGTAGGTATCCGAATGTGCCGATCGTTTCCACATGACCTTTTGGAAAACTGTACGGNAAGCGAAAGGAGCCTCGCGATGTAATCCTCGTGTTCCCCTCGTCCGCTTAGAGGCTCCACTTTTNTGCGTATCAGCAGGCATCGATCACGATGGACGCGTCCAGTACTCACGACTACAACGCATGCGCTGGAATCAGAGGGTCTGATTCGCTAGCTGCTGGATGCAGTGCTCTGTAGACNCGCCGCTTTCGGGAAGACAAGCGCCTTCAGCAGGTTCATTGTGAGCATCTGATGGCAGTTCTCGTCACAGAGCCTCTTCACGCCGTCCGCTAGGCGACGCTTTGCATCAAGTTTGCCAACGCGCGACACCGCGAGCTCCTCCTTCGATCGAGAACGCAGCTCCTCCTTCACCATGTCTGTGTAGAGTTTGGATAAGGACACCATGTCCTTCAACGTGGTTTCACTATGTTCCCGCTGGCGATCTTGGTCCCGCGACGAAAGCGATCGCGTCCACTTGGGTCTATTTAGNTTCAGAAGCATCTTTCTTTCCAAATCATTCAGTTTGTACTCCATTCTCAGGGAATAGTAGTGGCGATTAAGCCCGTGAATCAGTGCCTGGATGGAAGGCTTGTTCAAACTNCCCGCGTTACTGGTCGTCTGNCGCGGCTCCATGCCAAGGATGGCNAGCTGAGGGTTCAAGGTCCGGAAAGTGTCCGCGACTACCTTGCCTTTCACAGACTGGATAGGATCCACGACAAGGGATACCGCTCGAGCGTTCAACGCTTCGAATGACTGCGCCGTATTCACATCAACGCCAGACAGCCAGCAACCAAAGCCAGGGTGGCTGTGACCCCAGCCACAGACGACCTCGTGCCGACCGGTCTGCTGCAGCGCTTCCAGAAACTGCTGTTGATACACGGCGTCAATGGCCTCGACAGACACGCCAGTACCCGATTGCGGCATAGCGAAGTAGTCTACGACGTTTATCGTCCAGTCATCAACAAACTCGCCGAGAAGCAAACCCATGACTTCCATGGGAACACCCGCACGTGCGTGCTTGAGAATTTTCAGCAGCGCCAGCGATGAGAGGTACACCGTCTCCGAGGTATCGCTTTGTGGGATATCCGCCCCCGCTGCGGCAACATCTGCACCTTGAATAGGGAGAAATAAGTGGTTCGCCCGATCCATGTCAAAGGTCGANAGCCGCAGACCAGTGAGCACCGGCAGTCACCTGGTGATGCAGCACAAGCACTGCTGCTGAACCTGGGAAGCNCTCTGTGGATGAGTTCTTCACGCGCGCACGCGCGCCCATAGTCTTTCAACTCAGTTGCNTGGTACCCGTAGGTGCGTAGAATAGAATGCTTTTTCGTGGTTTGTAGCAGCTGCCTTCGAATGCGTTCAATTCCAAAAATAGAAAATAGAAGGAAAACGTATGAATTTGGGAGTTGGGCATCCTAGAGGGCCGTCGCGGCCAGGTTCTACGAAGAAACGAAAGAATCCTCTTCTCACCGGCTATCGAGCGATGAGGACGAAGATAAAGAAGGCGGGAGATAGGAGTGAGAAAAGGAGTTTGCCCGACGAGACGATGTGGAGACACTGGTGACTCTGAGGGCACGAGTTCTAGGAATCCTTGCTATGGTGCATTCAGCCAGTATCAGTGCACGCATGGAGTTCGTGAACTGAGACTTTAAAGCCACCATCAATATCAGACGATATGTAGTGCTGTAGACGAGACCCGCGGAGCTGAAGCGATCCAACTTTGTGGGGAAGCCTCTCCGGCTCGCAGTGCGCGCGGAAAAGCTGAAGCCGATAGCAGGCGGCAGGTCACAAAAGGCTGAGAGGCGTCTGTGGCTGGATGCATGTATATACATACGCTCTATGGGCGCCGGGCGTTGATCATTTTAATGATCACTCAGGGATCTACACGCGTGTCAGGCGAGCATGGAACCGTGAACTGCTCGTTCTGTTCCTGCTCTTACGAGTTGTTCAATCTTGTTCTGAACAGTTCAGCTGCGACATTCGAGGCGGAGCGATAGGGGCGTACCGATTCACTCGTGTCTCTAGGACGCTCGGTTGTTTATCCAGAATGGCTACTTCGACGCTTTCCCGTTGGAATTCGTGACGTCAATAGAATCGAGATGATCCGCGACGCCGTACAACAAGGCTTTTTTAACGTAACGGACACAAACTTTGAATTCATAGGCACTTGCATCCGCTTTTGTCCTTTTACCTATGCGTACCATGATCAAGGCAGAAATTCCTTGTCTCTTCTCTGTTAACCAACCACAAAAGCATGGCAGCGACGATTAGAGCCGCTCGACTGACACGTGAAAAAATCTCGGTGTCATTCCCTGAAGACCTGTTCACAAGCTCAAGCCGAGATTTTACTGAACTTGTCAGGCCAAATAATCGGTTCATTTCGAAAGAGAAATTGTGCTGTCTTTATAGTCATCTACGGAATGGGATTCCAAACCAGCTGGATGCCTCTGAAGCGATGTATCTTCAGCGACTGCCGTCTTCTCTGTCCGAATCGAAAACGGGTCTTGGACTCCGACATGAGCCATCGCAGCGATTGTTTTCCGGGAAGCGTGCGTCAGTGATTTGCACGAAGAGAGCGTAGACGGCTCCACATTTTTGACTTGGTCTCCAGTCTGGATATTCCCTTCCAATACTTGCTGCATCATGGTCAACATCGCGATCAGCGTACCCGCTAGCTCA
>JGI24721J44947_10011693_pt1 | contig 10924 bp, 11 predicted proteins | sample YelNatPaOPGAMG01_FD_44947 | JGI IMG/M metagenome (IMG submission 44947)
TTATGCTCGTAGTCTTCCAGGTGCTGGTCTATGGCTTCGGCGATTTTGCGGTCTACAAGCTCTTTTATGGCGGTTTCCGACGCTTCGTTCAGTTCCTTTAGAAGTTTGATTATTTTTTGGAGTTCTTCAGCGGACAAGATCATGGTTTGTTTCTCCTTTTTGTTTGTTCTGCGTCTTTTTTGTAGGTGTTTATGCCGAGTTTTAGGAGGTGTTCCATGAAGGTGCTGCGTTTTGTCATGCCTCTAAGCTGGTCTATTTCCTGTAGGAGTGCTGGTTCTATGGTGAATCCGATTTTTACTTTCATGGGCTTTTGCTCCTTGGTGTTTTGNGGATACTTGGTATACGGAGAAGAATTTATAAACCTAATGCAACTAATCATACTTGTAACACTGTGAGGAAAATGATATGAAGACGTTGAAAATTTCGGATGATGTGCATCAGAAACTTACTTCTTTGCTTGGCGAGTTAATGGCGCAGACGAGCAAGATGCAGACGTATCAAGATGCTATAGAAGCTATGTTGAACCAATCGGTTATTTTGCCTCCTGAACTGCTGGCTGAAATTGAGAAGTTTATTGCTGAGAACAAGCGTTTGGGCTTTACTACGAGAGAGGAGTTTATACGTGACGCTGCAAGGTGGAGGCTCAAATTTCTGAATGAAAATTCTGAGTATGTAGAAATTCCGAGAGACAAATACGAAAAACTTGAAACCGCTGTTAAAGAAATGAACGCCCCATATAGAAGCGCTTTAGACTTTATCCACACGCAGATTGATGAAGTATTGGAGAAATACGACAGGTGGCTGGAAGAAAAGCAAGAGCAAATAAAAAGCCACCAAAAAAGAGGCTAAGAGTTTAGGAAGAAAAGGCTGTGAATTGAAATGTCTTTCACTAAAACTGTAAAAGATTTTCGAACAAAACTGGAATACCATGAGTATCTCAAGAATCAACTCCACCAATTATTATCTGCTAAGTGTTCAGATTTTAAATTCATCAAAGAATATCCAACAGCAGGAGTTCATGGCATTGATATAGTCGGGGTTAAAGAGATTCTAGGAAAAGAACGAGAAATAATTGCTATTGAAGTTTTAGGCATAGCTGAAGAAAGAATGCAAAAGGGCGCACCACTAAGTTCAGGGTAGGTTCAAAAAATAATGACCGATATTTCTAAACTGTTACTCCGAAGCAAGGCCCCTGTTAAGATTTTAGTGTTTTCAACCCTTGAAGTCAAAGATTACATGTTGAAAGTAAAAGAGCAGAACATAAAAAAGGATACTTAAATTGGGCAGAGATCGAGTTTTACGAAATTAACGAGTTTATTAACAAGTTTTAAAGTATCTGCCGGCGAGTTTTAAATAACTATGACCTAAATGGTTAACTTTCGGGTGCTCTTCTAGTATAGGATGCTATACCTGTATAGCAGTAAAGATGCAGAAAGTTATAAATGCTTACCATTATAAAATAATGTCGATTTTCATGATTGAGAAAAAAGAAAGACTTAGTGTTGAGGTTGACAAGGAGATTTTACGCCAATTCAAACAAATGGTGATTCGGAAACATGGTAAACTTAGAGGAAACATGAGCGCAGAAGTGACGGAAGCATTGAGGATATCGATAGAACATTTCAAAAGGAGGAACTAGTCATGGCCGCTCTAGGATGGTGTCACAACTGCAATGTTCCAGTTCTAGATGCTGGTGAATGTGGCATTTGTGGTGCCAAGAGTGAAGTCATCAGATCACACGAGGTTAAGCCCATTTTTGATATTGAAAAACGGAAAATCAAAGATTTGTTGAAAGGACAAGGTCTAAGTGAAGAACTTATTCCTAAGAACCTCAGTTTTAGGGATATACAGGGATACATACTTATTGATGGTATCAAGCCATTGAGACTCGGTTTTTCGCCAGAAAAAAAGATGTGGTATATAGAACCGACAAAAGCCTATGAAGGAGCAAAAATGATGACTATGGGATCAGAACTTGAGATGGTGATAAAAGCGAATGAGCATATACTTAAAGAGAAGGAAGACGAAGCCCTTGNTTTCCTTAGCGAAGTAGTCGAAACGCATTCAAATCTTCCACTTGCAGTTGCATTTAGCGGCGGCAAAGATAGTGCAGTTGCTTTGGCTCTCACAAGAAAGCTCAAAAAGAATTTCGACGTAATCTTTTTGGATACTACAATTGAACTACCCGAAACAGTTGAATATACTGTGAAACTTGCTGAATTATGGAACCTTAACCTTATATCCGTTAAACCTGATCATGAGTTCATAGACCTTTGCAAACTCATTGGACCACCCAGTCGCTTCATGAAATGGTGCTGCAAGACTCAAAAGTTCTCACAAATGAACAAGTTAATTCATGAAAAGTATAGTGAAGGCGTTATAATGGTGAGAGGGGTTAGAGCTGCAGAATCGGGTAAACGCGAAAGCTATCGACGCCTAGGAAAAATGAAGTGGACACCAAATGAAGTGATAGCTAATCCAATTCTCAAATGGGCATCTCTTGATACATGGCTATACATTTTTTGGAAGAGAATTCCATACAACAAAGCCTACGAGTATGGATTTTCGAGAATAGGGTGCTGGGCATGTCCAGCAAAGAGTTTGAAAGATTTCTCTATTTTGGAAGATTCTCATCCGGAACTCATAAGCAAACTATATGCTATTCTTGACAACTTTGCTATAAAGCGAAACATCAGTAGCAAGTGGAGTCATTCTGGGGCTTGGAGATATAGAAAATCTCAGGTTAGTAAGATGAGCGTCTGTGCCTCTAGACCCTGTTCGACTAGTAAGGATTTTGTATTTTCTATTGACAACCCGTCAGTTATCAAAAATGTCGTAGAGTTTTTTAAGATATTTGGACCAGTAAAAAAGAGGGGGGTAATGTCTATCATTAACGGAAAAGATGTCGAGCTTTCAGCAGTTGGCAAGAGCATACGGATACTATTCAAGAATAGAGACAATGAAGATAAAATACTTCGATATCTCGAGAGGGCATTAAATTGTATTGACTGCGGTGCGTGTCAAGCAGTTTGTGATAAGGGAGCAATCAAACAAATCAATGGTAAAAGGATAATTGATGAATCCTTATGCATAGGCTGTCAAAAATGTCTGACATTTACTTGTATTGCTCTTCGTTATGGCTCAAATCGATTATCAGTGGCATTATCCTCTGCGTGTTGAGCAGTATTATCAAGAGTAACGCTCATAAGGCTTCACACGTCATGCAATTTCAGGAATTCCTCCTCTCTATATGATATACTTTCTACATGAGGGATTTAAAATGAGGGTTAGGAACCACGAAATACTTGGAAAAGTAGGCGCCTATGAAGTTCTAGAACTTATTGACAGGAATGTTAACATTAATGAGGCTTGGATTGTTGATAAAATGGGTTTTCTTCTATCACCACTTCAAACCAAGAAATTGATCAAGGAGTTATTATCCATCGCGTTCATTAGGCAGACACCTCGGTATCAGTCTATAGAATTGACAGACATTGGCAGAGAGGCTTTTCTTTTGGTAAAGGTAATAAATGGTGCAAACTTAGATTCTGTAGTGAATCAGCTCTCCGGGCTTCATGCAAGTAATTTCTCATTGGTGACACAAGATATTTGTGGGTGTTTCTTAAACCTTCTAAAAAACAGATACGATGTAGAGGAAGTTTACATATGTTCGCCATGGGTACGGCTGAGTGATGCGTATCTAGCTGATCTCGAAGAAATAATCCAGAAAACACTTGCACGTATAAAATTCAGAATTATAACAAAACCGCCTTCAGAACTTGTAAACAGTCCTCCTTTATGGCGAAAGCAGTCATTAAGAACACTACAATGGTTCAAGAAACATGATGCAGAACTAGTCAAACTCAGAAAGTTACATACTAAGCTATATTGCGCAATTGGAAACTGTTGGCAAACAGCCTTTTTTGGATCAGAAAATCTGACAGAAGCGGGGAATATTGAATTGGGAATTCGTATAGATGACGAGAGGATGACGGAAAAACTCTTAAATTATTTCAATCAGATTTATAGCCATAGTACAGAAATATTAGAGGATGAATTGTATGTCGAAATCTGATGCGAACCTTCGAGAATGGTTTGGTTTGAGACGAGACCATTATATTCTAAATCCCAGAACAAATATAGAGGATCGAAGATTCTATGCGCGACGTCCAGAATCTGTTCAGATAGACAAACAAATTACCGACTTAGAAGTTGATCTTGCAGCTAAACTATCTCCAAAGAAGTTGTACTGGGGCGTGATTGGCGGGGGCAAGACTCACACTCTTTACAAAATTCTAGAGGAGCTAGGAGCTAGATTAGACATAGAAGTAATATTTGTCGAATGTCCTGTCACGAAGAAATCCCTGAATTTCTCAGAACTTTATCGAAAAGTCCTAGATGCTATGGGTATGGATCTCGTGGTAAATGACCTCTTGCGTGGTGTTGTTAGTAATGTAATTCAAAATGTCGGCATACTGGAACCCGGCAAGGCAGAAAAGGAGCTGAATAAAGTACTCGGCTATGAGGATTTGGCAAGGGCATCTTATACCATATTGACTGCGGGGTCAGAGTTTAATCCCTTAACGATGTGGAGATGGCTTAAAGCTGAGGAAATCTCAAGCTCAGAAAGAGAGAGCCTTAGAGTATCAGCCGATTTGAAGACAGATCCAGAAATATTGGCAGATATACTAATTTTGCTGGGAAGATTCATGCAAGAACGAAAGAACAAAACCCTCGTTCTTGTATTTGATGAGTTAGACAGAATCCATGATGCCTCTGTTGATGCAAAAGAAACCTTCAAAGCTGCTTTTACAAAGCTCACTGAACCTGGTCAATCTTATGTTTCTGTTTTCTTGTGTGCATCTGCAGAGAGTGCGGTAAATGTACCAGAGCTAATTAGTGAGGCTGTCGAAGATAGACTTAAGGGAGATATTAGTGAAATTCCCACGATGACAAGTAATGACGTTATTCCCTTCGTCACAGACTTGGTGAAATATATTAGAGACCCGAATGCAGACGTTAGCAAATTGATGCGCATTGCTGCTAAAGAAACTGATGAGACCTTGGATGAGGATCTCTATCCTTTTACGCGAGAGGCTGTTGAAGCTATAAAAGCTTCTTGCGGTGATAAGAAGACTCCTCGAGCCATAACTAAAGCTATGTCTAAAGGTGTAGGTAGAGCTATGGTTAGAAAAAAGCACATCGTATCAAGTAAGGAGATAGAATAGTTGTTGATAGGGATGTTGTCCACTTCATGTTAGCTCAGAAACCTATAAGTTTTGATCATGGCTATCGATTCTTTGATGCCCTAAAGCTAGCACAAATTGGTTCCGAAGGAAACTTTATCGTAGGCCTGATAAGCGAAGAAAAAGACCCAGATGCTATATTTTTTGGCAAAATCGCAGAATTCGATGGACTGATGGGAAAGAACGTCTGGTTTGACACAAAAGGAGCGCATGTAATCTACATAATAGGAAAACGAAGAGGAGGAAAAAGCTTCACCTTAGGGACGTTAGCAGAAGGTTTATGCTCCGAAACATTCCATATAGGAAACATTAAACAGGCTGTTTTAGTTTTAGATACGCTTAACATCTTTTGGACCATGGAAAATGAGACGACAGATACAGAACAACTCAAGGAACTGGATAAATGGGGACTAAAACCAGAACCAATGAAAAACATTGTTTGCTACTACCCAAGAGGACTCAAAAAACCATACACACCATCCCACTACAGAGAATTCGCCCTGAAACCCGCTGATCTTGAGGGGTCAGATTGGGCTGCACTATTTGGTGTAGATCCAATTTTAGATCCAATGGGGCAACTACTGACAGAGTTGCATGAGAAGGTCGCTATTGAAGGATATAAAGCAACTGGCTCGCAGGTAAAACCCAATCCCAATTATTCCGTATCTGACCTATTACTATGTTTGAACAAAGATAGGGAAATTCAAAGATTTGCGCCTCAAACAATTGAAGCTGTAAGAAGATACCTAAAAGCTGTGGAACGTTCGCCTTTTTTCTCGAGCACTGGTACTGATGTAAGAGATATTTTCAAAAAAGGCCAAGTTACCGTTTTGTTATTGAGAGATCTTGATCAGCAGATCAGAGGTTTGATCATTGGGCTCCTCATTAAGAAAATAATGAAACTTCGTGGGGAAACTGTAGAATGCGAAAAGAGGCTCGCTATCAAGAAGAAAGCTAGTCAGCCTTCGGAAAAATCTCAGTCCACCGATGATGAAATTGACACTTTGCAGAAGCTCATTGAAAATGGTTTGCCTAGAGGATGGGTTCTCATCGATGAAGCACATAATTATATTCCGCAAACTGGAATAATCGGTTCAAAAGAACCGTTGAAAAAATACGTTAACGAGGGACGCAATATCGGGCTTTCAATTGCTGTGACAACACAGCAGCCTTCTGGTCTAGATTCTGCAATAAGAAGAAACGCAGACATACTGGTGATTCATTCAATCACAATGTCAGCTGATTTAGAAGCTACAGAAAGTATGCTTAATGCTTCTGTTCCAAAAGCTGTGGCAATAGCGAGGACGAAGGTTGAATCTCATGTTTTTGAAAATATGGTCCGAGAACTCAAAATCGGCTATGCTATAATATCCTCTGTAAATGCAAACAGAGTTTTTCTTGTTAAAGTTAGACCGAGAGTAACTTCTCACGGCGGGGTCGAATATTAACAAGAAAAGATTTATCTATAACACTCATGAAAATGCAGAAAGACCGTATTACATTTCCATACTTTTGAAAAGCTGTACAAAACCAAGAGAATCAATCTCAATGAGTAATCTTGCTGTTCTAGCGCATCAAAGACTAAGGAAAGAAATGCGATTTCCAATACCTGAGCGAGCAGCGCCGTACATAGTGCAGACGGCCATCGAACTGGGCATCTTAGAAAAGGACGTGTATAAAGAAGGCTTTGTAAACAGATGGGGGGCCAGAGGATATGTAATTAATGCGATATCTCCAGATATCCCCAACGGACTACCATCAGATCTTAGACTTCTTGAAAAGGATCGATTAGCTTTTCTGAAATACTATCTTGACGCCAATGGTATTGTAATGCTATTTTTTGCAAGAAAACTTCAATCCGAGGGGGAGATCATACTTACAGAACTTGTAAAAGGGAATCAAGTTGAACAAATGTGGAACCGTATTATCAAGGAGTCCTTATCATATACAAAAAATGACAAGCTGAGAGGTGAAATGCGAGAATTATTGAAAAGAAGTAGATTCTTAACGGGAAATCCCAAGGCTAAAGGAAAGACTTTGGAACACATCCGTAAACAAAGGGTAACTCCTCATATGGAGCTGTTGGTGGATTTGGGCATCGTGGAAAGAATCCCACCACCTGCAGACTGGCGGGAAACTGCGAAGGAATTAGAGATAAAAGATAAGGGCTTAAGAAAAACTGTTTCACCGATGCAGGAAAGAGTGATTTACCGTCCAAAAATAGAAGGCTCAATTAATCGTGTTGATGTCTTTTTAGATAAATTTGTAGATGTCGCCACTCTTGACCGGGTATTATCTCCGCAAGATGGAAGATATTTCGCAACTGCTACCGAGCTTTATGGTAATAGGTGCAAAAGAATAAATCTGGACACAGAATTTGACTTGATACAAAAAGAAGTTGTCAAATCATACGAGTGTGCTCGTGACGATGTCTATAGGTTGGCATTTATTGACTCAATAAAAGACATTGTTTGCATTAACTTGCAAGTCAATAATAACAGGGTTTGCGAGCCACAGGACGTTTGGACTGCGATTCAGAGAATGCATAAATTATCTGAGAAAGATGTAAGATATCACAGAGACAATTACGGTATTATCACATACTTGGCGTTGACGGATAGTTATGTGAAAGGAATTTTGGCTACATAAAGCGCAAATTATCATTAGGAATCATTGTAGATGCCAAGAAATAAGCTAAGTTATTTCAAAATATGATTTAACGAAGTCTGGTGTTATTTTTTTAGGATATATTTCATTCTGAGCTCTTGAAGTCAAATCATCAAATTGCTTCATAAGATTCCGAGGGGTCAAATCCATCTGCTTTGATATTAATTGAATAATTAGTTGTATGCTATCTTTCGTATAGGGGTAATATCTATCTTCTCTGTGTTCATCATTACGAAACTTCTCATGGTTAATTAGGTCGCAAATAAACTCCATGCTCTCTTCAATACTAAGCTGCGGAACTTGAATCATTCGCGAGATTCTACTTTGAAGGTCTTCAATTAGAAGTTCCTTGACCATGGAGAAGCCACCAGAAGCGAAAGAGAGTGTAAGACAAAGATTGTCAGCACAGAGGTCGAACAGATCGCGTATTCCTTGTTGTATGGTAGCAAAATTTCTTGAGCTTTGCTTTTTCACCTCCGCAAAATAATGGCAATCATCCAACATCCAAATCAAAGATCCGTATTCACTAAATTCTTTGGAGTGATAAGTGAACATTTTTATTATAGATGAAGCAGCTTTAACGAAATCTGAATCGTCTACGAGGTTTGCAGAAACACCAAGCAACCTTAAATCTCTTTTGGAAAGGCGTTCTCCCGAAAGCCAAGCTAGAGAAAGTAGGCACATTAGTTCTCTTACAGATCTTGAAACCGATACACTCCTTCCTAAGGTTAGGATCACGCTTGCAATATCCATCCAGCCACAAGCTATTTCACTTGTAACAGTTTCAAGAGCTCTCATCTCTTCTGATAAGTCAACTCCGCTTGGATTTAACTTGGTCCAGATGTCAGCAGCAACTCTTGCAAGTGCTATTGAGTTTATTGCATTGTAGAATCCTTGCTGATATAGATCTGCAAATCTTCGTATTCCTTTTGGCAATGGAGAATAGACTACGACGCTTTTTCCAGTTTTTTCAAAGCGTGACTTGAAATGAAGAAGAGAATGAGACTTCCCTGCGCCAACATATCCCCAAACGCAAAGAAGTGTTGATCTTTTCTTTTCCAACGTATCCTCAAAGGCGGTATTCATCTCTTCAAATAGTTTTTTTCTGTCTGCCCACAAGTCTGGTGATCGCTCAGGTACTACTCTGAATGGCCAGTTCTTGAAATACATAGGTGTACTCACCGAAGCCATACTAATAAGAAATATTACCTGCCTTAAATAAAATAATGTGGAAGCAGTCATGGTCAAAGCAGGTTTTCTTCTCTGCGGGGATGGCTTTGTTTGGACACCTCATGGCTTATCTAAGGTTAGTGAGCTTAAGCTTGGAGACTTAGTACTTGGCATTAAATCTGGAAAACCATCATGGTCGCCAATACCTTCTGTAGGCAAAAGACCTGGCTTTGATCGGTTACTTAGGATAATAACGGATGGAAATGAAGTTTTAGTCTCAAAATTATGCGAAGTTTTCACGGTAGGTGGCGTAAGGCGCGGCTCAGATTTGTCGGTAGGAGAGATTCTTGAGACGTTTAACATTCCGCAAGAAATTCAAGAGGCAATGAATGATGAAAAGCCGCTGTTTGTGAGCTCTGAAGTGGGGCCATTGAGAATTGATTGTAAGGTCGCCTATATTTTAGGGACGCAGGTCAAATCTCCCAAGCTTGAGGATAAAGTAATTATTCGTGATCTTAATCCAAATCACGCATATGAAGTTGCAAGACTATGTTCAGAAGCATTGAAGGAGCAGTTCATTCGACACAAAATCTACTATGTTGCTGGCGGAAAAAAGGTACGCGTTGACTGCAGTCCTTTAGCTGAAGTGTGTAGGGAAGTAACCGAAACAAATATTCCTCGGTTCATTCGTCAATCAAATACCACTGTTTTGAGGCACTTCCTTACCGGTTTGTTGGATACCATAATATGCTTTAGCGAGTTTGAAGAACCACCAACTTTTTTTATCACACTCGCCAGACAAAGTGAATTCAGACGTTTTATTGTGAATTGTCTGCGGTTGTTCGGAATTGTCCCAACTAAGACTTATGTTTTTCACCCTTCGCATGGTCTTACGTATGTAAAAATATACATCAATCCGCAAGATTTACGTGAATTGGGTCTTAAGTTTATTAGGGTAAAAGATATTCCAAGACCAATCGACTCTCAAAAAGGTAAGCCCATGAGTTATTGCATGATTAGAAGTATTGCTGAATTTCAAGGAAAGCTTTTTTCCTTGATAGAACCAGAATTACATTGGAGCCCAATAGTTGACATGACACCATTGCATCGCCATGTCCTGGAAGATTCATAATCAAACATAACACAAGTATTTTATTCTAAAAATTTCTCGTAGACTTTGATGAGGCTTGTGCTTTTGCGTATTCCATGAATGGTTATATGTGCGATCATTAGGAAAGTTTGATTAGTGCGAATGAAATGATTTTGTTTTAGCTTTAGGGCGGTTTAGGTTTGCTGAAGGTTCCTGTTCGGTTTGAGGTTGATGAGGATAAGGCTGTTAATATCGCTAAAGTTTTATTGGATTTGTTTGGGCGGAGGCATTGGCTTGTTTCTATGCCTGAGTATCAGTTGCCAAGAAACCTTCAGGCTGGGAGCCGTGAGCATGCACTTTACTTGACTTATGTTATTTCGATTGATTATATGACTGATGCTGAGAAGCTTTGGAGTAGAGCCCGAGGCGCCTACGAGCTTTATCCGGAAAGGTTTACTCCAGAAAAGATTTTGGCGATTAGTGATATAACATTGCAAGTCTTTTTGAGAAGACTTGGAGCCAGATTCGGCTCTTATGCGGCGAAAACATGGAAGAAAATATCCGCTGTTCTCATGGAAAAGTATAGGGGAGACCCGAGAAACATAACAGCCCAGCCTTCAACAATCAAAGAAATAAAAGAGAAGCTGGTTGACTTTCCATATTTGCGCGGTTCAAAACTTGCAAACTTCTATATTCGCGCCATGGGAGAAACAGGACTATTCAAAGTTAAAGATCTGGACGAGCTTGATGT
>JGI24721J44947_10011694_pt1 | contig 10920 bp, 8 predicted proteins | sample YelNatPaOPGAMG01_FD_44947 | JGI IMG/M metagenome (IMG submission 44947)
CCCCGGCAGAGGACTACTGCGCGCCGCGCACCGCGATGATGCCCAAACGCCGGCGCACCCGCAGCCAAGACCGCGCCCACCGGGTGGCGGCCGAACGCCGAAAAAACCGCGAGGCCCGTGCGGCCCGAAAATCCGAAAGCCACGACGACTTCGGACCCGCACCTCCCGCACACGACGACGACCCGCCGCCGTTCTGACTCGCATCGCGGCGGACGGCCCGGATTTGGCGGCGGCCTCTCATTTTGTTGGGCGCTCGTTGATCAAACCTTCAAACCGGTCCGCAAGCTGGTGTCCTACGACTCCGAGAACCCGGACGCCCCGCTCGTGTGCCACAACAGCACCTACCAGCTCGTCAACGCGTTCTTCGCGTCACGGTGCAACCTGATCGCCTGGGACCGCGGGGTGTTCATGCCGGCCGCGCAACGCTATTTCGGCCCGATGCTGGTGACCGGCGCGGACCCCACCCTCGTGCGTGAGCAGCAGGCGGACTGCTTCGCCGGGGTGTACCTGTTCTGGGTCGCCGACGGCAGATCGCCGCGCTTCACCCTGAGCAGCGCCGACGGCCTCGACCACGTGCTGGCCGCGGTTATCAGCACCCGCGACCCGGTCCTCGAGCCCGGCAGCGAGAACGACGACGAACACGGTTCTGCACTGGACCGGATCAGCGCGTTCCAGATGGGGTTCATCAGCGGCACCCCGGCCTGTACCGGCATCAACGCCAAGGAGATGGAGCGGCGCCGCGGCGACCTGCCGACGGCGCTGCGGCCCGGCGACAGCGGAAACCCGGAGACCGGCGAGGTCCCGATCGACCCCGACACCCTGTCGATGCTGATGGCACTGTTGGGCAACGTGTTCGCGCCCCGCAAGGCGCCCACGTTGGCCTACCGGCCCGCCGGCTGCGCCGACGCGAGGCCGAGCCTGTCGGCGTCCTACTGCCCGGCCAGCAACACCATCGTGGTGGACCTGCCCGCGCTCGCCTCGATGGCGAAGGTCGAAGACCAGCGGCAGCACGCGCTGCCGCAGGGCGACGACACCGCGCTGTCCATCGTGATGTCGCGATACGCGCTGGCGGTGCAGCGCGAACGCGGCCTGCCGATGCACAGCCCGTGGACGGCGCTGCGGACGGCATGCCTGACCGGCGTGGTGCACCGCAGGATGGCCGAGCCCGTCGACCCGTCCGCGCCGCACCAACTGCTGCTGAACGCCGGCGATCTCGACGAGGCGGTCGCCGGCCTGCTGACGAATCACCTGTTCGCCAGCGACGCCGACGGCGCCGGCGTGCCAGCCGGTTTCACCCGGATCGCCGCGTTCCGCGGGGGCGTGGTCGGCGACATGGACGCGTGCTACTCCCGCTACCCTGGCTGACGGAAAGCCCTGTGGATCAGCCGATTTCGCCGAGTCGGGGGATCAACTCGTCACCGAGGCGGCGGATGAAGCCGACCGGGTCCGGGTTGCCGGGCAGCGGACCCGCGTTGATCATCCCGATGCCGAGCGCGGCGTAGCGTTCGACCGTCCGCAGGTACTCGTCGGGGGCGGCGAACGGATCGGCCGGAACGCCGACCGTCTTGCGGATCTCGGCGGGGTCCCTGCCGACCGCGTCGCAGTGCCGGTGCAAGACGTCGACCTTGTGCTGCAACTCGCCGGGATCGCTGGTCGTGCTGTTCCAGACGTCGGCGTACTGCGCCACCAGGCGCAGCGTCTTGCGCTCCCCGTCGCCGCCGATCAGCACGGGGGGCCGCCGAATCGGCTGCGGCACACAGATGGTCTCGGCCAGCCGGTAATGCTCGCCGTCGTAGGGCCCGTTGTCGTCGCTCCACATCTGGGCGCAGATCTGCAACGTCTCCTCCAGCATCTCGAAGCGCGCGCTCAGCGGCGGATACGGGATGCCCAGGGCGGTGTGCTCGCGGTCGTACCACGCCGCGCCCAGGCCCAGCAGCGAGCGGCCGCCGGACAGCACGTCCAGGGTGGTGACCGCCTTGGCCAGCAGGCCGGGATAGCGGTAGGTGACGCCGGTGACCAGCAGCCCCAGCTCGATCGTCGACGTACGGCCGGCCAGAAAGCCCAGGGAGGTGTACCCCTCCAGGAACGGGTCGTCGGCGCGTCCGACGTTCTCCATCTGGAACAGGTGGTCGGCCAGGGTGAACAACGTCGCGCCGCCATGTTCGGCGGCCCTGGCCGCTTCGGCCAGCGTGGGACCCAGGGCCGCGGGGTCGCCCGGTAGAAAGTCGATGAAATGCACTCCCAATTCCATTGCTGCTAATTCCCTTTCATGACTCGGTCAAGCGCTCCAGCAGCGACAACGCGTCGAGGATGACGCGGCGTTCGCGTTCGGTGTAGCGCTCCTGCATGGTGCGCGCCAGCCACTCCTCCCGGGCCTGGCGGTCGCTGGCGGCCCGCTCGCGGCCCGCCTCGGTCAGCGAGATGACCTGGCGCCGGCCATCTTCGGGATCCGGGGATCGCTCGATGAGCCCGCGCCGGCCGAGGGCGGCGACGATGGCGGCCATCGACTGGGGCCGGATCCGCTCGGCGCCGGCCAACACGCCGGCCGACGACGGGCCCTCCTTCCACACCCGGATGAGCACCGCCGTCTGGGACGGCGTCAGGTCGCCGTCGACCGCGACCTCGCGCAGTCTGCGCCGCAGCCGGCCGATCACCACGCGGAGGTCGCGCGCGGCCGCCGCCGCGGACTCGCCGGCACCGTCCATGCCACCAAGGCTAATTTAGTCAGTCAAAACTGTCCAGTCTTGACTGACTAAATCCCGAGAGCGACACGCCCAGATCGCCGCGTTCGGCGCGCTAGCCGCTCAGGCCAGCAGCCGCCGGGCCGCGTCGACCGCGAGCGCGGGCACGTCGAGGGTCTTCGAGTGCAGGTCGTGGCGCGCGCCGGTGACCTCGACGACCGCGGTCGGCGCGGCGATGAGCGCCGCGGCGGCGCGCAGCTCGGCGATGGTGCCGAAGGGGTCCGACGTCCCGTGGGTGAACACGGTGGGCACCGCGATCTGCGGCAGATGTTCGGTGCGGGCGCGTTCCGGCTTGCCCGGCGGGTGCACCGGGTAGGAGAACAGCGTCAGCAGGTCCACTTCGACGGGCGAAGCCTCGGCCGCGGCCACCACCACCATCGACGTCTGCCGGCCGCCGTAGGAGTGCCCGCCGGCGACCAGCGGGCCCGCGGCCAGGCCGCGGCACAGCGTGATCGCCTCGACGATCCCGGCGCGGTCGGCGGCCGCCGCGCCGGACGGGGGACCGGTGGGCCGGCGCCGGCGGTAGGGCAGGTCGTAGCGCACCGCCAGCCAGCCGCGCCGCGCCCATTCGTCGCAAACCCGTTGCAGCAAAAGCGAATCCCGGTTGCCACCGGCGCCGTGGGTCAGCACCACGACGCCGCACGGGTTCCCGGCAGGTGCGTGCGCGACGCCGGCGATCGAATCCAGGTTCATGACAGCCGGAAAAGCGGGGACACGGGGCCGTGGCCGTGGCCCAGCGGATAGGCGGCGCGCAGGCATGCGGTGACCCACCGCTTGCCGAAGCCGACCGCGTCCGGGACGGTGAACCCGTGCGCCAGCGCGCACGCGATCGCGGCCGCCAGCGTGTCGCCGCCGCCGTGGTCGTTGCCGGTGGGCACGCGCCCGGTGTCGAACTCGCGAAAATCGGCGCCGTCATAGAGCAGGTCGCGGCTGCGCTCCGACGACCGCAGGTGCCCGCCCTTGACCAGCACCCACCGCGGGCCCAGCGCATGCAGCGCCGTGGCCGCCGTGCGCTGCGACTCCTNGTCGACCACGTCGACGCCCACCAGCAGCCGCACCTCGTCGAGGTTGGGGGTCACCAGCGTGGCCAGCGGGAACAGTTGCCCGCGAAGCGAATCCAGCGCCGCGGGCGCNAGCAGCGGGTCGCCGTGCATGGAGGCGCACACCGGGTCGACGACGAGCGGGACCCTCAGCTGCAGCCGGCGCCAGGTGGCGGCCACCGTCGCGACGATATCCGCCGAGGCCAGCATCCCGGTCTTGGCGGCCTGAATCCCGATGTCGGTGACCACGGACTCCATCTGCCCGGCGACGACGTCAACGGGCACCGCGTGAAAGTCGTCGACCCCCAGCGNGTTTTGCACGGTGACCGCGGTGACCGCGACGCAGGCGTGCACGCCGAGCAGCGCGATGGTACGCAGATCGGCCTCGATGCCCGCGCCGCCCCCGGAGTCCGATCCCGCGATGGTCAGCACGCGGCGCGGGGTGGTTCCCGACGCCGGCAGCGGCAGATAGTCCACGTCACTGCGTGATCGGCAGATACACCTGCTTGCCGTGCTCGGCGAACTCGCGGGACTTCGCGGCCATGCCGTCGGCCAGCATGGCCTCGATGTCCTCTTCGGTCTCNAGGCCGTGCTCGGCGGCGAAGTCCCGGACNTCCTGGGTGATGCGCATCGAGCAGAACTTCGGGCCGCACATGGAGCAGAAGTGCGCGGTCTTGGCCGGTTCGGCCGGCAGCGTCTCGTCGTGGTACTCGCGTGCGGTGTCGGGNTCCAGCGACAGCGCGAACTGGTCGTTCCAGCGGAACTCGAAGCGCGCCTTGCTCAATGCGTCGTCGCGCTCCTGGGCGCGGGGATGGCCCTTGGCCAGGTCGGCCGAGTGCGCGGCGATCTTGTAGGCGATGACGCCGTCCTTGACGTCTTTGCGGTCCGGCAGCCCGAGGTGTTCCTTGGGTGTCACGTAGCACAGCATCGCGGTGCCGGCCGAGGCGATGATCGCCGCGCCGATCGCGGAGGTGATGTGGTCGTAGGCCGGCGCGATGTCGGTGGCCAGCGGGCCCAGCGTGTAGAACGGGGCCTCCTCGCACAGCTCCTCTTCCAGCCGCACGTTCTCGACGATCTTGTGCATCGGAACGTGGCCGGGGCCTTCGATCATCACTTGCGCGCCATGGGATTTCGCGATCGTGGTGAGCTCGCCCAGGGTGCGCAGCTCGGCGAACTGCGCGGCGTCGTTGGCATCGGCGATCGAGCCGGGCCGCAGCCCGTCGCCCAGGGAGAAGGTGACGTCGTAGCGCGCGAAGATGTCGCAGAGTTCCTCGAAGTTGGTGTACAGGAACGACTCCCGGTGATGGGCCAGGCACCACGCCGCCATGATCGAGCCGCCGCGGGACACGATCCCGGTGACCCGCTTGGCGGTCAGCGGCACGTACCGCAGCAGCACGCCGGCGTGCACGGTCATGTAGTCCACGCCCTGCTCGCACTGCTCGAGCACGGTGTCGCGGTAGATCTCCCAGGTCAGCTCGGTCGGGTCGCCGTTGACCTTTTCCAGCGCCTGATAGATCGGCACCGTGCCGACGGGCACGGGGGAGTTGCGCAGGATCCACTCGCGGGTCTCGTGGATGTTCTTGCCGGTGGACAGGTCCATGATGGTGTCCGCACCCCAGCGGGTGGCCCACACCATCTTGTCGACCTCCTCGGCGATCGAACTGGTCACCGCCGAGTTGCCGATGTTCGCGTTCACCTTCACCGCGAACGCCTTGCCGATGATCATCGGCTCGCTCTCGGGGTGGTTGTGGTTGGCCGGGATCACCGCGCGGCCGCGGGCGACCTCGTCGCGCACCAGTTCGGCGGGCATGCCCTCGCGGGCGGCGATGAACGCCATCTCCGCGGTGATCTCGCCGGCGCGGGCCCGCTGCAGCTGGGTGCCGCGGTCGCGCACCACGCCGGGACGCGCGGGCAGGCCGGCCGCCAGGTCGATCGCCGCGGCGGGATCGGTGTAGGGCCCGGAGGTGTCGTAGAGGTCGAAGTGATCCCCGGTGGACAGGTTGACCCGCCGGAACGGAACCCGCAGCGCGGCCCCGCCGTCGGGCCCCGCCACGTCGCGATAGGCCTTGCCGCTGCCGGCGATGGGACCGGTGGTCACGGACGGTTCGATGGTTGTGGTCATCCTGTCATCTCCCTACGCCGGCATTACCCGGTCAGGTTCGTACGGTCGACGGCCCCGAGCCGTCCTCTCAGCGCACTGGTCGTGCGCTCCCGCGGTGTGTTCTGTTGATCGACCCTGAAGCGAGGCTACCCCCGCCCGGACCCGTCCGGCACGCGGGCGGCTGGTCGGGCTCCGCGCGCAGCGGGGGAGCTGTCCGCACCCCCGCGGGCACCCGGGTTGGTCAGGCCTCCTCCATCGCCTCGCCGAGTTCCTCCAGCAGCCGGTTGTGGTGGTTGCTCGCCACGATGTGGCCGGCGGCGATGACGAGGGCCACCGGCCAGTCGATGAGCTCGAAGGCGGCCAGGGCGGCCAGGCCGCCGTAGTAGGCCAGCTGTTCGGGTCGCGGGATCTCGATCTGCCCCACCATCGGCAAATTCACGACGAACGTCTCGCCCTCGCGGATCTTCTGCACCGCCTCGTGTTGCGACATTCCCCGGCGCGCCTTCTTTTCCGCCATCGTTTGCCTTTCTGTAACGAGGGGTTTCCCGCCCCGCCCGGTCACCCGGCCACCGTCGGTGTCATGTCGACGCCCGAGACCCCGGCCGACCCGCTGGTTGCACCGGTCGCTTGGGTGCTCGCCGTGCCCCTGAGGCATTTCTACGCGTTGTTGTGGCGCGCGGGGGTTGTGGAGATTGTCCAGACCGAACCGGCACGTCGTCAATCGGCTGCGGCTGGGTGCCCGGACTGCCCCATTTCTCCGCGACACCGTTCGCCACGGCCAGGGCGACCGTCGCGGCAGCGGCGGTTCCCAGAGCCTGCGCCCATCCGAGCGGATCCAGCGGAGTGCAGCCGAGCAGTTGGCTGACCACCGGGATGCTGATCAGGGTCGCCATCGTGGCCATCGACCCGACCGTGGTGAGCACGACCAGCGGGGCGTGAGAATCCAGCAGCGTCTGCCCCAGCTCGGCTCCCACCAGGGCCACCAGGGCGACGGTGGAGGCGCGCCGCGGCAGGCCCGTGACCCCGGCCATCGCCCACGCCGCCGTCGCCGCGGCGGCCGTGGTGGTGCCGCGGATGGCGACGGCGCGCCGCAGCGCGGGCTGGTCCGGGCCGCGTAGGCCGGGGTTGACGGGGCCCCTGGGCTTGCTGACGGCGAGCGCCGCGGCCGGCAGCGCGTCGGTCATCATGTTCACCAGCAGCAGCTGCCGGGTGTTCAGCGGCGAGGTGCCCGTCAGCGCGCTGCCGATGATCGCGAAGAGCACCTCGCCGGCGTTGCCGCCGAGCAGCACCGAGACCGCCGACTGCACCCGCTGCCAGAGTTGGCGTCCCTCCTCGATGGCGTGCACCAGGGCCCCGATGCGGGCGTCGACCAGCACCACGTCGGCCGCCAGGTGCGCCGGGTCGCTGCCGCCGGCGACGACGCCGATGCCGACGGTGGCGGCGCGGATCGCGGCCGCGTCGTTGGAACCGTCGCCGACCATCGCGCACAGCACGCCGGCGGCTTCCAGCGTCCGCACGACCTGGACCTTGTTCTCCGGTGTCATCCGCGCGAAAATCACCCGCTCGGTCACGACGCGTTCCCGGTCCTTGCGCGACAGCGAGTCCCATTCGGCACCGCTGATCACCTGGTCGGCGGTCACCGGCAGCCCCAGTTCGCCGGCGATGGCCGCGGCGGTGACCGGGTGGTCGCCGGTGATGAGCTTGACGCCCACCTGCCGGCGCCGCAGTTGGGCCAGCAGTTCCGCGGCTTCGGCGCGCGGGGTGTCGGACAGGCCGAGGAACCCGGCCAGGGTCAATCCGTGCGTGCAGAGTTCGGCGATGCCGTCGGGGTCGTCGCGGATCCGCCGGGCCTGCTGCGGGCTGAGCTCCCGCCGCCCCACCGCGATGACCCGCAGCCCGCGCGCGGCCAGCTCACCGACCGTGTGCTCGGGGGCCGCGGCGCCGCAGGCGNCCAGCACGACCTCGGGCGCCCCCTTGACGGTGAGCTCGTCATCGGTGACCGAGGCCGAGAACGACCTGCCCGACCGGAACGGCAGGTGCGCGCCGGGCTGCGGCACGGCCGTCGGGGCCCCGAGAGCTTCGGCGGCCGCCGCCACGATGGCGGCGTCGGTGGCGTGCACGTGCGGGTCGCCGTTCGATACCGGCGCGGCGTGCGCGGCGCAGCGCAGGACCTCCTCGCGCGAGTGTCCCGGCGCCGGGTGGACCTCCGCGACGCGCAGGCGGTTCTCGCTGAGCGTCCCGGTCTTGTCGAAACAGACCACGTCGATGCGGCCCAGCGCCTCCACCGAGCGCGGCACCCGGACCAGCGCGCCGAACCTCGTCAGGCGCCGCGCCGACGCCGACTGCGCGAGCGTCGCCACCAGCGGCATGCCCTCGGGGACCGCGGCCACGGCGATCGCGATGCCGCTGGCCACCGCCTCGCGCAGGGCCGCGCGCCGCAGCATGCCCAGCGCGCCGACCAGGGCGCCGCCGGTGACGCTGACCGGGAAGGCCCGGTTGGTGAGCTGGCTGAGCTGGTGCTGCAGGCCCACCTCGGAAGACGGGTCGGCGGACACCAGCTCGGCGGCCCGGCGCTCCCGGGTGTCGGCACCGACGGCGGTCACGACGGCGAGCGCGGTGCCCGCCACCAGTGTGGTGCCGGCGTAGAGCATGCAGCGGCGCTCGGCGAGGTCGGCGCCGGGCGTGGCCTCGACCTGCTTGTCCACCGACAGCGACTCACCGGTCAGCGTCGACTCGTCGACCTCGACGTCGACCTCCTCGACGATCCGGGCGTCGGCGGGCACCACCTCGTGCGTGCGGACCTCGATCAGGTCGCCGGGCTGCAGCTGCGCGGCGATGACGTCAACGTGGGCCCGCTGCCCGTCCGGCCGCGTCACCACCTTGCGGGCGGGCGGAATCTGTTGCGCCAGCAGGCGGTTCAGGCGGTTCTCGGCGCGCAGCCGCTGGCTGGCCGCCAGCATCGAGTTCGCGGCCAGCACCGAGAAGACCAGCACCGCGTCGACGGGCGAGCCGAGCACCGCGCTGGCCGCCGAGCCCAGCGCCAGCACGGGCGTCAGCGGGTCGGTCAACTCGGCCCGGACGGCGTCGAGGAACTGCAGGAACGCGCGCGCCGGGGTGTCGGGCTGCGCGGCGCCGATGGCGGCCGGCGCGAGCCGGCCCGGCTTGCCGGCCGGCTCCGACTCGGGGGCGGGCAGCAGCGCGCGGACCTGCTCGACCGGCATCGCGTGCCAGTCGTGCACCGATCCGGGGCGGGGCGCTTCGGCGCGGACGACGCCGCGTGCCAGCAGGTACCCCGACAGCAGCCCCGCCGCCGCGCCGGTGTTGATCGGGCCGGGCCCCAGGCCCCGCACGCCGGGGATCATCAGCAGGGACCCCATGGCCGTCGCGCCGGCCGATATCCTGGCGCCGCGCCGGGTGGCGACCCTGGCCGCAGGCAGGGCGCGCAGCACCCGCCACGCGGCCGCCAGGTCGGGCAGCAGCAGGTCGGCCCCCCAGGGCGGGGGATCGGTGTCCCGTCGCGGCAGCAGGCCCAGCGCCACGTCGGCCGAGGCCGGCGCGCGGCCCTGCGGCGCGGACAGCACCGCCACCGTGCGGCCCGCGCGTTGCAGGTCGGCGACCGTCGCGGCGAGCGCGTCGTCGAGGGATCGGTCGCCCGGTGGCCGGAGGTCGTCGAACGCCTGCCGCAACTCGCCCAGGGAATCGACGTCGACCGACACCAGGTCGGCTGCCGACCGGTGCGCCTCGGCGACCACCGCCGACGCCAGCGGATCGTGCGCCGGACGCACCAGTGCCTCGACGATGGAATCGGGCTGGAGGGCCGAGACCCCGGGGACCGGGTGCCAGCCCGGCTCCAGGCCGTCCCCGGCCAGGACGAGCTGGGCGCGGCCCCACGCCGCGGGCAGCTCGTCCTGCGCGGCGCCGCGGACGCGCACCACCTGCAGGCCGCTGGTGCACAGCGCCCGGGGGTCGATGACGATCGCGTCGACCCGGTCCAGGCGGCGCAGGGCGTCCGGCCGCAGCGTCAGCACCGCGTGCCGATCGGCCAGCCCCTGCCCGAGCGCCGCGGCGAAGGCCTCGGGCGTGGTGCGCGTCGCCTTGGGCGTGGTCACGAGCACCGCGGTCGCGGCCATGTGCACGCTGCGGGTGGTGGCGCCGATCAGACCGGCGCTGACGGCCTGCATCAGCGCGAAACCGCGGGCCGTGCCGTCCAGGGGCCTGACGGGCCGCGCCGGCCGGGCGGCCATCGCGGTATCCGGGTCGGCGCGGCGCGTCAGTTGGGCTTCGTGCCGGCGCCGGACCCGCGCCTGGGCGCGGCTTTCGGCGGCCCGCAGCGACTGCATGAGCAGGCCCACCGACAACGCCCCCGGGGACTGCGTGGCGGTCTCGGCGGCGACCGCGGCCAGCGTCAGCGCGGTGTCCGTCGCGGGCCGGCCGACGGCGTTCTCGATCAGCCGCCGCAGCCAGGGCTGGTAGTCCACCGCGACGGCGCCCGCCAGCACCGCGATCGGCGCCCGCGGCCAGTGCAGGGCGCGGCCGGTCAGCGCGATGCCCAGCCCGGCCGCGTTGGCGGCCACGGTGACCGCCCTGATCACCGGCACCGCCCCGGCACCGGGCGGCCCCACGGCGGGGGCCGCGGCGCCGGCGGGTGTCGGCCGGGGCAGGTCGCCGGAGATCGCCCGGGCGCCCTCACGCAGCGGGATGGCCGCGATGTTCAGGGAGGCGCCGACCAGCGCGGTGGTGCTCTGGACCCCGGCGGCCACAACGCGCAGCGGTATTCGGATGGACGACGCGGCAATACTCAAGGGCTGCTCAAGGGCTGCTCGAGGGGTCCCGGCTAGTTGGTGCTGCGCAGCTCGCCGGCGCCGGCCCGGCGCCCGGCCGTCTTCTTGGCCGCCGGCTTGGCGGCCTTCTGGGGCACCGCCTTGTCGGCCGAGGCTTCCGTCGGCACCGGCGTCAGGTTCGCCTTCGCCGGGGGCGGTTCGGGCTTGCGATGCATCCGGTGCAGCAGCAGCGCACCCCCGCCCACCGCCAGCAGCAC
>JGI24721J44947_10011697_pt1 | contig 10920 bp, 9 predicted proteins | sample YelNatPaOPGAMG01_FD_44947 | JGI IMG/M metagenome (IMG submission 44947)
AACAGCATTTAACCCAACTACTTAATAAGGATCTTGGGATANNTCATTGATCTTTTGTTGATAAAGGCAGGTATAGCACCATCAAGCGNGAGGNTATGCGCACACCATTATACGATTGGGCGTAAAATGGGCCGATGGTGGGTATTCATCGACGCAGATTTTGAAGTTCTCTCATCGTGCTGGCGTTTTTCCGCTATGAGTTCACCACGTATAGATTCATGCTGCTTATCAGGCGCATAGATAGTCGCGCCAACTTATTCAAGCCGATATGGATGTCACGGCCCTGACATGGGTATAAATTCGCAGGGATTTAGAGTGGATGGGGAGAAATGTGCGGCTATGGAATTGGAAGGTGGGCTTGTTGATAGAGATAAAGGGGGAAGCTAAATGGGATGGGGGAGGGAAAAAGAAATGATTCAATGACGGCTTATAGGAATTATCGAAATATTCTTTACTAATGTATCAACCAAATTCTTCAACTTTGCTATTCAAATAAAATAAGGCAATTCGGAGGAGTTTGTGTTCAATTGCTGCACCAGTAAGGATTCTGAATCGAGCGCCAAAGTTATTCTTATCGCGGTAATATCCAATAATCTGGTTTTCACCCTTGATTTTTCGGATATAAAAGCCTCGATTCTTTATCCCNCGCTGCTTATCATAGGGCATTGATATAATCGTTGCGATCCATAGTTCATTTTGCCAAATGCGTTCAATATATTCTTTAAAACCAATCGGATAATGATCATCTTTGAGACGAGGAACTTTCCTCTCGGAGGGAGAAACAGCAGGCATAGTAGTTTTTGCATTTTTAAATTGCCATTGCATGCGAAGCGCTGCTTCAGTATAAATGAAGCCAGCATAATTCATCGAAAAAAGATAATTACCATCAATTTCTTCTATGTCGAAAAACAGTTTTATTCTTGAAAAATCCTCATTGTTCGAAAGTTCTGAATACGTCGAAATTTCTCTTTCTGATTCGAAAAATGATGAAAACTCAGCGAATGTCATGATTTTGGTAAATTCATAATAAAAAACTGCAAACAGGTCATTGAATTGTTCAAAATAGCTAAAATCAAGCGCAACNGGCATCGGCGGGAAATCGATNATGGTNGAGAANCGCTCATGTTTATAAATGACATCAATTCCCAGTGCCTGTCCGAACATGACTGCTATTGCGATTTGCGCCTTATAGCCACCTGTTGCATCGATTATGACTTTTCTGGGATCTCCTGCTTCTTTTATTACTTGCGAGATTGCTCTTACAAGATTCAAAAGGCCTGATTTCTTAAACAAATTTGGGTCCGCATCCTGCAAATCCTTAATAATACGATAGTCAACCTGCAAGGAGCAGAGCTCCTTCTCCTTCTTGGCTCTTTCTGTGTAGTACGATTTCAGTACATTCCCTGTGTTGATGCCATCCTCGGTATCGGAAACTAGAAAAATAATTTTGCTGATACGTTCATTTTCCCTTCTGACTCTTGAAAGCATGAACTCGATAGTATTGACCTCGGCGCCAAGTATCCTCGAGGCAGGCGAAATATCGAGCATAGCCCTGGCCAAGGCATTCCAATCGTTTGCATTGTATGCCTGGGCTAACTTGTCTATATTTCCACCGTTGGCATCATTATTGGTTCCGCTGCTAAGCCTTGCTAGATTTCCCTGAAAGAAGCTTGTTCCGACAGTGCAGATTAATATTTTTTGCATAAGGCTGTATAGTTCCTTCTTTCATTTCTTCAAGTATTCAATAAGTTTCTGCTTTAAACCATCTTCATTATGGATATCATCAAAGCTAATGATTCTTATATCCAAATCTTTTGCTCTTTTGATAGATGAATCCTTCATTTCATCAACTGTCACAATGATTGGTGCTGCTGACAGGCCAAAATTTTTCCGAATTGCGCTTTGCTTGTAGAGAGTTTCAACGATAAAAGAATGGCCAGATCGTTCATCTGTGAGAGATGTCTTGCACTCAGCGTATCTGAAAGCATTCTGTGTATTTACTAAGGCTACATCTAACTCATTCTCAACGCCAGTTTTTGTCTTAATTTTCAGGCTTAATGCAATCTGCTCGGCGCTCAGCTCTGGCATAATTTCTTTGACCTTATTGTAAAACCATTCCTCAAGCCATCCGCCGGACAAATATTCGATATGCTTTCTGGTTATTCCATCTATATCAAATCCAGCTGCTTTGCAGAATTCATGCATGAGCTGTAATTCATTTTCAGAAGGATGCCACTCTTCGCCGGTCTCTTTGATGATTGTAGGAAAGGTTTCACTGCCCAAAGGAATTAATCTATCTGAATGCCATTTAGGCTTATTTGCGTTGCGCAGTATCCTGAACAACCTGCTCGCTTCACGCCAGCGCTCGTTATACTGAAGCAAAACCGCATTGGTAGTCTGGGCTGGAACAAGGCATTTTTCTTGCTGATTGGATGCTGTAATGCCATAAGCTGCAAGATATTCATTCAATGTCAAAAGAGGAGGATTAATCACTTCATTCGTATCGATTTTCTTTAGTTGATTTTTCCCAACAGGTTGATAATAGAAGTTTATTGTAGGCTTCCCATATAATTCTCCAAAACGGCTGAAATACGAATGCACGGCGAGTGACATGATCTTGGTGCCGAGAGTCAAATCGATATATGCTGCGTCATATTCAATCCATCGAATCATATCAAGATGGCTGCTAAGCTCTGATATCGAATCCTCATTCTGTACCACAATTTCTCTAATCTTCCATTTTCGGCCAAGAGATTCTTCAAGATCATTGATCTTGCCCTTGTCTTTCATCTTTTGAGTAGTCACAACAAAAACATCATCGCCGATTTCAGCGAGAGATGAAATGAATAGTACCGATGGAACAACTTGATCACTCAGGAGAGTCAAAAGAGATGTCTTCATGCTTCATCCTTGCAATGAAACATATAAGCCAATAAACGCACATACGCAACACAGATATCTGTTACAGCCCTACTTGGGCTAATCATTCTTTTTCTACTGCAAACGCACACCAGCCCATCAAATGGTAATTGTCGTTGTATTGTAGAAGCGTGCGCGTCTTTCCATATCCTTTGTCTGATTTAGGCTTCCGGTAGCCTTCGACCGTGACACTTTCTACATGGCTCCATCGTCCAATACGGATCAGATGTTCTCCTCTTGCATTCATACTATCGATACGTTCCGCCAAGGCATCAGCACCGCGCTTTACTACTTCATCTGAGCTTTTAATGATTCTGTTATATTCTGAGTCAAACACGTTGTTGTAGAATACATCGCATGCTTCAAGCAATTCCTCGAGGCTGATAGGTTTCTGGTATAGTTTCTGGCCAGCTCTAAAATGCAAGGCCCTGCTGCTCTGCGGAACAATTGCAGAAAACAACTCATTATGGATTATGAGGTCACATGATGCCTCGATCGGGCTGTCATCGATAAGTTCTCCCTTAAGCACCTCAGCAAATATCGCTGCCTTATTTGTAAAAGGATCGTCATACCTTGAAGAAAAATGATACATGATCATATTGCTCACCAGCTGGCTGCCTTTGGGCGAAAATGTGCAGTCTCCAATTGCAAGGGCTCTGAGCGCATCGTCGTTAGGGGATGAAAAAGGTAATACTTTGCTCTGAAATTTTCTGTCATACTTGGTTCTGCTTGCTTCCTGTGCTGCTTCTTCGAGTAAGTCTTTATTTGTCATTGACTTCGCTCTTCCGTTGAGAAGCGCTGTGCGGATGGCTCCCTTAATCGATGAGCCAGGCACAACGGGAGCATGCTTGCTGTTTCTATACATGATTTCGACTTCGAGCGCATTATTGATATCGTCTTTTCTTCGATCGAATTCAGATTCGAATTCCTTCGATACTTTACATGCATACAGCACAGCGGGCATTCTCACTTTTTCGCCGAGGTACTTTCGCAATCCAATTAGGTTGTTTGATGAACAAAACTGAGAAAACTGCTGTTTTTCTTCCGTTGGCAAAGATTCAACTACTTTCTCAGGAGAGAATACAGCATAGAGTTTTTCTCCTCTCGTTGAGGAAAGCAAAGAATATTCCAGCGGAGAGACGACCTCACCAGTTCCTACATGGACAGCGGTCAGAGGCCGAAGGGTGAACCGATAACGCTTCATGAGACTTCCTCGCTGTATCGGATTATTGGCGCCCAGCCTTGCTGGACAATGCGGGCATCTGAGTGGACATTCCGAACCATTGAACCGATATAAGGCGGCATCCCGTCATGGAAATTGAAAGTTGCTCCCTGATCGAAGAAGACAATCGGCTTCTTGAACGGATTCATTGAATCCCCCAACTCGAATGCAAGTTTACCCCTACGGACAAATGTGCCCGCTCTCATGTCATCAATAGGACTGTCCGCTGGTGGCACAAAAGGTCCCAGGGCCATCGCCCGGTTGCCGCTGGAAGGGAAGTGCACCTCCTCGAGTGAGAGCACTTCAATGTGCCCTGCCCCTGTCGATGCGTCTGCACCAAAGCCGTTCTCGAACGCCCAATGGCTCATGTCCATCAGAATGTCTTTTCCAAACGACGCGAAGAGGTAGATGTCAAAAATAGGATTGGGCAGCTTTTGGTCTCTATCCTTCCATGCAAGCCATTTTTCAGGAACTGCAAAAAGGCCGATATCTTCCAATGTTCCCTGAGCAAACCGATCCACAGTAACATGGAGCCTGTCGCTTTCTATCTGCAAAATTTCTTTTTGCTCGCGAGCTGTACGCTCGATAGTCTCAAGAAGCAGGCTTTCGCTAAGCGGTTTGCCTTCTTCGAATAAAGTAAAAGGAATATACTTGACTTTTTTGAGCTGTTTCAGACGGCTGTATTTCTCTTTTTGATCTGCCCAGGTTACCGCTAGCATGGGCTTCGGGAGATATCCTTCGGGGAATGCGCTCGAAACAATAAAAGGCTTTTCTTCAAGTGAATGCAGGAATTCTTCGACGGATTCCTTACCTTTCCTCCTGGCGATACCCCATACAAAATGGCCAAAGATAGTGTCCCCAACCAGGGGTGTCACTATTTTCCCGAACAGCTGAATTTTCAGCCGGTACAATATCATTTTATCATTACCTCACGCAGGCTAGGCAAGGCAACAGGATTCCCTGATTCATCCTTCAGGTCTTTGAACTCGATTCGACCGTTGCCCCTGCTGCCGCCACCGCCCAGATAATCATTCTGAAGTACCGCAAGTCCTGCCAGCACTACATCCTTGAAAAACTTTTCGTCGGTCCTGCCGCCATCTCCGTCATCGAAAACACGATAGGCGATTTCAAAATCAAATTGCACACCAGGAACTACTCTTTCTAAGGGGCGCGGATTTGCTTCTGCTGTTATCCTGTTGAGGCTATTTTCGTTTTTTTCTTCTGTAAGCGGTTTATCACTAAATGCCCTTTTTGACTCTTCACTAAGGCGAGCATCCCTCACAATCAGCCTTGTTGGACCCCGGTTCTTAGTTTCTTCGCTGCTTCTCTTGCGGTCTATCGCTGCACCGAACACCCTGCAGATTGGGCAATCGCTCCGCCCGCAATTGCAAGGGTTGCCCTCATTTTTAGCAATTTTTTCAGGAACAAGCAGAAGCTCCATGAGTGAACGCATTTTGCCCTTAATCGAAGAACCCGGGATGTAAGGATCAAAGGTAACAGGATCTTTGATAATAGGATTATCCATGCCGCCAATTTCAATCGAATCATTACCNGCGCCAATGTGCAGCCCGGTCTTAACTTCAATCTTGCCTTTTATCATCTTTATGCCTATCAATTTCATATCTTTCATATTGTTTACTCCTTCGCTTAGACTCTCAGTGGGGTCTTGGCATAGTAGAAGGCATAGAGCGCTTCAAAGTACAGTGCAAATGCCATATAATCCTTCTGCGTTTTTACGCTATTTATCCCTTCATTGATGATCTTCTCAAGTNCTATCCAGGCTTGCTCATTTTTTTGATTGTTTTTTCTGCCTCTTTTTATTGTGTACGCAATATGAGCCCGCTGTAGTTGGACAAGAGGAGCTATCACATCCCAGCTCTCACCCTTCTCGAGCCTCTGAGCGAGCGATTTAATCTGGCTGAATATTCTTCTCATTTGGGTAGGAGTAACTTGTAGCACCTTTGCGGCCTCATTCTCAGCTTCCTGGCCCAATAGCTCGGGCCTTATGCTTTCTGTACCTGATTTGTAAAATTGCATCATTATCTTGCCTCCTCCTTTTTCTTTTCTGGTTCTCTATTTACATACAGCGCATAGGTTGCAGGAATCCGTGCACGTTTCATTATGCCAGCGTCGACAGCAAAACCTTTCATGGTATTGACAATTTCTTCAGGCAAATTTTCCCTTGCCTCCGTCCGCTTCAGATTGTATAAGAAATTGCTTTTCCAAAGTGCATTTTCTTTTCGAATATCGCCCTTTTCGAATTTCTCAGCCTTTTCAGATAGATTTATCAACGCGTATACAAGTGAATTGCTAATTCTACTATTCTTAAGCCAAGAAGAAAGATTTTTCCCAATTCTTACCAGTTCTTCAAATTTCTCCCATTCTACAGGCAAATCTAGGAATGCAATGCTGTTCTTGCCAGGATTGCCTTTTGCACGTGCCAGTTGTTCTTCCGCTTCATCTGCCATTCTTGCCACAGGAAGCCCTTTGCCTACCAGCACAATACCTGCAGAAAGAGTCAAATCAGGGTTTTCACCCACATATCGACCGAACTCTTTTCTTATCTCAAGAGCAAAATCGATGACTTCCTGCCAGGGACCAATCACACAGAGATCGTCTCCTCCAGAATAGACTGTATAGATGTTCTTATAGAACTGTTCGATTACTTGCCGCACCCGAACTGAGAAAAAATAATCCAGCATTCTGCTTAGTGTTGCATAGCGTGAAATCGAAAGCTTTTCTGCAAGACCTCGGCTGAAAATTGAGCCAAGGTTGTCCACGTCAGCTTTGAACATTGCAAGATGATCTGCGCCTTCAGCTACTTTTGAAATTTCGCTGAACTCTTTTACACTTCCATCCTCATTCCTTGGCACTGTGTAGGGAAGCCAGCATATCCCTTTTCCTCGTTCATAATTATTTACAACGGTATATCCTGCTTGTTCGCTTGCAATGCTGGAATCTTCGAGATTTTCTCGTAATTCCAGCATCTCTTTATTAAGAAGCCCAAGCCCATGCCCGGAAGCAGATAAGAGCCTTATATACCTTGTTTTCGGCAATTTCGCGCCAGTTTCTATCAATGCTTCACAATAATCGCAGAAATCGCCTTGCTCACGAGCAGGCCGGGCATCGCACATGGCACAGACTTTCCCACCATTTTGTATTGTGCTCTCTATAGAANAGTAATAGAAATCGAGCACATGTCCGGTTTTCTCGAGGCCTTTTCTGAGCTTTCGAAATTTAGACATGCCAGATAGCACTTGCAGGTTCTTAAATGTTGATTCGAACCTGGAATCCTTGACTAAAAAATCATTGAAACATGCAGGCAAACCTTCCGAAATCGAAAGCGCAAGGTTCCCGAGATATCGTTTAAGGAATTCAACATCGATTGTCGTTCGCAATGCATCGAGCTTCTTCTCTGCTTTCTCAATATTGGGGAGCACCATGAAAAACCTTCCACCAGCAGCACTCAGCACGCCGAAGCGGTTCATGCTGAAAGCACGCATGATGCTTCTTACAGCAGATTCTGTAATAGCACGTATCTCGAAGCTCCTTGCCCTTAATATCTTGGCGCTATTCTTCGTTGTTTTCAAATCAAACAAATATTGCTGTATGCCAGAAATATCGCCCATGACGAGCAGGAATTTCTTCTCGGCACGATTCATGATTGCTATCTGATTATTGAGCGTGCCATTTGCCTCATGGTACCGGAAAAGCGCAGATGAAAACGCTGCGGTCGTTCTTGCATGGTCATAGAGGCTTATATCTGGCAAGTCGATTGTGCTCGATGGTATTGCCCATGTCCAATGCTCAAGCACTGCATCAATTGCAGAAAGGTAATTATCAAAATCGATTTCCTTTACCGCACGCAGATTATCCAAAAGGCTCTGCCACACTTGTGCATACCTTTCTCGGCTGTTCCTGATATCTGAACATGGATGAATATTTTTTGCTTCGAGAGGATTGACTGCATAATAGACGGCTGCTTGAATTGGTCGCTCTCGATCAAGACCAATTGAGGAAAATATAGATTGTTGAACTTGCTCAATGTATGAGCCTTTCTGTTCAGCCTCGATATCCTTCTCGAGACGGTCAGCGCCACTGGAAATTCTATCGCTTTCTGCAATGATTGATTCCGCCCAGCTGCTAGGGTTGTGATGACTTGCAGCAATTCTAGCAACGACCTCAGGCCTTAGGCTTTTTGGGAAGCTGGTATTTCCCTCAAATACCTTGAGGATTGCGCCATGTGTATACCATGCATGTTGATGAGTATACCGGCCATCCTGTGTCTTGGGCAGCAACTGCCCATTCATATTTTCCGTCATGCAGCTTTCATCACCAGCCCTTTGGGCTATCTTGCCGAGGTCGTGCAACAGGGCCGCAACGACTATTTCTTCATATCTCGTGTCAGAATTATCTCCCATGGCTTACCTCTCGAACCTCTATTGCTCCCAGTCCAAAGCTGGTATTTTTGCCAACCCCGACAGAAGAGCACAATTCAAGTATATTCCACTCATTCTCAGGTGCCTCGCCGCCAATCACAAATGAGCCAAGAACTCCGCCAAGCTTCATCACAGATTCTTGGCGGCTTGAATACCTCGTAAAATCGCACCATTGTAATTTGCGGTCAGCTATTTCAAGCGCACTATTCTTCAAGCCAGAGGACGAATTCTCTTGAATGCTATCCTTTTCATCGCCATAGAGGGAAAATAGCGTATCGACCCTGCGCTTGCACGCTTCAAAGAAATCCCTCGCACTGAACTCAGAAGAATAGCGCCCCTTTGTCTTGAACCGAACAGGAGTCTTGCATTCCACCCGATAGCGTCTTTGGCTTACATTCTTTCCCTCGCACGAACTCAATTCTACAGTTTCAATCTTGCTCAAATTGATTTTTTCGCCATTATCGAGGGGAATGCCGCTGTCGGTAAAAGCATGGACCTCAAATGGAGTTCGGGAACGGAAGAGTCCTTTTTCACCTGCTATTCTGAACGCATAAATAATATGAGGCACATACTCAACAGCACGTCCGAAAAGCTGAAATCCGAATTCAAGCTGAGAGATTGTTTGCCCTACCAATACAGGCCCTTCGATCCGGAATGGATGACTTGCCCGATCCCTTCCTGGCAGCACATCATTGCCTTTAGGCAAAATCGATTCAAAAAGATATGCATACGCGCAAGTCGCCATAAATGGACAATCAAAACATAGAGTATCATGGGAAACACAATGCATCCGCTTGAGATTGAGACCTAACACGCTGCGGAGAGCAAATGCTGGGAATACATCGACATATACAGAGCTAGCAAAATCCAATTTAAATTTCAGTTTCGTAATTTTCATAATGATTCTATTGTTTTAAATTCTATCCAATAAATGGCTGNTGTCAAGAGCTGATTTCTCTTTTGTTCACAAGATTCTAACTGAGAATCCTATTGGAATACACTGACGCGAAGCTTCTAGAAGACTCATTAAAACCACTCGCTTTCATTATAGAGCCGTAATCCCTTCTATCAGGTCTAAATCTCAATACCCACATAGTACGATATCACAACGGCATTGAAATTTTTGTCTTAATCCCTTCTATCAGGTCTAAATCTCAATACTAGATAAAGTGCTTTACATAATCTCACAAAAGAGAGGTGAGTCTTAATCCCTTCTATCAGGTCTAAATCTCAATACAAGGCCAAGGCCAAGGCCAAGGCCGTGAAGGCCGAAACCGTCTTAATCCCTTCTATCAGGTCTAAATCTCAATACCGCGGGAAACGCGGCCTTTCTTGGCCTACTATAAGACCTTGTCTTAATCCCTTCTATCAGGTCTAAATCTCAATACTTTTGAAAGCCGAGTCTGATATTGTCGATGGCAGAACTAGTCTTAATCCCTTCTATCAGGTCTAAATCTCAATACGCGCATATGCGCAATAGTCAGACTATCAACAATGCATGGTCTTAATCCCTTCTATCAGGTCTAAATCTCAATACGCCATTCTTGGCCTACTATAAGGCCCTCATGAAGTACGAGTCTTAATCCCTTCTATCAGGTCTAAATCTCAATACAGCAGGCAATCGCGCTCATGCTGGTCGCGCAGGCCGAGGGGTCTTAATCCCTTCTATCAGGTCTAAATCTCAATACGAAGACAGTACTGCAAGCTATAAAGAATACTTTCGCTACAGTCTTAATCCCTTCTATCAGGTCTAAATCTCAATACTCATTGGAACGCCGTCAACCGATGAAGCTATTCATATGCGTCTTAATCCCTTCTATCAGGTCTAAATCTCAATACAAAATCAGGGAAAATGCAATAATTGCTTATGCTACAAGGATGGTCTTAATCCCTTCTATCAGGTCTAAATCTCAATACCAATTATTGAGGACAACGAACCGGACGTCCGGCGATTAGTCTTAATCCCTTCTATCAGGTCTAAATCTCAATACACGTACGTTCATCGTATCTAATGGAAGCGCGCGCGGTGCAGGTCTTAATCCCTTCTATCAGGTCTAAATCTCAATACGATAGCTGGGTCGAAGAGCATGACGACGAATACTATCTTATGGTCTTAATCCCTTCTATCAGGTCTAAATCTCAATACTTGACTGGAAGCCCGTTTATAAAGGCTACCAGTTGTTCTGGAGTCTTAATCCCTTCTATCAGGTCTAAATCTCAATACCCCATCCATTGGCCTATGACACGTTGAAAAGAGACTACAATCGTGTCTTAATCCCTTCTATCAGGTCTAAATCTCAATACCGGCCGGAATGGTACAAGAAAGCGGCACAAGTGCTT
>JGI24721J44947_10011721_pt1 | contig 10909 bp, 10 predicted proteins | sample YelNatPaOPGAMG01_FD_44947 | JGI IMG/M metagenome (IMG submission 44947)
ACGAACCGGGTCCGGGGCCGCTCATACAGGGTCTCGGCCTCGTCCAACTGCTCGATCCGGCCGTCCCGCATCACGGCGATCCGGTCGCTCATCACCAACGCCTCTTCCTGATCGTGCGTAACGTAGATGAACGTGATCCCGAGCCGGCGTTGAAGGCCGCTCAACTCGACCTGCAATTCCTTGCGCAATTTCCGGTCGAGCGCGGCGAGCGGTTCATCGAGCAGCAACACCGCCGGTTCGTTGACCACGGCGCGGGCGAGCGCGACCCGTTGTTTCTGGCCGCCGGACAGTTGCGCCGGTTTCCGGTGAGCAAGCGGCGTAATCTGCACCAGATCCATGACCCGCCGCACGCGGGTGTCCATCTCCGGTTTCGGCACGTGTTTCATTCGCAGGCCGAACGCGACGTTGTCCCAGACGTTCAGGTGCGGGAACAGGGCGTAGGACTGGAACACGGTGTTGACGGGGCGGCGGTGGGCCGGCAGGTCGCGCGCATCCACGCCGCCGATGCGGACGGTGCCTTCATCCGGCACGTCCAACCCGGCCACGATGCGCAGCAACGTCGTCTTGCCGCAGCCGGACGGGCCGAGCAAGGTGATGAATTCCCCCCGCCGCACCGCCAGGCTGACATGGTTGAGCGCGATGACATCGCCAAACCGGCGGGTGAGATCGGTGACTTCGACGGCGTTCACGGCTGGCGCGGCGGGTTGGTGTGGATCATCTCCCAGGACCGGTCGGCTTGAGTCCGCACCTCGGGGACGGGATCGTTCCGCAACCGGTCCAGTTCGTTGACGAGGGCGAGCACCGGCGCGCGGCCGATCAACTCCGCGGCGCGGGCGCGAATGGCCGCGGACTCGTCGGCGGTCGCGCCGCGGAGCAGCGCCAGAGCGTCGGCGTCGTTGAGCTTGGCGAGCGCGGCGACCACCACCAGTCGGGATGCAACCGGCAATTGGGGCAACTTCTGACGCAGCAGCGGGCGGTGGGACTCAGTCACGAGAGCCAACAAGGTCGCCTCGACCTGGTGCCGCACCAACGCGTCGGCGTCGCCCAGCATAAACAGCATCCAGCCGGCGGCATGCGGGTTTTTCAGGCGCGCCAGGCCGGTAACGGCGGCGGCGCGCACGGCCCCATCCGGATCCCGCAACAACCGGAACAAAGGGCGCAAGGAAGACGGTTCCGCGCGCCGGCCCAGTTCGCGCGCGCAGTGGTGGCGGACCGGCGCGTACGAATCGGTCAACCCGTCCACGAGCACGCGGGACGGGACAGCCGTGGGCTGGTCTGCGATCAGCCGGGCGGCATTGCCGCGAATCACGGGGTCCCGGGCACGCAGGGCGGTCACGAGCAATGCCGCCTGATCCGGCAACTGGCGCATCATCTCGCCGGCGGCATCGATCTGCTCGGTTTTGAGCAAGAACAGGATCTGTTGTTGGCGCAGGGCGGGTGAGTCCGGCCATTGATGGCGCGCCCGGTCCAGCGCGGCGGCGGCAGCGCGGACATCGCCGTCGCGAAGCAACTCCGCGACCTCGCGGGCCGCAGTCTGGTCCGGCGGCCGGTGGCAGGCGGCCAGCGCGAGCGCCAGCCCGACCGCGATCCCGTGATGTACCCCATTGCGCCCCATCGCCATGTGCGGACGGATTCAAGCAAAACGGGACGGAGCTGTCGAGCTTTTGCCGGGGCTTCGGAATTGACAGCGGTTTTCGCGACTCGTACAGTGCCGCCAGAAGGCGAGTCTATTGAGATTGACACTGCAACAATTGAATTGGCCGGAGCTGTTCGAGCCGATCATGCCGGCGTTGGCGCAAGTCGAAAACCTGCTGACCCGGCAGGCCGAGGCGTTTGCTCCGGAGATGGTGGATTATGTGCAGCACGCGCTGGGCGGGGCGGGCAAACGGTTGCGGCCCAGTTTGGCGCTGCTCAGCGGCGGGGCCACCGGCGGCATCCAGCAGGAGCACATCATTCTCGGGGTAATTGTGGAACTGATCCACGTCGCCACGCTGGTGCACGACGACATCCTGGATCAGGCCGAGTTGCGCCGCGGCCTGGCGACCTGCAACCGCCGGTGGGGCAACGAAGTCAGTGTGCTCGTCGGCGATTGTCTGTTTGCCCACGCCCTGCGGCTGGCGGCCACCTACCAGACCAACGAAGTGTGCCGCCGCGTCAGCGAGGCCACCAATCAGGTTTGCACCGGCGAGATTTTGCAAACCCAACGCCGGTTCGACCTCGCGCTGTCCGTGGACGATTACCTCCGCATCATCGGCCTGAAAACCGGGGCGCTGTTCGCGGTCAGTTGCGCGCTGGGAGCGTTGTTGAACGGCGCCGCGCCCGATCGTGTCCAAGCGTTGTATGACTACGGGAACAACCTCGGCATCGCGTATCAGATTTACGACGATTGCGTGGACATCCTCGGCCAGGAACGCCAGACCGGCAAGTCGCTGGGCACCGATATGAAGACCGGGAAACTGACGTTGCCCCTGTTGTTGGCCCTGCAGCACGCCGCGCCGGCGGAGCGGCAGGAGTGGGGCGCCATCATGTTGCGGGCCGGCGATGCCGAGCGCGCCCGGCTGGTCGAATGGATCACCGGCAACGGCGCCATGACCGGCTCGTTGGAACGGATTGACGAGCATCTCGCGCAAGCCCGGCAAAACTTGAAGGCCATCCCGGCCAACGCCTGTTCCCGGACGTTGGCCACATTGACCGAGTATCTCGCGGCGCGCAGCCGGTCGTTGCTGCGCCCCGCCGTCGCGGCCTGATGAAACTGACTGACAAGTGGCGGCGCAACGTTCCCCGACCAGCCCCGGCCGCAGCGGAAGAATTTCAGGTGGATCTGCGCCAGGAGGACGATGAAGCGCTCGTCGCCCGCGCCCAACGCGGCCAGGCCGCGGCCTTCGATGTCCTGGTCGACCGCTACAAACAGCGGCTCTACACCACCGTGTACCACATGACCGCCAACCACGACGACGCCAACGACCTCGTCCAGGAAACGTTCATCAAAGCCTACCGGAACCTGAGCCGCTTCAAGGGCCAGTCCAGTTTCTACACGTGGATCTACCGGATCGCCATCAACCTCACCCTCAACTTCCTCAAACGCCACCGCCGCCGGACAAACCGCCACACCAGTCTCGACGATGTGGACGCCGCCATCGAACGCGATCCGGACTACGTGGTGTTGATGGCCACCGACACGCCGCACCGGGAGGCCGGCCTCCACGAACTGCAACACCGATTGAACGAAGCGCTCCAAGAATTGTCTGAACCCCATAGAGCCGTGGTGACCATGCACGACATTCAAGGAATGACCCATCCCGACATCGCCCGGGTGATGCGCTGCTCGGAAGGCACCGTCCGCTCCCGGCTGTTCTACGCCCGGCAACAACTCCAGCGGTTGTTGGGCGAATACCTGTCATGAACTGCCTCCAGGCCCAACGCGCCCTGCACTCCCCCCGCCCGCATCAGGCGGCCGAACTCCGCCAGCACCTCAACGAATGCACCGATTGCCGGGTACTCGCCCACCGCGCCGCCCGACTCCAACGCCTCCTCGCCCTCAAACGCTACGAACAACCGCCGCCCGGTTATTTCGACAATTTCCTCGACGAATTCCATCGCCGGCTGGCCGAAGCCACCCAGCGGCCCACGTGGACGGAACGCCTCGCCGACTGGTGGGCCGAGGTGTCCCGGCCGCGGCTGGCGTTGGCCGCCGCCGCCGCCGCCCTCGCGGTGGCCGGGTGGATGCTGACCGTCCGGCCCCGCAGCCAACCGGCTCCCGCCGTGGTGGCGATTCGTCAGCCCGTGGTCACCAATCTGCCGGTCGCCACGGCCGCACCGGCGCAGGCGCCGCAGTTAACCGTGGTCGTCGAAGCCAGCCCATTCCCGCCCCCGCCGTTGCGGATTGACGAGCGTCCGAGCCTGAAAATCACTCCGGTCAGCTTCAACAACCCGTAAAACAAAACAGGGCCAACCTGGCGGTTGGCCCCGTTCGGAATCGCCGGGCTATTTCTTCGCCAGCGCCGCGCGGACCTCGTCGAGGTGACCGGCGCTGCCAAGCACCTGGTTCTTGTGCGCGATCATCTTGGCGTATTCCTCCATGAACGGCACGCCGACGTCGCGAAGATCGAACTTCTCCGGGTGATCACGGAAGAATTCCCGATGCACCCGCGTCCAGACCAACCGGCCGTCGGTGTCAATGTTGACCTTGCAGACGCCCATCTTGCCGGCCCTGGCCAAATCCTCCTCCGGCACGCCCGACGAATCCTTGATCTTGCCGCCGGCGGCGTTGATCCGGTCCACCTCGCTCTTCGGCACGCTGCTGCTGCCGTGCAACACCATCGGGAAACCCGGCAACTTCGCCTTGATCGCGGTGACAACTTCGAAATGCAGGCCGAGTTTCTTGCCGGGTTCGGCCTTGAACTTGAACGCGCCGTGGCTGGTGCCGATGGCCACCGCCAGCGAATCGCAGCCGGTGCGTTTCACAAACTCCACCGCCTGATTGGGATCGGTCAGCTTGACGCTGCCGACAATGTCTTCCTCGACGCCGCCGAGCTGGCCGAGCTCGGCTTCCACCGACAACCCCTTGGCGTGCGCGGCGTCCACGACACGCTTGGTGATGGCGATGTTTTCCTCAAACGGATAATGGCTGGCGTCAATCATCACCGAGCTGTAGAAGCCGGACTTGATGCAATCGTAACAGGTTTCCTCGTCGCCGTGATCGAGGTGCACGGCAAACACCGCTTCCGGGAACACCTGTTCCGCCGCGCGGATCATGCCTTCCAGAAACCGTTTGTCGGTGTATTTCCGCGCGCCCTTGCTGATCTGGATGATGAACGGCGCCTTGCTGGCAAGGTTGCCTCGGAACAGGCCGACGGTCTGTTCGAGGTTGTTGATGTTATAGGCCCCGATGGCGTATTTGCCATAGGCCTGCTTGAACAGTTGGGCAGTGGTGACAATCATGTTTGTTTTCCTTTCTCAACAACAACGGGGTTACGACGCGGCACCCTAAGCAAGCCCGGTCGCGCCGTCAACCTTGTTTTCCGCAGTCTCAGGCCATCACCGCCGCTTGCGCGCGGGTGATCTGCCAGCGCAGCGGCTCGCCGTTCAGGTACCGGCGTAATTCATCCACGGCCAACTGCCCCATCCGCCGGCATTCGTTGCCCTGCGAGCCGGCAATGTGCGGCGTCAGCCAGACGTTCGGCAATGTGTACAGCGGTGAGCCGGCAACCGGCGGTTCGGGATCGGTCACATCGAGCACCGCGGTCAGGTCCGGCCGCTGCTGCAACACCGCAATCATCTCCGCCTCGCGCACCACGGCGCCGCGCGCCGTGTTCAGAAACGTCGCGCCCGGTTTCATCGCCGCCAGATGCGCGCCGGTAATCATGCCCCGCGTCGCCGGCAGGTTCGGCGCATGCAAGGACACGACATCGGCCTGCCGGAACATCTCCGCCAAACTGACCAGCGTCACCCCCAGCTTCCCGGCCTCGGCGGCCGAGACGAACGGGTCATAGACAATCACGCGCAGGTCAAACGGCCGCAGCCGCTCGCGCACTGCGCGCCCGACCGCGCCGAGCGAAATCAACCCCACCGTCGCGCCGTACGCGCCCGTCAGGGCGGGCCGGGGCGGATACCGGCCCTCGCGTTTGATCCGGTAGGAACAAGCCCACGTCTGTTTGAGCGCCAACAGAATCATTGCCAGGGAAAACTCGGCGACCGGCACCGCGTTGGCCGCGTAGGAACTGGTGATCACGATGCCGCGGTCCCACACCGCGTCGGTCACAAATCCCCGGATGCTCCCCGCGCCGTAAAAGACCGCGCGCAGCTTCGGCGCCGCCGCCAGAAACGCCTCATCCATCACCGGCATCCCCCAGCCCGACAGAATAATTTCCGTCTCGGCCAGCGCCGGTTTCCAGTTCGTCGCGGTGCCGATCACTTCGACGAGCTGGTCAACCGCGGCGCGTTCGGCGGGCCCGTAGATGCGGTCCGCGGCGTCGGGCCTCAACACAAAAGCGGCTTTCGGTTTCACGCGCCACTGTTTACCGCCGCCGCCCGGCAGGCTCAAGCGGAGAAACCGCGGCGCTCGACAGGGCGCGGCGGATTTGCTAAGCACCGGCCAGTGAGCCTGCGCGAACAACTTTTGGCCGCCGCCCGCCGGTTGGTGGTCAAGCTCGGCACCGGGGTGCTCACCAACGAAGGGCACCGGCTGGCGCCGGCCCGCATTGACGCGCTGGCCGGGCAGGTCGCCGCGCTCCGGCACGAGGGCCGGCAGGTGGTGCTGGTTTCCTCCGGCGCCATCGCCACCGGGATGGCGACGTTGGGGCTGGACCGCCGCCCGACGCAACTCCGGGAACTCCAGGCCTGCGCCGCGATCGGCCAGGGCAAACTGATGGCCGCGTACGATGCCGCGTTCGGGCGCGCCGGCCTGCACGTCGCGCAGGTGTTGTTGACCCACGAGGATCTCCGCCACCGCGACCGGCATTTGAACGCCCGCAACACCCTGGACGCGTTGCTCCGCCGGGGCGTCATTCCCATCATCAACGAGAACGACACGGTGGCCGTCGAGGAAATCAAGTTCGGCGACAACGACCGGCTCGGCGCGCTCACGGCAACGCTGCTCGGCGCGGACTTGCTGCTCATCCTGTCGCACGTCGAAGGCCTGCTCGACCGGGAGCACCGCCTCGTGCCGGTCGTGCCGCAGATCACCCGCGAGATCGAAGCGCTCGCCGGCGGCACGGACCGGGAGACCAACGTCGGCGGCATGAAATCCAAAATCGCGGCCGCCAAAATCGTCACGCGCTCCGGCATCCCGCTGGTGATCGCCCGCGAACTGACCGGCGCGGGCGGCACGGTGTTTCTGCCCGCCGGCCAGTTGTCCAGCCGGAAACGGTGGATTGCGTTCTTCCAAAAACCCGCCGGCGTGTTGGTGGTGGACGACGGCGCGAAACAGGCGCTCTGCACCGCCGGCAAGAGTCTGCTGGCCCAGGGCGTCATCCGCACGGAGGGCAACGTCGGCGCCGGCGCCGTGGTGCGCATTCAGGACACCGCCGGTGTGGAGTTCGCCCGCGGGCTGGTCCGCGCCGGGAAGGTCATCGTCCACCGGGACGATTTGGTGGTGCTCTGATTCGACCAGCGGAGCGCGCCGCGCGTTGTGCGGCCCCAGTGGACGGTGGCGCGGCACAGCCCAAAAACGATTTCATCCCGACCATGGAAGTGGCCGGCGAACATCCATGGGCGATTTGCCTCGATCCATGGCAGTGCCGTGTATCACCGCTCGTGGGAGCGGGGTTGGAAATGCTTGGCTGGTGTTCCGTCAAAGCGGATCGCCGGGGTTGTCGGAGGAATGCGCTTCGGCGTGGCCGTTGCCGGTCCGCGGCCACGCGGAAGCGTGGCCCTTCCAATCAAGTTTGCCGGAGCACGCGCCGGGCGTTGCCGGCCGCAGGAAAGGCGCGCCACTGCCGGCGTTGTTCGGCCCATGCGCGTTGACCGCGCGGGGTCAGCCGGTAATAGCGGCGCGGGCGACCGCCTTTGGGTCCCTGCCACACACTGGTNACCAATCCTTGTTTCTCCAGAGGCCGGAGGACCGGATAGATTGTGCCGTCCTGCCAGTGGCGTGCAGGTCGGGACTGCTCAAAAACGCGCTTCCGGATGCCGTAGCCGTAACTTGGACCGTCGCGCAGCACGTCGAGCACGATCAGAGCGTCCGTTCCCGCCGCCAAGTTTCTCGCATACTCGTCACGCTTCATGGGCGCCTCGCGAACGAACTTTGGCCGGAGTGATGATTTGCGATGACAGTCCGTGGGCGGATGACTATATTCGCCGCATGGATTGGAGACAGGAAATGGTCGCGCTCGCACGGCGCAGCCGCGACGCCGCGCGGGCATTGGCCAAACTCGACACGGCGACGAAAAACCGTCTCCTGCTCGCCATGGCCGACAACCTCGAGAAGTCAGCCGGCCCGATCAAAGCCGCCAACGCCCGAGACCTTGCCGCCGCCGCCGGGTTATCGCCGGCGATGCTCGACCGGTTGACGCTCACCGAGAAACGCATCGCGGAGATGGCCGGGAGCATTCGCGCCGTCGCCGCGTTGCCCGACCCGGTCGGCCAGACCATCCGCGAATGGACCCGGCCCAACGGCCTCCGCATCCAGAAAGTCCGCGTGCCCATCGGCGTCATCCTCATCATTTACGAGTCCCGGCCCAATGTCACGGTGGACGCGGGCGTGTTGTGCTTCAAGACCGGCAACGCGGTGATTTTGCGCGGCGGTTCGGAGGCGATTCACTCCAACCTCGCGCTGGCGGCAGCCCTGAACGTGCCGGGCCTGCCGGCCGACGCGATCACCGTCGTGCCCACGACTGACCGGGCGGCGCTGGATGAGTTGTTGAAGCTCGACGAGCTGATCCAACTCTGCATTCCGCGCGGCGGCGAAGGATTGATCCGGGCAGTCGCGGNAAAATCGCGCATCCCGGTCATCAAACATTACAAGGGCNTCTGCCACGTGTACGTGGACCGCGACGCCGACCTCGACATGGCGGAGAAAATCGTCCTCAACGCCAAGTGCCAGCGGCCCGGCGTCTGCAACGCCATCGAGACGTTGCTCGTGGACGCGCCGCTGGCCGGCACGTTCCTGCCGCGGATCGAAACCGCNCTGCGNGCGCGCGGCGTCGAAATCCGCCGCGACGCCGATTGGACNACCGAGTACCTCGACCTCATCATCGGCCTGCGGGTGGTCAACGGCGTGGACGAAGCGATTGACCACATCACCCGGTACGGGAGCGCCCACAGCGACGCCATCGTCACGCGGAACCGGGCGACCGCCGAGAAATTCCTGCGCGAAGTGGATTCGTCCAGCGTCTTCTGGAACGCCAGCACCCGGCTCGCCGACGGCGGCCAGTACGGGTTCGGCGCCGAGATCGGGATTTCGACCGACAAACTGCACGCCCGCGGCCCGATGGGGCTGGAAGAACTGACCAGCTACAAGTTTGTCGTCGTGGGCAACGGACAACTCCGGGAATGAACGCTGCCGAACGGGCCTGCTATGTTCGCGACCAGTTGCCGGCCGGCGGATTGTTTGCCGGGCTGACGTGGCGGANNGCGCCGGCNGCGTTTCCGTTACCGGCGGNGCTGGTCCGGCAACTGGAGGAATTGGGACCGCAACTGCTGGCGTTTTACCGGGCCTGCAACACGCTCTACCGGCATTCGCTCGCGGGGAAACAACCCCGGTGGGTCGCAGAATATCTCGATGCCGGCAAGCCGGCCCGGCTGCTGGAAATCTCCCGCAGCGACCGCTTCAAAAGCGCGGTGCCGCGGGTGATTCGACCGGATGTGATTTTGAGCGATGCCGGCTTCTTCGTTTCGGAACTCGACAGTGTGCCCGGCGGGATTGGTCTGACCGGCTGGCTCGGCAAGACGTACGCGGAGCTGGGCGACGACATTGTGGGCGGGGCGACCGGGATGATGGAGGGGTTCGCCAGTATTCTTGGCGACCGGGGCGTGGTCGTGGTGTCGGAGGAATCGGCGACGTACCGGCCGGAGATGGAATGGCTGGGGTCGCAGTGCGGATTTCGGGTGATGCGGCCGGAGGAGATGGACGGGCTGGAAGCCCGTCCCACGGTTTACCGGTTCTTTGAGTTGTTTGATCTGGCGCATGTGCCGCACGGCTGGGAGATGATTGCCGGCGACGTGACACCGCCGCCGAANCCGCAGCTCGAGGAAAAAATGTTGATGGCGTTTCTGTGGCTGCCGGCGTTGGCGGATTTCTGGCGGGAACATCTCGGGCCGGCCACACTGGCCAGGCTCCGGGAGGTGTTTCCGCGGACGTGGATCGTGGACGCCACACCGTTGCCGCCGCACGCGGTCATCCCGGAACTCGGGATCAGCGACTGGCGGCAGATGGCGAAGTTTTCGCAGAAACAGCGCGCGTTGGTGCTGAAGATTTCCGGGTTTCACGAGCACGCGTGGGGCGCGCGCGGCGTNTACGTTGGACACGACCTGTCGGCAACGGAATGGGCGGCGGCCATTGACCGGGCGCTCGCCAGCTTCCCGGAGCATCCGTACATTTTGCAGCGATTCGAGAGGTCCCGGCTGGTGGACGCCCGGTACTTTGATTTCGCAGCCGGTGCGGAACGAACGTTCAAGGGCCGGGTGCGGTTGTGTCCGTATTATTTTGTGGTACAAGATACGCCGCGGCTGGGCGGCGTCCTGGCGACGATTTGCCCGGCCAACAAGAAATTATTGCATGGAATGCCGGACGCCGTGTTGGCGCCGGTGACGAGGGAACCGACAACGTNATCATGACGAATCAACCGACATTCGGTTTGGACAACATTTCGGCCCTGCAAGGCTCGCTGGCGGGTCATCCGTTGTGGCAGTACGTGGCGTCGTTTGTGTGGGTGCTGCTGGCCTTCGTGCTGGCGTACGTGGTGGATTGGGTGATGAGCCGCGTGCTGCGCCGGCTCACCGCGAAAACGAAAACGGATCTCGACGACAAGTTGTTGGAGATTCTGCACAAGCCGGTCAAGCTGGTGGTGGCGCTGCTGGTGTTGAGCATGGGCATCCATGTGTTCGCCTGGCCGGAGTGGGTGGAGAAAATCATCGCGCCCGTCTTTGTCCTGATTGTGGCGGGCACGATCATTTACGTGGCGGTCCGGATGGTGGATTTGCTGCTGGCCTTCGTCGAGGAACGGTTCCTGAGCAGCGACGCGCAGTTGGCGAAGATGATGCTGCCGGTGCTGGGCAAGACGTTCAAGGTGTTCGTCGGCATCATCGGCGTGCTGACGACGGCGCAGTATCTCGGTCTGCCGATTACCAGCGTGCTGGCGGGGTTGGGCGTGGGCGGCATTGCCGTGGCCCTCGCGGCGCAAAACACGCTGGCCAACGTGTTCGGTTCGATCACGATCCTGACCGACCGGCCCTTCCGGGTGGGCGACCG
>JGI24721J44947_10011722_pt1 | contig 10909 bp, 9 predicted proteins | sample YelNatPaOPGAMG01_FD_44947 | JGI IMG/M metagenome (IMG submission 44947)
ATAAAGGCTGGCCCTACGAAATGACAAGAAATAATTGTTTTTATATCTAACCCACCCTTCAGTGAGGGATTACAGAATAAGAAAATTTTTGCTTGACTCTTCAGGTATATTAAAAGGTAGTATTGAATAATGGACCTTAAACTTCTTTTGCTTCTCGCGGCCGGCCATTTTACTACCGATATAAATACCGGTGCCTTGCCAGCTTTTCTTCCTTTTATCAAAGAAGCCTTACAGCTCTCTTACACTATGACGGCCTCTATTATCTTGGTATTCAATGTTACTTCTTCAGTAATTCAACCCTTCTTCGGCTATTTATCTGATCGCTGGTCAATGAAATGGTTACTTCCTACCGGCCCTTTTCTGGCCTCTTTAGGCCTGGCTCTTTTAGGCTTTGGGCCTTCTTATTCCTGGATTGTCTTTTTTGCTGCCCTCAGTGGCCTTGGGCAAGCCAGTTATCATCCGGAAGGCTTCAAAACGGTAAATTTCATCAGCGGAGCGAAAAAGGCTACGGCCATCTCCCTTTTCCATTTTGGCGGAAACTTGGGTTTTGCGGTAGGCCCCATCATGGCCACTTTATTTTTCCGCCATTTTGGTCTAAAAGGTTCTTTACTTTTTTTTATTCCGGGCATGATTATGTTATTGATTTTTATTTTTCTTCCCCAATGGCGGGCGAAAACCGATCAGCTCGCCATTAAAAAAAGAGCATCCACAACAATTAATGCTCGCCCAAATACTTATGCCATGGTTCTCTTGCTATCTACGGTAGTTTTTAGGTCAGCAGCCCGCCTTGGCCTTTTGACTTTCATCCCTTTCTATTTTCTAAAAGTTCTTTATCAAGACCCGCTTACGGTTGGGAAATATCTCTCCCTTTTTCTTCTTGCGGGAACAGTGGGTGTCATTAGTGGAGGCCCCCTTGCAGATCGTTACGGGTATAAGAAAACTGTCCTTTTAAGTTTAGGGTTGACGCCGGTCTTGTTGTATCTTTTTTANTTTACTTCTGGAATAATTTCCTTGATATGCTTTGCTTTGGCCGGNTTGTTAATCATCTCCTCTAACTCCGTCACTATGGCCATGGGCCAAAGCTTCATGCCCCAGAATGTAGGNATGGCCTCTGGCTTGATCTTAGGATTAGCGATGGGCATCGGTGGAATTGCTACTACTTTTTTAGGATGGGTGGCTGATCATATGGGGATAACTTTTACGCTGCATTTAGCTTTTATCTTACCTCTTTTAGCCTTCGCGACTTTTTACTTAATTCCTTATCCATCAAAACAAAATTGAATTTCTTTTTCTTTCTTTGCGAAGCAGAACTTTTCCCTCTCCCCAACTCATAGGTTCAGAGTTTATCATTTGTCCATTACGGCCAGGNNCAAGCCCTTGCCTTAGGCGAGGATGGGTTTAANATTCACCGCACAGACTTTGAATACGGGAATCTTGGAAATAGGGTCTAAAGCATCTAAAGTGAGCAAATTAGCCGCTGCTTCTTTGAAATGAAAAGTCATGAAGACCAAACCTGGCTGGAGCGCCTCTGAAATCTTTGGTTTCACGCGTACTTTCCCCCGGCGCGATGATACTTCCACCAGTCCATCGCCTTCTTGAATGCCTAATTTCCGCGCATCTTCCGGGTTAATTTCCACCACCCCTTCGGGATAGATTTCTTTAAGTCCCTTAGATTTATGGCTGATAATCGTATGGTAATGGTAAAGGATGCGGCCGGTGGTCATGATAAAGGGATACTGTTCATCGGGAAGTTCGGGCGGGGGCACATAAGGCACCACATGAAACTTTCCTTTGCCGCGGGTAAATTTATCCTTATGCAGGAAAGGTGTTCCCGGATGATCCAGGGAAGGGCAGGGCCACTGCAGGCCTTTGTCTTCCAAGCGATAGTAACGAATGCCTCCGTAGGCCGGGGTCAAGGCAGCTATTTCTTCCATAATCTCTGCTGGAGAATTATATTTCATAGGATAACCAAGTCGCGTCGAAAGGTCGCAAATTATTTCCCAGTCAGGACGGGCATGACCAATGGGGGGAATAGCTTGGCGCACTCGTTGCACTCTTCTTTCGGTATTNGTAAAAGTGCCATCTTTTTCGGCGAAACTTACTCCAGGAAGAACCACGTGCGCCAACNGGGCAGTCTCTGAAAGGAAAATATCTTGAACAACCAATAAGTCGAGTTGCTTGAGTTCTTCCTCCACTTTGTTTATGTTCGGATCGGAAAGGATCGGATTTTCCCCTAAAATAAAGAGGGCTTTAATTTTACCTTCTCCAATTCCCTTCATCATCTCCATTAAAGTTAATCCGGGCTGGGCTGGAAGTTTAACGCCCCAGGCCTTTTCAAATTTTTGGCGAGCACTCTCATCATCCACCCGCTGGTAACCTGAATAAACATTGGGGAGACCGCCCATGTCACAAGCCCCTTGCACATTATTCTGCCCGCGTAAGGGGTTTATTCCGGACGAGGGTTTTCCAATCTGACCAGTAACCATGGCCAGGTTAGCTAAGGCCAAAACATTATTAGTTCCGGTAGTGTGTTGAGTAATCCCCATGGCATAAAGAATAGAAGAAGAGCTTGCTTGGGCATAAAGGCGAGCGGCTTCCACAATGTCTGGCGCCGGCACCCCTGTAATTTGGGCTACTACCTCGGGAGTGTACTCTTGCACTAATTCAGCCAAAGCATTAAACCCCTCCGTCCGCTCTTCGATAAAAGGTTTATTCAACCAACCCCGGGAAATAATCGTATGGATCATTCCGTTGATCAGGGCCACGTCCGTTCCCGGTTTATGGTTCAAAAATAGGCTGGCGTATTCCGCCAGTTCAATGCGGCGGGGATCAGCTACAATAAGTTTGGCTCCTCTTTGCCGCACTGCTGCCTTAACTTCCAGAGCAATTACGGGATGGTTCTCGGTGGTATTAGAGCCGATGACGAAAATACATTCCGCGTGGCGAATTTCTGCGATGGAATTAGTCATGGCTCCACTGCCCAAAGCCATCGCCAGACCGGCGACGGTGGAGCTATGTCAAAGCCTGGCGCAGTGATCCACGTTATTCGTGCCCAGGACAGCGCGCGCTAATTTCTGCAAAAGATAATTTTCTTCATTAGTGCATTTGGCGGAAGTGAGCACGCCTATGGCTTGCGGGCCAAAATCCGCTTTTATCTTTTGCAAACCTTCCGCAACTTTTTGCAAGGCTTCTTCCCAAGAAGCTTTGCGGAAGCTCCCCTTCTCTTTGAGCAAAGGATCAGTCAGCCGATCAGGACTATGGATATAATCAAACCCAAACCTTCCTTTGACACATGTCCATCCTTTATTTATTCCCAGATCCTTATCCGAGGTTACTTTCAATACCCGGTTATCTTTAACGTTTAAGACTATGGTGCAGCCAACCCCGCAATAAGAACAAATGGTGGGCACTTTCTTCAATTCCCATTCGCGCCCCTGAAAACGGCCAGCTTTTTCAGTCAAAGCCCCCACTGGACAAACGCTGACACAATTACCACAAAAGACACAGGGAGTTTCTTGCATAGAACGATCGAAAGGAGCAGCTATTTTTGTCTGAAAGCCGCGGTTGGTCTGATCGACCACAGCACAAAATTGAATTTCGTGGCAGACAGTTACGCAGCGGCCGCAGAGAATGCATTTGTTATAGTCCCGCTCATAAAAGGGGTTGGTTGCCCGCAGGGGGTAATGATGTGTTTCCCCGGCAAACCTTGGTTGCCGAATGCTAAATTCGTAGGCATATTTCTCCAACAGACAAGATCCACTCTTTTCGCAGGTCATACAATCGTAAGGGTGGTCAGAAAGCAAAAACTCAATAACCATCCGGCGTGCTTCTTGCACCCGCGGCGTTTTAGTCTTTACTACTAAATTGTTAGCCACGGGATAAGAACAAGAGGCTACCAAAGTTCGGGCACCTTCAACTTCTACCACGCATAACCGACAGGCACTAGTCGGCGGCAGATCTTCGCGATAACAAAGGTGCGGAATATCAATTCCCGCATTTTGGGCCGCTTGCAGGATGCTCATCCCCGTTTGGGCTTGCACTTTTTGTCCGTCAATAGTCAAAATAACTTCGGGCATGTCATTTACTCCTTCCCTCTTTCTAAATCACAACGTAGACACCGCTTAGCCTCTTTTACTGCTATTCCTTCATCAAATCCCAAATTTACTTCACCAAAAGTGGTAAGTCGCTTTTCTTGATTTATGGTGGGCATGGTAGCTTTACCCACTCCTTCGCCAAGAGGTTCTTCCTTTTTCGGGACTCTCACCCGGTATAAAGGTTGAAATATTCTGTTCTTAGTCAAATCCTGCCCGCGTAAGTACTTATCGATAGAAACTGCTGCCTTATAACCCTGAGCCATAGCCTCTACGACAGTTGACGGTCCAGTCACCAAGTCGCCTCCAGCAAATACCCCAGCAACCCCAGTAAAAAGTGTAACTGGATCGACCACCAAAGTTCCCCCTGCCCCAGTTTTAAATCCTTCTTCTAAGGGAAGACCAGAGAGATCTGGTTGGTAGCCAATGGCCGGAATTACGGTATCTACTTCAATAGCCAAAACAGAATTGGGAATCGGTACTGCTCGCTTACGACCGCTTTCGTCAAAATCTCCTAATTGCATGCGCTGACAGGCTAATGATCGCACGCGACCATTTTCAGTAATAATCCGCAGGGGCGCTGTCAAATAGATCATTTTAATTCCTTCTTCTTCAGCTTCCATAATTTCCTCCTCATTAGCCGGCATTTCTTCCCGTGTTCTTCGATAGACCAGGTAAACTTCTTTCGCCGCTAACCTCAAAGCTGAACGAGCTGCATCTATAGCCACATTCCCTCCACCAATGACGGCTACTTTTGGGCCTATAGATATTTTTTCTCCCAAATTAACTTGCCGTAAGAAATCGATCCCCGGAATCACGCCTATGGCTTCCTCCCCAGGAATACCCATCTTCTGGTTGCGATGCGCCCCCATAGCCAAAAAAACAGCTTGATACCCTTGGTTAAAGAGGTCGGCAATGGTAAAATCTTTGCCCAATCTTTGGGCGGTCCTAATTTCCACGCCATGTTGGCGAATGAAGCTTATATCATATTCGATTATTTCTCGCGGCAAGCGATAGGCAGGGATCCCCGCCACCAGCATACCCCCGGGTAGAGAAAGGGCTTCGAATATAGTTACCAAATATCCTTTCCGGCCTAAATGGTAAGCCGCATTTAACCCAGCTGGCCCAGCTCCAATAACGGCCACGCGTTCATTTTTTTGCTTCTCCAAAAAAGAGGGCGGAGCCAATTTTCCCTGTTTCCTCTCCCAGTCCGCAGCAAACCTCTTTAAAGAAGCGATCGCCAAGGGCTGATCAATATCTCCTCTTTTGCACATAGTTTCACAAGGGTGATTGCAAACTCGGCCACAGATCCCGGCCAAGGGCATGGTGAGTCTGATTAACTTTAGGGCTTCTTCATATCGCCCTTCTCCGATTAAAGAAATATACCCCGCTGCATCACACCGCACCGGACAAGTATTTTCACACGGAGCATAAACCAAAGCTTCGCATACTGAAGCCGGGCAATATTTTTCTCTAATATGGGCCTCGTATTCGTGGCGAAAATAATTGATAGTAGAGATGACCGGGTTAGGGCAGGTCTGGCCCAAACCACAAAGCGCTGAGTCTTTCACTATTCGGCCCATTTCCAAGAGAAGTTCTACATCCCCTTCCTGCCCATAACCTTGGGTAATGCGGGTGAGAATCTCCAACATCCTCTTTGTGCCGATACGGCAGGGTACGCACTTACCGCAAGATTCGGCTTGGGTAAAACTTAAAAAGAATCGGGCCACATCAACCATGCAAGTATTTTCATCCATGACCACCATGCCACCCGAGCCCATAATGGCGCCAATGGCTTCTAAAGAACCATAATCAATGGGGAGGCCCAAATACTTGGTGGGCACGCAACCTCCCGAAGGGCCGCCCATTTGCACAGCTTTAAACTTCCTCCCCCGGGGGATCCCGCCCCCAATATTAAAAATAACCTCTCCTACGGGGATGCCTAACGGCACTTCCACCAGGCCAGTATTATTTATTTTTCCGGCCAGGGAAAAAATTTTCGTGCCCTTACTTTTTTCTGTGCCCATACTGGCATACCAGTCGGCTCCCTTTAGGATAATTCCAGGAATATTGGCATACGTTTCCACATTATTGATGTTGGTCGGTTTCCCCCACAGACCCGATTGAGCAGGAAAAGGCGGGCGGGGTCGAGGCATTCCCCGCCGTCCTTCTATAGAAGCAAGGAGCGCGGTTTCTTCCCCACACACAAAAGCTCCCGCGCCTTCTTTAATTTTTAGATCAAAATTTAAACTCGTGCCCAGAATATTCTGGCCCAATAATCCCATGGCCTGCGCTTGTTCTACGGCGATCTTTAAGTGTTCCACAGCAATGGGATATTCCGCTCGCACATAAACATAGCCCATCTGCGCGCCAATGGCTAAAGCCGCAATTAACATGCCTTCAATAACGCGATGGGGGTCTCCCTCTAAAACTGCCCGATCCATGAAAGCTCCGGGATCCCCTTCATCGGCATTGCATACCAAATATTTCACTTCACCTGGCGAGGCTTTAACAAATGACCATTTCAATCCGGTGGGGAAACCTGCTCCCCCCCGGCCGCGAAGTCCGGAGTTTTTCACTTCCTCTATGATCTTTTCCGGGCTCATCGTGGTTAAAGCTTTGGCCAAGGCCGCATAGCCACCCACCCTGAGGTATTGATCAATACTGCGGGGGTCTATCTGCCCGCAATTATTTAAAACATTTTGCACCTGCCCTCGGTAAAAAGGAATTTGCGATGTNTATGCTATTCTGCGCCCCGTAGCCGGGTCTTTATAGGTTAAATNTTCTACTACTTGCCCTTGAATAATAGTCCGCGTGACGATCTCCGCTACATCATGGATTTGCAATTGTTGGTAAAAAATATGGAAAGGATCAATGGCCACCACTGGCGCCCGAGCGCAAAAGCCTTGACACCCCGTCTCTCTAATTTCCACTCTTTCATCTAACCCATGCTGCCGGACTTCCGCTCGAAAGGCATCGCGAATCTCCTCGGCTCCATAAGCTCGGCATCCGGTCATACAAATCCGCACGCAAATTTTTTGGGGATCTATATTGCGCCTTAGTAATTCGCGATATTCTTCTAACTCTTTAACCGAGGCTAATTTAACCATAAAGCTTCCCTTCTTTTACATAAGATTGCAGAATTGGAAAGACTCTTTGCGGAATCAATTTTCCATAATAGTGGCGATCTACCATCATCACGGGCGCTAAAAAACATGTACCCAAGCAAGCCACGGTCTCTAAGGAAAAATTAAAATCTGGAGTAGTCTGGCCATCATCAATCTGTAAACATTCTTTGACCGCATTTAAAATGGCCTTCCCCCCCCGCACGTGGCAAGCGGTCCCTCGACAGACTCGCACCGTATGTCTTCCCCGCGGAGTGAGATAGAATTGGGCATAAAAGGTCACTACGCCGTAAATGCGACTAAGGGGAATTTTTAGGCGCTTACTAATCAAAATTAAAACTTCTTCGGGTAAATAACCGAAAATGGCCTGCGCTTCTTGGAGAACGGGAATCAAAGCACCTTCTTGATTTTGATATTTTTTTAAGATCTCTTCCACTCCCGATAAATCCAAATTCGGGCTCATTCCTCCTCCTTAAATTATTTATTTCTGCCCATTTATTAAGGGGCTTTAAAATAACTGGCCCTAAAGAGGCTTTTCCTCTTTCCTAACTTTTGCATTCTTGGAGAAGTTTATCGGCGTATTCTAAACGCCCCATTACAATCTCCGCCGCTTTGGCCGCCTCTTTCAAGGAGGTATCCAAAACATCAGCTATAACCGCATCCAACCCACAGCAAATGGCCATGGCTAAAAAAGTGCGATTAAGCAACTTTCTTCCTTTAGCTCCTTGCGAAACATTACTTAAACCCACAATGAGATGGGGCGGATTTTTTTCCTGGGCAATCTGCCGCATTGCTTCCAACGTAATTGGTCCCTGCGCTTGCGAAAATTTTAAAGGAAGAACGACCGGGTCGATGAATAGGCGCTCGCGAGGAAGGCCATAGTTATCTGCGTAATCCATAATCCGCTTGGCAATGGCCACGCGGCCGACAGCGTGGGGTGGAATACCTTGCTCATCCATAGTTAACCCTACTATGCCCGAGTTATATTGCGCAGCCAAAGCCATCAGCCGATCTAACCTGCCCTTCTCCCCATTAGTCGAATTAATTAAAGCTGGCTTTCGGCACGCTTTCAAACCTGCTTCGATAACATCTAACTTCCGGCTATCTATGGCCAACGGCGTCTCCACTGCTTCCTGGACGGTTTCCACCAACCAAACCATCACCTCTGCTGGACGCAGCCAAGCCGTCCCTACATTCAGATCTAAATAATCTGCTCCTGCTGCTGCTTGCTTTTTCGCTATCTTCTGCAGAGCTTCTTTATTCTTCTCCTGGATCAATTTATAAATTTTAGGGTTTAAGCCATTAATTCTTTCCCCGATAAAGATCATTTGGGGCCCTCTTGATCACCAATCTTCTGAGCAATCGCTTTAATCTCCTCCATAAATCGGGGATTGGCGGCAAAGGGTGGAATGGCGGCCAAATCAGCCTCAATTATCTGCGGGTTGAAGGAGAGAAACCCTAAACAAGGCATCGCCCCCATATGCTTTAAAAGAAATTCGCGATCACCCTCATCCCGTACTTTATTCCCGATCCAGGCTAAATTTTTTAGGCCTATATCAGCGGCTAATTGGGCAATCTTCTGGGCCACCTCTAAACTTCTTCTTCCTGGTTCGACTACAACAATGAGCATATCCACGGCCTTGGCGGTGGCCCTTCCTAAATGCTCCACCCCAGCTTCCATGTCTAAAATAACTATTTCTTTCCGACCCAAGAGGAGATGGGTCACCAAATTTTTCACCATTACATTTTCAGGACAGACGCATCCTCCCCCGCCCTTTTGGACAGTGCCCATAACCATCAGGCGGATGCCATCTTTCTCCAAAGAAAATTTATCGGGGAGGTCATCTACGCGCGGATTTAGTCGGAAAAATCCACCCATTGCTCCAGGCTTGGCGCCGGTGCGCTCCTCGATTAGCTCCTTCATCTCGGCAATAGGTGTCAGGCGGGAGTCTGGGGAAAACCTAAAGCTAAGGCTAAATTACTCGCTGGATCCGCATCGATGGCTATGATTTTAAAACCTTGATCGGCATAGACTCTGGCCAACCCGGCCACCACCGTTGTTTTGCCCACTCCCCCTTTGCCGGTAACGGCTAATTTCATAAAAATTACTTATCCTCAAGTATAGAGCACGTGGTTTATAAAATAAAAATTTTTATATATCCAATTGGCGAATTTCCGAAAATTCACCACTTTTAAAAACTTTCCCCTTAATTCGGTTACCGTATAATGGATTTACAAAATGAGGAATGAATATCCATTCATTTTTAACTAAATAACACCTCTCCCAAAAACAAGTCAAGAGAAAAGAGAACTGACCGTCTAACAGTTTCAATATTTTTCGCCAGCAGGAAACAGGCGGAAGAGGGAGAGCCTCTCTCCCTCCCGCCTGAATAAAGCTGAAACTTAAAAAGTGATCGACGGTCAGAAAAGAGAAAAAACTGAGCGGCTAACAGTTCTAATTTCCCCTGCCCTATGAAACAGGGCAGGATAGGGTGAATAAATTTGTCCGAAAATGGCTAAAATACCTTTCTTTTTAGGTTGCTCAAAATTAACGGGCAGACGATGAGGGTAGAAAGGAGAGAAGAATTTAAGAAGTATACTTCAGATAATTTCTATTTAAGATTAAAAAGTTCGCTGGCTAATCTTTTCCCGGTGACCGTTTTAAAATTCTTTTCGACAATTTCTTTTATCTTATCCTTTTCATTTATCAATCCATTTTCCTCTAAGTTTACCAGCCAATCTGCTTCGAAAAGGATTTGAAAATTGAGAGACTCTTTTTGGCGCGGATGATGATGGTGAGCAATGATATCGCCAACCTCTTCCATTATGGGCCTGGGCACATTCAGCTTGGTCAAAATTTCTCTAGCTACCTCCGGCCCTTCTTTTTCTTGATACTCGGCGGCGGCACTCCCATATTTCTCCTCCGCTATCTTGATGCCTATATCGTGGAGATAAGCAGCCGCTAAGACCACCAGAGGATGCCCACCTTCTATCTTTAAAATTTCTTCGGCATATTGGGCCACCTTGAGCGCATGATTAATTCTTTTTTTATCGGCGGCAAAATATCTAATCATCTCTTGGGCTATTCTCTCCCGTAAGCGATTATTCTTCTCCTCTTTCGTCTTGGCCTTAATCTCTTCAGGTAAACTCTCGATACAACTATCACCATAAGGACACCATTCTGCACATCCAAAATTAATCTTGGGATTAACAATTTCATGCCCACAACGACATTTTCTTTTTACATCATACTTAAAAAATTCGACTCCAAAGCCGCATTTGGGGCAAGCGATCTCAAAGACATCCCCTGGCTTCCAGAACATCGGATCTTGGCCCGGACACCGCATATTTCTCCTCCTGGATTAAAAATTCTCTTGCTTTAAAATATTTTTAACATTATACCTTACACATATGCCTTGACTTAAGTCAATTGACTAAACTAAAATGCTTTTTAATATAAATCTAATTTGAGCGATTTTCGGGTTAGAAGCATCCTCCTGGTCATTCCCGCGCAGATGGGCACCCAGTAAAAAAAATTAACATCCTGGATTCCTGTCTGCTTCAGCCTGCTTCATGTTATCCCAGGAATGACCGATTTTATTTCATCTTTTAAATGAATTGCTAAATTGAAAATGACCCAATTATCTCAAGGTGTTTTAAATATGGGCGCTGAAGAATCGCTCAATTTAGGAT
>JGI24721J44947_10011724_pt1 | contig 10908 bp, 12 predicted proteins | sample YelNatPaOPGAMG01_FD_44947 | JGI IMG/M metagenome (IMG submission 44947)
AATCATTTCTTTCCATAGGCGCAGCATAAAACTCGTATCTGGGCAAGCGGCAAATGCCCTTCGCGTTAACTGACACATAGTCAGGAAAAGAAGGCGAATAAAACTTAGCGAAAGGTTTAGCTCCGCAAAACTTTATCAAAAGCTCAGCTGCAATCTTCCCAACATTACCCAAACCCGGAAGCCCTTGGACAAAAACAGGCTTCTCCAAACCTGGGGTAAACAGCAGATTAAAGAAAGGCTTATCCAAATTGCCTCACGCCAAACACGGATAAACAACAAGCAAACTAAAAAATATTTTTACGCCCTTCCCAAAAAGATTTAAGAAACCACACGCTCAGCATACAAATAGCGGGGTGGGGTAGCCAGATGGCGACGAGTGACGCGATGAAAACGTGCATTACTTGCGGTAGGATTTTCGTTCCAGACAAGCTCCATCCATATCAGAGATTCTGTTCGTTGCAATGTAAATGCGCGCGCATAATCCAATGAAAGCCCTTTACCCAGAAATATTTGCAGAGCGCTACTCCGTCGTCAGGTAAAGATTAACCCGCTGGGCTCATAACCCAGAGATCGGTCGTTCAAAAAGGGGTCAAGCCTTTGACCTCTTGAAAGTCGACCCCCCGCTACCAAAACTTGTCCTATGGCTATCTTTCATTTTGGAAAGAAGAAATTGTGGTTGTTAAGGCGTGTCTTAAAATTCGTTAAGGGTAAGTCCTTTAAGGTCAATGTTTTTCCATTGAATAGTCTCGCCGTTTATGGTTATGTTTTCTGCATTTACGAAGGATTGCCACAACTTTGCTTCGATGATTTTCTGTCGTAGATCTTGTTTAAGCTCTCGTATTGTTTTAATTTTTTCAGTGTCAGGCATGTCTAGCAAGTTGATTTTTTTGTGTGATTTTTTGTTTTTTGTAACCATATTGTGTCCCTCTTTTAACGAATTCTATCGCATTTCTTAATAAAGCAGTTTTTTCGGTTAAGGATATATGTCTAAAAAAGATATATGAAGCGAAAGAAAATGAAAATGCATCTTTTAGGTGGGGGCGAAAATTTCGATAATTTTCTGATTCTAATGCTCTTGAATATGTTAGCCACATACTTGATAAAGAAGTTAATTCAACCCAAAATAATTAAATAGGAATCCTTAAAAAACAGCACAAGGGAAGACTTTATGCAAATTGACACGGTTGAAAATGCTTTCTTCTCAGTTACCGTTAATCCTATTCTTAAACACCTAATTGGTCTTTTGGACAAGGATTGTGCAACAGACGGCAGTTTGCTTCTAAATTCCCTTAAGGAATTTTTAGGTGAACCCCCCTCCTTATGCCCAACATGCAAGTACATCAGCCAAAAAATCGCCAATCCATTTTATACGCTTGGTAGCCGCTTTCTTCGTGCAGATAGAGAGTTCATGCGTAACCAGTTTTTTAACCAAGAGTATGGTGAGGCTTGGCTTAGAGGCTTCGGTTTGATGATGAAGGGCATAGAAAAGTATGGTGTGCGTATCCCCTTCACGCCTGCTGGTCCCTTCGAAATTGTTTGGAATTTCACATATCAATGTAATTTGAGATGTAAGCATTGCTATGAAAATGCAGGCGGCCCAAAACGTCCAGAACTATCCACAGAAGAAGCCAAACAAGTATTAGATATACTCTCAAAGATTGCGGGTATAGGTTTGCCAGCCCTCTCCTTCAGCGGAGGCGAGCCCCTCGCCAGAAGGGATTTTTTTGAACTTGCAGCTTACGCCAAAAAACGTGTAGGATATGTGAGCATAGCCTCCAATGGGACGCTAATCACTAAGGATAATGCGAAAAAGATTAAGGATGCTGGAATTGATTATGCGGAAATAAGCATTGATGGAGCCACGCCGGATGTTCATGACGAGTTTAGGGGGATACCAGGCGCCTTTGAGCGAGCCATGGAAGGCGTCAAAAACTGTGTTGAAGAAGGCGTTGACACGTGTATTGCAACAACCATCCACAGGGACAATTTATCTGAACTCGAAAAATTGATAGAATTGTCAAAGCAGTTAGGCGTTAGGTTCATGCATTTTAATTATATCCCCACTGGACGGGCGAAGGCTTATGTTGAATTGGACTTAACTCCAGACGAAAGGCTCCATGTGCTTGAGACCATAGGGAAGGAAATAATTGGTTTATACTTGCAAGCGAAAGAGGAAGAGTTGAAGCATGGAAAATCAAACGTAAAAGTTGACAGATTTTTCAGCACATGCCCCCAATATGCCAGCGTAACCAGGGAGCTTTCAAAAAGGTTCGGCGAAAAATTCATGGTTGAAGCCCATTACGCTGCAAAAAAGGGCGTTGAAAACGTGGCAAACTTTTTAGGCGGATGCGGAGCTGGACGCTTATACTGTTGTCTTGAACCTAACGGAGACATAAAACCCTGCGTCTTCTTCCCAACAAACAAAAACACAGTTTTAGGCAACATACTTAAAGACAATTTCGAAGAAATATGGGATAAACATCCGCTTTTATGGAAACTTCGCATAAGAGAAAACCTTGAAGACTACATTGTTGATGGAAAAAGGGTTGGTTGCGGAAGTTGCCCAGACAAATATATTTGCGGAGGATGCCGAGCAAGAGCCTACAGCTACTTCAATGGAAATGTGAACACGCCAGACATTGGCTGCATTCACAATAAGCCTTTATGGGAAAAAATGGTTGGAAATAAGAGGTAATTTTAAAGTTAGGCTTTTCCTTTCTCTTCTTTGCCAAAATAGGTTGTCCATTTAAGTTTTCGTGCATCCCGCCCAAATTTTAGAGAGNTTTTTCTACATTTACTTGAGCAAAACCACAAAGTTGAACCGTCATTTTTAACGTACATTATGCCAGTGCCAGCTGGGAATTCGTTGCCACAAAATGAACATTTCCTTGGTTTAGGCAAATTTGACCCTCTTCTGAAAATTTGAATTTAACTATCTGGTGATTTTTTTGGCTTCCCTTTCAGTTTCTCTAAGCATTAGAATGTCTTGAACCCGCACTGGTCCCTTAACGTTTCGTGTTATTATGCGTCCTTTGTCTTTTCCTTCTAAGATGCGAACCCTAACTTGGGTAATTTCGCCAGTTACTCCCGTGCGTCCGATGATTTGAATAACTTCTGCTGGTGTTATTTCTTCTGCCGCTTCTTTTTCCTCTTTGCTCATCATTTGGCTCCTCTTTTCAAGGTTTCAATTCTTGTAACTATTTCTTTAACTAGNCCTGCAGCGTCTCCTTCCTTGACTATGCATGCAGAGGCGGCTGAAACATCTATGCCTATGGCGTTACCTATTTTCTCCTTGCTTGGAACGAATATGTATGGGATTTTTCTTTCTTCGCAAAGTAGTGGCAAATGGGCTACGACTTCTGGTGGGTCAACATCTTCGGCTATTACGACAAGTTTTGCTTGGGCTCTTTCTATGGCTTTTGTGGTTTCGTTTGTTCCTTTTCTAACTGTGCCTGTTTTTGCGGCTATTTGGAGGGCTTCATAGGCTGCATCTGCGATTTCTTTTGGAACTTCAAATTTTACGTAAAAGGGTTTTGACATTAGCCTCACCCGTCAAATGCACAAAGTTGACGTTACTTATTTATGAATGTTTCGTCTTTATTTGTTGGTGTTTGTGTGTGCAACGGCTGATAGCCCGTCTATCTGGAGCCAAATAGACGTTTGGTTTTGGTGCGTCTTGTTTTAATAATTCTGTGAGTAAAATAGTTGTTGAAGGGAAATGTGGAGGTTACTTCGTCCAGACGCAATGACTGTGCTTAATGATGAGATGGCGAGGAAAAGTTTGGGTAGGTATTTTGCTGTTGCGCATGATGAGAAGCCGGCGAAATTTTTAATAGCGAAAAAACTTTGCGCTGATTTCGGTGAAGACGATTCTTTGGAGGAGCTTTGGCAGAAACATGCGAAACTTACGGAGGAATTTTATAAAATTCAGGGAGAAATTGATGCTGAAAAAGAGAGTTTGAAGGAAGTGCCGATTCCGGAGAGGTCTTATCTTGATTTGAAAATTGAAATTGCCAAAAGGATTCTTTCCAGCTGCCATTTTTGCACCCGCAGATGTGGGGTAAACAGAAACGAAGGCAAGCTGGGTTTCTGCAGATGTGGCACCAAGATAACGGTTTCAAGTATTTTTGAGCATGTTGGCGAGGAACCGGAGCTTGTGCCTTCTGGAACAATCTTCACTATGGGGTGTACTATGCGCTGTAAGCATTGTCAGAATTGGACAATTTCTCAATGGATGGAGAAGGGAGAGGTCTATCAGACAGAAGATTTAGCTAAAGAAGTTGAAAACTTGCGTTTAAGCGGTTGCAGAAACGTCAACCTTGTGGGCGGAGAACCAACACCATGGCTTCACCAATGGCTTGAAACTTTTAAACATGTGAACGTAAACATACCGGTTGTTTGGAACTCAAACACTTATTACAGTCCAGAAACAGCACAACTTTTAGCTGGATTTGCTGATGTTTACCTTTTAGATTTTAAGTATGGGCCAGGCGAATGCGCTGAAAAGATTTCTGAAGCACCAAACTATTGGGATGTGTGTACACGCAATCATTTGGAAGCAAAAAATTACGGCGAATTAATAATTCGCATATTGGTTTTGCCAAGTCATTTGGAATGCTGCACGAAGCCTATTGTAAGCTGGATAGCTGAAAATTTGGGTGTGGAAACAAGGGTGAACGTTATGTTTCAGTATAGACCAGAATGGCGAGCTTATGAAATTCCAGAACTGCGCAGAAGACTTACCAGAGAAGAAATGGAGAAAGCATTGCATTTTGCCAAGGAAGCGAAGCTGACAAACTTTATCACATAATAAGTGTATCATTGAAATTTTTACGAAACATATATTTCGCCCGTTTGTTTTAAAGGGTGCTCTTCATGGTTGAAACTGGAGATGGAAAAGACGCCTAAAACGGTCTTCAATGATGACTTAATTGTCCGTTGGCATAAATGTGACGTTTGCAGAAAAGACGCCTATGCTGTTTACATATTGCAGCTTGATAAGTGGTATTGCGCTAATTGCATTCATATGATATGCGAACTATTGGAAAGTTTGCAATAATAAATTGTGAAATCACTTGCATGCTAACGTTAGTTTTCTTTTAAAAACCCTTTTATTTGACGGCACACATTCAATTCTTTAAGACTAGAGTTGAATGGGGTCAAAATGCCATATTGTCCAGAATGCGGAGGCGAGATGCAGTATATATTAGCCACCAAACATTATGTCTGCAAAAGCTGTGGGTTATCTGTGACGCAGCAAGAGTTGATGGAGCTACGAGAAAAGCTGAGACCAACTTTTGAGACAAAGGAAGAAGAGCAGGAAAAGCGGAAAAAGGAATATTTGAAGTGGTGGCTTAGCAAGAAAAAATAAACACTGTTCAACCGTTTTTAACGGTAAATTAGGAAACAGCATAAAAGCAAATAATTTATTTTTTAACGTCTAAAACGAGGAAACGTGAAAATATGGTTCAGCAAATGGAAATAATCTGCGTGGGCAATGAACTGTTAATTGGCAAGACTTTAAACACAAACGCCCATTGGCTTGCTAAACGTGCAACCTCTTTCGGGATAATGGTTAAGCGGATAACGGTTGTAAGCGATGACTTTGAAGAGATTGCCAAAATTATCAAAGAAGCCTTACATCGAAAACCACGGTTCATAATAACTACAGGCGGATTGGGACCAACCTTTGATGATAAAACTTTAGAAGGAATAGCTAAGGCTCTAAACCGCAAATTGGAGGTTAACGAAAAGGCTTTGAAAATGGTTAGAGAAAAATATGAAGCCTACGCCAAAGCTAGAAGAATTGAACAGGTGGAGTTGACACCGCCAAGAATAAAGATGGCAACGCTTCCAGAAGGGGCAGAACCAATACCAAACCCAATCGGCACAGCTCCAGGAGTAAGGATTGAAATTGAAAAAACAATTTTAATAGCATTGCCAGGTGTCCCATCGGAAATGGAAGCCATCTTTGAAGAATCTGTTGCGTCTCTCCTGAAAAGGGAGGCTGGAAAGGCTGTGTTTTTTGAAACAAGCATTTACGCTGATAACATTATGGAATCCTCTTTAGCCCCATTAATAGACAAGGCAATGCATGACAACCCATACGTTTACATAAAATCCCACCCAAAAGGCGAAGAGAAAAAGCCTCATATAGAAATTCACTTTTCAACAACTGCGGAAAACTCTAAAATCGCTAAGGACCGTATTGGAAAAGCCATAATTCAGTTGTCAGAGCTTGTGCAGAAAAACGGCGGAAAAATCAGAACCTTAAGGAAAAGTGAATGAGATGATTGCTGATTACCACATTCACACGGAGGCTTCGATGGACGCCAAAGGTTCAATGGAAGAATACATTAGAAAAGCAAAGGGAAGGAAACTTGGCGAAATAGGCTTTTCAGAACACACAAAATTACACAACATTGAGGGTCATCCATTTACACCTATCAAATCTATGCCAACATACCTTCAACATTTTCTCGATTTAAAAGCAACAGCAGAATTGCCACTGAAGTTGGGTGCCGAAGTGGATTTCATTCCAAGTTTTACTCAAAAAATTAGAGATTTTATTCAGAAACAACCATTTGACTATGTTATTGGGGCTGTCCATTTTATTGACAACTGGTCTGTTGATTCGCCATCGCAGATTAATGAATACTCAAAAAGGGACATTCTAAAAACTTATGAAGAATATTTCAGCCTCGTCAAAAAAATGTGCGAAAGTCAACTTTTTGACATTTTGGCTCATCCGGATTTGATAAAAATTTTCGGGTTTAAGCCCAAAACTGATTTTTCATATATTCTTATAGAAACTGCTGAAGTAATGGCAAAGTTCAACGTTTGCGCCGAAATTAACACCAGCGGATTAAGGAGACCGTGCCGTGAAATTTACCCAAGCGAACAATTTTTGAAAATATTACACAACCATGATGTTTCAATAGTTTTTGGCTCAGACGCCCATGAACCAGACGATGTTGGCAGAGATTTCGCAGAAGCCGTAAAATTGGCAAAGAGGGTGGGTTATACTCAAGCTTGTGTTTTTGAATGTAGAGAAAGGGAGTTTGTGAAAATTTGAACTATTTTCGCTATTGATTATGGGTTCATAAGAGCCATAAATTAGGTAAATAACAATTTTTCGAGAGAAAAATGAAACAGAAACTTTCAAAAACTCTCGTGATAGTAACAATTTTACTCACATTTTCCTATCTATTTCCATATTGTTTGGCAGAAACCTACAGCATCTCATATCAAATTTTAAACAAACCCGACGGTTCAACATATTATAGGCTAAACGTTACAATCCAACAATCACTATACGAGTATTACATTGGAAAAAGCCACAAATTAAACTCAGACAACGATTTNGCAAAATTTGTTACNCCTTACGCTCTGAAGCCTATTGCAGATAATCTCTGGAAAATTTATTCAGATGATGAAGATTTCGCAAATGGAGCGTTAATGATTGTGCATCAAATACCATACAAAGTAACAGAACCTGCAAAATACCCAATAGAAACAATGGTAGAAAACACGGGAGACTGCGACCTATTCTCTTTCATTGCAGCATCAATTATGAAGGCTGGCGGCCTCGACGTTGTGNTATTATACTATAAGGATGAGTCACACATGAACGTTGGCGTCAGCCTCTCACATACACCACATGATGTAAGAGGACAAGTTTACTACATAACTTACAACAGCATCAAATACTACATAGCGGAATGCACGGGTTACTTTAAAGATGGTTGGCGGGTTGGCGAATGCCCAGACAGTTTGAAGCAAGCTTCTCCAGAAGTTATTACTCTTGAAAACTGTGAACAATGGTCTCCGGGACAGGTTTCTGCAAGCTACAAAACCCTAATGTCCTCAACAATATCCTTAACAGCGTCGCCCACATATCTTGTCAACCAAGGCACTGTTACGCTTTCTGGACAGATTTCACCAGCCCTACAGAACAAAACCATAACAATTTACATAAGCGTAAACAACGCGCCATGGCAAGTATTAGGCACAACCACAACAGATTCAAACGGACAGTTCATATATGTTTGGAATGTGGAAACTTCTGCTGGAGTTTGTTTTATTCGTGCAAGCTGGTCTGGAGATTATGATTATGCCGGAGCGGACAGCCCGATTCAAACAGTAACAATATTGTCTACATTCTTTGTTTTGTTGTTGGCGGCTACCATGATTTTAGTTTGCATGGGCGTAATTGTGTTTGTCATGTCAAGGCAGAACCAGCCAAAAATACAAGAACCGCAACCCCCAGAAGTTCCATCATTAACAGAAAAAACTTTTACCAACCAACCGACGCATTGATATTAAAACAGCCAAAAAGGGAGATAACAATGTTTACAGTTTTCATCATAGGAACAGCTGGCTCTGGAAAGTCAATGCTCACATCAGCCTTCAATGAATGGCTAAAAATGTCAAAACAAGATGTTTCAGTGGTAAACCTCGACCCTGGAGTATTAACACTTCCATATTCGCCAGATGTGGATATTAGGGATTACGTAGACATTGAAAGCCTAATGGAAGAGTATGGTTTAGGACCAAACGGTGCCTTAATAATGGCTGCAGATTTGATTGCAGACAAAATCGAAGAAATCTCTAAAGAAATTGAGGATTTAAGGTCAGATATAGTTTTGGTTGACACGCCAGGGCAAATGGAATTATTCGCTTTTAGGGCAAGCGGACCCTACATTGCCAATGAACTTACAAGGGAAAACAAAGCCATAGTTTATTTGTTTGATGCTGTTTTCTCTGTTAATCCGCTTAATTATGTTTCGAACCTTTTCCTCTCAGCCGCAGTCTACAATCGCTTCCTTCAACCTCAAGTGCATCTCCTTTCAAAATGTGACTTGCTTCCAAAAGAGGAAGTTGACAAGATTGTGGATTGGTCGGCTAACCCGAAGGCTTTAGAAAACGCAATTGAACAGAAACTTGAAGGAACAAAACGCTTACTCAGCAGAAACATGATGCTGGCAATTCACAAACTTGGCTTAAGATTTTTATTAATTCCAGTTTCGGCAAAAACAAATGAGGGAATGGTAAACTTTAACATGGCATTAGAACGCATCCTAGCCGGAGGAGAAAAATACACATACTAATTGAGCAAAGCCCACGCCGCCGCCAAAGCGCCATACCATGCTTTTTCAGGGTTGCTGGCACCTACAATAATTATAACGTCGTTTTCATCTGGCTTTAGAAGCCTAAAAACTTGATTTGCAGCCTTTGGAAAATCTTCAGCCACATTACTGCTTACGGATGGAATGATTAAGCGTTTTTCCCTAAAAATTAGGGTTGTGGCACTTTTAGCACCAGCCATCACAGCAGCATCCCGTTGCTCCATGCCCGACTTAACCTTATGCCCATGGTTTTTGACTAAAATTGCAAAATTATACTCTGCAAGAGTTAATTCATTTCTATCAATCTCAGTTTTCTCTTTAAAAACTGATGTATACTCCTTCCACAGGCTTAAACCCTTTTTTGTGAGAACGCAACCAGCCTTGGAAGTTGCAATTAAACCAGCCTTTTGCAGTCGATTAATCATAGTGCGTGCAGCGCCTTCCCCAACCTTCAAAGTGTCAGCCAACATGCCACGACCAATGGGCTGTTTAGCCATAATTTCCATTGCCCTTAAAATGTGGAAGAGCGAAAATGTTGCAGACGGCCCTGGTGCTTTTTCGCCAGCAATTTTTTCCAAAACTTGTTTAAACATGTAGGACATGATTTCACAATCATAGATTAAACCATCAATTATTAAATTGTTACCTTCCCCCAAAATTTCCCATATAAAGAAAGTATTCAACTGGCGATTATTGCGCTGAAAATTTTGAATTTAGAATTTGCTTTTTGCATAGTATTCTCTAACTATGCCTGCAGTCAAAGCTATTAAACCCACTGTTAATAAGTAGACAAGTGGGTAAATGAATATTGCAAGTAAATTTTCGTAAGTGACAGATGGCAGCTGGGGAGCGAAGAATATTGAAATCCAAACTATGACGAAAGTTGCAATACATCCGATTCCTAAACCTACGGAGAGTCCATGGATGAAACCGCTTCTGTCCTCGCTTTGATTGTTTGTCTTTTGGTTTTCATGTTTTACCTCTTCTTCCTTTTGCGTTGCCGTTTCTTCTGCAGTTTGATACTCTTCTTGTTCCAACTCCTGCTCTGGTTCTTGCTGGATTTCCTCTTCGTTTGTTGCCTCTTGAAGTTCAACTTCTTGTGTTTCTTGTTCGGCTTCCATAAATGTTCGCCCTTCTTGTGTTTTGTGTTGGTGTGAATTAATAAAATTATTCAATTTTGGATTCTAATTAAGAATAAGAATTAAAAATACATAAATGGATGAAAAGGTGACTATTTTGAAACCAGTTTTGGCGTTAATTGTTCTATGGCGCTTTTAAGTTTGTTCCATTCTTCAAGGTTTCTTATATTAAACTTGTGCTTTCTTTTCCAAGTTCCATTTCTGTTCTGCCACAAATACAAACCAATGGACCGCCTTCCAAAAGATTCGAAGACAACTATGGCTTCCCACCATTTTTCGCTCTTGAAAATGTTAACGTAATCAACAACTTTGTAGAAACCTGATATGGGAAGTTTTTCTTCTGTTTCACTCAATCGCCGTCACCTTTCCTTTCTAAGTTTAACCTTCAGCTTTTTAAGTGTTTTAACAATCGCACGCTACAAACGCTGAAAAACTCCATCAACAAGAACGTTCACACATGAGTCCTTTTTGTCAAAAACTTTCACAGTAGGCTTTGATATGAGGAAGTCCATGTGGTTTTTGGATTTGTTTTTGCCGCCTGGCATGTCAGAGTTGTTGCCAAATGCTATGTGAACTGTGCCGAACATCTTTTCTGCTTCGAGAAACTCTTCGACAAACCTTGCCTTTTTGTTTATTCCAAA
>JGI24721J44947_10011734_pt1 | contig 10904 bp, 17 predicted proteins | sample YelNatPaOPGAMG01_FD_44947 | JGI IMG/M metagenome (IMG submission 44947)
ATAGTAACAGGTGAAAGTGTGGATGGAAATCCATATTGGTATAAAACAATAGATGGATATTATGTTTGGACTGGAATTTCTGCGAAAGAAGGAGAAGTAACTATTACCCCAACGCCCTCACCAACTGAAAAATATGTTTGTCCTTGGTGTGGACAAGAATTTGGCACAAAAGAACAGCTTGAAGAACATATGAAAGTTTGTCCTAAAAAGCCAGTAACGACTAGTTGGATTATTCCAGCACTTGTAGTTGTAGCTTTGGCCTTCTTAATGCAACAAAAATAATATGAGAGATTTTATTAACAAAGTAAAATCAGAAGCCTTCAAACGAGGTGGAAAAATCTGGCAATTCTTTGCTGGTTGCATTAACAGAGCAGAAAACTTTATGAAAAGTGGTTGGACTATTCTTATTGATGATACTCAAAGATTAGATAATGCAACTTCTGTTGAGGTAAATTATATAGTTTATCCCTTTCCTGATATAACTGATAAGATGAATAGATATAGATTGAAAGAAGATGAAATAATTTCTGAACTTAATTATCTTTTAAGTAGTGAGGGGGTTAAAGATTGGACATTTTTTAAAGCAAGAGAGGGGGTTTTTGGCAGATTTACAATCTATTTAGCGGCAATAAGACCAAAAGCTGGCCTTACTCTTAGAATATCTTTATGGGAAGCAGTGCAAATTGCAGGACAATTATTTCTTTTAAAGGGGTTTTTCCTTATAGGAGTTGTAATTAGAGAAAATGGGGTTTGGATTTATCACGCTATACACGATAATCCAACCTCAACTGAAATTTTTGAACTTCAAAATTTAATGACCTTTTATGAGAGAGAAAATGTGATTGATGATGTAGTAGAAAATACTCTTAAGAATATAGCAAAAAGTGAACAAGAAGGAGGAATAGTGGGGAAGATAGAAACTTGGGCAAAGATTATTTTGGTGATTTTAGTTATTTTGGTAGTAACTTATATTGTAAGTGAATGGAGAAAAACTGGAGAATTTGTCAAAAAAGGTCTTGATATTATAGGCAAAAAAGATTAAATTAAAATATGGCAGAAGAAAAAGAAGAAATCAAAACCTTGAAAGAGGAATTGGATGAGATTAAATCTCTTTTGAAAGATATTCTTAAAGAGTTAAAAACGAGCGATGAGAATGAGGATTTTTTCAAACCCTATCGCCTTTCAGATGTAGATGAGACTGGAACTATTCATTATTATGGTTACTTAAAAAGAAATGGGGATTGGATAATAGAAGCTTATAATACTTCAACAGGAGAAAGAAGGTTTGCAATTTGCGATAAATTGACAAAGAGGACAAAAGCAGAAAAAGGATATACAGAGGCTTGGAATAATAGAGAAAATTTGAAATATAGATTGTTTTACGACCTCTTTCCAGAAATACAACCCTAATTTAAAGGTCGTATTAAAAAAAATAAAATTATGGCAGAAAAGAAAGAAGAAATAAGAATTTCCATTTTTGACCCTTCCGTTAATGCTTATAGAGAGGTTCCTTTGGAATTGGCAGAAAAGTTTGTGGAGGAGGCCAAAAAAGTAGAAAAGGTCATAGAAAAAATAAAGAAAGAGGAAAAATAATATGGTTCAAGAAATTGCAAAAGGAAAAGATAATATAGGAGTTGCTCAATTAAATAAATTGGTAGAGAAATTCACCGAAAGAGCAGTTTGGACTATTAGGAAATTCAGAAATAGAGAAGATTTTGAAAAGAATAGACCTTATGAAGTAAGTCAGTTTGAAGGAAATTGTCTTTTGAATTCTGGAATAAATGAACTTTTCACAATTATTTGTTCTTCTGGTGGGACAAAATGGGATGCTACAAATGCTTATTTGGGAGTGGGAGATAGCAACACTGCCGAAAGTCCTAGCCAGACTGATTTGTTGGGAACTAACAAAACTTACAAAGGAATGGTTTCTGGTTATCCAACTTATGGAACAAACCAGAAAGCAACTTGGAAAGCTCAATTTACAGAGAATGAAGCCAACTATGCTTGGAATGAGTTTGTTTTGAGAAATGGGGCTACTTCTGGAGTTTGCTTGAACAGAAAAGTTTCTGCACAGGGAACAAAGACATCAGGACAAATTTGGGAACTTACTTTAGAGATATCATTGAGCTAAAAGCACTAATGAAATAGTTTGAAAATGTGCTTTTAGCATAAATTTTTGAATTATGGCACTTGACCCAGTTAGAAATTTTGCCAAAGTAACCGTATCACAGGGTTACGATTCTACCGCTACCCAAATAACTTTAGTTACTGGAAATGGAGCCAAACTTCCAGACCCTGCAACAGAAGGTGCTTTTAATTTGGTTTGGTATAACGATACAGATTACAAGGACCCAGCAGATGACCCCTATGTAGAAATAGTCAGGGTTACAGCAAAATCTGGCGATACTTTAACAATCCAGAGGGGGCAAGAAGGAACTTCAGCTCAAAACCATAACTTATCAGGGAAAACTTATAAGATGGTTTTGAGTTTAACAAAGAAGACGACAGATGATTTACAATACTTGGCAATTAACACTCAAACCGCAAATTACACTCTTGTTTTGACAGACGCAGGAAAATTGATAAATATGAACTCATCTTCTGCTTTAACTTTGACTGTGCCAGCAAATTCTTCTGTGCCATTCCCAATAGGAACGAAAATTTATGTGAGAAAAGGAGGAACAGGAGATGTAACAATTTCAGGAGCAACAGGAGTAACAATAAACGCACCATTTGGAAATACAATTACAACGCAATACCAAACTGTGGTTTTAGTGAAAGTTGATACAGATACTTGGGATTTAATTACATAAAAATATGCCATCATTTCCCTTTTCTTTAAGTCAATGGAGATATAGGAAGGCAATAACGATTAATAACACTTCAAATTCTAACAATCTAACAGATTATCAGGTTTCAATTACTTTAGATACCCAAAGTTTAATTTCTGCTGGGAAAATGCGAAGNGATGGCGGGGATATAAGATTTGCTGATTGGCTAACTTTATTGAATTACTGGGTACAAAGCGGAATTAACACTACCTCAACAAACATTTGGGTAAAAGTTCCTTCAATTCCTGCAAACTCATCAAAAACAATTTATGTTTATTATGGAAATCCAAATGCAACAAGCTTAAGCAACGGAGATAATACTTTTGATTTCTTTGATGATTTTGAAGACGGAGTAATTAATAGTTCCAAGTGGGTTATAGCTTATGGTAGCATTACTGAATCTGGTGGAGCATTACACATGGTGGGGAATCCAGGGGAAAAATGGATGACTTACACGGGTGGTGCTGTAATTAGAAGCACAAATACATGGTCTGGAAATTATATTGCTGAGGCACAAGTTAATATAACTGCTACTGCTGGCTATCAAAGAATTGGAGTTACTTGGTATGTTAGTGATGCTTATTACGCTACTTCAAAACGCCGTTTGGATAGCTATACTTCACTTTGGACTCAGCACTTTGTGGTAGAGGCCGCANACGCAATACAAAGAGAAACAAATGTAAATGTTAATATAAATCCTGTATGGGTGCGTTTGGATAAGGTGGGCAACACGTATAAAGGATATTATTCTAGCGATGGAGTTACTTGGACTTTAATAGATTCGTATACATACGCCATTGGAACGCCATATTTCGCTCTTGAATGTGAATCATCGGGGACTAATCGGGGCGATGGCTACGTATTAATAGCAAGAATTCGCAAATACACTTCTCCAGAACCAACAACAAGCGTTGGGACAGAAGAAAAGAGGTCATCAATAATTCCGTTAATAATTTAAACTATGGCATACGGAAGTTTTTCATACGGTTCAAGTTCATACGGAGGAGGCTCTGTATTAGCAATAATCCAAATTTTAATTACAGATTCTGGATTAGGAAGTGAAATTGTAGGAGTAAAAGGATTTGTTACTCTATTGGATAGTGGCTCTGGTTCTGATTTAATTTCTTCTATATCAGCAAAAATCCCAATTTCTGACCAAGGAAGTGGAATAGAAACTTTAGCAATTAAAAACCAATTAGCAATTTCAGATTCAGGAGTAGGAACAGAAACTGAATTAGAAGTAAAACCAACAAAATTAGTCCAAGATTCAGGAACTGGTCAGGATTTAGTTTTCTCAATTCAAGCAAAATTAACTCTTTCTGATTTGGGAAGTGGAGTAGATACAATTGGAATTTTATCAGGAGTTTCAGTCCAAGATAGTGGAGTAGGAACAGATTTAGCAAAAATTACAAGACCTTTGACTATTAGTGATTTAGGAATTGGGACTGACATTCTTCAACCAATTTTTGCAAGATTAACAATTCAAGATTCAGGTTCTGGTTCAGAACAAGTAAGATTAGCGATGAAAGAATATATTTCAGATAGTGGAGCAGGAGTAGATAGTATTCAGATTTTGTCCAAACTTTTAATTCAAGATTCTGGAACTGGAGCAGATGCTCTCTCAATCTTTGCAAGATTGTTATTGCAAGATTCAGGTGTTGGAACTGAAAAATTAGGAATTTTAGCAAATGTAAAAGTTTTAGATTCAGGAACAGGAAGTGATTCAGGTCGCTGGACAATGATAAAATTATTAGAAGAAGGAGGAACAGGAAAAGATTTGATTTATAGAAAAATTACTTGGAAACCTCCTATTTTAGACGATGAAGATTTCTCAAAACCAATAATTGTCCAAGAATATAGAACTGTAATTCCTTTACCTCTTTGGATAAATCAACCAGTAGAAGCAGGAGAAACTACTGATGAAATAGATGTTTCAAAATTGGGTTCTTTTGGAGTCCTTGTAAAAGTAAGCAGCCCCACGACTGTTAAGGTTTTGATTGAAGCAGAGTGGGGCTGGGAAGAAATTAAAGATTTAGAAACTACTTTTGATGGTCCCGATTCAGCATTTATTCCTTTCTGGTCAATTCAATTTGCAAAAATTAAATTATTATTTACTCAAGCAACAACTGTTTCTTTGCAATTGTATTGCAGAACTTAATTCTTGACAACTTCGCTTTTAAAAATTAAAATTAAAGTATGAAAGCAGAAGAAATTCTCATTCTAATTTTGCTTGGGCTTTTGATTTATCTCAATTATTATTACCAAAAGAAAATAAAAGAATTGAAAAAGGAAAAAAAGGTTATAATACCTCTTCCTCCTGGATATAGAGTTCCTTTTGACTACCAAATTTATAACTATCACTTGGAGAATTATTTAAGAAGATGAATTATACAAGAAACCTTATTATTCCACCAAATACTTTTGAAAACTCTCCATTGCAAGAAGTTGTTTTGATTAGGGAAAGATATCTCACACGAATAGATATCTCAATGGACACTGTCGCTACAAAGGGCTACATTGGCGTAAGAATTGTTGCTGGAAGTCCAAACACTGGAATGTTTTTTTATCCATTAACTCCTGGAGAATGGGTAAGAAAAAGTGACTTTTGGACAGGAATATTTGATTTGGGAGAAAACTATACAGAATTGAAAATTTTATGCACCAGTTGTTTGAATGGGATTTCAGCAACAAAAAATCATCTTGTGGTCGTTTCAATAACTGCAGTAGATATTCCAACTTAAAATTATGTCAGTTTCAACAAAAGCGTTTCCAACATTAGGAGGCTGGCATCCAAGTTATAAGGAACTCTTTTTAGAATTTACAGGAAGCGATGGGAAAAAATATAGAACGGGTTTAAGACCAAAAGAATATCCATTCTATGCTGGTGCGCCTATAATAAATGGGGTCCCAGATTTTTCCCAAGCAGTTTTTTTAGTAGATAAATATGGAAATGTAAGAATGAAAAATGCTTATATAGAAGGAACGATTATTGCAGGAGCAAATTCAGAAATAGATTGGAGTTATATTAAAAATGTTTTGGTTAAAGATGCCCAAATTGAAAGTTTGTCAGCAGACAAAATTACTGCAGGCAATGGAATTATCAATGCTCTGACTATTAAAAATTCTCTAACTATTGGTTCTGGAGGTTGTATTAGGCAAGGACAAACTGCTTATGATACAGGAATTGGTTTTTGGTTGGGAGATGTTAATGGAACTCCAAAATTCTCAATTGGCAATTCAACAGGGAATAAATTAACTTGGGATGGAAGCACATTAACTGTTTCAGGAGTATTAAATGCAGCTTCAGGTTCCTCTATAAAAGCAGATTATATTACTGCTGGAACTTTAACTGGAAGCAGAGTCCAAACAGCACAATCTGGTAGAAGAGTAGTAATGGAAACCCAAGGAGATTATTCAAATAGTATATGTTTTTATGATGAAGATAATAACTTTCAATTATCCATATATGAAAATATTATTGCTTGGGCAACAAATCCTTGGTTGATTTCAACCTCCACTGATATATTAGAAATAAGATTTCCCGTTCCCATATCTGATATAAGACAATTACTTTTTACAAGGGGAACAAGGGGAGATGTAAAAATTTACGCTGGTATTGGAAGTATAGAAATTGGTAGTGATTTAGTACCATCTGGAACAAATAATTTAGGCTCCCCATCTTATAAATGGGCAAATCTTTATATTTCAGGAACAGTAAACACAACATATTTAGCCGCAAGTTATTTATCCCAACCTCTCAATGCAAATGGATATAGCATTTCAAACCTTAATTCTTTATATTGCTCTTATTTGTATGCCAATTATTTAGGCCAGTCTTTAAATGCAAATAGTTATAACATTTCTAATATTGGTTCTCTGTATTGCTCTTATTTATACGCAAGTTATTTAGGACAATCTTTAAACGCCAATGGGTATAATATTTCCAATGTTGCAACTTTATCTTGTAGTTCTTTAAGTTGTTCTGGGACAGTATATGGAAGTTTATTAAATATTGGTGCCTCCTCAACTTATAATTATATTGCAGGGACATTGAAAACTTATAGCATTCATCCAGCATCTAACAATTATTATGAATTAGGTTCTTCAAGTTACAAATGGTATAGAATTTATGTTTCTTACATAAATGGAGTAGGAGATATAATTTTAGAAAACCATATTCGTCCCGCCTCTTTGTCTTTAAACCTTAATGTAGGAACGGCAGATTATTATTTTAACGAAATTAACGCAAAATATTTTACAGATAGAGGTTGTCTTGCTTGGTTTGAAGATGGAGTAGAATTAAACAATGGAAAAAAGGTTTCTGATTTAGAAGCAATAAAAAGTATAAAACCATCTGAAAAGAAGAAAACAATTTATGGAGTTCCTCAATTAGATTATTCTACTTTACCCAAAGTAGTTTATAGACCTGCTCCAATAGATGAAAAAGGCAATAAACGGGGGGAAGATGGAGCAGAATTAACTGCTTTAATTTCTATTATGTTAGGAGCGATAAAGGAATTAGACAAAAAAGTTGAAAATTTAGAAAATAAATTTAATGAATTAGAAAAAAGTCTAACATAAAAAATAAATATTTAATGAAAATAAAAGAATTTTTAAAGAAAATTTGGAATAATTGGGAAAATTGCGAATTCAACAAGGAATGTCCTTATTTTGACAAAAATAGTGAAATTTGTTTAAATGGCGGGGGAGAATATTGCGGGCAATATAGAGAATTAGCAAAACAAAAATATGAAAATAGAAAAAGAGGAAGAAAAACTAAATAAGGAGAGACAAGAACTTTTGGCTCAGTTACAGGCATTAGACCAAAGAAGGAATGATATTATGGTTAGGTTGATAGAAATTCAAGGGACTTTGAAATTTTTAGAGGAAAAAAAGAAAGAACAAAAAGGTCAAAATACAAAATAAAATATGCCAAGAAAAACTGCAAAAACAGGATTTTACTTTGGTTTGGGCTTTCATACAGCAGGTTTGTTATTGTTTGTTGTCATTTTGATTATATTGGCGATTTTTGGTAAAAAAGAATAATGGAAGAAAAACAACTAAATAGAATAAAAAAATTATTACAAAAAAATTTAAGATTTGAAGCAGAACAAAAAGAAGAAACTTCTAATATTAAACAGATTTTATTAGACATAAAAAGGATTTTGGAAGAAAAAGATAAATTGGATTATAAAAAAATTTTGACTAATAGGTATAGAGAAAGAGCTTTAAAAGGAACAAGAATAAGCATTCCCTTTAACGATGAAAATGGAATACCGCCAGGAGGAGAAAAGTATTATTTTTCAGAAATGATAGAAAGTAATTTCATTGTTGAAAAAATTACAGCTTTTTACCCAATAGGAGCAGGAACTTTAAAACTATATCCATTTGTGAGTGAAGAAAAAAATGAAGAAATGACTGGATATAATCTTTTGCAAAAATATAGTCCAACTCCTTATTTAGTTTTATCAGGAGGCGGAGGAAAAATAGAAGTTAATCTTGACCCAAGAGAATTTCCACCAAAAAACTATATTAAGCTTTATTTTAAAAATGAAGATAATGAAACAAGAAAGGTCAATGTAAAGGTTGAAATAATCACCTTTCTTTTGTATGAGCCACTAATATGAGCGGAGAAGATAAAATAAAAATAACTGACAAAGATGGAAATTTAATCAACCCTGCCACAGAAGATGGAAAGTTAGCAGAAATAAAGTCCAAAACAGATAATTTAGATGTTTTACTTTCAACAAGAGCTTCTGAATCTACTTTAAGTGGAATTAGGTCCCAAACCGATAAGTTAACATTTGATACCGATAATAGACTAGCAGTTCAAAACCCTCCAAACTTGGATGTTCTCTTATCTACAAGAGCAAGCGAAAGCACTTTAGCTGCTATTAAGGCAAGAACTGATAAAATTCCTGATTTTCCTGCCAGAGAAGATGGAAATTTGGCAAGCATTAAGGCAAATACAGATAAATTGGATGTTCTTTTATCTACAAGGGCGAGTGAATCAACTTTAACAGGAATTAAAGCAAGAACTGACAAGATACCTGATGACCCAGCAAGAGAAAATGGAAATTTAGCTTCAATAAAGTCAAAAACAGATAATTTAGATATAGCTTTATCAACCAGAGCTTCAGAACAGACTTTGTTACAAGTCAAACAGAACACCGACAGAATACCAACCAATCCAGCAACAGAAGATGGAAATTTAAACGATTTGCTCCAGATTTTGAAACAATTGGCTCAAACAGCAATTTTTAAGGCAGGAATAGTAAATCCAGACTATCTTAAAATTTATGTAATGAACCCATATTATACCAGTGTTAGCAGTGGGGGAAATATTGCCACGGCAGGCGCACCCACATTAGGAACTCCATACTTCTTTTATGTCTGGCAGGTTCCAATAGACCAAAGGTGGGAAGTGATGCAAAGAGCAAACATAGAATATAACGAATGTCAAAGGTCTAAATTTACTTTTGTCTAAATAGTATGGCATTTTCGCATAATTTAAAAAAAGGAATAGATTTACCAGTATATCAGTGGTTAAGATTTATGCCTGCTTCATCATCAGCAGGTTCTTGTGCGTGTAACGATGAAAGAGGAACTAATAGATTTATTTATTTCATTTTTGCATCAAATTCATTTTGGAGATATGATACTTGGACTGATAGTTGGCAACAATTAGCAAGTCCACCATCGTTTACTTTTGCCGCTGGAACGGCAATGGTTTTTGATCCATCTCAAGGAACAAGTGGAAAGATTTGGTTATTTGGACCTTTAAGTTCTTCTCCTTATGCCGTTTTTGCTGTTTATGATATTGCTACAAATACTTGGACTTCAAAGGCAGTTCCTTCTGGATTAACAGCACAATGGGGAACTGATGCGGCTTTGGTTCATACTTGCACTACTTATAATACTGCGGGAAATGATGACTATATTTATTTGATTGGAAACAATGCGACAACTTTTTACAGGTATTCAATTTCAGGAAATACTTGGACAACTTTAGCAGCACTTCCAGCAGGAGCAGGAGCTGGTTGCGCAATCCATTGGGATTGGGGAACTGGCGGAGATGCGGACAAATTATATGTTTTAAGAGGAGCAGGAACGGCAACCCTTTATAGATATTCTATCTCTGGAAATTCTTGGACGACAATAACTTATAATCCAGCGACAGAAACATTTACCACAGGAACAAGCACTGCTTATGATGGAGCCGGGAGGAGAATTTGGATACAAAAAGATACCACGCATAGAATGTATTATTTGGATTTAGCAAGTTCTATTTTGTATCCAGGTGGCTTATGGCCGTATAGTTCTGGAACGGCAATAGTTGGAGATGGATTATGTTATGTTAAGACTCCAGATGGGGCAGAATATCTTTATTACAGAAGACAATCAGGAACAGAATTTTGGAGAACATTGATATTCTTTTAAAAATTAAAAGAAATAATGGAAAAATGGTTAAGGTTTTATTCCATTCTCCAGTTTTAAATTTTTACCAAAAAGCATTAGATTCTTGGCTTAATTTAGATTTAGAAGGAATTGTTTTGGATTATTATTTTACAAAGTTTGACCCTTTTAATCCAAACCCAGATTGGTTAAAAAATATTGCTTTTAAAATGACAAAGGCAAAAGAAATAGCTTTGGCAGGAAATTATGATTATTTGTTCAATGTTGATGCAGATATTATTTTGCCAAAAGATGCCCTAAAAAGATTGCTTTCTCACAAATTAGACATAGTTTCTGGATTATATCGCTTGCAAATGGCACACGAGGGAACAGAAGATTATGCAATTAAAATTAAAGACAAAGATGGCAAATGGAAAGTGCCAGAACTTGGCAAAGATTTCAATTTTGGAGATTTAATAAAGATTTGTTTTTGTCCTTTTGGTTGCCTTTTAATATCCACAAAAATTCTTAAAAAATACAATTTAAAACTTACAACAGATGGCGAATTTACTCACCAATGTAATACTTTTAAAATTTCAATGTATTGCGATACAGGAGTCAAATGCCAGCATATTGCGCTAGATAATAAAATTCTTATTCCTTAATCCATAATACATA
>JGI24721J44947_10011747_pt1 | contig 10897 bp, 9 predicted proteins | sample YelNatPaOPGAMG01_FD_44947 | JGI IMG/M metagenome (IMG submission 44947)
TATTAGTGTTCCTATTATACCAAAAACAAGAACTGTTGGGATTATAGAATAATTTTGTGATGCTAATGCAAAACCTACTGTTAACAAAACCCAGTTAATAACTAGCATTACTACCGCTTCATTCGTATTTTTAGCCTTTGCTATTTTTGGTAGTATTTCATGCGGAGCTGCTAAAAGTTCTTTTAAAGTTTGAAGTGTTATCGGCATATTACTTCTTAATTTTCAATATTTAAAGGCTTATAAAAACTAGTTTTTAAGAAGATTCCTTAGCCATTTGATAAATCTCTTTTATCATTTTCTCAATGTTGTTTATTTTTTCGTTCAAAGCTTCATACTGAAATTTTAAAGCATCGATTTTTGCTAGCAAAACTTCTATTTCCGTCTTTTTGCTTTCTTGCGACAATGCTTCTTCAGCTTTAACGCTTTCTTGCTTTATGGAAGGTTGCAAAGGCTCTTGAGTTAAAGGTAAAATATCTTTTTTTTCTTTTTTAAACGGATTCTTTATCCCAAGCATAAGTCGATTTGATTTCTAATTTAAAAATCATTCTAGCTTTAATGAGGACCTATAAGTTTGCAAGAGTTTAGAAAGCCAATCATTGCATATTCTTATATAATCTCTTCTTACCCTAAAATAGAAGAAAAAATTGTAAAGCCAAAGCAGGCTTCTGTAAAGAGGAGATTGTTGAAAGGGAGTATCTAGCTTATACTCGGTTTTTAACTTTGCGCCAATCATAATAGTAAGAGTACCATTTTTTGAAGGATCCGATGGCTGACTACCTTGCATTATTATCTCGATGTATATTGTGCTTCTTGTGTCCATCTTCTTTTCAACTATTATTCTAACGTAAAAACCTCTTGGGTCACCGCTAACATCCCATCTAAAATCTCTTTCTTGATAATCAGCTGGATCTATCTCAACAACTTTTCTAAGTATATCGAATGCTGATTGATAGGCAGAAAATGGATTTGGACCATTATAAACAATTCTCATATACCTTCCTGGCGNAAGACAATCGTCTTCCATAATCCAAGATGGCATACTATCTCCTTGGTAAAACGTTCAAAAATTCTTTGAGCGAAGAATATATTTGATTAATTAAATTAACACATTCTTGTTTATATTTTTTCCTGCTTTCTTCGTATATGAACTTATGATAGAATGTTCGAAAAAGCTCGTAAAGAAGGCTTCTTTGCCATAAAGTATCTTGTGGATATTCTGTTCTTAAAATACCATCGATATTTATAGTTAAACTTCCCTCTTTTCCAACCTCTTTACTTGGTTTTGCTTTTCCTTTCATGCTTATAGTAATCTGGATAAAGCTAAATCTGTCCATATCCTTTATCACATCAAAAGATACGCTAAAATTCTCCTCTTCGCCGGTTTTATTCCAAGTGAAGTCTCTTTCTATTATTTCTCCTTCTGGAACTTTTGTTATTTGTGATAAAATTTTTTTTGCTTGATAGTAAGCAGCTTGTGGATTTGGGCCAGAATACTCCAAAGTCAAGAATTTTTTTCCGGGGAAAGGAGATCCTGGAACCTCCAAGCAATCTTCATGAATAACTAATTTAGTTCTAGCAAATATTGGCATAAATATTTATTTTCGCTTGAATAAAAAAGCTTATGAATGTTTTATTGTTCACCCTATTTTCAACGCTTGCTTTGATATTCCTTTTTATAGCTGGCTTTTCTACGAAATATCAAGGGTTTAAACTTGCTTTGATTTTAGGAGCATTGTTTTTTTATCTGGCGCTTATTTTTAGGTGAAAACCATGCAAAAAATAGTTGGCATTTTATTCGTTTTAGTTGGTCTTTCTCTAATAATCTTTTTTCCATTTTTAGATAAATACCAGCCCGAAGAAATGGCTAAAAGCGCTGCGATAATTGGAATTATATTAACTGGCATAGGAATCTTCCTTTTAAAAAGCTAATAATTGAGAAATAAAAAAATAGATATGGTTGATTATCCTATTGGACCTCCTCCTGCCGGAAAAGAAATAATGCCTGGAGAAGGAATAAACGCTAATCCACCCGATCAGAATGAATTGTTGGACTATACTACTTCTCTAGGCGGTTGTACAGGAGTTTATTATGGGCTAATGTCTCAGTTGGAAAAATGGGGATTTGAGAGGTTTAAAGTAAGCGAGAGTATTTTTGTTTCTCCAGTAAATAAAGGTTATTATGACTTGGTTTTAGGAGAAAAAGAAAGACTAACGCAGCAAATTAAAACAGGATTAGCTAGCATTGCCCAAGCTTATGCCGATTTAGAGCTAGTTTTACACGATTTGAGAAAATACAGAGAATACTTAAAGCTTTTTAACGATATGAAGAGGGCAGAGGAAATAATAAAAAAGGAGAAAGACGAAGGAAAAATTAACGAAGCAAAAAATATGAAAACGAAAGCAATGCAAACTTTGAGGTCAATATTTATCGACCAAGTAGATATTCATACGGATTTACCGAACACACCAATAGCGCTTCGTTCTATTTCCTCACGATGGCCTACTATAATTTCAGATTTCATGAAGTTAAATAGAGAAACTTCTCCAGAAGAAATAAAGTTAGATGTCTCTTATGCCGAAAAAGTTGTGCTCGCAACAAAAAATAAACTATTCTTAAGCTGGCTTGAAATGTTTGAAAACACTGTTAAGGAAAGATATGAGAGATTGAAAGAATTAGTCGTTGCAAGGGAGAATTCTGTAAAAGAATATAAGGAAATGCTAAAACCTACATTAGCGAGATATAAAATGATAAACGATATGCTTTCTTCTGAAGGCGGAAGAGGAGCAATGACTAGACTTTTTTTCAGGCCAGAAGCACAAGCATTTTCAATAGATTCTATGACAATCTGGGCTTGGAAGCCTTTTGCTCCAGAAGAAAAATGGAAGGCGAGCAGAGAATATTTTGACAAAATTCCGGCAAAACAAGCTGGGTTTAGCGATGAAGAAATTGAAACCTTGAGGAAAAAAGGTAAGATTAGCCAAGATGGAATGATTGAAGCGCTACCAATTGAGCCTTCTGTGGATAGGATTGTAAGAGAAATAATGAAAAGAATAAACGATGAGTATGGAAAAAAATATGGAGTAGAAATTACAATTGAGGATTTATTTGAAGCTAGAAAAAGGTTGTTAAACAGATATAAAAGTTCTCCAGAAGGTGTTGCCGGCATTACATGGCCTTTTAGCCCCTATTTTGTTTTTCTAGAAATTCCTATGGACAGAGCAGTAGTAGTATTGCCAAATGGTGTTCAGATTGAAGATTTAATGATACAAAACCTGAAAACTTATGTAAAAACGCAAAACGTAATAATTGGACATATACTTGAAATAATAGCAAGAGAAAAAGCTCTTGAAAGTTACATTGGCCAGCTACTTGGAGAATTTGGATTTGATAAAGAAGGAAAAGCTAAGAAAGTTGAAGATATGTTAAAAGAAGAGTTTCTATTCGTTTATGGAAAAGAAGAAGAAATCGAAAAGTATAAGTCGCCTGAGAAAAAGGAAGAGAAGAAAAAACCTAAACCGCTAGATTTATGGAAAAAATTCTTAGATTACTTTGGTATACAATTAGCGTTTTTTAGAGCACATGGACCTTATGAATATAACGTAAGTTATAGAATTGCAAAATATTACTTTAAATATGCTGGTGGTGTTTTTTCGCAAATAAAAAATTATCTAAACGCGTCTTTCCAAGTTCCTGGAGCTCAAGTTGAGGTTAGAGTATGAGTTATAAAATTGGGGTTTCAAGCGGATGGTGGAATATTGCAAAGAGTGAAGAATTGTTGGGTTTAGCTAGTAAAATCGGTTCGACTGCGACTTATGGAGTAAACTTTGTTCAAGTTGATTTTGAAAGTATTGCGGAATTTCAAGAGCCGGATGTTGTTAAAAATATAAAAAGGTTGATAGATACGCTGCAAGTTGACTGGGGAATGCACGGAGAAATTGGGGAAATGATGGCTTTAGAAAGCGCTTTAGAAGTTGTTTGGAAGCATAGCCATAGAAGGCTTCATCAATATCTTGATACAATTTACTTGAAGTTTATTTTAGAAGGAGATTATAGAGAGTATATTCCTCGTTATATAGTCTTTCATGCTTCAAATTTACCGACAATAGCTATGATTGTTGAAAGATATAGATATGCTGGACAAATTACTGTAACTCCAAACGGGGATACTGATTGGATTAGTTTTATAGAAAAAAACAAAGAATTAAAAAAATGGGTTGAAGAAAGCAATCTTCTTTATCTTTTGATAGCAAAAGAAAGTGCATTAGGTTTTATATCGATTGACGATATAAAAGGTAAGATTGCAGATTGGGTTATAAGTGAAAAAAAAGAAATAAAAGAAAAGATTTTTGAAAGATACAAAAATAGTATAAAGGAAGAAATGACAGAAAAAGAGATGGAGAGAATATATAACGATATAGTAAGAGAAATAAGAGAAGAAATACTTAAGGAAATCGAAAAGTATGGTTGGGAATTTTTAAGAAACGTTACAAAGCTAAGGTTTGCTGAAGGAGCAATAACATATGAAGACATAGCTTATCTTATAGTTGCGAGATACCTTTTTGATGAAAGGAATAACGTAAAAGAGCCTTTATGGAATCTTTTTTTCCCAGACTATTCTGGGGATGATGGATGGGGGAAACTAGAAAAAGATTTGTTGGGAGGGGAAAATAAGTTCTTTGATGTTAATAAGGGAGAGGTGAAATTGCCACCACAAATAGTATCTTTGGTTGCAGCTAGATATGTTATTGGACATTTCGAAGAAAAGAACAAAGAAGAATTTATTGCCGAAGAAAAAAGAAGGTTAGAAAGGGCTTTATCCAAAGATAAACTCAAAGAAATCGAAGAAAAGTTCCTTAATAAAACTCCCTTCGAAAAGCTTTCTATACTTAACGCTCTTATCTCAGAAAAAAGTAAAGAAAGAAGATTAACTATAGTTTTTGAAAATCCTGAGCTTACTAGAGCTGGAGAAGAAGGATTACAAAGACTAATTCATGCGATTGATATTTACAGAATGGTAAAGGCAGCAGAAAAAATATCAAACGGAATTTACTTAGGTATGGTATTCGACGCAGAGCATTATCTTCATAACAACTTAGACCCAATGGTAGAAATAAAAAGTTTGCAGAGCGGAGCAAAAGATGCAGGAAAGTTTATACTCGTTTTTCATGTAGGTGCTCCAAAACCTTATCATCCTGCTCATGAACCAATAGATATTGGTAGCGAGGCTCAGTATTGGATTTATAAATACTCTTATGAATTGAGAAAAGCTGGCTTTGGTGCTAAAATAAACGGAAAAGAATACGAAGGTATATTTATTTTTGAAAGGGGAGGTGCAAGAGGTGGACAATATCCAGCTCAATTTATAGGACAATCGGCTGCAGCTTTAAGGATCATTATTAATTTTTTGGAAAGAGACGTTGAACCTGAAAAGTTGCCGTTAGACTTCTATGGAATTTCTCCAACAGAAATTCTTTCTGAAGATAGGCAACTTGCTATAGTAAAAGAACACTTTTTTGACCCGTTAAAAGGTTTGTTGCAAGTACCTGAAGAAGAATACACATTTCTTGGAAGTAAAGCAATAGAAAAAGGCAAAAGGCCTGAGGAGTGGAAGAGAGAAGAGTTAAGATAGCTTCAGTTGCTCCAGGCGGAGTATTCCTTCAAAATTTTTGCAATTCTTTTTAACCTGTCCCAGGTGGAACAATTAGAATAATCTTAGAATTATCTTTATCTTATAACTATCTTATGGCAAAGCTTTTCTTTCACATGTGTGAAATAAGTAACTTATAACAATCTTAGAATAATCTTAGAATTATCTAAGAAGTATCTTATGGCAAAGCTTATATATTAGTGTAATACGTATTACATGTTGCTTTCTACAAGTAACAAAATGATAATAATGGTTTCAATTATTGAAACCATGAATTTTTGAAAAATTTCTTTCAGCTGTCGACAAAAATCGACAGTTTTCCAAAATTCTTTACTAGCTAGAGATAAAAAATGAAAAGGAGAAAAAATTTAAGGAATTAGAATTATTATCTCTAGTATTTTTAATTTTATTTCTAACTGTCGAATCAATTCGACACTTCTTAAGGAATTTTAGGTTAGCTTAAACAAGGTAAAAATATAAGGAAAATGACTAAAGATAAAAAGAAAAAGTAAGTATTATAAACATTTAAACAACTTCAACAACTTGAGTATATCCATCTACGCTCTTATCTCTCTCTAGTTTGTAAGCTTTACCCGTAACAGCTTCTTGCAACCTTTCATCATGTGTTATGATAAAAACCTGGTCCATAAACTCCGAAATATTTTCTCTTAAAACTTTTGCTAATTCTTCTACTGCTTTTTGGTCTAAATTATGTGTTGGCTCATCTAAAATTAAAATTCTCAACTGAGGAGCTAAAGCCAAAGAAAAAGCAATCCTCAAAGCTAAACAAGCTAAACTTCTCTCTCCACCAGAAGCTATTCCTTCAACGTTAATCCATCTTCCGCTTCTCTCTTGTAATTGCAAAACATAATCTCCCTCCTCAATCTTTAACGCTAAAGAAATGTAGTCGCCATAAGGATAAAGGCTAGGCCAAATATTTGCCATATAATGATTAACCGTTTCTATAAAATCTTCCCTTATCTTAACTTGAGTTATTTCCAATGCTTGCTTGAAAACCTTCAAATCTATTAGAATTTTACTTAACTTCTCAACTTGTGTTTTTTCTCTTTCAGCGAACTCTAAACTCTTTTCTATCTCTTCTTTCCTTTTTGTCTCTCTTCTTACAATTTCCTCCATTCCTTTAATCTCCATTGCAATCTCTTTTTCCTTGCTAATTAATCTTATAAGCCTTTTTTCCATTTCTTCTATGTTTTTTCCTTCTAGCAATTTTTCTAATTCTACAATTTTTTTCTCTATTTCTTCTTTCCTTTTTTCATACTCTCTTCTTCTCTCAATCAAATTTTCCAAATCTAAAATTCTCTGTTTTATCGCTTCTAAATTGGATTTTTCTTCTAAAGTTCTTCTCAGCAACTCTTCTTTTTCCTTTATCTCCCTCTTCATACTTTCGACTTCTTTGCTAATGCTTGCTTTATTGTCTTCATCAATTTTTAAAGCACTTTTATCGAACTCTAGCTCTTTCAAAAGTCTCTCTTTATCCTTAGCAAGAATTTTCATCTCCTCTATCTCTTTTAATTTCTTTTTAATTTCATCTATTAGCCTTTCAGCTTCAACTTTTTCTTTTATCAACTTTTCTATTTCCTTTTTATTTTCTTCTATTTCTTTTTGCTTTTTTTCAACAATTTTTTTCTTTTTCTCTTCAGTAAGCTTAGTTTCACAAACTGGACATTTGCTCTCAGCATATGAAAGCTGGAGTATTGCTTCTTCATCCTTTTTAATCTCGCTCCTTAAAACCTCAATACTTGTTACTATTTCTTGTCGTTTCTTTTCTTTTTCACTCAAAATATTTTCATTAAAGCTTTTTTCTATTTCTTGCAAATATTTTTCAATTTTTTCTATTTCTTGCAATTTCGCTTTAGCTTCATCTATTTTTCTACTATAATACTGAATTTCAGATTCAATTTTTGAAAGCTCTTTTTGCAATTTTTCTAATTTCTCTTCATTCTCTTTCAAGTATGGTTCTAATTCTTTTTTCAACTTTTCATTTTCTTTCAATTTTTTCTCTATTTCTTCTTTGTTTATTCCCTTTACTTCGCTCTCTAATCTTAAAATCTCTTTCTTACCCTCTTCAAGCAAGCTCTCTATTCCTTTTAAACTTCTCATTTCTTCCTCAAGCTTTTCTTTAATTTCTTTGGCTTTTTTATATTCATCCTCGAGTAAAATCCTTTGAGAAGCTATTTCAGAAAGATAAAGCTTTTTCGATTTTATATCTTCGTCAATCCTTCCAATCTCTACTTTAATTTCCTCTAATTCTCTCTTCATTCTTTCAAAATCTATTGAAGCCAAATATTTTTCTTTATCCTTAACTATTAACTCTAGTCTATGAATCAAACTCGAAGCAGAACTTCTTGCTTTCTCAAACTTTTCTATCATTAGCAACTCGTCAATCTTCTTTTTTCTTTCTCCAGCTTGAAGCCTTAAGAAATAATCTAAGCCATTTTGTTCTGCGTAAATTATTTTAGAAAAAAGTTCATAACTTGTTTTTAATTCTTTTTCAACAAGCTCAGTAACTCTTTGAGAGCTTTGAATTTCCAAAAGTTTTCCATTCTCTCTAAATTCAGCATAAGAGCCTCTTCCTTTTTTCAAAACTCTTCTAGCACTTAAAATTTTACCATTGACTTCAAACTCAACATAAATTTCTGCCTCATCCTTTTCAAAAGGTTTTCTCATTATCAAATCATCTATTTTAACCTTTCTAGATTGTAAGTCTGGAAAAGTTCCATACAAGCCGAAACAAATTGCATCCAAAACGCTTGTCTTTCCGCTTCCTATATTTCCAACAATCAAATTAACTCCTCTTTCAAAAGTTAATGTTGAATTCAAATGAACTTTCCAATTTTTTAAAACAATTTTTCTAATCATTCTATCATCCTCAATGTTTTTTGCTCTCCGAGCAATATGTTTAAGGCAGTATCAACTTCTTCTTCAGCTAGCAAATTGAAAATATCAACAAAATCGAAAGAATTTTTGAAATTTAGTTCTTCCAAGCTTTTCTTTAAAATGTTCAAGCCAATTTCTTGTAAAGAAACTCTNCTCTCTTTTAAGCTTCTTAAAAANTCTAACTTTTGAGTTAATTCAGGCGTCTCCAACATTTTTGTGAAGAATAAAATACAAGAATCTTGATATTTCCTCTCTAAGTCTCTCAAATCTTTTTCAGAAATTATTGCATTTCCGCTTATCCTAATTTTTACTATTGGTTGCTTTTCAAAATTCTGGAAAATTTTCTCTCTTATTTTTCTTTCAATTATTTCCTTTGCGTTTTGCTCTTTTGAAATCTCTAAAACTTCATAGAAAAACTTTCTAGCATTTATTTCAACAAACTCGATTTTTTTCTCCTTTGTATCTATTCTAAAAAATCCTTTTGGTATTTGGGTTTCGCTTGGTTGAAATTGAGTAGAAACTGTACTCCCTGGAATGAGAAATGTTGTTCCATTAACTTTTTCTTTTGCTGAAATATGAACATGACCATCAACAATCAAATCAAAGCCGCGAGGTATATTAGAAAGATTTAAAGTTGGCTGTTCTAGCGGAGAATAAACGAATGGGTCTATGTTTTGATGCAAAAGCAAAATGTTATAGCAACCCTCTATTGGTCTTGGATTCCACTTATCTAAAACTTCTTTTGCAAACCTTTCAGGAACATGAGATAAACCAAAAATTGCAACTTTTTCCCCATCTTTTTCGAAAACAACTTTATTCATGTTTAAATAAATCAACAAACCTGCATTCTCTAAAGCTTCTATTGCGTTTATTTCGCCTTTCGCTCTTAACTCATGATTTCCATGAATAGCAATAACTGGCAAATGTTCTAAGGTTTTTTTGCTCGCTTCCTTCAATGGCTTATCTATTTCAACAAGTTTTACCCCTTTGCTTTCTTGTAAAGTCGCTTTAGATAATACCTTCAAAGCATAAGCCCATGCTTTTGTTTTTGGTGCTCTTGAATCGAATAAATCACCTGCTAAAATTATCAAGTCGCTATCTAAAGCTTTAGTAAATGTTTCTTCAAAATTCTGGTAGCTATCCTCTTCTAGTTTTTCATTGGGTGAAAATCCTAAGTGTGCATCCGAAATTATTGAAATTCTCATACGAATAATTACAGTTAAAAATTTATTTTCTTGAGAATAATATAAAACTTCGATATAAATTCGAATATGATAGAAAGAAAATTTTCACCAATGCTTGCTTTTAGAAGTCAACCATTTGACTCTAACGAATGGCTCTTCGAGATCAAAACTTCTTGGTGAATACCAAGAAGTGATCTAATTCGATGGAACTAGAACCATTTGCTATTTTGAAGATGGAAATATCGAGTTCATTAACAGAAGAGGAAAGGAGTTTTCTTATAGGTACCCAGAAATAAAAGAAGCTTTGAAAAAAGCTGTCAAAGCAAAAGAAGCTGTTTTAGATGGAGAGATAGTTGTTTTAGAAAACGGAAAACCAAATTTTTGGAAGCTCGCGGAAAGAGAGCATGTTGATAATAAGTTCAGGATTGAGTTGCTTTCAAAGCTAATGCCAGCAACCTATATAATTTTTGACATTTTGTTTCTTGATGGAAAAGAGCTAACAACTCTTCCTTTGTTGGAAAGAAAAAGAATTTTGGAAAAAATCATTGAAGAAAATGAGAGAATAAAGATTGCTGAGTATAAAATTGGTAGCGGAAAAGAACTTTTCGAGTTTGCAAATAAGAATGGATTAGAGGGAATAATGGCAAAGAAAATTAATTCAATTTATGAAATGGGTAAAAGAAGTAAGAATTGGTTGAAAATTAAAGTGGAAAATACTTTAGACGTTGCTATCATTGGCTATACAACTGGAACTGGAGAAAGGGAAGATTTTGGAAGTTTATTGGTTGCTGCTTATCATCAAGGAAAATTAAAGTTTTTGGGAAGAGTTGGCACAGGTTTTAGTAAAGAAGAAATCGAAGAAATAATTAAAAAACTTGAAAAAGAAAAAGTTCCTACTCCTTTTGTTTCACTAGAAAATGTAAAGCTTGATTTACCAGAAGGAAGAGAAGCAATTTGGGTTAAGCCAAAATATGTTTGTGAAGTTAGATTTTTGGAATTCACAGAAGATACGCAGTTAAGGGCTCCTGTTTTTGTTAGGATGAGAGAAGATAAAAGCGTTGAAGATTGTGAAATAGAAGCTTGAATGGGTCCGGGCGGAGTTGAACCGCCTCCTCCGCCTTGTAAGGGCGGCGTCCTAACCGTTAGACTACGGACCCATCTTTATTT
>JGI24721J44947_10011752_pt1 | contig 10895 bp, 10 predicted proteins | sample YelNatPaOPGAMG01_FD_44947 | JGI IMG/M metagenome (IMG submission 44947)
AATCTTGCGTGATCGATCGCGTCTCTGTTCCGTGGAGCAATTCTTGACCGAGCGTGCTGGCACACGTTAGTGTCCTCGAACAGGCTGAGGCTGCATCCTCGATTTCACAGGANGCGTTGGCGTATCCGACGGCACCCGCTTTGACCCATCGATGCCACGCCAGGACCAAATGGCCGATCCCCATAGCTCATACGACCTGCNCCCTATCGCTCCAGGAGACCCAAATGTCCTCCGTGTGTTTTGGCGCTCATCGATACCGCACCGGGCCAGTCGGGTCCAGGTTGACTCCTGATTCCGTACGATGGACACATGCGGGTGCCACGCTCGACGCGTCGCTCGGACAGAGGCGCAAGCGTTGCAGCGCCGATCGGCAGGCGTGCCACGCGGTGTGTCACGAATCAATTGCGTACGCGTGACACGCGCCTTGAATCGCGCGCTTCCATCCTCCGAATCGAACTTTTCTGGACATAAATTACCAGCAGGTGCGCAATTCGAAATGGATCGCGAGAGCGGTTTCGCAGTGAATTGTACTCATCTGTACAACTTTGTCCTAGCTAAACCAGCTTCTATTCGCGCTTGTCGTTCTCCAACAACGTTTTAAAGCGCTCGCGGGCAACCCATATAGCCACGTCGGGAGCACCAACTTTTGTCTTTTTCGCCAGGGTAGCCTCCGCAACCCTATACAACTACGAGTAGAACTTTCAGGAGTTCAGTGGCTTGTTTCGTGAATAGGTCTGGCTTGAAAATGGACGGGGAGGAGACGGAACTCTACATCGGCGGACCCGTCGAAACTGACGGGCATCTTGGCATGGAGCGGCACGTTCACGACCAAAACCGTGCCTCTCCAGGTCTTATGCTTGGAGATGATTTGAAAGAGTCTGGTTCTATAACAGTTGCGCGCGCGGCTGAAATATTCGCCGTGTGTCCGAAAACAATACGGAGGTGGTGCGACGCTGGCAAACTGGAACATTTTCGGACTCCGGGTGGCCACCGTCGCATACGCACGAGCTCTGTCATTGAAATACAACAGAGGACCTCGCATCCAAAGAAAGAAGAACGGCCGTGAGTGGTCAAAGCGTTTCAATCCATGTGGTGGGTTTCGGTATGTACGGGGTGCTATCTGCGACACGTCCTGCCGCACAGTATGCGCCGTGTGCCTCGTCATCTACGCAGGTTTTCCCTGATCAGTCGGACAGCCGAGAACGGCGATACTTTGACGTAGAACTGGGTGTGATGATGCGCTTACGGGAGACAGTTGGCTTCGTGTGACATCGTCTAAGGCGGTGAGTACGTCGTTGCGAATGCTGTTTCGTTCGTGATACGCTCGCGGTCAGCAGGTTCTGGACAGTGTCTTGCTGTGCGCAAAATTTTTCTTCATGTCGTAAAGCATGCTTTAAGGTTCCGATATGCGGGATCGTATGCAACGTGGATCGAAGGTACGTGCGCCAGTGCCGGCAAGTGCAGCGCCATCGATCTCGCAGCGGTGCTGCGAACGGACGCGCACACACCCTGTGGGCAGGTTATCGACGAGCGCCGCCAAGAGCCGTTCATCACGACTCTCTGTATTGCGACTTGGTAGCGGATACCTGTTGCTCAACAGCAGCGGTGCCTGTTCACGCTCCCGGACACGCGAGGAAGGTAAATCGGCATCAGCGCGGTGGCGTACGAGCAACCTCACCTGCGAGTCCGGCCACCGCATCCAACACCGCAAAACCCTGGGCGAGATCCTCGCAAAGATCTTGAGGATCCTCCAGTCCGACATGCAATCGCAGCGTCGGCCCATAGCCATCACCATACTTAAACTTCGTCACTGTTCGGACAGCGTTGATGTCGATCGGAAGGATCAGGGACTCGTAGCCGCCCCAGCTGAAGCCCAGACCAAAGAGCTTCAGTGAGTCAACAAAGGCGTTCACTGCCTTTTGCGAATAAACGTCACGCAGCTGTATGGTAAATAAACCGTTCGCACCCCGGAAATCACGCTTGAAGAGGTCGTGCTGCGGATGGCTCGGTAACAGCGGATGTATCACACGCGCAACCTCAGGGCGTGTCTCCAGCCATCGTGCAACAACAAGGCCGTTCTGTTCGTGCTGTTTCAGACGAACTGTGAGCGTCCGCAGACCACGAAGTGCCAGATAACAGTCATCAGGGCCTGGGGGGCATCCGAGCTCCATCACCGATCGTTTCACTTTGCGGTACGTTTCACGGGAGCATGCGATCAGGCCCATCATTAAATCAGAATGACCACCGATGTACTTGGTTGCTGCGTTGTAGCTTACATCGACACCTGCCGCGAAAGGCTGGAACAGCGTTGGTCCGTACGTATTATCCATAACGACCACCGCTCCATGAGCGTGCGCGAGTTCGCTCACCGCCCGCACATCCTGCACCTCGAACGAGAGCGAGCCGGGTGACTCCACGAAAACCACCTTTGTGCGACCTTTTGGTTTGAAAAGTGGCTCCAAAGATTCAACTGGAGCAGCGGGATCGTAGTATGTCGTTTCCACCCCGAATCGTGCTAAAAAACTGTTGCAGAACAGGCGCGTCGGTTCGTACACGGTGTCCGCAACCATAATGTGATCGCCGGAGCGCAGGAACGCCAAGAGCGCTGCATTACATGCTGCAACCCCACTGCTAACACAGCAGGCATTGTCGCCACCCTCGAGTGCTGCAAAAGCCTCCTCCAGGGCCCAGTGCGTGGGCGTCCCATGCCGTCCGTAGGAGAAACCACGAAACGGCCAGTCTTTGCTAGCAAAGTCTTTAGCAGCTACGTTTGGAAACAGCACAGTAGAAGCGTGGTACACTGGTGGATTCACTACAGTCCGACCGTATGGATCGGTTGTGTACTCCTCAGGGTGGCTTCCAGCATGCACGACTTTGGTTTCCAGGCGCATATGCTTCGAGTGCTCGCCCTTGCCGGTACTCGAAAGCGAAGAGTGTACTCGTTGGGAGGCGTCCTTCGGAGACGACTCTGAGTCAGCTGCCGCCCTTAAAGCGCTATATCGTTGCCAACAGACCCGGCCAGAAGCCGACTCGTACGCACCCTCTGCATCCTTCGGCACTGCCGGCCCTACGGTGCGACGGTACGTGTCGGTGCTGCGTCCGTTGGCCCCGCGGAGGGTGCGCGGAGCACCCTGGTGACGACCATGAAACAGCTGGCTCACTGCTACGAACATGATGCAGCGCCCACGAGCATACAGGTATGAACGATCGCCGCTTGCAACGAACGCGCTGGAAACGAGCGAGCGCTCAGCGAAAGAGGCTCTCAGGGATGGTCCGGTCCCGCGAACGCTGTGCAGCCGCAGATCGACGTTACGATGCAATGTATTGTATAGGTCGTGGGAGAATTCCCTGTGGGATATCTATTCTTTACTGAAAAGTGCAAGTAGTGTATTCATTCTTGAGGTCAGTTGTGCCAAAATACTCAGATGGTTGAGGAACACGGAAAGAAGGAAACAGTTATACGCGCTTCGGGTCAAGAAGCGATGTTTTCAAGGGTGCTTGCCGCCCATAGCAGAAAACAACCCGTTGATCACCTTACGGAAAGCAAAAGCGAAGATAATTGCCACCACGGGCACCTCCGATTCTCAATAGCTTGCTCGTGTGATCCTGAAAACACTGGGATACAGTCGCAAAAAAAGAGCTCATGCATTCACGGCCATCTTCCACCGAAATCGCAAAGACAGCAATCATAGACCGTCGCGATCGGTTTGTTATTCTGGTTCATGAGACTTGTTTCGGGTAAAACGGTCGAATCGTATATGAGTATTCGCGGAGCAGGGAGCCCGTCTGTTTATACAATTGAACTCGAAGAGAACGAGGAAATCATCATCTGTTCGAGCTACAGNAGATTCATTTTGCGGCATCAGTTTCGCAACTTGAGAAGGCACANACAACAGCACCCACTTCGTCGAATCAATGAAGACTGTTCGCTTTCCGATCTGGCAACGTCCTTCTATTGGACACTGTGGCATCTCACCATTCCCTTTGCGCAAGAGGTTTTCCTGATTCTATCTGGGTAGAGCTGGTTGCATTCCTTCGTACTCTCCGTGGTTCAACCCCGTTTAAGGAGTATTTTGAATCGTTAAACGTAACGATCGCACCGCTGGGCAAACCAGTGAAGTGTTCAGCATGATGATACAATGGGACGCAGTTCCTCTTTCCGCCGCAAATGCTTCTCCCTCCAGGAATTTCCTCATCTATCGGGATAATATGGTGCGCTCATTTGAAGAAATAAAATATCCAGGGGTTATGAGCATGGAAGTCGAGCATCCTCGAGGGCCGTCGTCGCCGAGTTCGACGTGAAAAACATAAAAAAATCTTCTCGCCTGTCATCGAGCGAAGAAGAACCGGTGACGAACACGAAGAAGAAGACGAAGCGGAGCGCTGTGCGAGAAGAGGGGCGTGCCCGACGGCACGATAACGAGACTGTGGTGCCGCAGAGGGCACCATTGAGAGGAATCCTTGCATAGACGAGTTCAACCAGAGGCAACAGACGCATGGAGCTTGTGAACTGAGAATTTAACGCCGACATCTGAACCGGGATACGTGCTGTGCTGAAGACGAAACCCGAGCAGCTCACGCTACCTAAATGTGCGGCACAGACTCTCCGGGTCGAAATGCACAAGGAGGAACCGAAGCCGATTGCAGGGCGCTTGTCAAAAAAGGCCGGCAAGCGACTGCAGATGGATATTAATTTACCCTACATGATCGTGGTACATTTTCTGTTTCATGCACGATGTTCGATATCTTTAGGATCGAGAGGCCGTTCCGCTGCGAATCATGGCCGTGGTGGGAGCATCGCGCGTCCTGTCTTTCCCCATCCACATCGTCGCAGCGTCTTATGCATCAGGTGCACCATTTCATGCTCCAACCGTGAAAGAGGAGCGCATCTCATCCGGTATTTCAAGCATAGCACATCGCTCATGGGTTCATGCAAGCAGCCATGTAGCTGCCTTTGCGGCGACAGCAGCATTTGGACTCGAAATGCCGATGCTGATAAATGTGAAGCTTTACGTGTTTTCGCAAGCATGAGACATCACAATGCTGCTCTCTATCCCTGCAGATGCGAAAAGAATCGAGTGCAGCGGTATCAACCACAGTGGCTGAAATACGGTCGTCTGCCACGGCGAGTTGGCAGCCGCTCTGCTTCGGTCTCGAGGTGGCAGACGGTACACGCGCTCAGCCGTGCTGCGCTAGCGCACAGCCTGACACGCAAAAGGAGGCAACACTGCAGCCAGGGCGACGCCGCAGCGCTATTGGCATTACAGCGCACACTCTACGAATCACGATACNCGAGTGGGAAGTCTCGCAGCTGGGTCATGGAACTTGCAAGGTTTCGGGCAAAATGAAGACCGCTTCCCTGAATGCCGAGAACAAGCGCCGACCTGAGTATCTCTGATTAGCTTTAACGATCCAATATCATCGAAAAATCACGGAAACACACGGGAGTACCACCACGGGGGCCAGCGTCTCTGATCCATCAACCAAAGCAGAGCGCAATCCATGAAACACTGCAGGGTCCCCGAATCCGGAAGCGCTCACAACGATACATATCCAGATAGCGTCCATGATACGTTCGCGATGAAGCAGGGTTTCCAGTTTGGGTCCAATGCTACAGGCGTCCAAGTTCGATGTCCACGAAAGAGCAGCGCGTGGGAGTGTATCGCAACCGTGTCCTTCGAAGCGGCAAAGTTTCACTGCCGCTTCCGATCCATCTGCAAGTCGCGGGCATGCACCGCGGCCTGTCCCTCTCTCTATCCGTACACCCGTGTTCAGACTTACAGTATTCCCCATTGGAAGATGTACTTTTGGGTAGATAGGCATCGACTGACGCTAGTGCGGCTACGGAGCACAGAATCCGAGAATCCCTCGCACCAGTTCGGGCACCGCATCGTTCGCGGAGATGCGAAGCGTTCGAACACAAACCGCAAGATTCCATGCTTCTGGCATTGATTCTGAGGCGCTCTGCTCCAACAGGACACATTCGAACGAATGACGGAGCACGAGGGAGAAGCTTTCTATAAAAAGCAGTTGGAAATTGCCGCAAGAGAGCGAAAGCTTCTCCAGGAGCGTCTAGAGGCACTGGAGAAGGAGAACCGAGACCTGCGACGCTCGGTGTTCGAACTCAGCCTTCGACGATCTGCTAGCGAGACTGGGGTTTTCGATCTAACTTCTGCCCTCAACGATACCAGCCCCAATCCTTCGAAGGGCGTTCATGTGCCGGAAGCGTCACGGTTTGTCGCGGACTTCCAAGTGCTGAGCGAGCGAACAGAGGCCGGTCTCGGAGCAGCGGAGTCTATACCAGGCTCTAGAGCGGCTTCGCCAGCGGCATCGCTGCCGGTCGTAGTGAGACGGAGTGGAGAACGGCAAAGCTCAAGTTCACTGAGCTGTCGTTCCCAGCTTATCGGACACAAAGGAGCCGTATATGCGCTATCCTGGTCGTCTTGTGGGTCGTACCTTGCCTCTGGTTCCTTTGATCGCTCCGTACGCGTCTGGAGCGTGGACCAGTCGCCGCGCTGTGCTGTGGCCGTTGCAGACGCGCATGCAGCGAACGTCGTTGACCTCTGCTGGACGCAGGATAATCGCTACCTGTATTCAGCTGGTTTTGATCATTGTATTCGTGTCTGGGACTGGTCCGCATTCGCTACCGAAGGGAACGGGAGCGATGCCAGACGACAGGCCGTCCAGAGCTGGAGCCTTCCTCGCGGCCTGGTACTCTGTTTGGCCATCGACCCTGACGATGCCCATTGTATCTATGCGGGCACTTCGAACGGTTTCGTTTATCGACTAGATCGAAGAGTGCAACAAATGAGCCAAGTGACCGGCTCGCGCCCGAGCTCGCCTGCTGCGGGTGTATCTGCCCGGCCCGAGCAAACCATGAGCCGCGTCCTGACCTCTGCATCTGGCATAGGGATGGTGAATTCGATGGTGTTCTTGGAGCATGATATTCTGATGATCGGGGACTCGCAAGGGCTTTTGCATACCTTTGATTTACGAAGGCCGGAGACGGCCCTCTCGTGTCAGTTGAACGATGAAGCGGCAAGCCCTGTCGCGCATATCCAACGATCACCATCCGGTAGATACGTGGCAGTGAATGCCTTCGACGATTGCCTGCGAATGTACGAAGTGAAAGCGCTGCGTACGCACCAGGAGAACACCAACACCAACGACGTGCAACTCGTGCTCTACCAGACGCATCGAGGTCATCGTCTTGGGCGATTGCCGTTGCGGTGCAGCCTCTATGAGCGCGGCTTCGCGTCAGATCGGGGTGCATCTATCGTTGACGCTGCAGCATTGGCGGCACCTGCGAGCACCAAAGCATCCAGCGGCATGCCTGCGCTCTACGCAGCGGACGCTGATGTCAGCGGCGCCGCTGCCGCAGTGGTTCACGAGTCGCGGACGTTACTGGCCGCTGCCAGTGATGTTCCAATAGATGGTAGCGGGCAACCGCCTGCATCCCAGCAGCGGAGTCAACAGCTTGACGGGGTTTTGAACGCCAGCAGCGTAGCCTTTGGCCTCGTTGCGGCAACAGGGAGTACGAACGGTCGCATCTTTTTGTACGATTCGCAATCAAGCGCCCAAGAGGCAGTGAAAACGATCGATGCGCATAGTGATCGTGTCTACTGCGTTGCATTCCATCCGCATTCGATGATGCTTGCTTCCTGTTCCGCGGACGGCAGTATCAAGCTCTGGGATTGAGGAAGTTTGCACATTGTCCAAGTATAAGAGGCGCTGCGAGCGTCGTCAGCTTCCAACTATGCACTGGTACCAGGTCCATGAAAACGGTTCCAAATCAAAGAATATCTGTGAATATGCGCAAAGGTGCAGGCAGCGTTCACGATGGAACTCGGCACCGGTAGATGATGCGTCACCAGCAAATCAGCTGTCGTGAGTGCATATTTTCATCGCTCAAAATGGTATTTGTGCAATATTTATCGAGGTACACGTGTCTGTTTGTACACCCGTCGAGCACAATGCAGCTGGTCTGTACACCCTGACTGGATGTGGAGAAATATTGCACGAGCGTTCAAGAAGTAGCGGCTGCCGCTGCCGCCCCTGTCACCGACGACGTTGGCGTTCCAGATGCATCGACGAAGGCATTTTCTAGTACGCGTACACCACGCTCATCCGCTATTTTGACCATGAAGTGGCGCTGTTTTAAGAGAAAACGTCGACCCATTTCATCCAAGCACGCACGTAAGACCTCAAGCGCTTCCTCCAGGTTCATGTTCGGGCGATAGAGTCTGTCGAGCGTGCTCAACACAAAATATGCTGCATAGCCTTGAGCTGTGTATTTCATCATGTGTAAGCTCCCTAAATAGTCAATATAATATAGTGACGGACCTTCGCCCTGGTCGTAGCCTCCGAGGATCAGGTTGATTTCGTAGGGACGCTCGCGCAGGGCACGCGCCAACTCTCCACGAATAAAATGGGCGATCTGGCGGGTACTCAGCGACGTTCCCGCTCGGAGCTCATAGAGGTGCACGTTACGCTGGATGTACTCGGTGAACTGTGCCACATCACCGAGGTCACCGCCAGCGCTCAGAAGCCGAAAACGATCCAGCTCTTGGATCTTGTCCTGGTCCTCCTTCATGACCACGATCGAGCGTGCAGCTGTCACGTCGGCTGCGCTTAGAACAAAGTCCTTTCCCGCGAGCGATATTGCTGTGTCCATACCTGCAGGCTTGAGACGGTCGCCTTCTGGACCACTTGTTATCAAGGGAGCCGCACACCGACGTGTAACCTTTCCAGTTTACGCGGAGGAAATACTCCGAAGCGTGCTGGTTTCACAGAGCGAGCTATGAACGAAACCTCAACAACAGCGAGTATCGCGATGCACCCGGTATTGGGCAGAACGCTTTTTCAGCCAAGGCGAAGCAGTCGGGCGCGTGCGCGCTCCACCGCGATCACGGTGTCTCGTGGCGATCTGTCTCTGGACGAGACTCGTACCAGATGAACGCGGAAACCTGAGGTGCTCGATTTCATCCGCGGTGGAGATTGTCCGAAACTTTCCAATTGGACAACCTCGAACTTGCAAGTACAGCATTAAGGGCCTTGGGACTCATTCCTGGTTGTTGGCGGGTGGGGTTCTAGGTCTTCGTTTTGGGAGTGGCTCCCTCGACGCTTTGCTGCTGGCATTCGTAACGTCAACGGATCGAGGATGATTCGCTATCCCTAGAACCAAGGTTCCTAAAATAACCGAAACCATTATCCAATACATACGAACAGGCTCTATTCGTGTCCTTTTCTTGCGTGCGGCAAACCCGAATCACGCGTTATCAAGCTCTCGATCCTGGTGTTTCTGGGTACGCGGGGGCGCAGAAATCCTCACCCGGGGACTACCGTGGAATACGATCGAGGTCACCTCTTGGAGGTGTCTTCACAGGCTCATGCCGAAAGTTCACGGACATTTTTAAGTCAAATAAGCGATTGCCTTCGAAAGGCAAATCATCCTCCATTTATGAAGACAACGGTACAGCATTCGATACCAGCATGATACCCTTCAGCGGATATGCTCCGAGCGCTGCTCATCTCCACTATGTGCACCGAAAAGTGTCCCATACTCGGACTCCAGTCGCAGCAGCGATCCTTTCCAGTGGATCGTGCGTTACAGCACTGCAAGTCGCAAGCTTATACGGATCGAAATCTTTCTATTTCCTCTCCAGTGTGGGTGCTCCGCACGGTACCTGAATCATTATGGTCAACATCGCGTTTCACAAAACCTCTGTCGAATGGAGCAGTTTGCGCCTAGGTGTGCAGAGGACAGCGTCCGTATCGAGGGCATCTTCCAGATGAAGCCGGTTATCGTCGCGTACGGCCCCGAGCGCGGAAACCGAGCAGGGCATCTGTGGAGGCTTTCTGTACCCGTCAAGGGTATGTGCCGTGGATTGAAACGAGCGTTCACGCGCCTCAGGGCAGCCATCGAATAAGCTGACATGGTGAGCGTGTGGAAACGTTCGGCCCAAGTCAACCGTTACCGTTGCAGAGGGCACACCCAGGCTCCGTACAAAATGGATGAAAATGGTTAGCGAGTCGTAGATCGCAGCCATCACCTGCGCATGAACTGCGTTGCCAACAGTCACAAGCGGCAGCGTCGGGACTTGAACGCTGTCATCAAAATCTTCGGACGGCTGACAACAGAGCTGGAGTGACAAGAGAGACCGGCGTTTTTCATGCCGGATGCGAGATCCACGAAAAGGAAGCAGTTGCAGGAGAACCCCCAAAGCGCCGGTCTAAAAGACCATGGGAAGAGACCCAAACTTTAATGCGCACGCATGATGGAGCAAAGTAGACCCTTTCCACTGTATTCTGACAAAGACGCATCACGTTGTTTTTGAATCGAGTCCGCCAACCGGCGCCATGAACTCACGACTTTCGCGGAGCCACACACCTCCGGATGGTATCCCAAGGAGCCGCGAACGAGAAAAACCATATGCTGCAACAACGTTGCGCACAGTCCACGCGCTAACACCTGGATGTTGCCGAGGCCACGAGTCCAGCGCACGCTATAGCCGCTGCGTGTTTCAGCGAAAGTACGCCGGGTAACATATCGTTCTTCGTCGACGGATCACTCACACTGAACCCTGATCCGAGTATGCGCAGCGATGACTAGCTTTTTGGAAATGTCAACCCGTGTTGCATCAACCTGTCATGATCAAGGAAACGTTTGCAAGAACCCGGAATCCTAGCTTCCGCAACGGATACCTGCATCCGGAGGCGTTCCACGGATTCCCGCGTACAGCGCCGCCTTGTGCTACCGCGGAACCCAGGGGGCGCCCTCTGTGGATTCGCTCAAGAAGGCACGCTTTTCGTGTACCTGTTGTTATCGTTGTTGTGGCGGCAAGCTTGTTAGCGCTGCGAGCCTTCCTGGTTTTCCTTTGTTCGTAGCCCGTAGG
>JGI24721J44947_10011758_pt1 | contig 10892 bp, 9 predicted proteins | sample YelNatPaOPGAMG01_FD_44947 | JGI IMG/M metagenome (IMG submission 44947)
TGACCGGTGGCACAAGCAGATCGTCCAATTGTGAGAGGTCCAACAACCCGTTCATTCCGGTAACTGGCAGGTAAACCAGCCGAGCTCCGACCCGTTTGGCAAGGAGCTGCCACGGAACGATGTTGCTGTGGTGCTCCATTTCGGTGAGCAGAATGGCGTCACCGGCGCCGATATTCGCCATGCCCCAGCTTTGTGCGACCAGATTGATTGCTTCGGTCGTGCTGCGTGTGAAAACAATTTCTGAGGGCGAACGGGCGTTGAGGAATTGTGCTGCCCGGGCGCGAGCCGCTTCGTAAGCGGCGCTGGCGCGGTTGCTCAACTCATGGATACCGCGATGAACATTCGCGTTATCCTTCGAGTAATACCGTTCTATGGCTCGAATTACTGAAAACGGTTTCTGTGTTGTGGCTGCGTTATCGAAATAGATGAGCGGATTGCCATTGACCGCTTGGCCAAGGACAGGGAAATCGCTGCGAACCGATTCCAATACAGCGAACCGATCTGTCGGTTCGGCAGGCTGGCCTGCGCCCGGTGCCATGGGCAGATGGACCTTGTCTTTCGGCTTTGCTGGCGTTTCCGGCAGGTCAAGCCATGTCTGACAATCTTCCCCGGGTTTCGAAGCCGGGTTTTGATGGGAAGTGCTGCTGTGCATTCTTGAGAATCGTTCAGTCCAAACCGAGTTGAAGTCGTGCCGCCTCGCTGATCATGTTTCTGTTCCATGGCGGGTCCCACACAAGTTCGACGATCACTTCTTCAACGCGATCCAGAGCCATGACCTTCGATTGAGCGTCCTGTTGAATGACCGGGCCCATGCCGCACCCGGGAACGGTCAGGGTCATTTTCACTTGTACTCGGAAATTGCCGCTTGGCAATTCCTCGGCCCGGACATCATAAACGAGACCGAGGTCAACAATATTGATTGGAATCTCTGGGTCATAGCAGGTTTTCAGGACGTCCCACACGCGCTTCTCGAGATCTTCTTTCGTCACCGGCGCTTGGGTTGGCGCGGGCGGCGCCTCGACCGGTAAACCCAACGCGTCAGCGTCGCGCCCGTCGATCCGGTACATGTTGCCGTTGACGGTGACAGTATGGCTTCCGCCGAGGGACTGCATAATTCGCGCTTCCAGGCCGGCTTCAAGCACCGTCTTTATTCCCGAAGGAACGGTGATGGCATCGACCTTGCGCTTGAGAGTAACTGTTCTGGAAGCCTCCATGCGTCAACTCCACATTACTCTGTCGAGACCTTCTCTTCCTTCCCTTCCAATGCGGCCAGCGCAGCGTGCCATGGGAGAATGGCACACTTGACCCTCGCCGGGAACTTGTGAACACCCGCGAATACAGCCAGCTTCCCGAGGTCAGCCGAAGTCGTCTTTCCCGTGGTGACCATTTCGTGGACATGGCCGAAGAGCGCGCGGATTTCTTCGGGTGTCTTGCCTTTTACGCTCTCAGTCAAGAGAGAAGCCGAAGCCTTCGAGATTGCACAACCTGCACCCTGGAAAGCCGCCTCTTGCACGCGACCGCCCTCGATCTTCAGGTAAAGCGTGATCGANTCTCCGCACAGCGGGTTGAGTCCCTGTGCGGTCTTGTTGGCAGAAGGNAGCACACGGTAATTCCGTGGACTCCGGCTATGGTCCAGAATGACCTGCTGATACAAATCCTGAAGTTCGTCGAACATGTTTACTGATTGCTTTCTGCAACGTGCCGGGTGCGTTCAACCCGCTCCCATACAAGCCGGTCCAAAACATCCCGTGCGGCGCGACACGAAACGCGCTCGATAATCTCACCGGCGAACGCATGAATCAACATCCGTCGCGCGGTTGCGATCGGCAGGCCGCGGCTCCGGAGGTAAAACAGGCCCTCGGGATCGAGCTGGCCAATCGTCGCCCCGTGCGTGCATTTCACGTCGTCGGCGTAAATCTCGAGTTGCGGCCTTGTATGTGCTGCGGCGTCATCGGACAGCAGCAGGTTCTTGTTTGTCTGCTTTGCATCGGTTTTTTGGGCATGCTGTCGGACTTGAATGCGCCCGTAGAACACGCCCGTGGCTTTGTCATCAAGCACGCCATTGAAAAACTCGTGGCTTGTGCACCCCGGCGCGACGTGGTCCACCGACAGGTAATGATCAATCAAACGATCCGCATCGCCAAGGTACAAACCATTGAAAACGGCCTCGATTCCTTCACCTGCCAATGTCGCAAGGACGTTCTGCCTTGCCAACCGGCTTCCGAGAGCAAAAGAATGGCAGTTCACATTGCTCGAGGACTCGAGCCGCGCCTGAAGCGTTGCCAGATGAAAAACCGAGCGTGCTTCATCCTGAAGTTTCAGATGTTCGAGAACCGCTCCCTGCCCCGCATGAAGTTCAGTGACACTGCTTGTTACCGAGGGTTCAGTGCCCAACCCGATGTAGTGCTCGATCACAGTCGCACGCGAGTTCGGCCCCGCCACGATCACGTTGCGCACATGCGTTCTTTCCCCGGCAATTCGCGGCGAGGAAACGAACACAAGAATGATCGGCTCATCCACAACAGTATTTGCGGGCACGATGACCACCGCGCCTTCTCTTGCAAATGCCAGGTTCAACGCGCCAAGGCTACCGTCACTGCCATTTTCTGAATCCGCCATCAGCCGGGCGCGAAGGATTTCCGATTTTTCCCGAACAGCGCGCGCAAGACCGGCAAGGTAAACGCCGTCGTTCGATTGCTCGGCGCGTGGAAGCGCCGTGATCAAATGCCCGTTCAGAAACACAAGGCGTCGACCGGAAACGGAACTGAAAGTCGAACCGGCCAGCAACTGACCAAATCGATCGTCTGGATCGGCACTGTCAGCAATTGTGAATGGGAGCGCCGACACCGCCTCGAGACTGGTGTGTCGCCAGTCCTCATCACGCCGCGTCGGATACCCCGCTTCGAGAAACCGCGTCAATTCCCGCCTGCGAAGAGATATCAACCAATCCGGCTCGCCACCGGCCAGTGCATGCGACTCGAATTGCGCAAACGCAGTTCGCACGGCTCCGAATTGCGGAGGTTCGGCGTCATCGCGACGAGGAATCGTAGAAATCGAATTCATACACACTGCGGGCATCCTAGTTCGCCCGTTTCGCCTCGCGCACAATCCAATCGTAGCCCTTGCTTTCGAGCTCGAGTGCCAATTCTTTTCCGGCGGACATGACTATCCTGCCATCGACCAGGACGTGGACCTTGTCAGGAACAATGTGGTCAAGCAGCCGTTGGTAATGAGTTATGACGAGTTGGGCATTGTCGGGTTTTCTGAGGCAATTGACGCCGTTGGCCACAATTTTCAAGGCGTCGATGTCAAGGCCGGAATCGGTCTCGTCCAACACGGCAAGGCGCGGCTCGAGCACTGCCATTTGCAAAACCTCGTTCCGTTTCTTTTCACCACCGGAAAACCCGACGTTCACCGGGCGCTTCAGCAGTTCCTCATCAAGCTCCAACAGCTTGATCTTTTCTTTGACAAGCGCGAGGAACTCGATTGCGTCCAGCTCCGGCATGCCGCGATATTTGCGGACCTCGTTCAACGCCGCCTTTAGAAAATACGCGCTGTTTACCCCGGGTATTTCAACCGGGTACTGAAAAGCAAGAAACAGCCCTTCACGCGCGCGGTCTTCAGGGCTCAACTCGAGCAGATTTCGCCCCTGGTACAGAACCCTGCCGCGGATGATTTCGTAGCCATCACGACCGGCGAGGATTGACGCGAGGGTGCTTTTGCCGCTGCCGTTCGGCCCCATGATTGCGTGCATTTCGCCCGGGTAAATCTTGAGGTTTATCCCTTTGAGGATTTGTTTGCCCTGTACACCGGCTTCAAGTTGATCAATTTCAAGTATCGGTTGCATTGACAAGTCTGAATAACACGCAGCGCCTGAAAAGGTCATCCGACGCTGCCTTCCAAAGTCACGCTCAGCAGTTTCTGCGCTTCAACTGCGAATTCCATCGGCAACTCGCGAAATACTTCCTTGCAAAACCCGTTCACAATCATGTTCACGGCGTCCTGACGCGAGATACCGCGTTGATTGCAGTAAAAAATCTGGTCTTCGCCGATCTTTGACGTCGTTGCCTCGTGCTCGACCGTTGCCGTCGGATTCATCACCTGAATCCACGGAAAAGTGTGCGCTCCACACCGGTCCCCAATAAGCAGTGAATCACATTGCGAGAAATTACGCCCGTTCGCCGCGGATTTCTTCATCACCACAAGACCGCGATAGCTGTTCTGGCCTTCTCCTGCGGAAATCCCCTTGGAAACAATCGTGCTGCGCGTGTTGCGACCGATGTGGATCATCTTCGTGCCGGTGTCAGCTTGCTGCCGGTTGTTTGTCACCGCGACCGAATAAAACTCGCCGACAGACTCGTCCCCCAGCAAAACACAACTCGGATATTTCCACGTGATGGCCGAGCCGGTCTCGACCTGCGTCCATGAAATCTTTGACCTGCGCCCTTTGCAAATGCCGCGTTTGGTCACAAAATTGTAAATGCCACCTCGCCCTTCCTTGTCTCCGGGATACCAGTTCTGCACTGTCGAGTACTTGATTTCTGCGCCCTCGAGCGCAACCAGCTCCACAACCGCCGCATGCAATTGGTTCTCGTCGCGTATGGGTGCGGTGCATCCCTCGAGGTAGCTAACGCGACTGCCCTCGTCAGCCACAATCAACGTGCGCTCAAACTGGCCTGTTTTTGCAGCGTTGATCCGGAAGTAAGTCGAGAGCTCCATCGGACATCGCACGCCCTTCGGGATGTAACAGAACGACCCGTCACTAAACACCGCGGAGTTCAGGCTCGCGAAAAAGTTGTCTGTATAGGGCACAACCGACCCGAGGTACTTCTCGACAAGGTCAGGGTGATTTCGCACAGCCTCCGAAAAAGAACAGAATATTATCCCGTATTGTTCGAGTTCCTTTTGGAACGTCGTGGCCACTGAGACGCTGTCCATGACCGCGTCAACAGCAACCCCGGCCAACCTCGCACGCTCGGAAAGTGGAATGCCAAGTTTCTCGAAAGTCTTGAGAAGCTCCGGGTCAACCTCGTCCATGCTCGAGTATCGCGCTTTTGACCGCGGAGCGGCAAAGTAGCTTATCGCCTGATAATCTATTGGCGGGTAAACCGCCTTCGCCCAGTGCGGCTCTTTCAAGGTTGTCCAATGCCGAAACGCTTTCAGCCGCCATTCCAAAAGAAACTGTGGTTCGCCTTTCCGGGTCGAAATCTCTCGGATAACGTCCTCGTCAAGCCCGGGCGGGAGCGAGTCAGTGTCTATCTCGCTTACGAAGCCGTACTTGTACTCGGATCGGACAAGTTGATCTATGTTTGTAACATTTGCGTTCATGGAAACCGCTCCAGACCTCACGGGTATTCGGCAGACTCAGACCGTTTCGCCAGGCACTTCGGACAAAGACCCTGAAAAACAATCTCGAAACGCCTCACAACAAATCCGGCAGGCACTTGAAACGCAAAACGGCTTATCGAAGGCGCCGCCGGAATGTCGTATGTTCCGTGGCATTCGTCACAGTAAAAGTGGTGGTGTTCCTCCGTGTTTGCACAGTAGCGGGTCGCTCCACGCTCGTGAACAACCTGACGCACAAGGCCACACTGGACAAACGTGTCCAAGCAGTTGTACACCGTCGCCAGCGAAATGTCCGGCATCTCCTGTTTGACCCGCATGAACACTTCCTCTGCAGTTGGATGGGCCGGAGTCTCCAAGAGAGCAGTATAAACCCTTTGCCTCTGCGGGGTAGGTCGTAACCCCGTTTTCGACAGGCAATTGCAAAGGCGGTTTTCGACCGCATCGACTGACCCGGAATCTTTCATTGGTCCCAACTTAAGCCCGGCGGTGAAAGTGTCAATATTTAGAATAATTATTAAGACAATTTGCCGCATCCACAAGAGCTCAGCCGAATCAGGCCAAACCCATTGCAGATTCTCACCGCCAAGTGTTCGTTCCTCTGCCAACCATCGAAGGTCCCGCGCGAACCTTTTCCTAGCGATAAGTGCTCGGAATGTTTGCTTCATATCACGATTTCTGGTATGCAGCACGCATGAAGTTCCTGGTACGATGGACATTCCGACTGGTGCTGCTGGCGCTGGTTGTGACCATCGCGCTTGTTCTGCTGAAGGATTTGCTCGCCCGCGAAATCATCGAGAGCGCAATTACTCAGGCAACAGGGCTTGAATGCCGCATTTCCCACGTCGAAGTAAGATTGTTGTCGCCCACTCTGCTGCTGAGCAACGTGAGAATGTACCATCCTCCCGCGCTTGGCGGAGAACGGCTTGTGCACCTGTCCGAGACATTCATCGAGTACGAACCTTCTGCTCTGTCAAGGTTCGAGATCAGGCTTCGCCTGGTTCGGCTGCACATTACCGAGTTGACCATCGTCGAGCAAAATTCCGGCCAATCCACTCTTGAACTTCTGAAACAGGTGTGGGCTGACATTCCTCAACGCACCAAAAGCGGCTGGGTAAGGTTTGGAGGATTGGACACGCTCAATCTGAACGTGGACCGGGCAACTTACTTCCGACCCGGCATGCCAGGGCCACCGCAACATTATGATCTGAACCTTCGCCANCAGGTGTTTCGCAACCTGCACACAACTGAAGATTTTCAAACCGCACTGGAACGGACGTTGACGCCTGTCATCATGAGCCTCGCCACCAACCGGCCCACGGGATCGCGAGTACGCCCCCCACAAAGGTGAGGATTGGAAAGGCTCCGCCTCAGACCGACCAGCCCGGCATCCTGTAGTATTGTATTGGAAAATCTGCGCAGAAATCGCAGATCAGCGGATCCTTTGGTTGCGGCGGCGCCGCGCTGAACCGTGATACCGGACCGGTGTTACTCTGGCTTGGCAGGCTGCCCGCCCTGCCAAAAGCTCTTTGCTCAGAGCAGCAACACTCCGCTGGCGATTGACACCCAACCGGGTCAACTTAAATTGCCTCTGACATGTCGTCTGTTTTGTCCCAGCCGATGATCCGCTTGCGCGGTGTCAGGCACAACAACTTGAAGAACTTCGACCTCGACCTGCCGTTGCACCGGCTGATCGTTGTGACGGGTTTGAGCGGCTCGGGGAAGAGCTCGCTTGCGTTCGACACTCTGTTCGCTGAAGGGCAACGGCGCTACATCGAGACTTTTTCGCCCTATGCAAGACAGTTCTTCGATCGCATGGACAAACCGCAGGTTGACAGTGTCGAAGGCATCCCGCCGGCAATTGCAATCGAACAGCGCAATGCTGTTCGCACAACCCGCTCGACCGTCGGGACAATGACTGAGTTGTGCGATTATCTGAAAGTGATCTGGCCGCACGTGGCGCAACTTCATTGTGGACAATGCGGGCGTCCTGTTTTGCGCAACCCGCCTCCGCAAATCTTTGAAACCCTCGATGCTCGATATTCTGGCGGCGAAGCGCTGGTGACTTTTGATGTCCCACTGTCGGCCAAGCTCGAGTTGGATGAGTCGCTCAAACTGATTGCAAGACAGGGCTACCAACGATTGCTCATCAACGGGCGAGTTGTGCGAATAGATGAAGCGCAAGAGCATTTCAAAGTCCATAAGCCCGCTGCGCTGACCGTCATTCAGGACCGTGTTCGTCTCTCGAAGGCGAACCATGGGCGATTCGTCGAGGCCTGTGAACAAGCCTACCATTTGGGCCACGGAACAATTGCGGTCTGGTGTGGCGATTCCTTTGGTGTGCGACACGCATTCTCGATGCGCAGGCACTGCCCGGATTGCAACATCGAATACGAGGAACCCACACCTGCTTTGTTCAGTTTCAACCATCCACTCGGGGCGTGTCCGACTTGCCGCGGGTTTGGCCGAATAATCACCATCGATTACAACCGGGCCATTCCCGACCGCAGCCTTTCGCTTGCCCGAGGCGCCGTGAAACCATGGCGAACCGGGTTTGGCCGCGAGTGCCAGCAAGACCTCCTGCGGTTTTGCAAAGCAAGAGGCGTCGCAGTTGATGTCCCGTTCCGGGATTTGCCGCCGGAACACCAGCGTTGGGTCGTTGATGGCGATGAGGATTATGGGATCGACGAATCCCACGAATGGCCGCACGCATGGTACGGAGTGAAAGGCTATTTCCGCTGGCTCGAGACCAAAGCCTACAAAATGCACGTCCGAGTCTTGCTTTCGCGGTATCGCAGCTATCAAGCATGTCCGGACTGTGGCGGCAAGCGGTTAAGACCGGAAGCGCTTTTGTACCGATTGCCGGAATGGCGGCGGCCGCATGCTGAGTCCGGTAACTTGCATCCGCAGCAGGCGTTGACAGGCGTCAGCTCAAAGCTGCCGAGTCTGCCACCCGCCAATTCCAAAACCCGGCCCGCGCCGGAGAAGTTCAGCGGGCTGTCTTTGGCGGACTTTTACAGGCTCCCGATTCGCGACGCGCTCGAATGCGCGAAATTGCTGGCCGCTGATCACCGCGCTGCGCCGGGAGACCCCGTCGGAATGGCAATTGCCGAAGTAAAATCGCGGCTCGAATACCTCGTCGAAGCCGGACTGGGATACCTGACTTTGGACCGCCCAACCAGAACGTTGTCAGGAGGCGAAGTCGAACGGGTGAATCTGACAGCCTGCCTGGGTACGCGACTTGTCAACACACTGTTCGTTCTCGACGAACCCAGTGTGGGATTGCACCCGCGTGACACAGCGCGTTTGATTTCGCTTCTTGAAAGGCTTCGCGACGCAGGAAACACCGTGGTGGTTGTCGAGCACGACGCAGCGATAATCAAGGCTGCTGATCACATCGTCGATCTCGGCCCCGGCAGTGGAGAACGCGGTGGTGAAATAGTATTCCAGGGTTCGTACCGTGATCTCCTCAAGTGCAAAAACTCGATCACAGGCCAATACTTGAGCGGAAAACGGAGAATCGAAGTGCACGACCGCCGTCCTGTTGTGGGAACCGACGCATGTCCAGAAACCGCCTTGATGCAGCCGCACAGTCAACGCCGATACCCACAGTTCGCAACCGCCGATACACTCGCCGAGGCAAGGCCCGGCGCGGTATGGGCTGCCTCGCACCCCGAGGTCAAATGGCTGGTTGTTTCTCATGCAAACAAACATAATCTAAAGGATCTGTCGGTTTCGATTCCTTTGGGGCGCATGGTTTGCGTCACCGGGGTGAGCGGCTCTGGCAAGACCACGCTCGTAACAGAAGTTCTTTTGCCCGCGCTCGAAGAGAAAATCGGAAACGCAGCCGACGCTCCGGAGGGTTACGCGGACGATCTCGAAGACGAAGACAATTCCGACGCCGAACCATCGAGTGCGCCCGTCGTCGAATTACAGGGCTGGGATAACCTTACCAAGGTCGTGTTGGTTGATCAGGCGCCAATCGGTAGGACTCCGAGGTCGAACCCGGCGATCTACGTTGGTGCATTCGACGATATCCGCAAACTTTACGCCGAAACGCCTCTGGCCAAAGAACGCTCGTATTCGCCCGGCATGTTCAGTTTCAACTCGAATCTGGGACGCTGCGCAAGGTGCGCCGGAGCCGGGTTTGAAAAGATCGAGATGCAGTTCTTGAGCGACGTTTACGTTCGATGCCCGGATTGTGGCGGAAAACGTTTCAGGAACGAAGTCTTGGAAGTGGAGTTGATCCCGCCGCGACGGGCATTCTCCCGCGCCGGTGCCAATGCGCGCGGCCTTAACATAGCCGAGTTCCTTGACCTGACCGTGGACGAAGCGGTCGATTTCCTTGATGCATTCTCCAATGAGCCGTCCGCCAATGCCGCAGCCACGAGGTTGAACATCCTGCGCGAAATCGGCCTCGGGTATTTGCGCCTCGGCCAACCAATCAACACGCTCTCGGGCGGCGAATGCCAACGATTGAAACTCGCCGCAAGCCTTGTGAATGCTCCCGCCGCGCGCGCTTCCAAGCCGGCACGCAACGCAGCAACTGCCAGCGCAGCTCTCGAAGAGCTCCTGAAAAGAAAATCGCGGAACTCTGCCTGCAATCAACCGATGCTGCGTCGGGAATCGATTCTCTTTCTTCTGGATGAGCCGACGAAAGGTTTGCACTTCGATGATGTCCGGGTTCTGATCGGGGTTTTCCGGCGGCTGGTCAACCAGGATCACTCGGTGGTTGTAATCGAACACAACCTCGATGTCATTCAGTGCGCTGATTGGGTGATCGATCTCGGACCCGAAGGAGGCGACGAGGGTGGGCGATTGGTTGTCGCGGGCACGCCCGAAGAAGTTGCTGCGTGCGAGTCAAGTCATACGGGTCGCGCCTTACAAGTTATACTGAGAAATTGATCATATTTGCGAAGGTCTTCGCCCGCATATTTCCCTGCCCGGCGTAGCAGGAACCAAAGTCCACGACGCGCAAACACGCAGTGCTTGCGCGCCTTCACAAAGCCCCGCGTCGCCGGGTTGGGGAATATCTGCTTCGTCTCCGCCGCCTGCAAAAAACCTCCCACCTCAAACCCCCTGAAAAAATACTGACACTGCCAATAGCGACGCCACAGTAGGGTTATGAAAAGCCCAGTGATAGGTGTCACCATAAAACCGTGTCTGTTCACCAATCTCGGCGCCCCGCCGGCCTGAACCGTCCGGCCGCCCGGGCCAAATACTGTGCCTGTCCCTCTATTTCCTCCGCCAGCCCCCAAACATCGTGTCTGTCCCCATATCCCGGCCACCATGCGCCCTTTCGATCCCCCCATTGAACGTTGAGAGTTGAACGTTGCACGTTGAACGTTCCCGACCGGTGTGTCGGCCCTCAAATATCGTGTCTGTCCCTCTATTTGCGTCGCCGGCACGAAACAGCCCCCAACCGCACCAAACAACCATCGGAAACCTCAGATTTGATTCAGCAAGGCGTCTCCAGCCCCGTTCAACGCCCCTGAAACCCCCGATTTATCCCCAATCACCACACTGCCGACACGATCAACGACGTCACA